>Ga0302324_100011771_pt1 | contig 17916 bp, 14 predicted proteins | sample Palsa_T0_1_FD_201949 | JGI IMG/M metagenome (GOLD analysis project Ga0302324, IMG submission 201949) | Peat permafrost microbial communities from Stordalen Mire near Abisko, Sweden - Palsa_T0_1 | ecosystem: Environmental > Terrestrial > Soil > Palsa > Peat permafrost | place: Sweden: Abisko... | reverse complement strand
TCACAGTCTTTGCGACTCTTCACGTTTTTCAGGGCGCGGAGAAGCGTCTCGGGAACGTGCATGACCCGAACTACATCGCGCTGCTCGACAAGCTGATGATTTCAGAGGGAGTGGATTTTATTTTTGAGGAAGCCTCGGGGCTGGGGCCCACGATTGCCGAAAAATTAGCGCTGGAGAAACTTCCATTCGGCCATTATGTCGATATCGATCCGGCCAGAAACGACCGGCCTGCGTTTGGCATTCCCGTCAGCTCGGCGGAGCCGAATATGATTGGAACTCCGCCGACGGTGGCGTTCGCGAATTGGCAGATCCTGGATGTGCACGCCAAGCGCGAGGAACTTTGGGTGAAGAGAATTCAGCAGCGCCGTTTTAAAAGCGCCCTGGCGATCTGCGGGCTGGTTCACTTACTGAGCTTCGCGTTTCGGCTTCAAAAAGCGAAATACTCCGTGCAGGCAATTAATTACGCAAATTGGCAGCGAAATTCCCAATAGACGCGTGTCCTACAATGGATTGAAATTTCTAGCCTATGGAACGGCAGCGTCTTTTATCTTCCGAGGTCGAAACGGAAAACGAGACCGGCGGAAGCCCGGAAATCATTTTGGATGCCGGGCGTGTTATTGGTGCGGTCGAAGCGAGTCATCAGGTAATCGACTTCCAGGATGCGGATCGCAAAATGCGATTGAATGCGGGCATCCAGGCCGCCGCCGGCTATGATAGCGAAGCCGTTCTCACCCGTGTGGCGCCCATCCAGACTGCCTGTCAACGTGGTTCCGCCCACCAGGGCCTGCGCGAATGGGCTCAGCACGCCGAACCGGGGCCGGAATCGGTATCGCGGGCCGAACGTGTATGTGTACAATTGCTCGTCCACGCCCGACGCCTGGCCGCCGAAGTGGTAGCCGCCGAGATCGCCGACCAGTCCCAGCCACGGCCTCACGTTCCACACGACCTCGCCGGTTCCTCCGCTGTTGTTGAACGACCCTCCGCCTCCGGAGGAATTTGCGCGGAGATAGGAGTAGCTCGTTGAGACTTCCAACTTTTGGTCTTGCTGGTTCTGGCACCACGCCGAAAGCGGGGCGAAAGCCAGGAGAGCGGCGAGAAAGAACCAGCGGTTTCTCGCGGCGCTTCGATCGATCTTGCGGATCTGCGCGATCATTCGAAAACCTCATAAGGCCGGGAACGAATTTCTTCCGGCCACTTTCTTCCTTGCCCGAGCTACACTTCCCGATCTTTACTGGCGAATCTGCAATCGTGCGACCTTTATTGCACGATCAGAGTCATGGTGGTCGCGTGCTGCACTGTTCCTGACGTGGCTGTGACCACCATTGGGTAGGTCCCCGCGGGAGTTCCGGTGTTCTGGAAATTCCCGGATTTGGTGCATCCTCCGAGGACGGCGGCAACGGCGAACAAGGCGACGAGCGCGAAACGCAACGCCCAGTTTCCGCGCCGGAATTTCAGCGGACCGAAGCCGGCGAACACCAGTCCGGCGAATGCAAAGATCGCGGCCGCGAAAAGATAGGTAGGGCGAACGGACCCGAGACGAATCGGCAAGAGATAAGCGGAGACGTAAGGAAACTGCGGCGTGGTCGTCACAGTTAACGTTTCGGTCGCTGGGGTGGCGCCAAGAGTAATCGTCGGCGGGGAGAATGCGCCAGTTGCGCCAGACGGCAGGCCCGCAACGGAAAATGTGGTCATTCCCGTGAAACCATTGACTCCCGCAACCGTCAATTCGAACTTCGCCGATTGCCCTGGCGCCACCATCACAGGTGTCGCGCCCGCGCCTGGAACCGGGGCGACGATGAACGTGGGCGTCCCGATGATCTCCGTGATGGCGGCGGACGTACTGCCCATGAAATTTCCAGCCCCGGCGTAAACGGCCGTGATCGTGTGCGTGCCCGCTGCCAGCGCGGAAGTGGTGAAAGCCGCGACCCCGCCGCTGAGCGTGACGGTGGCCAGAGAGGTGGCGCCGTCAAGGAAGGAAACGCTCCCGGCCGGGACTCCTGAAGCGGACGACACGGTGTCCGTGAACGTGATGCTTGCGCCCGGATTGGCCGAACTGGCCGAAGTGGCCAGCACGTCCGTGGTGGCCGTGCCGCTGACCGAGAGAGTGACGCTCGCCGTCGCGGTCGTGTAGTCGATTGCGTCGGTCGGTGTGAAGGTCACGGAGAGCGGCTGGCTTCCCGCACTCAATACCACTCCTAAAGGCGGCGAGTAGACAAAACTTCCCGGAACGCTTGCTGTCGCGTCCAGCTGAGCCGCGCTGAGCGCCGTTCCGTAGGTGATCGCCGCCGGGGTCACCCACGTCACCGTTGGCGCCGCCTTAGTCACGGTCAGGGTCACATTTCCCGTAGCATTCGTGTAAGTGGTTGTGTCGGTTGGTGTGAATGCCACCGAGAGCGGTTGGCTTCCTGCCGTCAACACCGTTCCCGCCGCCGGCGTGTAGACAAAGGTCCCCGCCACTCTAGACGCAGCATTGAGCTGAGTGGCGCTAAGCGCCGTTCCGTAGGCGATGGCCGCCGGTGTTGCCCAAGTGATGACCGGGATGAATTGAGCGCCGGTCCCGCTCAGAAGTACAGTTTGCGGACTGCCGGCGGCATTGTCCGCCACGCTCAGGGATGCGCTTTCCGCCCCAACGATAGAGGGCTTAAACGCCGCGTAGATTGTGCAACTTGCATTGGCCGCCAGATGGGGAACATTACAACTGTCTTCCTCGAGAAAATCCGCGCTATTGGTTCCCGTCACGGTTACGACGATGCCGGTCATGCTGGCGGTTCCGGTGTTCGTCAGGGTCACGGATTGCTCCACGCTCATCGTGCCCTGTGCCTGCGTCGGGAAGATGAGGCCTGTGGGCGCAAATGTGGCGATAGGACCGACCGGGGCAGTTCCAGTTCCATTCACGATCGCAGTGAATGAGTTCATGTCGGAGTCGAAAACAAATAATGTGGATGTTTCCGCGCCGGTAACTGACGGAGTGAATGCTACTTGAATAGTGCAGCTGGCGCATAATGTCAACGTCATGCCGGTGCAAGTGCCGCCTGCGGCAAACCCGAAGTCACCGGAATTTCCCCCCGAGAAAGATATTCCAGACAAAACGACCGGCGAAGGCGCCGCGTTCGTCAGCGTGAAGGTTTGCGAGGCGCTTGTCGTGCCATTGGCTTGACTTGAAAATGTCAGGGTCGACGGTGTGAGTACGGTGTCCTGCCCGAGGACGTGGAGGACGCCTGACCCAAAGTCTGTGACCACCAGACCCTGCCTACCTGAATGGTCGAGATCTCCCATCGCTACATTGGTTGAATAAGCTCCGGTCCCAAACAAGTTAGCTATCGCAAACGTGCCTGTCTCGCTGCCCAAGAGGACCGCAGCGGCACTCGGGTCTACGCCGACTACGGCCAAATCGGGATTCCCATCTCCATTGAGGTCGCCGACGGCCAGAGCAAATGAGGTTGGAAGAGAGGATGGGTATGATACCGGCGTCGCAAATGTGCCGTTGCCATTGCCAAGCAGAATGTAGGGGCTGCCATTCTGTGACATGACGGCCAAGTCAGCATTGCCATCTTGGTTGAAATCTCCCTGGGCCAGACCCTGCAGAGCGAAATCTCCACCCAACGGAATTGGGGTTTGCGGGGTGAACGTGCCGTTGCCGTTGCCGAGCAAGATTGTGGCCGTTTTCCCATAAACCGCGGAAACCGCGAGATCGATTTGGCCGTCACCATTGAAATCGGCCGCAACGATTCCGTACAGCGCGTTGGCGTCCACCGAGTAGCTCGTGGGCGTGAGCAACGTGCCGTCACCAACCCCCAGGTAGACCAGGACATCGCCAGCTCCGCCAAAGAGCGCGACGGCGACGTCGAGTTTACCGTCGTCATTAAAATCGCCGACCGCTGTGGTGTACGCAGAAGTTCCAGAAGTGGGGAACGTATACGTATGGGGTGTAGTAAAATGGCCTGTGCCATCGCCCAGCAGGATGGAAATCGAACCGGTATTACCTGAGACGATAGCGACATCGAGCTTTCCATCCCCGTTGAAATCGGCCACGGAGATCCCGTCCATTCCTTGGGGGCTTGGAGAAGTAATCGCGGGCTGAAAAGTGCCATCCCCGTTGCCTAATAGGACCGAAATGGTCGTGCCATCTTTGGCCCCCGTCACGATGTCGAGAATGCCGCTACCCGTGAAGTCACCTAATGCCACGGCCGAACCCAGACCGGTGACCGGGATGTCCGTTTGCACAAAGTCGACCGCAGTCGTGGAGACGGTCACGTTGACGAATGCAAGATTCGAGACGGGTGCGCCAGCATTCAAAACAGTGACCCAGCCGCTCCCTGCGGATTGGACGGTGCCATTCGGAACCGCCGCAGTCAGTTTATGGCGGCTGACGTAGGTGGTCGCCAGAGGAGTTCCATTCCAATTGACGACGGATTTTTCAAGGAAGTTCGAACCATAGACCGTCAGCGTGAAGCTGTTGCCGGCCGGTACGGATGCGGGCGAGACTCCAGTTATATTTGGGATGGGGATTACGACTGGCCCTGCATGTGCACGGCCTGGACAGAACACGATCAAGACCGCCAGCAAGAAAGCGGCCGCGCTCCCGCGCCTGAAGATGGAAGGCCCTGTCCGTGATTGGCGAATCTTTTCCCGGCTATTCTCTAGATTTCTGCTCAAGGCTATTTTCCTCCCGCGAAGTGCCAGTCGAAGGCGGTTTGGTGAAAGTGTGCGCCACCCGTGTAACTTTCTCCGCTTCCCTCACAACGGCCGATAGGGATCGCGTGTATTGGCGTCCAAGCAATTCCCGGAACGCCTGCTTGGGTGCGTCCCAGGCTGCCTCCCGCGCCAGGAGGGTAGAGATGTCTTGCCGGATTTTATTTTTGTAAATCTGCTAATACGTGCAATCGGCTTTTCTACGACCCGGCATTAGGCGTTTGGCGATTATTTTTCGAAGGGTGTTTCAACTGAGGATTCGCGTCCCTATATCTCCGGCCGGTTCCTAATTCGATGTTCGGGCGCGCTCGTTTTCGCGGATTGGGTGAAACTGAAGAAAACTGGCGATTCGTCCCGAAAATCGCGGGACGGATCGGCCCTCTAAAAAACCGCTTTCAATTCTCGGGGTTTGCCTTAATCGCGTTGGCCGGCATTTCGAGTAGGCATATGTTATCGCTTTTTAGAATAGGCCGGAATCATAACCATTTCTTCGCCTGGAAAACTTTGTATATCCTTAAAGTGCTTGATCCAGCCGGGGGTAAAGAATGGCTCGAAGAAATCTTCCTCTTGGACGTTTGCAGCGATCGACGTTGGCGAGCTTTGTCATGGTTCTGGCAGCCGCCACGCCGAGCTGGGCGCAGGAAGCCGCCAAAGTGGCGCGCGCGGATGGGGCGGAGACTCCTTTGCGCGTGTATCGCCCAGCGAGCGAAGGGAAGCAGGGGTGCGCGCCGCTGGCGCTGATATCGCCAGGCGCGGGCGGCACTGAAAATGGGTACGCGTATCTGGCCGAGGGGCTGCGGGACCGCGGCTGGCTGGCCATCGTGATGGGGCACAAGGAAAGCGGGCCGGGAAAGCTCATCGGCGAAGTATCGAGTTCCGGGGTTCACGGCGGATTGGTTGAGATGGTCACCGATCCTGTGCTGCATCGCGACCGACTGATGGATGTCGCGGCGGCGCTCGGGTGGGCGGAGAAACAGTGCCGCCGACCATTTAAGGTACTGCTTGGGCATTCCATGGGCACTGACACGGTAATGTTTGAGGCGGGTGCGGAGAACAAGCTTGGCGTGCATGGCGAGGACCGGTTTGACGCCTATGTGACGATTTCTCCTTCCGGACCGGGCTCGATTTTTCCCGAACATGCGTGGAGCAAAATTCATAAGCCGCTCTTCGTGCTGACGGGCACGGAAGACAAAGGTCTCGAAGGGCCGTGGGAATGGCGCACTCGCCCGTACGACGATCTGCCACCGGGCTGCAAATGGCTGGGCGTGACCGACGGCGCCACGCATCTGAATTTCGCGGGCATCGGATTTGCGAGGAAGACGAAGCAACTCACGCTCGATAGCGTCGGCGCTTTTCTCGATGGCGCACGCAAAGGGAATTGTTCCGCTCCGCCGACGGAAGAGGGAATGCAGTTGAAGAGTAAATGAAGCAGGGTGAATGGGCCGCGGAATGAGTGTCCCGCATTTTTGCCGTCCCGCCTTTTGTCGTCCCGCCTTATTGTCGTTCTAGCTTTTTGTCCTCGTGCCTTTCTGTCATTCCGAGCGGAGCGAGGAATCTCTCTTCGATCGGAGCGCACGAAAAGAAAGAGAGATTCCTCGCTCCGCTCGGAATGACAGAAATTTGAGGGCGTTTTTTCCAAAGGCTGTGAAGCGGGATAGAGCAGAGTAATTCCCCTATCGCGCGATCGACTTCCAATTATCGACAAGGTGGTCGGCGGTGCGCCAAGCCAATGCCTGGGCAGTGAGGGTGGGATTGCGCGCGCCGCAAGTCGGAAAGTTCGAGGAACCGAGGATGGCGAGATTCGGCACTTCGTGCGACAGGCACCAGCGATCCGTCACGCTGGTTTCCGCATCGTTGCCCATGCGCGTGCCGCCGTATGCGTGGTTGGGAAGGGAGAAAGGGCGCCCGGGGGTCGTCCAGGTTTCCACCGCGCCCGCCTCTTTGAACCATAGAGAAATTTTTTCTGCAAGATAGGCTGCCGCCCGACGATCGTTTTCCTTGAGGTCAAAGGTGATGCGGATGACCGGGACGCCGAGCGTATCGCGCACGATGGGATCGAGATCCAGAAAATTGTCTTCGTTGGATAAGGTGTCGCACTGCGCGTTGGCGGCGGCGACCGAATTCGAGTTGGCCTTCAGCCACGATTTCCATGCCGTGCCCCAGTTGGAAACCGACGGCGGCGTCGAATTCGCGGCCACGATGGGGCTCTGCCCCATTCCGGCCCGAAACATGCCGCCGCCGATGAAGCCCAAGCCCGAGTGATCGAAGTTATCGTCGGCCCAGTCGTCCACCGATTCCCCTTGCGCGCTGAGGCCGCCCCAGCGGTTCAGCTTTCGGCCTCCGAAAAACGCCACCACAGCCTGCGCGGCGTTGTGCGCCATGTAGTTCTTTCCTACCTGCCCATGGTTGTTCGAGAGGCCATTGGGAAACGCCTTCGACGCGGACAGCAAGAGCAGGCGCGTGTTCTCGAAGACGAACGTCCCGAGAATGACGACGCCGGCCGGCTGAAAAAATTCCCTTCCGTCCTTGATGTACGTCACGCCCGTGGCGTGGCCGTCTTTGCCGTTCTCGATACGCATCACGCGGGCTTCGGTGACGATGGAGAATTTGCGCGTCGCTTCCGCGGCTGGGATCACGTGCATATCGGTCGAGCCCTTGGCACCGATGAAGCAGCCGTTCATGCAAGTGCTGCAATACGTGCATGCGGGCGTATCCTTAAACGACTCCGAGTGGGCGCTGCTCGGATTTGGGAAGGGATGCCAGCCGAGCCGCCGGCCCGCGGCGCGCATCAAATCGGTGAAGCCGCTGCGGCGAAGCGGAGGCAAAGGGTATTCACGGCTCCTCGCGCCCTCGAAGATGTTTCCTGCCGGATAGATTTTGCCCTGAAGGTTACCGGCTTTTCCGGAAATGCCGATTTCGTACTCCACTTTGTCGTAGTAGGGCTCGAGCTCTTCGTACGTCACGGGCCAGTCGGCGACCGTGGAACCCGCGGGGATCGCGCCGGCGCCGTAACGCTGGATCGTCTCGCTGCGCATCTTGAAATTCCAGGGATTCAGGCGCCAGCTCTCGGTCGCGTAATGGATCGACGTTCCTCCCACCGCATTCATCATCGGAGTGGCGCGCGCGCCTGCCGTCGATGGTATCGCTGGGGTGGATGCGTTCGGGCGCCACGATGGGATTTCGCGATTCGCTTTAGGGCGGCCGAAGACGTTGTAATGGTCCGACGCGGCGAGCTCGTTGAGTTTCTCATCGCCTCCGGTCAGCCGTCCCCCGGCCTCGATCCCCACGACGTTGAGTCCCGCTTTGGTGAGCACGTAAGCCGCGATCCCTCCCGCGGCGCCGACGCCGAGGAGCACCACGTCGGTTTTCTTGAGCTTCTCGGCCATTTCTACATTCCCTTTCGGCTGGCGGTAAAGAGACGGTAATCCGTCGCGCCCTTGTGGAGGATCTCGATGTCGACGTCGAGCTTCTGCTCTTCCTCGGAGAAGGCCAGCTTGATTCCGGGATATCCGATCAGTTCCCAGCCAACGAAGTTGGCGTTGCCGCCGTAGAACGGGTCGCCGAACATTCCTTCGAGCGCGTGCTGCCGAAGCAGGTTGAAAAACGTGCGGGAGTCCGGCGTGAAACCTGTCGCGCGGTTGGCTTGCATCGCGCTCAGGACGGCGTCCTGATCGCTCGAGCTGAGGTTGTCAAATGGAGCCGCGTGAGTTTCCCGGGAATAGGCATCAACCGCTTTAAGGCCTGCGGCGTAGGCGTCGGTCAAGTTTTGGCCGGGGTTGTTCGGCCCGCGGAAAGAATTTTTTTCGCTTTGCAAGAGACGGTCGATGTAGCGCGGCACGCCGGCCTCGATGGCTCCGGGGCCGTTTTCGTCCTTGGGAATGAGGCGCGCGACGATCGCGCTCAGCGTCGCGTCCTGAGCCGCGGTGAACGACAGCGGCGATGCGCTTTCCGCAACCGCTTTCGCTTCCTCGCTTACGATTGCTGAAGGGAGCGCGATGGTAACGCCGAACGCGCCGGCTTGCTTGAGCAAATCGCGGCGCGAAAGTCCTTGCGCGTCTGTTCCCGCTTCAGAAAAGTCCGGCGGGGTTGCGCGATCGCGATTACGCGGATCCAAGATTTACTCCTTCGTAGGACAGCCACTCTTGGCTGTCCCTGGGATAGTGCCACGACGCCGGAAGCCAGCCAAGGATGCCTCACCTACAATTTTCCGTTTGGGCCTGGCGCTCACGGTGACGGTATTGGATTTTTCCATTTCGGATCGAAAGTCACATCGATCACTTTGCCGTTCTGAATCACGAGATCCACGTTGCGCGTAGTCCGGATGTCCGTGAGAGGATCTCCCTTCACGGTGATGAGGTCCGCGAGCTTTCCGGGTTCGACCGTCCCGAGTTCCTTGTCATTGTGCCAGGACTCGGCCGCCCATTTCGTAACCGAAAGGATAGCTTCCATTGGAGTTAATCCGGAGTACACCAGTTGCTGCAGCTCCTGGTGCGAGGTCAGGCCGGGCACGTTGTCGAAATTGTTGTCGGCGCCGCCCATCAGTTTTCCGCCGCCCTTGACGAATTTTCGCAGGAATTCATCCCGCTTGGCATAGCCCTCCATATCGAGCGGGTGGTTGGCATTGACCTGGTCGCCGACGACGAATCTTCCTTTCACCCTCTCCGAGGTGTCATGCGCGTGTAACCACATGTCCCGCGCGCGTTGAGGCACGAAGTCAAGCCCGGACGTGTCCTTTTCAAACGCCACGATTTCGTCTTGCCATTCCTTGGAATGGGGAATTTGCGTTCCCCAGCCCCACCAGGTATGCGTGATCGTCGGAGCCAGAAACATATGGTGCTGCACCATCTTCTGAATCACACCGTCGAACGCGGCGGGTTCCATCATGTAGGCGTAATTGCCGTCGGCCACTGGCCAATAGTGCTCCCAATGATTTTCCTTCATGTCCTTGAGTTTGGCCACGTTCACGGGGTTGGTGATGGTTGACCGAATGACGCTGGCCATGTGCCAGTCGTAATCCTGGCCGTTCTCTGCCGTCATGCTGACGTACTCGGAGCGGCCGCCCACGAGCCACCCGTGCTTATGCGCTTCGTCAGACACGGCTCTCAGTAACTCTGCAGTGAATCCCTCCAGGATCATCAGCGATTTCGCCGCCCCTCCTGCCTCGGCGAAGCGTTTGTCCACCGCCGCTCTGGCTTCATCCGGCGTTCGCACGCTCCATCCTTCCGGCCACGGCTTGGACGTCAGCCGGATATCGTTCCGCAGCAGCTCCAGGGGACCTTTCACGCCGGGGCCGGATTCCCCATCCGCGGTAAGGAAGATTCGAGGGCTCTGGAACGTGCCGTTTTCCTGGGCCGCTTTTTCCGCCCGCATGTACGGCGATCCGAACCAGTAGATCGTGGTGAATCCGAAGTGCAGCCACAAGGGGGCTTCCCAGGACCAGTCTCCTTGGGCCAGCGGATCGATCAGCCCGGGCAGGATGGTTTTTCCGCTTGCGTTGATCACCTTGGCATCCGGCGGAATGGCGACTTTTCCCTTGACGCCCACTGCTTTGAAGCGGTTTCCCTCAATCACCACGACAGCGTTTTTGATGGGCTTGCCGCCGTTGCCGTCAATTAAGGTTCCGCCTTCCACCACCAGCGGCTGATCCTGGCCTCTCATGGCAATACCGCCAAGCAGCGCGGCGGCCAAGCCGAGCAGGGCCACAGGTCTCTTGATCATGTCCTAGCCTGCTTTCCGTTCCTTCGTATTTACGGGGATCTCTTGAGACAGAACTCGCCTTCCCACTGCGCCGAAAACCACGCAGGAGAACATACCCTTTTTTGGCGCGTCTGAAAACACGAACCACCGAGGCGGCAAATTTTCCCCCAGCCATTTCACGCGAGGACAGTATTTAAGCACACACCAAGCCCGGGAAAAGGCCCCGGAAAAAGTTCCGAAAAAAGCTCCTCACCCTTTTGTCACACCCCATATTTTTGTCATTCCGAGCGGAGCGAGGAATATCTCTTTCTTTTCTTGGCTTAAACCGACGAGAGATTCCTCGCTCCTCTCGGAAGGACAAAAAGTCGGCCTTTTTTGCGAAACGTGACAGGCCCCACCAGCGCTACCGCGAGTCAAACCGGCGCACAGGCATCTCGACTTCGTGCGAGAAGTATCTCAACGCAACGAAAGCGTTGACTCGCTCGCTTTGGGCAGCGAGTCAACGCTCTCGCGTTTGTCACTACTTATCGTATTTCAAGCAATCATTGAGCTGGTGCAGCGCTTCGTCAATCGCCTTGATGGCTTCCACGCGGTGTCCGCCAAAATCGTGGGCGGCGTGTTCCAGGTGGTCCTTGGCATGTCGAAGCGATTCGATGGCTTCCCGGATTTCGGGGTGGGGTTCAGGCACGGCAGCGGGCGCGGCCGCCGGCTGCGGCGTTGCGGCTGGAACCGCGGCGGCTGCGGGCGATTTGGGCGAAGCTGGGGTGGTCGTCACTGACAAGCACAGTGCCAGCGCAAAAATCACCAGGGCGGAAAGACTCAGAATTTTCATTTTCATTGTACTCTCCATGACGTTCAAGATTTTCTCGCGGGCCCCGAAATGCACCGAGAGGGTATCATTCTACCGCCCGGCGCGTCATGCGTAATACTTGGCGATGGGCCTTTGTCGCAAGCGTAAATAATGGCTTGGCAGCGTCAGTCTGCTCGCCATTCGCGGCGCGGCTCCACTCGGGCGGCTATTCGACGGGAACGCCCGCGACGGGGATTGCATTTCCATCTTTCCATTTCTTCGGGGCGCGATTTCGATTATTGTAGGCGTTCGCTTCTGGAGGTGAAACGTGGCCGTTCGCATGTGTCCGCATTGCAAGTCGGAAATTTCAGCGCCGGAAGCGGCGGCGCGCTCGAACGATATCGAGTGCCCGAAGTGCGGCGCGCGGCTGGAGGTCGCGCCCGGCTCGCGCACGATCTCGACCCTGGCGGGGCTGGCTGCGGGCGCGATTGCGTGGCGGCTTTCCATCGGTTCGACGGGCGACCTGGGCGCCGTCCTGCCGACGCTGTACTCTTTTCTCGCGTTTGGCGTCGTTTCGCCCCTGGTGCTGATGTTCACGGCGAATTTGCGCAATGCTCCGTTGATTCCGGTTGCCGAGCCCGCGCACGCGTCCAGTCCGGCAGGACATGGCGCGGGCGGGCATGATGGCGGACATCCCTAGGGTTTGTATTTTTTAACCCATCGAAATGGCATCGTCGGCGAATTCCGCGCATGGCGCGAATTACCGAACATGCAATTATCTAAAGGCAGCCCCCCACGCGAGCCTGTTCAAGGAACTGTCCCACAGTACAGCTATCCCTAGTGTTTGCAGCAGATACAACCCATTAGTACTAATTCTTCTGACACCATCGTACTATTGCCCGCCCTGCAACCCCCCGCCATACTGCCATCCATGGCTCGGTACTCAGCGATCATCGGCCGCCGCATCGTGGTGACTTACCGCGCCGCCGACATGATTCTGCCCGCGACGGGCAAGCTGGCTGCCGATTCGGGCAAATCCATCTTCCTGGAAGAGAGCTACCAGCAACAGGGCAACGTAAAAACCTTCCGCTGGGAGATCCCGTACCTCTGCATCGTCGAGCTTAATGAGTGCCCGGAAGTTCCCAAGCCATCCGCGTCCATTAGGGAACCCCGGGAAGCCTCCGCCGAATCCGCGCTACAGCCCGGCTTGCTCGAACTCAAGAACCGTCCCGCCTAGCCTTCCGTTTTCCGCACCGATTTTCATCCGGTTTTCGAACGAACTCCTGTAGACTTTTCCTCCTTGCAGGTATACCGGAATATATTCGCGCAGGAGGATTCTCGCCATGAAGCCGCCGGTAGGATTAATCGGATTGGGATTGATGGGCCACCCAATGGGGGCCAATTTGCTGAAAGCCGGGCACGAACTGACGGTGTGGAACCGCACGGCTTCGCGCGGCGATGACCTCGTGGCGCAAGGCGCGAAGCGGGCCGCGTCGCCGCGCGACGTCGCTGCGGCATCGGAAGTGATCCTCACGATCGTCAGCGATCCCCCGGCGGTTGAATCGGTGCTGTGGGGAGAGAGCGGTGTGCTTGCTGGGCTGCGCCGCGGCAGCGTGCTCATCGAATCCAGCACCGTCAGTCCAGGCCTGGAAAAGCGAGCTGCCGCGGCCGCCGTTGCGCTGGGCGCGGAATTCCTGGAAGCGCCGGTAACCGGCGGGACGTGGGGCGCGGAAAAAGGCGAGCTGGTCTTCATGGTGGGAGGCGAAGGGAGCACTCTGAAACGCGTCGAGCCGGTGCTGGGCGCGATGGGCAAGCGGTGGTTTCACCTCGGTCCGATCGGAGCGGGGCAAACCGTAAAGCTCGCGATGAATTTGCTTCTGGAGCTGGAAGTCGAGGCATTTGCCGAGGCGCTCGCTCTCGTGACGCGCGCGGGCGTGCCGGGACAAAGCCTGCTCGAGGTGATGCAGTCGAGCATGGGCCGCTCTCCCGTAATCGATTTGAAAGGCGCGATGATGCTGAAAGGTGAATACAAGCCCAGCTTTCCGCTGCGCCTGATGCACAAGGATCTGAGCCTGGCGCTCGACCTCGGCAACCAACTAGGAGTGCCGCTGCCCGCCGCCGCGGCCTCGCGCGAAGTGTTGAGCGCCGTGAAGGGCGCCGTGACCGAGGACGTGGATTTTTCCGCGCTGGCCACGTTTTGGAAGCATTCGCGATAGCCCAGTTTTCAAGCCGTCGTGCGATCTATTTTGGGAGATAATGTGGACTTGGAATCGGCATGCTTTCAATCAAGCCTGCGGAAAAACCGGTTATTTTGTCATTCCGAGCGGAGCGAGGAATCTCTCTTCGGTTTCAGCATAAGAAAAGAAAGAGAGATTCCTCGCTCCGCTCGGAATGACAAAAAGGTGAGGCCTGATTAATGGGTAAGGAACTTTTTGCGAAGCCGCTATCGGCTGAATTACCTGTCGTCGAACGATCTCCATCGGAGGACACATGAAAAGTTCGATGTCCACCGTAACAACGAAGGGCCGTCTTGTGATTCCTTCAAGACTTCAGCTGAGATACGGAATCCAGGAGGGGACTCGGGTGGCGTTGATCGAAGAGGAGGGCCGCATCATCCCACAGCCGATTACCCGCGAGTATACCCGCAGCCTGCGAGGCTCGCTGAAAGGCGAACCATCAATGCTTGAAATCCTGAGAGAAGGTCGCAGGCCGGACCGAGAGCCATGAAAAACTTTTTCGCCACATTGATCCTCATATTTTCTTTGCCAGGCATTTCAATCGCGCAGTCGGCCCCTTCCGCGGCGCCGGTGCAATTCGCGGGCCTCGGCGACTTCAAATTACACAACGGCGGCGTGATTCGCGATCTCCACCTCGGCTATCGGACCCTCGGAAATCTGGACGCCAGCCGCTCAAACGCCATTCTTTGGCCGACCTGGTTGGGCGGCCGGACAGAAGACCTGCTTCCGCTCGTGGGGCCGGGAAATGTCGCTGACACGGGCAAATATTTTGTGATCCTGGTGGACTCCATCGGCAACGGCGTTTCCACGTCTCCATCGAACAGCAAGCAGCAGCCTTTGGGAAAATTTCCCGAAATTTCGATTCGCGACATGGTGGAAAGCGAATTTCAGCTGGCTACTTCCGTCTTGCATTTGTCGCACCTGCACGCGGTGATGGGAATTTCCATGGGCGGGATGCAGACTTTCTCTTGGACCGCGGTTCATCCGGATTTTATGGATGTCGCGATTCCCATACAAGGATCGCCCCAGTCCACCTCTTACGACAAGCTGCTGTGGACCGCGGATATCGAGGCCATCGAACTAGATCCGGCGTGGAACGACGGAAATCCCACGCGGCCCCTCACCCTCGGTCCCGCCCTTTCCGCGGAAATCGATTCCATGGCTTTAACCTCTCCCGCCTATCGCGTCGCGCAAACGAGCCCTGCGGATTTCGCCGCCCTCGTTGCCGATCTCAAGAAGGGTGCGCATGGCGATGCAGCAACGGCATGGAACCAGATCCGCCAGCGGCAAGCCATCATTTCGCTCGATCTTCCAGCAGAATTGGGATTATCCCTCGATCAAATCGCCAACAAAATGCGCGCGAAAATGCTGATGATTATTTCGCCGGAGGATCACATGGTGAATCCCGCGCCCGCGTTGCGGATAGCGAGTGTCATGGGTGCGCCCGTCGTGGAGCTGGACTCTTCCTGCGGGCACCTCAGCAACAACTGCATCTCCGTCGGCCCCGTCGTCGCGCAGTTTCTCGCCGATCCCTCGTCCGTGCACAGCCAAACACTGCACCAAACCGCCGGTCGCTAATCCATAGATGCTACGGCTTCGCGTCCGGCGGGAGGAAGCACATGGGAAGATCGCGCGAAGTGCGCAGGCCCGCCGAAGCATCCAGGATTGCGGGAATGCAATTCACAACGACCGAGGCGGTGGCGATGTCGCCGTGCGTGCCGCCGGGAATTGTAAGCGTCAGGTTGGGATTCCCGGCGATTTCGACGGTGTCGCCGGGGTCGGTCGCGCCGATGAACATTTGCAATTCCATGAAGATTTTTTCCTTGCTGCCGGCGAAACCGCGCGCGATCTGATGCACGCCGGCGACTTGGCCCGGCGCGACTTCCAAAAATGGAGTCTTCACACGTTCGCGCGCGACGACGGGCTCGATCGTCTCCGAAATGTCATCGACGGCAAGGCCCAGCGCATCCGAAACCATGGCCACCGATTCCGGCAAGCCATGATGCTTGATCGCGCCCTCCGCGACTTGCGCGCGAAATTCCTCGACGCTCATTCCCGCGCCCACTTTTTTCTGCAGCGGCAGGCGGCGCTTCGATGCATCCACGATGCGCACCGCGCGCGCCGTTTCGATTTGCTGGGACGCGGCGCTCAGCGTGATCAAGAGCTTATCCATCACGAAGCCGGGATTGATGCCCGTGCCGATCAGCGCCACGCCCCACGTCTTTGCTTCGGCATCGAGCTTGGCCGCCAGCTCCGGATATTTGCGGAAGGGATAGGAAAGCTCTTCGCACGTCGAAACCACGCACGACTCCGCGGCCAGGCACGCCAGCAATTGCTCCATCACGCTGGGCAAGTAGGAAGAAGTCGAATGGATGACCACGTCCGGCGATTCGCCGAGCATGGCCTCGGCATCAGCGGTGATCGGGATGCCCCACGGCGCATCGGCACCTTCCACCACGTCGCCCAGGTCCTGCCCCGCCTTGGCCGGGTCCGAATCGATAGCTCCGATAATTTCGATCGAACTTTTCTCCCGCATCAGCCGTACGATGGCAGCGCCGATGGGACCGACGCCGTATTGCACCGCACGAATTCTCTTTTTCAACGTAGGCTCCGTCGCGCGCGCCTCGCGCACTCTCGAACGATTGTTCTCGCCGGCGTCCGGGGCGGCGGTTTATCCCCTTCCAAAATGGGAGCGAACACGATAAAGCAAACGCGCGGCGCGTTCAACGGGATTCGTTCGCAGGAAAATCTTGCTGGGTGGCGCCGGCGTCCCGCCGGCGATTTTGATATTGCACGGCCACTCAGAAAATCGCCGGCAAGATGCCGGCGCCACTTTCGAGAATCATAGTGTTTATGGAAACTTCATGCCGACGAGTGGGCGTATAATCGCTACATCCTCGGGGTAGGGATTCGCATCAAAGCCGCCAACGGAGAAGCCGCATGAAAATCAGCGTGCCGGTCCTTTTACTGTCACTGGCTGCCGGGTTGTGGGTTGGCGGAACCGCACTGGCCGCGCAAATGCCCGCAGGACCGGAGCAGGTCCCCGCGCAGCAATCCCCGCCAGCGCCGGTAGCCTCAATTTCAGATTCCGCGCCGCAGGGCGCGCAGCCTACGCAAGCGGGGCAACCCACCCCAGCCGCACAGCCCACTCCAGCAAGATACGTAGTTCCTTCGGGCACGCGGTTGCCCTTGATCCTCCACAATGCCGTGACCACCCGAAACGCCAAGCCGGGCGACCCGATCTATCTGGAAACACTTTTCCCGGTGGTGATCGATAACCGCATTCTCATTCCTGCCGGATCCTATGTGCAAGGCGAGGTTCTGGAAGCCAAACGCCCCGGCAAAGTAAAGGGCACGGGCGAAATTCGCCTGCGCCTCGATTCGATGATTCTGCCGAATGGGTACGCGGTCGATTTCAACGCCATCCCCACCAATGCCGGAACCGGCGGCAATGAAGGGACCGACAAAGAAGGGAATATTCACGGCGATACGGACAAGGGGAATGACGTCGGAACTGTCTTGAAGACGACAGGAGCCGGCGCCGGCATCGGAGCGATCGCCACGCAAAGCGCCAAGGGTGCGGGCATTGGAGCCGGCGCGGGCGCGGCCGTCGGACTGGCCGCCGTGCTGCTCACACGTGGCCCGGAACTGGAACTGCCGCGAGGCACGACCGTCGACGTGGTCCTCGATCGCACCGTCTATCTCGACGCCAGCCGCGCAAATTTCACCGACCCGGGCCACGCCTCGGCGCTTCCCGGCCCGCCCAGCCGCGAACCGACGCGCAGCCGTTCGCCTTTGTGATTCAGTAGGACGGGCTTTGGCCTGTCGGGTTTGCGCGGGGAATCGGGGCGGAAAACCGACAGGCTGAAGCCCGTCCTACGAAAACCCAGCTGCGACATTATTTATCGAAAGATTATGTTTATCTAAAGGAAAAAATAGGAAGATAGCCTAAGCGGTAGCGGAACGGTCCGCGCCCGCGCGCGTGAAGCGAAGCGGGCTGAATGCTTCCCAGCCGATACTCGTTCTGCTTTCGGCGATCCACTCGCCGATCAGCTTGGCCGTGACGGGAGCGAGCAGAATTCCATTGCGGTAGTGCCCGGTCGCGCAGACCAGCCCATCGATGTCCACCGGCCCCAGGATGGGAAGTTGATCGGGCGTCCCCGGCCGCAAGCCGCACCACGTCTCGATGATTTCCGCCTTGGCCAGCTCCGGGACAAGCTCATTCGCCGCCGAGAGGATTTTTTCGATCCCGCCCGAAGTGACGCGCTTTTCATAGCCCGCGTTTTCGAGCGTGCTGCCCGCGACCACAATCTGCGGGGTTCCCATGCCGCGAGGGACAAGGTAACCGCGCTCGGAGCGTAGCACGCGCCGGATCGGCGTGCCGCAATGCCGCAGGGCGGCCATCTGGCCGCGCACGGGGATCGTCGGTGCGTAAGCGGCGGCCTCGGGAATTTGTGAGGACCAGCAGCCCGCGGCCAGCACCACTTGCGCCGCGTGAAT
>Ga0302324_100011770_pt1 | contig 17919 bp, 18 predicted proteins | sample Palsa_T0_1_FD_201949 | JGI IMG/M metagenome (GOLD analysis project Ga0302324, IMG submission 201949) | Peat permafrost microbial communities from Stordalen Mire near Abisko, Sweden - Palsa_T0_1 | ecosystem: Environmental > Terrestrial > Soil > Palsa > Peat permafrost | place: Sweden: Abisko... | reverse complement strand
ACCCGAGTTCCACCACTTGCAGACGCGTGAACGTCAATTTTTGCCGCGCGTCTTCTTTCGCCGCACTGCTTTCGCCGGACTGCTCTTCTTTGAAGACGCGCCCTCAACAATAGTCTTGCCGGAAAATCGGCAGAGGTCGCGCACGACGCAGTCGGGGCATCTGGGCGTTCGCGCGACGCAGACATAGCGGCCGTGCAGGATCAGCCAATGATGCGCATGCAGCGCATATTTGTCGGGAATGATTTTGACGAGCCCGTCTTCAACGGCGCGCGGCGTCTTGCCCGGCGCCAGCCTCGTGCGATTGGCGACGCGGAAGATGTGCGTGTCGACGGCCATCGTCTTCTCGCCGAAGGCGACGTTCAACACGACATTCGCCGTTTTGCGTCCGACGCCGGGCAAAGCTTCGAGCGCCTCGCGGTCACGCGGAACTTCGCCTCCGTGATTCGCAATCAACGCCTTTGAGAGCGCAATGACGTTCTTTGCCTTGTTGCGAAAGAGACCGATTGTCTTGATGTGATCGATCAACCCGGCTTCGCCGAGCGCGGCCATCTTCAGCGGTGTATCGGCGATGTTGAACAACGCGGCCGTCGCTTTGTTTACACCCTTGTCCGTCGCCTGCGCGGAGAGCACGACGGCGACAAGCAGGGTGAAGGGATTGCGATAGACGAGTTCGGTCTTGGGTTCGGGGTTCTGCGCCGCCAGCCGCGCAAAGAATGTCTCGGCCTCGTTCGGCGAAAATCGCTTCGGCACGGCAAAGGCCTCTCGAATTCTCCCGCACGGGATTGCCGGATTTGCGGCGAACCCGCAATATCGCGCCATGACCGCCAAGACCGATCTTGAGCCGGTGCTTTTCGAAGCGACCTTACGACCCAACCCACCGATGCCCCCGACGGCTCTGCGGCTGGTTTTGGCGCTCGTCGCGAGCGTCAATTTTGCGTTCGGGCTGGTCTTCGTCCTGCACGGCGCCTGGCTCGTCACGCCCTTCATGGGGCTCGATATCGCACTGCTGGCATGGGCCTTCCGCGCCAGCGTGCGGGCCTCGCGCCGGAGCGAACGTGTCGTGCTGACGTCGTCGAAGCTGGTGGTCGAACGGCATCCTCCCGAAGGCCCGCCCAGCGCGCTGGCCCTCAATCCTTATTGGGTCCGGGTCGACATGGAAGATCCGCCCGAACATTGGAGCCCGTTGACGCTGTGGAGTCACGGCAAAGGCGTTCGATTGGGGATGTTTCTGCCGCCTGCCGACCGGCTCGATCTTGCCCGCTCCCTGAAAGCGGCCCTCCGCCGGGCCCGCGAAACGCTCCCCACCTGAATCGATGCGCAAGAAACGGGTCGCGGACGCGCGCCCTTCGCGGCATTCTCACCCCATGAACGCTCAACCGATCCACGAAGACGCCGGCCGCCACTATCGCCAGATGGGGCGCGCCATCCATTTCCTTTCCGAGCACTATCTCGACCAGCCGACGCTGGACGATGCCGCCTCGGTGGCGGGGCTCTCGCCCTTTCATTTCCAGCGGCTCTTCACACGCTATGTCGGCATCAGTCCCAAGAGCTTTGTCGGCCACCTCACGCTCGCCCATGCCAAGGTGGAACTCGCCGCAGGCGCGAGCGTGCTCGGTGCCGCGCTCGATGCCGGACTATCCGGACCCTCGCGACTCCACGATCTCGCGCTGAAGATCGAGGCCATGACGCCCGGAGAATATGCGCGCGGCGGAGCGGGTCTTACGATCGATTACGGCTTTCATCCCTGCCCGTTCGGAATGGCGCTGTTCATGGCGACGCCAAGCGGTCTTTGCGGCCTCGCCTTCTCGGATGAAGACGACCAGGCGGCTGCATTGGCCGATATGAAAGCCCGCTGGCCAAAAGCGGTGTTCCGCGAAAATACAGAACGGACCGCGCAATTTGCGCAAAGAACATTCGGTGACGAAGCTGATAAACATGCACCGCTGACGCTGCATCTTCTGGGAACGCCCTGGCAGATCAAGGTCTGGGAAGCGCTTCTCGCAATACCCGAGGGACGCCTCACGACCTATCAGACAATCGCGCGCGCACTGAAAAACGAAAAGGCCTCGCGTGCCGTCGGCACCGCCGTCGGGCGCAATCCGATTTCATGGCTCATTCCCTGCCATCGCGTGCTGGGAAGCGACGGCGCGCTGCACGGCTATCATTGGGGCATGGTGCGCAAGCGCGCGATGCTGGCAGTGGAGGCCGCGCGGCACGCGGCGTAGAACTCATTGAAATAAAATTGTCCGTCTCCTCTCTTTGTCATGGCCCGGTCTTGCCGGGCCATGACACAGAATTTTTGATTCAACGAATCTTTTGTACGCTCAATCACCCAACCCAAGCACGTCCGCCATGCTGTAGAGCCCCGGCTTTTGGCCATGGCCCCAGCGCGCCGCGGCGATCGCACCGCGTGCGAAGATGGCGCGGTCCTCCGCGATATGACCGAGAACGATGCGCTCGCCCGGACCGGCGAGGACGACCTCGTGTTCGCCGACGACGGTACCGCCCCGGAGCGAAGCAAAGCCGATCGCGCCGTTTCCGCGCAGCCCGCCGCGGGCGGTCGCCATCGTGTCGGTAAGCACAACCTCGCGTCCCGCCGCCGCCGCACGCCCCAGAAGCAATGCGGTACCGGACGGTGCATCCATCTTGTGGCGGTGGTGCATTTCCACGATCTCGATGTCGAATTCCGGCAAGGCGTGTGCCGCGCGCCTGACGAGCGATGCGAGCAGATTGACGCCGAGACTCATATTGCCCGACTTGACGATCACCGCGTGGCGCGAAGCGGCCCGGATCTTCGCCTCGTCGCCGTCCGACAACCCGGTGGTCCCGATGATGTGCACGATGCGGGCCTGAGCTGCGAGCGCTGCGAGTTCGACCGACACTTTAGATACGGTGAAATCGATTACGGCATCGGCGTTTGCCAACAGCCGCAGGGGATCGTCGGTGAGCGCCACATGGGCCAGGGGAAGGCCCGCAAGCAGGCCTGCGTCCTGGCCGAGGTCGGGATGTCCTTTCGCCTCGAGTGCGCCCGCGAGTTCGATGTCCTTCGATTCGCGAAGTGTCTGCACAAGCGCCCGGCCCATCCGGCCGCCGGCTCCGGCGATCACGATGCGAAGTGCGCTCATAGCGAAAAATGCTCCACGAAATACCGCATCAGGGCCTGTCCGGTCGCCGGAGCGGCCGGAATCAACACATACACACCGACGCGCAACAATGTCGATTGATCGAACGGCCATTCGTGCACGGCCGCGATGCGCGTCTCATAGGCGAGCAGGCCGTGCAGACGCGAAGCGGCCGTATGATCGTGGGCGGCCTGCGACCGCATCTGGGCGATCTCGTGGCGCACGCGATCAAGCTCGGCGCGTTTTGCTTGACGGATCTTGTTGTGAACGCGCTCGAGCGAGCGGAAGAATATCCACAATGCCATGCCGGCCGAGAATATTATGATCGCAATCACCAGCAGCGGCGTTTGACCGCCGGCAAAAAAAAGACAGACCACGGCCGCCACGCTCAGCCAGATGAGGGAGACCCGCGCGCTCGATCGTCCGATGACATTGAGTTCGTCAACGCGCAACAGATCAACCTTGAGGTGGCGATCGACCAGGTCGGCGAAATCGCGCGCGCCTCTGCGGGTCATGACGGCACCGCGCGCGAACAGGGCGCCCAGAAGCGACATTGTCATACCGAACCACAGGAAAACCGGCAGGTGTTGCGTTCGCACCGTCACGGGAACGGCCATGAACGCAATGACCAGGCCCAAGGCCGCGCCGCTCATTCCGATCCAGAGCAATTTTCCGCGCGCCGCGGCTTGCGAGGCGCCGAAAGTGGCGCTCCCGCCTGTCAGCAACCGCGAAAGCACCGAATCGTCTTCACTATCCTTCAGTCGCACATAACGCTGCATCCCGAGCGCAACGGCCGTGATGAGCGAGAGAATAATGGCCTGCCACCCTCCCTCCTGCGGGCTCAATCGCAACTGATCGGCGAGAGGGTAGCGGGCAATCAGCGCCGTTATTTCAAACAGCACCATGAGCACGAGAAAAATCGCGACAGACGTCGCGAAAGTTCCGACAGGCGAGACCGCGAAAATTGACTGTTCGAACGCGTCGGCGAACGGCGAATCGTCGTTGGCTTGCGTCGGGTGGGTCGCGGGGAGATCGCTCATGGCACCGGCCTTGGTTCGGCCAGTCTAGAGGCGAATGCAGGACGATGCACGAAAAGGGTTTGGGAACCCCGTCTAGGCCTTGGTATCGACCGTGCTGCCGGGCGTGTTGCCCGGCGAAGGCGAGCCCGAGGTTTCGCCGCCGCCGCGCGCAATCGTCACCATTGCCGGCCGCAACAGCCGATCGGCGATGATGTAGCCCGTCTGCACCACATTGACGATGGCGCCCGCGGGCAGCCCTTCGGCGGGAACTTCGGCGATCGCCTGATGGAGATTGGGATCGAACCTTGCGCCCGTGGTGTCGATCATCTTGACGCCATGGCGTTCAAGCGTCGATTGCAGTTGCCGTTCGGTCGCTTCGATGCCATCGACCACCGCCTTGACCTGGGGCGACACGCCGGCGCGCGCCTCTGCCGGATAGGCGTCGAGCGCGCGCTTGAGATTGTCGGCGACCGCCAGCATATCGCGGGCGAATTTGGTCACGGCATATTGCGAGGCGTCCGCCTTCTCCCGTTCGGAGCGCCGGCGGGTATTCTCCGCATCGGCCAGCGCCCGCAGCAGGCGATCCTTGAGTTCGGCCGCTTCCGTCTTCAGTGCCGCAACGTCGTCGCCTTGGGCCTCGTCGCCCGCGCCGTTGGTCTGGTTTTCGGGCACGTAATCCTGTTCTTCGCCGTTCATCTCATCACCCAATCAGGCCAGCAATCTGCCGACGACCTTCGCCGTATGATCCACGATGGGAATGATACGGCCGTAATTCAAACGCGTGGGACCCAATATGCCGACCACGCCCACGATCTTTCCCTGGGCATCGGCGTAGGGCGCGGCCACGATCGAAGAGCCGGAGAGGCTGAACAGCCTGTTCTCCGAACCGATGAAGATGCGCACGCCGTCGCCCTCTGCGGCCAGTTCCAGGAGGCGGATCAGATCGTTCTTGCGCTCGATATCGTCGAAGAGCGTGCGCACGCGCTCGAGGTCGGCCTGCGCCTCGAACGTATCGAGCAGATGCGACTGCCCGCGTACGATCAGCACCTTGTCGTCGCGCCCACGCGGCGCGTCTCCGGGAACGGCCAGTGTCGCGAGGCCCTCCGCCACGATCTTGGCGGTCAGCGTATCGAGCAACGCGCGTTCGCTCTCCAGTTCGGCGAGGATTTCCGCGCGCGCCGCATCGAGCGTGCGCCCCCTGAGCCGGGAATTGAGATAGTTCGACGCTTCCGTCAGCGACGAGATCGGCAGCCCGAGCGGCGTATCGATCAGGCGGTTTTCGACCTGGCCGTCTTCGCTCACGATCACGACCAGAGTCTTGCCCGGCGTAACGCCGACAAATTCGATGTGCTTGATGGCGGCGTCCTGCTTGGGCGCCACAATGAGGCCGGCGCAGCGCGACAGGCCCGACAGCATCATGGTCGCCTGCGTCAGCACATCTTCGACGCCGCGGCCGGCTGCGGTCACGCGCGCTTCGATCGTGGCGCGCTCGTCAGGCGCCAGTTCGCCGATTTCCAGCAGCCCGTCGACGAAGAGCCGCAATCCCCGCTCGGTCGGCACGCGGCCGGCGCTCGTGTGCGGCGAATAGAGAAGGCCCATCGCCTCCAGGTCCGCCATCACGTTGCGGATGGAAGCCGGTGAGAGCGAAACCGGCAGGCGTTGGGAAAGCGTGCGCGAGCCCACGGGCTCGCCCGAGGTCAGAAAGGCGTCCACCAGATGGCGAAAGACCTCGCGCGGCCGGTCACCCAACTCGGATGCGATCAGTCTGGCCTGGTCGATCGGCGTCGCGCCCACCTTTAAATCCTTGAATAGTCTAATAATCTCAAATGGCTCGCGCCGGGGCATTGCGGAGGCGGCAAGCCCAAGGCTAGGTAGCCGCAGTCACCGCCAACTTCAAGGGACAGCTCCATGCGCCCCAGCAAACGCGCGCCCGACGCGCTGCGTCTCGTCAGCCTCGAACCCGGCGTCGCCAAACACGCCGAGGGCTCCTGTCTTGTCAAATTCGGGGACACCCATGTCCTCGTCACGGCGAGCCTGCAGGAACAACCGCCGCCCTTTCTGAAAGGCTCCGGCAAAGGCTGGGTCACGGCGGAGTATGGCATGCTGCCGCGGGCGACGCACGAGCGGATGCGCCGCGAGGCCGCCCAGGGCAAACAATCCGGGCGCACGCTGGAAATCCAGCGCCTTATCGGCCGCTCGCTGCGTGCCGTCGTGGACCTCGCGGCACTCGGCGAGCGCCAGATCGTGCTCGATTGCGACGTGATCCAGGCCGATGGCGGCACACGCACGGCTTCGGTGACGGGCGGCTTCGTCGCCCTTCACCAATGTATCCAGTTCATGCGCAAGACCGGCATGGTCTCGAAGCCGGTAATCAAGGATCACGTGGCCGCCATTTCCTGCGGCATCTGGAAAGGCACACCCGTGCTCGATCTCGATTATGCCGAAGATTCGACCGCCGAGACCGACGCCAATTTCGTGCTGACGGGATCGGGCGGTCTTGTCGAAATCCAGGGGACGGCGGAAGGCGAGCCGTTCGACGACGCGCAATTGGGCGAACTCCTGAAGCTCGCGCGCAAGGGTATCGGCGAACTCATCGCGCTGCAGAAGCAGGTTCTGGGATGAGATTGGCGCGCGGCGCGACGCTCGTCATCGCGAGCCACAATCCGGGCAAGGTCCGCGAGATTCGCGAACTCCTCGAAGCCTTCCCGCTTCTGGTCAAAGGCGCCGCCGAATTGGGACTGCCCGAACCGGAAGAAACCGGTGCGACGTTCGTCGAGAATGCGCTTCTCAAGGCGCGCGCCGCCGCAAAGGCATGCGGCGAAGCAGCACTTGCCGACGATTCGGGATTGGCCGTGAAGGCGCTCGACGGCGCGCCCGGCATCTATTCCGCGCGCTGGGCCGGCGAAAAGAAGGATTTCGCGTTCGCCATGGCGCGTGTGGAGCGCGCGTTGAAGGATAAGAACGCGCAAGACCGTTCGGCAAAATTCGTCTGCGTGCTCGCATTGGCGATGCCCGACGGCGAGCAGGCGGTGTTCGAAGGCGAGGTCGCAGGAGACCTCGTTTTCCCGCCACGCGGCGACAAAGGCTTCGGCTACGATCCGATCTTCGTTGCGGAAGGCATGCACGAGACCTTCGGCGAAATCCAACCCGCGATCAAACACGCCATGAGCCATCGCGCGCGTGCGTTCCAGAAACTGCTCGACAGCGGAGTTCTGGAAACGTGATGAAGATTCTTAGCGCAAAGGACGCCAAGAATGCGCGAAGGACGCGAAGCATTAATGCGCTTTGCGCGAAGCGCAGGTCTGCTCCTCTGCGTCCTTTGCGTAACCTTTGCGTCCTTTGCGTTGAATTTTTTTTCCAAGGCTCTTGGGTTTGAACGCTTTCGGCATCTATGTGCATTGGCCGTTTTGTGCGGCGAAGTGTCCTTATTGCGACTTCAATTCGCATGTGCGCGCATCGTTCGACGAAACGCGCTGGTCGGACGCCATCGTTCGCGAACTCGAATGGGTACGGCGTGCGCAGGGCAATGCCGTGCCCGTGGTCGAAACCATCTTTTTCGGCGGCGGTACGCCGTCCCTGATGTCGGGCATATCCGTTGCTGCGGTGCTCGAAGCGATCGCCCGGTTGTGGCCGCTTGCGGCCGATGTCGAGGTTACGCTCGAAGCCAATCCGGCCAGCGCCGAAGCGGCACATTTCCACGACTATCGCGCCGCGGGCGTCACGCGCGTTTCGCTGGGCGTGCAGGCGTTGAACGATGCCGATCTCAAATTCCTCGGCCGCCTGCACGACGTGGCCGAAGCGAAAGCCGCTCTCAAAATGGCGATGACCACGTTCGAACGCGTGTCGCTCGACCTGATCTATGCGAGGCCGCGACAGACGGCGCGTGCCTGGCGCGCGGAGTTGAACGAAGCACTCGCATTCGGCACCGAACATCTGTCTCTCTATCAGCTGACCATCGAACCCGGCACGCCCTTTGCCGTGCAGGCGCAAACGGGGCAATTGCAGGTGCCCGATGACGACAGCGCCGCATCGCTCTTCGAAATCACGCAGGAGATGACGGCAACCGCAGGCCGGCCCGCTTACGAAATCTCCAATCACGCCGTACCCGGCGCGGAGTGTCGTCACAATCTTCTTTATTGGCGCTATGGAGATTATGCGGGCGTGGGACCCGGCGCGCACGGAAGGTTGACGCTCGAGGGCCGCCGCGTTGCGACATCCGCCGAACGCCTGCCGGAACGCTGGCAGGAGAGAGTTGCGCAAGGTGGCCACGGCTATACGGAAATGTGCTCCATCGACGACGCCGATGCGGCCCGCGAGCATCTCTTGATGAATTTGCGGCTCAGCGAAGGCATCGACCTTGCCGCCTATCGCGCGCGCTGGAGTATCGCGCTCGACGAAACGAAGATCGCCGATCTCGCGAACGATGGCCTCGTTCGCGTCGAAGCCGGACGTCTCGCAGCAACGCCGCGCGGCCGACTTGTGCTCAATAGCGTGATCGCGGCCTTAGCAGCCTAAGGTCAAGACCCCTTTTCCTCGAACGTCCTGGGGGCGGGGCTGACGACGTGCAGGGCCCCCCCGGGCTCGATCGTCATGACGGCGAGGCCGCGTTCGGAGGTGCCGTCGGAGCGGAAGCGGAAGATGCCATCGACGCCGGAGAAGCCATTGGGGTCGGTCAGGGCCTGTTCGGTGAAGCGCTTGTACGGCGTGCCGTTCGAAAGCAGTGCGACGAGGGAGACCGCGTCGTAGGCGAGCGGCGCCAGTTTCGCAGGATTGCTGCCATAGACGCTGTGGTATTTGGCTTCGAATCCCTGATCGGCTTCGGGCGATGGCGCGGCAAACAAGCCGCCGGCCAGCATCGGCTCGCGCGCCGTGGCGGGATCGTCCCACAAGCCGGTGCCCAGGAGTTTCACCTGGGCCATATTCATCCCGGCGCTCGCCAGCGACGAGGTGATCTCCCGCAGCAGCGCTCCGCCTTGCGCGATCAGAATCGCATCGGGCTTTGTCGCGACGAGCGCATGGATGGGTTCCGGCAGGCCGTCGGCGGCCGGCACGAATTTCTCGACGTCGGTCACATTGGCGCCGGCCGATTTCACCTCGCCGCGGAAATATTCGCCGACGCGCTCGCCATAGGCGGTTTCCGGAACCAGAGCCGCGAAATTCACCCGACCCTGCGATGCCGCATAGGAAATGACGCGATGGACTTCCGCTTCGGGGAGAAAGCTCAGGAGATAGACCCCGTCGCCGGCGACTTTGCGATCGGTCGAAAAAGAAACCACCGGTACGTCGCGGTCGCGCGCAACCCGGCCGACCGCTTCGGCCGCCTGCGCAAACAGGGGGCCCACAATGATCTCCGCGCCCTGTGCCAGCACCGAACGCGCGGCGGCGGCCGAGGCTTCGGGGTTCGAGCCTTCGTCCGCTGCGATGAGGAGGATGTCGGAATTGCCGGAATCGAATACGGCGAGTTCGGCTGCCTTCATCATCCCGGCGGCGAGCGCACGGGTGGCGGCCGACCCGTTCGAAAACGGCAGAAGAACGCCCACCCGCACCGGGACATGATTGGGGCTCATATTGCCGAGGCGCAAAAAGCCCGGCTCCTCGCCGGAAAGGGGATGCCGCGCGATCGGAGCAGGGGTTTGGGTGGTCACGGGCGCGGCCTGGGGGGCGACAGGTTTGATCGGGCCTTCGGTCTCGCAGCCGGCAACGAGCCCTATCGCAAGAAGGGCCGGGATGACGCTAAATCGTCCGGCGACGCGCGAAAGCCATGGGTATGAACAGGCGACCATCGAAGCCAGCTTCCGTTGTTCCCCGGCGGGATGAGGGGTGTTTTGGGCAAAGCGAGCCTAGTCCCGGGGCGGCCGATTCGCAAAGCGCCCTGTTGCCGGGCCTGTACGTGACGGCAACCCCGATCGGCCATGCGCGCGACATTACGCTGAGGGCCTTCGACGTGCTGAAAGGCTGCGACGCGATCGCGGCCGAAGACACGCGCGTCACGGCGAAGTTGCTGTCCATCTATGGTATCGCCAAGACGCTCCTGCCCTATAACGAGCACAATGCGGGGCGGGAACGGCCGCGACTGCTCGCCCGCCTTCGCGCCGGCGAACGCATCGCGCTCGTCAGCGACGCAGGCACGCCGCTGATCTCCGATCCCGGATTCAAACTCGTCCGCGAAGCGATCGAAGGCGATCTGCACGTCGAAGCGATACCGGGCGCCTCCGCACTTCTCACGTCGCTTGTCCTCGCCGGGTTGCCCACGGACCGCTTCCTGTTCGCGGGCTTCCTGCCGGTGCGCTCCGGCGAGCGACGCACGGTGCTGGCGGAGCTCGGTGCGGTTCCGGCGACGCTTGTCTGCTACGAATCGCCCAGGCGGCTCGCCGAATGTCTTGCGGATATGAATGACGTATTGGGCGCCCGCGGCGCCGCCATCGGTCGCGAACTGACGAAATTCCATCAGGAGATGCGTCGCGGCGATCTCGCCTCGCTCGCGGCGTCTTACAGGAACGAACCGGACCCGAAAGGGGAAGTGACGATCGTTGTGGGGCCGCCATTGAAGCGTGGGCCCGATACGGCGCGTATCGATTCGCTTTTGACGCAGGCGCTCGCCTTCATGCCCGTTCGCGCCGCCGCCGATCTCGTCGCCGAAGCCGTGAGCACGTCGCGCCGCGCGATCTACGCACGTGCGCTGGAACTGAAGGCAGGCAACATTGAGTAAGTCCGAACGTATTCTCGCGCGCCGCAGACTGGCCGAAATGCGCGGCCGGCGCAGCGAGACCTGGGCGTCGTTGCTCTTGGTGCTGAAGGGCTATCGCATTCTGGGCCGCCGCGTGCGCACCCATGCGGGCGAAATCGATCTCATCGCACGCGCGCCCTCGGGCGTGATCTGCTTCGTCGAAGTCAAGGCGCGGACGGCACAGGATATTGCCGCCGAAGCGCTCGGGCGCCGGCAACAATTGCGCATCGCGCGCGCCGCCCAGCTTTTCCTGGCCCGGAAGCCGGAGCTTGCCGCAAAAGGCATGCGATTCGACACCGTCACGCTTGCGCCGCGCTCATGGCCCAGACATATCAAGGATGCATGGCGGCCGAACTCCGGGTGAGGCAATGTCTTCCGCGATGAAGATGGCAAACGAACCGGCCGAGTTTCTGCGGCAGATCGGCGAAGAGGGAAGCGATCCGCTCGATATCGCCGGTGTGGCCTTGATGCTTGCTGCCCTCGATCACAGGGGGCGTCCGCTGGAGCCGTATCGCGCACACCTCGATCAGATTGCCGAAAGCGCCCGCGTCGAGGCAAAGCGTTGCGCGACAGCCGAAGACGGCGCCCGCGCGCTGGCCTCGCTGCTCGCCGGCCGCCATGGCTACGACGGCGACAGGCTCGGTTACGACGATCCGCAGAACGCCGATCTCATCGCGGTGATCGATCGCCGCCGCGGCCTGCCGGTCGCTCTGGGCGTTCTTTACATCCATGCGGCGCGGGCTGCCGGGTTTCAGGCCGCCGGCCTGAATATCCCGGAGCATTTCCTGTTGCGGATCGCGTTGCGCGCGAGCGAAGCGCTGATCGATCCGTTCAACGGCGGCGCGGTACTCGAACGCGATGGTCTCGGCACGCCGCTGGTCATGGGATTGTCATCCGGCGGGGTAGAGATGGTTCCCGCCGAACCCGTCGGCGACATCGAAGTGCTCCTGCGGCTGGAAAACAATTTGAAGCTGCGGGCCATCCAGAACGGGGAGCGGTCGCGTGCGCTCGAGATCGCCAAGCGCATGGTGTTGATCGCGCCGCGCAGGCCCGAACTCTGGCTCGATCTTGGCCGTCTTAACGAATCTGTGGGCGCGCTCGGCGCGGCAACTAAAGCTTTCGAAGCGTGCCTCTCTCTCGTTCCCTCCGGCTATCCGCTTCACAATGAAGCCGCACTCGGCCTGCACATGCTCAAACGTCGTCTCAACTAGGACAATTCTCCATGTCGCTCACCGTCGCGATCCAGATGGACCCCATCGACAGAATCGATATCAACGGCGATTCGACATTTGCGCTGGCGCTCGAAGCGCAGAGCCGCGGCCATGCGCTGCTCTATTACGGACCGCGCGATCTGACGTTCCGCGACGGCGCCGTGGTGGCGCGTGCCCGCACGCTCGCCGTGCGCGCGATCAAGGGCGATCATTTTACGCTCGGCGAACCTTTCGTCGTCGATCTTTCGGCCGCCGATGTCGTGCTGATGCGCCAGGACCCGCCTTTCGATATGGCCTACATCACGGCGACGCATATCCTGGAGCGCCTCGCGCCGAAGACGCTGGTCGTCAACGATCCCGTTCACGTCCGCAATGCGCCCGAAAAACTTTTCGTCACGCTGTTCAAGGATCTGATGCCGCCGACGCTGATCACCAGCGACCGCGAGGAAATCCGCGCTTTCCGCGCGAGCCACGGCGACATCATCCTGAAGCCGCTCTACGGCAATGGCGGCGCGGGCGTCTTCCGCGTCAAGCCGGATGACGAAAATCTCGGCGCCCTGCTCGAAATGTTCACCGCATTCTATCGCGAGCCCGTGATCGTGCAGCGTTACGTTCCCGAAGTGCGCAAGGGCGACAAGCGCATCATCCTGGTCGACGGCGAATTTGCCGGCGCCATCAATCGCGTGCCGGCGGCCGGCGAAGCCCGTTCCAACATGCATGTGGGCGGACGGCCCGAGGCGACGACGCTCACCGCGCGCGAGAACGCAATCTGCGCGGCACTCGGCCCCGAACTCAAAGCGCGCGGTCTGATTTTCACCGGAATCGACGTGATCGGCGATTACCTCACCGAAATCAATGTCACCTCTCCCACCGGCATCCACGAAGTCCGCCGCTTCGGCGGCGCCGACATCGCCAAGCTCGTCTGGGATGCGATCGAGACGCGGGTGAAACGCTGAGCGTTTAATTCGCGGCGAGGCCGAAGCGGCTTCTGTAGCGCGGGTCGAGATTCGAGACCGGGAAATAGATGAAGACGTCCGTGGTGCCGAACTGCCGGTCGATCACGGCACCGTCGCCAATGCCGCCGCCGGCCCGCACATAGCCTTTGATCATGGGCGGAAGCGTGCGCAGGGCTTCTTTCGGGTCGATCGAATCCTTAGGCAAGCGGTTCATGTCGACGAAAAGTTCGGGCCGCGCACGCACATGCATGCCTTCCGGCATGGAATGGAAATGATGGAGATAGGAGAGCGGCAGGGCGAGCGCGTCCGGATCGGTTCCCTGCAGCGAGGCGCAGCCGAACATCAGATCGATCGAGAAGCGGCTCACATAGGCCATCACGCCGCGCCACAGAAGCTGCATGGAGCCGGGCTTTGTGCGATAGCTCTTGAGCACGCAGGAGCGACCGAGCTCAAGCGCGCGCGTTCCGGGCGGAATGGCCGCGAGCATCGGTCCGATGTCGTATTCGCCCGCGGTGTAGAATCCGCCGGCACGCGCCGCATCGACATCGCGCATCAGCCGATAGGTGCCCACCACCATGGGTTGTCCGTCTTCGCCGTGTACGGCGCGGTCGACGACGAGGAGGTGATCGCAGAAGTCGTCGAACCTGTCGAAATCCCTGCGGCTCTCGCGCATCGCGGGGCTCGGGATCGCGGCCATCTCTTCATAGAAGACGCGGTAGCGCAGCCGCTGGGCCGCTTCGACTTCGGCGTCCGTCTCGGCCAGACGCACTTCGAGCGAGCCCATCGTCGCCAGCACGGGCCACTGATCGAGGACGCCTTCGAACGAGCCGGGCTCGTGAATGTTGACCACTTGGGGGCGCTTTCCCTGGCGCTCGCCGCCACCCGCAGCGAACCTCTTTGAACCGCAATTCTACCGGAGCGGCTGCAAGGCTGCAAACTATGCCGCGGGATCGCTAATGCGGGGTTCACGAGATTTTCGGCTCAAGCCCTGCAAAAGCATGAACAAAACAATTGCCGGAATGCCGATCGCCCCCGCTCCGATAAAGAAAATTTCATAGGCGCCCATCAAGCCATGACCGGCTTTCAGGCCGTCGACGATCGAACCCGAGAACCCCTTCAACATCCTTCCAGCCCAAGCATAGACCGAACTCAGAAGCGCATATTGCGTCGCAGTGTAACCGAGACTTGTCAGGCTCGACATATACGCAATCAGCGCGACGCCGGCGAAACTCGTGCTGAAATTGTCGCCTGCCATCACGGCAGAAAAAAGCGTCAGGCTTGGTGCAGGCCGCGCGAGCGCGGCAAAAGCCGCAACGGCGACGGCTTGCATGACGCCGCCGAGGATCAAGGCGCGCATCGTGCCAAATCGGATGACAAAGGCGCCTCCGGCCGCGATACCGGCAAACGACGCGACGAGTCCGATCGTGAGACGAACGCCGCCTACGTAATCTTTCGACAGACCGATATCGTGATAAAGCGGATTGGCCATCGGACCCATGATGAAGTCGGGAAGCCGATAGAGGCAGATCGTGACGAGCATCAGCAGCGCCAGCCACCCATGCGTGCGGAAGAATACAACGAACGGGCCAATGATGGCGTCGCGGATGCCGCGAAACGATCCGAGGGGTCTTTGACGAAGCTGAGAGTCGATAGCGGCATCCGCGCGGAAGGGCTCGGTTGCGATGAACGTCGCAGCTATGCCGACGACCATCGCAAGGCCACAGGCGAAATAGGACGCGTTCCATCCCACGCGCTCCGCTGCAATGAGGATGAGAGCGTCGGTCGCAAGGAGCGCTACGCGATAGCCGAGCTGGTACGCCGACGTGAGGCCGCCGAGCTCGGCGTCGTTGGTTGCAGTTTCAATTCGCCAAGCATCAATCACGGTGTCCTGCGTCGCCGAAGCGAATGCGACGATGAGTGCGATGGCGCCGAGCACGACAAGGCCATGCTCCGGCCCCCAGGCCGCCATCCCGAAGAGTCCTGCGACGAGGAAGATCTGGCTCACCAGCATCCAGCCGCGCCGCCTTCCCAAGCTGCCGAGCAATGGCGGCCCGGAGCGGTCGATCAGGGGCGCCCAAAGAAATTTGAGCGCATAGGTGGTTCCGACCCAGGAAATGAAACCGATCGCAGTGAGCGACGAGCCCGCGTCGCGCAACCAATAGCCGAAGGTGTTTCCCGTCAACATGAGCGGCAGACCCGACGAGAAGCCGAGCGCCAGCATCACGAGCATACGCGGATTGGAATAGGTTCGCAGCGCTGCGCACGCGCGCGCCAGACTCGTCATGCGGCGGCTTCGGCGGGCTCGCTCGGGAACATTCTTGCAATCATGGCGTCGAGCTCGGCGGGATCGATGGGCTTGGTGAGGAAACCATCCATACCCACGTCCTGGCAAGCCTGCTTTCCGGTCTCGAGCACGTCCGCGGTCAGGGCGACGATTGGCGTGCGCGCCTGGCGGTCCATGAATTCGTTGCGGCGAATGCGCTTTGTCGCTTCGATCCCGTCGAGTCCGGGCATATGGATGTCGGTCAGGACGAGGTCGAAGTCGCTTTCGGACATGGCGGCGACGGCATCCTCGCCGCTCGTCACTTCGTAGACCTCATGTCCCCGCCGCGTCAGCATTTCGCGCATGACGAGGGCGTTGACGGGGTTGTCTTCCGCCAGAAGAATCCTGAGCCTTCGCACTTCGCGCTTCGGCGGCCCAGCCGTTGCGGGAAGAGGTGCGCGCGCGAATTCGCCTTCCATCGATGCTTCGGATGGATCGGTGACCGCCTCGGCACTGGCACGAATACGGTCGACGAGTGAAGACTGGCGCACCGGCTTGACGAGGTATGCGGCAAAACCCATCGCCCGCAATTGTCCGAGCTTTCCGCGGGCAGCCGATGTGACCAGCACGATCGAGCGAATGTCGGGGTAAGGCCAGGGCGGCAGTTCGATTTCGTCCTCAGCGCCCGCATCGATCAGCACGGCATCGACCTCCACGGACAGGGATTTTTCGAAAGCGCCGGGAAAGCCCAGGGATACGACTTCGCCGCCGCTCGAACGGATCTTTTCCGCCAGTCCTTCGCGCAGCACGGAACTGCGGGTGATGAGCGCCACCTTGAAGCCCGCAAGCTTTTCGTCTTCTTCGCTCTCGCCGATGACGATCGCGGGCAGCGTGAACCAGAAAATGCTGCCGCCGCCTGGTGCGGGGTCGACGCCGATCTCGCCTCCCATGGCGGCGACGAGCCGTTTGGAGATGGCGAGGCCGAGGCCGGAGCCGCCGAAGCGGCGCGCATGGGTGGAATCCGCCTGCACGAAATCCTTGAAGATCTCCTGCCGTTTCTCCGGCGGCACGCCCACGCCGGTGTCGCGGACCTCGAAACGCAGAAGTCTCCGTTCGCGGCTTTCGATTGGGCGCACGTCGATGCGCACGCCGCCATTTTCCGTGAACTTCACGGAGTTGCCGACGAGATTGATGAGGATCTGGCGCAGGCGAATGTTGTCGGCGAGGATCGTGCCGGGCGTTTGCGGCGCCAGCACCGCCACGATCTCGATGCCCTTCGCATGCGCGCGGGGCGCCAGGAGTTCGACAATGCCTTCGACGAGTGCGCGCGGCTCGACCTCGTCTTCGTCAAGCCTGAGCGTGCCCGATTCGATCTTCGAAAAATCGAGAATGTCCTCGATCAGCGTGAGCAGAGTCTCGCCGGATTGGTGGATCGCCTGGACATAGGTGCGCTGCTCGGGGGCGAGCGGCGTCTCGACCAGAAGACGTGCCATTCCGAGGACGCCGTTCATCGGCGTTCGGATTTCGTGGCTCATCGTGGCGAGAAACCCCGATTTGGCGCGGCTTGCCGCTTCGGCCTTGTCGCGTGCTTCGGTGAGCGCGTCTTCGAGCGCCTTGCGCTCGGTGATGTCGCGCCCGACGCTTTGGACTTCGATGAGATGGCCGCCGGGATCGCGAACGGCGTAATCCTCCCACGAAATCCAGCGCCAGCCATAGGCGGTGCGGACATATTGGTCGTAATGGGCGCGGGCATTGCCGCCATCCGACCCTGCGAAACTGCCGAAATGGGGCGCGCGGCTGCCCGGGTGCAGTTCGGGCGCGAAGGGGTGGCCGATCGCCTTCTTGGGATGCAGGCCGAACAATTTGAAAAACGCGTCGTTCGCATAGGTCAGCCGGCTGTCCGGCGCGCGGCGGAAAATGGCGTCGCCCTGGGAGTCGACCAGCCCCTTGTAGCGGACTTCGCTCTGATGCAGGCGCCCGTTGATCGCGGACAAGGCAGCCAGCGAGGCTTCGAGCTTTTCGGTCAATGAGCGCAATTGCTGGGCCTGGCCCTGCAACTCGCTGGCGCGGCCGCGCGCTCTGAGGAGCCCGTCGAACAGCAACGCCACGCCGCCGAGCGCAAAGGCTGCGAGCAGCAGCGGGGAAACCAGCGTCAGATGGCCCTGCTCGTAAATGTCGGTAATGGACGCAGCGCCGACCGTCAGCGCGCCAAGTCCGAACAAGACCATTCCGGCGCGGGCAAGAGACACGCGGCTCTCCTTCGTCGGCGGCGATTAAGGCGGGTTCGTCATTGAAATTTGCTTAAGCAGCCTTGGGTTTTGCCTCGCAAAACGGTTAATGTCGCCCGCTTTCGGGGTTCACCCGGAACGGGGGACCATATCCAAGGCCATATCCAAGGGAGGAATTTCATGAATGTCAGGACATTGGTGCTTGCGGGCGCCGTCGTGTTGTTCGCGGGCGCGGCGTTTGCCGACGATCCTATGGCGAACACCTACGCAAACACGGTTGTCACCAAGGACAGGGGAACCGGCCAGTCGAGCACGCTCCTTTTCAATCAGGACATGAGCTACACGGGCAAGACTACGGGCCCCAACGGACCCGTCACCTATTCGGGTACCTGG
>Ga0302324_100011769_pt1 | contig 17919 bp, 13 predicted proteins | sample Palsa_T0_1_FD_201949 | JGI IMG/M metagenome (GOLD analysis project Ga0302324, IMG submission 201949) | Peat permafrost microbial communities from Stordalen Mire near Abisko, Sweden - Palsa_T0_1 | ecosystem: Environmental > Terrestrial > Soil > Palsa > Peat permafrost | place: Sweden: Abisko... | reverse complement strand
CGCGACCGCATGCACTTCGACTTCGCCGTCTTCCGCGTACAGCTCTCCGGCGCCGACTGGACCAAGATCGCCATTGGCCTCGGCTGTATCTATCTCGGCTACGTCTTCCGCGCTGTTCGCTGGGCTCTCCTGCTGCGCCATAACAAAAAAGTCGGCCTCTTCTCCCTGCTCGGAACCCAGGTCATCGGCTTCACAGCCATCGCCCTCATCGGCCGCGTGGCCGACCCGGTGCGCCCCTATCTCGTCTCCAAAAAGACCGGCCTGACGCTCTCCACTCAGATCGCGGTCTACATCGTTGAGCGCCTGTTTGACGCAGGCTCCATGGCCCTCATCTTCTCTTCCGTCATCCTCTACACCGTCTGGTTCGGACAGCCTGGCGACCTGCCCCATATCGAGATCGTCAAAAAGGCCGGCTACTCGGGCATGGCCATTACAGTTGCGGGCGCCATTTTCCTCATTGCGGTCCGCATGGCCGGCAATATGGTCGCAGGCTTCTTCGAGTCAGCCCTTGGTCTCGCTTCGAAGCGCCTCGGCCACGCCGTCGCAGAAAAGGTCCGCAGCTTCCACGCCGGCCTCGACATCATGCGCAGCTTCTCAGACTTCGCCGTCACCGCCGGCATCTCGCTCGCCATGTGGCTCTTCATCACGCTTGCCTATCTTGAGACCATGCAGGGCTTCACCGGCAGCAAAGAACTCGCCGCCATGACACTGCCCAAGTCCATGCTGATGCTCGCCTTCAGTGGCGTAGCCAGCACTCTCCAGCTTCCCATCATCGGGTGGTTCACCCAGATCGGGCTCGTCGCCGCTGCCATGGCCCAGTTCTACGGCGTCGGCTCTGAGGCGGCCACCGCCTGCGCCGCCATGCTGCTCATCGTCAGCTTCCTCGCGGTCATTCCCGTCGGACTCATCTGGGCACAGGTGGACCATATCTCCCTGCGCCAGATCACCACGGAAAGCGAAGTGGCCAGCGTGAAAGCCGAAGAAGTCCTTGAAACCGCTGGAGACGCTTCCGCCGCCGAAGCCTCCGGGCCCGCAAGCTGACGTGTAGATGAGAAGTTTTCTCGAGTCGAGGTTCCGAAAGGGCACGGCTTCAGCTGTGCCGCAAAGCACCCTGAACGGACAAAAATCAACTAACGCCACGAAGTTGCGCGGCCCTTTAATGGCTACGCGGCGAGTTGAACCAAATTCGGAACGGAGAAGCTCCTTCCAACAGCCCCATTCGACCAAGAATTCAGAGCCTCAACAAGCGATTCGCGAGTTGTCGCCCCAAAGCCGTAGCTCTTCGCCCCGTCTTTCGGCTCGGTAGCGCAACAGTCATGGGGCTCCAGTGATCCCCGGCTACACGCGGCACAAATCATTCGAACTGAGCTCCAATCCTCAAACCCGATGTCGTTAACTTCGCATGCCTCAATGAGGTGGGCTTTTGCCTCCGCGTCCTCCATCGACAACCACGATTGAAACGTGCTGTAGCTGGACGGTTGCCAAACTGCAAGCTCGTTGAAGACCGGATACTCATGATCGCCACTCCTTCGAGTCCCCTCAGCGGCGCCGTCGTTGAGCAATATGTCGCGATATCGGCGATTCGAGTCTGGCAAGGGAACATTCCTGATCTCGATCCTCGCAGGATCAATCCGCGTTCCCCACACAACCTCTCCGGAAACATTTGGGTTCAGTCGCACGCAGGCCGTAGCCGGAGGTAGCGAGACCTCGCCGCTGCCCTCTCCAATTTCAATTCCGCATCCCCTCCACGCCCTGCGTGCCAGAGCCCAGTCGCCAAGCGCTGTGGCGGCAATCCCCAGGTTCCACCAACTCGCCTCATCATCAGGGGACAGCGATGCAGCCCGTTCGTTGAACCGCGCGCTCGCTTCCCAATCGCATCGATACTTTGCCTCGAATCCGAGGTTGTACCACGGACTACTCCAGCGCGGCCGAACTACTGTTGCAAAACGATAGAGGAATCTGGCGGAGGTTTGCATCCCTCGGTTGCTCGCACCGTTCCCAAATTCAATCAGCGATCGCGCCAAGAAATTCAGCATGCACAAGAGTCTAAATGAGGTTCGATCATGTGAATCGCTAGTCCCTCGGCTCTAGCTCCCCGTTTCGCTGCTCGCTACTTCAATATTCACCGTTGCAATGTTCACCGTTTGGCTCACGCCCACTTCTTCTTCACTGCCTGGCGCCTTGTCGTATCGAATCGTCTCCGGTCCCACCGCCCCGCCGGTCATGATCATGCTCATCGCCTGCTCCATTGTCAGGTCGGTCTCCGTCACCTTTTCCATCGGCAAAATCTGCAGGAAAGCCGACGTCGGGTTGATCGCATTCGGCAGCAGCACCGCCGCCAGCAGCCGCCCGGTCGTCGAGTCGGTATAGCTCCGCGTCAGAAACCCGATGCACTTGTGCCCAGCCATGGGAAAGTCCACCAGCACAACGGTCTGGCTCGTTCCCTTCTTCGCCATCATGCTGTCCAGCAGTTGCCGCACCGACGTGTACACCTTGGCGACAAACGGCAGCCGTTCCAGCGTCGATTCAAACAGCACCAGCGCCTGCCGGCCAACCACCTGCGACGTAATCCGCCCAACAAAGTAAAGCAGAGTGAGCGTGAGAAAGAATGCCAGCACCCACTGCAGCCACTCCTGAGTCAGCACTCCATCAGGAAGTATCGCCGCCAGCAGTCTGATCGCCGGCAGTCCCACCTGGGCCAGTGTCTTGAACAGGAAGCTGAATATCAGCCACGTCACAAGCAGCGGCCCGGTTGTAATCAGGCCTGCCAGAATATTCCGCTGAAGGCTGCGCAGCGCTCTATGAAGTACAGGATTCAAGTTCTCTCCCTCGGTCGATTTCCGTGCTTTCGATTCCTCTTTTCAAGTATAGGGATGCTTCACCGCCGTTCTTTCCACTGTCCACTGTTCGCTGTCCGCTGTTCTACAATCAGTTCCCTATACAGTTATTTCTGAAGGAACCCCATGAGCACCGACCGGCCAAATCGCTTGACTGCCCGCTTCATCGATCTCGAGCCCCTCAATCCCACGCCCGACCCGCCTGCTGCTCTAAACTCCGCGCCCGCGTCTTCCACACCCGGTCCCAGCCTGACGCCGGCCCCATCGCCGAACCCCGGCCCAACCCGAATCCGCGCCTGGGCCCCGCAACCCTCCGCGCCCACTCCGCGCGCCGTCGGTTCGCCCCTACCCACCGGTTCGGCTTTGACCGCTTCGCCTTCTTCACCTGATTCCTCCGTCGCTGTCGCAACCCAGCCCACAGCGTCGCGCAGCGCTGCTTCAGCCAAGCCCGGCAAGAGCCTTGCCCTTGGCCGTGCCCTGCCCCCTGCCGAGCCCACAGCCCACTCTCCTTCTTCCGAAACAGACTCTCCCACCGGCGTTCAGCGCCTGGTCAACGCCGTCCGCGCCTCTCTGCCCTTCATTCAGCGCATCCTTCCTCTGCTCGATGGCAACGTCGGCACCGCCGTCTCCAACCTCATGGCCCCGCCGCCCCACCGGCCCCCGCCCCCGCCGCCGCCAGCGCCGCCCGTCAATCTCGCCCCACTCGAAGAGGGCATCAGCTCGCTCCAGGCCCAGCAGGGCGAACTCCGCACCCAGATCGCCGATCAGAATACCTCGCTCAAACGCGTCGAAGATCAGCTTGAGGCGGTGCGCGAAGCCACCGACCGCAACACTCTCGAGCAGCAGGAGCTCCTTGAAGACCTGAAGAGCGTCGGCAACAAGGTCAACATCTTTGCCATGGCCGCCATGTTGCTTCTCGTCGTCTCCGTCATGGTCAACATCATCCTTTACCTGCACATCAAGCGCGTTTTGCCATAGAGCCGATCGCGTCGCCCCTGCACAAACAGGGGTCTGGGTCCCCAGCCTGCATTTCTCACACGCGACTCCACGACGCGGAATTCGAGGTCTGGCGAGGTCTCAGAGGGTCTGGAGACCTTCCGGACAGCCGGCGAGGACGCCGGCGCTACGGTTTTGGGCTCCTGCGAGAAATCTGGGCGAGGGCCCACTCACGTTTCCCCTCCTCCGGAAGCCCTCGATCCCGTCCCGATACGCTCCAATTTTCCATAATCAAACGATTTTCCACCACATCAACTGCATTGTTACTTATGCGAAAGCGATCTTGTGGAAAACTGCTCCCATTTTGGTTCCCTGTGATCTGCGCTGTTGCCAGTCGTAATTTCGCGGGGCTAGTATTCGACCTAGTTCACCCGGGGCCCCCAGTAAAAATTGCCCGGTCTCTTGCCCTCTATGCAGGTGTTTCCAGTCCCACAGAGCTTCACCAACGAGCGGCGCTGACCAGCGCACGCGCACGGAGTGTCTCGTCATGGCATGGTATGCCTACTGCATCGGTGAAAAACTTGCCTTCCCTGAATTAGCCCGCCACCGCAAACCAGTCCCCCTCGAAGCCGTCGTCGGCGTCAGCGGCAACCAGGTCTTCCTCTACCCCGCCAGCGACCTCGCCGTCGTGGTCAGCGAACACAACCCCGCGGACAACCTGAATCAGAAGGCCGGCGTCGATCATGCTCGCGTCATCGCCGACTGTTTCCAACACTCCACTGTCCTTCCCTTCCGCTTCGGCACTGTCTTCAACGACGACGAGGCTCTGCGCAAGTCCATCCGCTCAAACCAGCGCCAGTTTCAGGGCAACATTGAAAAGCTGCGCGGCAAGACGGAGATGCACCTGAAGATCTTCGTCGACGACTGTTGCACCCAGATCCTCGATCGCCATGTGCCCGTTGCCGATGCCGTTGGCCGCGAGTACCTGAGCAACCTGCGCGAGAACGCCGCCCGCACACGCGAGCGCCAGACCCGCGCCCGCGCCGTCAGCTTCCAGATGCATCGCCTCTTCATGCCTCTCGACGAAGAGGTCAGCTGCCGCCTCACCGAAAGCGGTAAGATGGTTCTCGACATCGCCCACCTCATCGACAGCAAGTACGTGGAGCGCTACCAGAACAAGTTCTCCTCCACCAGCGCGACGATGCGCGAGTGTCACATGCAGCTCTCCGGCCCCTGGCCGCCCTACCACTTCGTCCATCGCCTGACCCGGCCTCAGCATGCGCCGGCGCAGCCCGGCAATCGCCCGGCCGATTTGCCCACCCCCGCCTCGCGCATTCACGAGCCCGTGCCCGCGATGGCCTGATTCCCTTATCTCTTGCACCAACAAAAGCCCCGGCCATCGCCGGGGCTTTTTGCCTTGCCCTTTGCATTATCAGCGTATGATCTCAGGAATTCATCGGCCCCAAAATTATCCCCGTCCAATTCCATCGGAACCAGTCACAACTTGAATTGAGCTGCTCTCTGCGAAGAGAAGGGCGACAAGTTGCACAGCGCGGACTTGATCATCGACCCACGTAAGCGGTAATTCTGGGCCCAGGCTTTTCAAAACAGCGGCGCCCACGGGGCCATCCCAAAAACTTATGAGATGCTCGGGCTCTTGCGCCGTCCCAGCACAAAAGCCTTCCCCCGGCGATCTTTCGAAGCGTGATCGATCTGCTTCCAGAACCCCACAAAATAATCTACCGCCGAAATCACACTCACGAGCGCGGTAAAGTACATCGCGGCAATCGCAATCCACTGCACCGGGATTACCAGCACGCCAATCTCCCACTGATACCACCGGTGCGCCAGGATCGCCGAGACCACCGCCACAATCTGCGTCACTGTCTTCAGCTTGCCCAGGTCGCTCGCCTGGATCGTGAATCCCTCCGACGACGCAATCGACCGCAGCCCCGAGATCAGGAACTCGCGCCCCATGATCACCACCACAACCCACACCTTGACCACCTGCGGATTGTAGGCAACCAGCGCAATCAGCGCCCCCGTCACCATGATCTTGTCGGCGATGGGATCGAGCAGCATGCCGATCGTGGTAATCTGCGCCCGTTTCCGCGCCAGGTACCCATCGAGCCCGTCCGTGATCGACGCCAGCACAAACAAGACTGACGCCAGAATCTCCTGCTCCCCCAGCGGACCTCGCCACGGAAAATGTGTGGAGAGAATCCACAGCAGCAGCGGAATCATTGCGATCCGGCTCATCGTGATGGAATTTGGCAGATTCAATCGCCCTCTTTTACCGTTGGACGGTCAGGCCCCGCCTTGGTCCGCACAGCAACCATCCTGCAAGGCTCGAATCGGTGCTTCTTCCTCAACTATATTGTGCCTCCGCGCAATTCGCTCCTGCCCGCTCTCAAAATCTCTCCCACTTTCGTGCCAACACGCACACACCCCACCTCTTCTGGCTCGCCCGAATCTTCCCAGTAGGAATTCCGACCGCCGGCAAGTTACCATACACAGATTGCCGGCTCGCGGCGCAAGAAATTCTGTTTGCCCCAGCCTGGCCGCGTCCTTGTTTTTTGCGGCCAGGGTGGGATACCGCAAACCCTCGCCGCCCCGGTTTCTTCCCAGGAGCGTTCATGGCGCGCGTTGCAGTGGTCGGAGTTGGAGCAATCGGCGGCGTCATCGCTGCCCTGCTCCACACCACCGGCCGTCATCAAATCACGCTCTGCACTCGCCGCCCGCTCGGCCAACTCATCGTCCGCACGCCGCATGGCGATGTCCAGGTCAAAGCCACCAACCTCACCGACGACGTCCTGGCTAGCCCTGTTGACTGGGTCCTCGTCGCCACAAAAACCTACGACACCGAAGGCGCAGCACGCTGGGTCGAACCGCTCGCGTCTTTGGGTGCATCGGTCGCCGTCGTCCAGAACGGCGTCGAGCACCGCGAGCGCTTCACCTCAATCGTCCCCCAGGGCCGCACCCTCCCCGTCATCATCGATTGCCCCGTCGAACGCCATCCCGACGGCCTCGTGGTCCAGCGCGGACCAGTCAAAATGAACGTCGAGACCGGCGCCCTCGGAGCAGAGTTCGCCGCACTGTTCAATGCCTCCACTGTCACAATCGACCTCACCAGCGATTTCCTCACCGCTGCCTGGCGCAAGCTCTGCTTCAACTCCGCAGGAGCCGTCTCCGCGCTCACGCTCCAGCCCGCCGGCATCCTCCGCGATCCCGAAATGGGCCGCACTGCCATCGAAATCGTCGCTGAGTGCGCCGCCGTCGCCCGCGCTCTCGGCGCTCATCTTGACCCCAACATCGCCCAGCAGGTCCTCGACGTCTACCGCGCCCAGCCTTCTGACTCAGTCAACTCCATGCTCGCCGACCGCCTCGCCGGACGCCCCATGGAGATCGATGCCCGCAACGGAGTCATCGTCCGCAGAGGCGAAGCCTTTGGCGTTCCCACCCCGCTCAACCGACTCATCGTCGCGCTTCTCCGCTCCGCCTCGCCCAAAGCCTCAGCTTAGTCGTATCCTTTTCCCCGTGCATATCTCTTCCACCACGCGCATACGCCTGCATTGCGTTCTCTTCGCTCTCTCGTTGGTCGTCGCTATCTCCACGCCCCCGCAAGCTCTCGCTCAAATCTCCGTCGCCGACCTTAGACTGCAATTCCAAAACCCTCCCGCCGATGCTCGCCCCATCATGCGCTGGTGGTGGTTTGGCCCGGCTGTTACCAAGCCCGAATTGCAAAAAGAACTCGAAACCATGGCCGCCAACGGCATCGGCGGCGTCGAAATCCAGCCCGTCTACCCGCTCATGCTCGACGACGAGTCAAAGGGAATCAAGAATGTTCCCTATCTCTCACCGGAGTTCCTTGACGACATCGCCTTTGCCAACCGCACCGCCCGCTCCCTCGGCCTGCGCGTCGACATCACCCTCGGCAGCGGCTGGCCCTATGGTGGCCCGCACACCACGCTCGCCCTCGCCGCCGGATGCCTGCGCGTAATCGCCGTCCCCGTCACTGGCACCATCGTCGCCCCACCCGCACTACCGCCTGGCGATACCTTCATCGCCGCCTTCGCCGTCAACGGTTCTGAGCAGTCCTTCGACCCCTCCACCGCCGTGCGCATCGACCCCACAACAGGGCACATTCCAACGGCCCACACCCCACGCCTCATACCCCGGACACTGGACCCATCATCCGATACCCGACACCCTATACCCGACACCCGCACAGCGCTCTTCTTCGTTTCAAGCCACACTCGCCAGGCCGTGAAGCGCGCCGCCTTCGGTGCCGAGGGTTTGGTTCTCGATCACTTCGCCCGCCCCGCCATCAACGAGCACATCGCCGACGTCGCCACGCCGCTGCTTAAAGCGTTTGGCGATCAGCCGCCCTACTCTGTCTTTAGCGATTCACTTGAAGTCTATGGCTCCGACTGGACTCTTAATCTCCCGTTCGAGTTCCTCAAGCGCCGCGGCTACGACCTGATCCCTCATCTGCCCGAGCTCCTCGCCGGCGGCTCGGCTCAGGCCGACGCCGTTCGCCACGACTATGGCCTCACGCTCTCCGATCTCATCCGCGAAAACTACCTCGCCCCGCTCACCCGCTTCGCCGAGTCGCACCACACCCAGTTCCGCTCGCAGACTTACGGTCAGCCCGCCGTCACCCTCGCCGACGAAGCCATTCCCAACCTGCCTGAGGGCGAAGGCCCGCAATGGCGCGAGTTTTCTTACACTCGCTGGGCCACTTCCGCCGCCCATCTCTACCATCGCAACGTCGTCTCCGCCGAAACCTTCACCTGGCTTCACTCCCCGGCCTTTCGCGCCACGCCCCTCGACATGAAAGTCGAATCCGACCGCATGTTCCTTCTCGGCATCAACCAAATCGTCGGCCACGGCTACCCTTATTCACCGCCCGCCGCCGGCGAGCCTGGCTGGTCCCTCTACGCTGCCGCGGTCTTCAACAACCACAATCCCTGGTTCGCCGTCATGCCCGACATCGATCGCTACCTGCAGCGCATGAGTTGGCTTCTCCGCCAGGGCGAGCCCGCCAACGACGTCGCCGTGCTGCTCCCCGAAGACGACGCCCAGGCCGCATTCTCGCCCGGACACGACTCCGTCACCGACGAGATGCAAAAACGCGTCACCCCCGAGCTGGTATCCGCCATCCTCGACGCCGGTTACAACCTCGATTTCATCGACGCCGCCACAATCGACAAACTCGGCTCCATCCCCTACCCCGTTCTCGTCGTCCCACCCACCACGCGAATCCCACGGGCAACCTACGAGAAGATCGCAGCGTACGCTGCATCCGGCGGCCATGTAATAGGCTTCCTCGGCGAACTCCCATCTCTCGCCCCAGGCCTCATGGACCAGCACGACTCACCGCGCATCGCCGCCCTCACCCAACAGCTCTTTCGCCCAGATCACGCATCCGTGGTAAACAACGCCAATCCCGCCCCCCTCGCTTTCGCTCTCGGATCCACCACCGTCCTGCCCTGGGCCCTTCACCGGGTCCTCCCCCCCGACGTAATCCTCACCCCCGCAACGCCCGGCATCGGCTTCATCCATCGCAAGCTCCCCACTGCCGACATCTACTTCGTCGTCAACAGCACCAACCAGCCCTATAAGGGTGGTATCCAATTCCGATCCAATCGCCCCATCATTGAAGAATGGGACCCAGACTCCACCACAACACTCGGCGGCGGACTCGCGAACAAACTCGACCTTTTGCTTGCCCCCTACGAATCCCGTGTCTTTGTCATTTACGCCGCAGATGAAACCGCTGACGAACCCGTTGCATTCTCGCCCAAGTCCCATTCCAAAATCATGAAGAAGATCGACCTGAGCTCCGGCTGGCAGATCCGCTTCCCCGGCAGCGCAGCGCCCCAAACCACCTCGCCCCTCGTCTCGTGGACCGACCTTCCCAACCGCCAATACTTCTCGGGCGAAGCCGTCTACACCCGCACCTTCACTCTCGACGCTCAGCCCTCCAACTCCGACGTCTTTCTCGACTTCGGCACCGGCACTCCAACTATCGACACGCGCCCGCCCAACGCCAACGGTATCCACGCCCTTCTCGACCCGCCCATTCGCGAGGCAGCCATCATCCTCGTCAACGGAACGCGCGTCGGCTCTCTTTGGCATCCGCCCTACCAGCTCGACATCACTTCCGCGCTGCATTTCGGCGATAACACCATCGAGGTCCACGTCTACAACACCGCCATCAATCTCCTCGCCGGTCAGCCCGCGCGGGATTATACCGCTCTTCGCGCACGCTTCGGCCATCGCTTCGACCCCCAGGACATGGACAATCTCAAGCCCATCCCCTCGGGCCTCCTCGGCCTGATTACCCTCGAGTTTCGCGGCCCGCAATGAAATGGGGTGCCATCCATCTAGGATTTTGAAATGTGGGAGACCACGATGTCAACGAACCGAATCGGCGCGCCGAATGCTCAATGCAAGTCGGAAGGCTGTAGCGCCGGTCTCCTGACCGGCTGTCTCTGACGGCTTCCTGGCCCTCAGAATTGTGGCCAGATCTCGAAGCTATGTGTGGCGTGAAGTTATGCGTGGCGTGGAATCGACGCACTCAAAAATTGATCCGAAGTCCCGTAGGAACGGCGCATCCTTCTCGCTCGCCATCAACGAACTGGAAGTTAGTCCGCGTTTCTCACACGCGGCTCTCCGAGGAGGAATTCGAGGCCTGGCGAGGTCTCGGAGGGTCTGGAGGCCCTCCGGACAGCCGGCGAGGACGTCGGCGCTACGGTTTTGGACTCCCTGTGAGAAATCCAGGCTAGCGACTTCCTTTCGACTGAGTGGCCAGACTCACGCGAAAAGCGGTTCCACTCCGCCCCGGCCGAACTGAAGTTCGCCAGCGAATCCGCCCGTGATTCTTTTCGACCAAAGACTTCGATAGCCAAAGTCCCAGCCCCGTTCCAGTCTCGCCTTTGCCGGTACGGAAAGGGATAAATAAGTTGCGACGAACCTCTTCCGGAATACCGCATCCGTTGTCAGCCACCGTGATATGCGTCTCTTCTTTGCTCGAACGCGCGCGCAAATAGAGCGTCCCGCGATTCGAAAGCGCTTCGAGGGCGTTGACAATAAGATTCGAAAGTATCTCTAACAGTTCCCCGGAATTCCCTTGAACGACAAGCTTCTCAGGGAGCCGGCGTTGAATGTCCACTTGTTTCTTGAGTAAATATTTTGTATGAATCCGCAAGGCTACTTCGAGTAACTCAACCAGATCCACGTCGTTGGGTGTTCGTTGCTCGCGGTAGAACTCGAGGGTCTGGCGAGCAATGGTACGAACTAACGCCAACTGTTCTTCGGCAAGTTGCGCAAGGTACTTCACGCGTTCTGGATTGTGTGCCTCCAGCTTGGCAAGATAAACCAGGTTCGTGATCGCTTCCAGCGGACTGTTAATCTCGTGCATGATCGCGCCGGAATACCTGCCGGCAAGCGCTAGTTGCTCGCTCCTTTGCAGGGCTTCCTGAGCCATTCGGAGTTGTTCCCGGAGATCTGGATCTCTGTTCTTCGCGAGCTTGCTCATCCTGGTCACGGATCCTTGGGAAATTGTGTGATGAGCTTCTCAAGCGTTCTATTCGCGGCATCCCACCATACTTAGAGGTCCAGAGCCACCAAGCGGTTGCTTTCCAACCGACCTCGCCTGGAAGATCTGCTCTCGGTCCATTCAATTCTCTTCAAAAATCGAAGGCAGAAGAGAGGAAACTCAAGCCTCGGATGTTCCCAGCTATGCAGCCTTCGGTTGCGCAAAACCATGCCGATGGTTGCGGCCGACGATTACTTCTCGAACTCAAGCGCGTCTAGCGTCAGGAATCGCCGAGAATCTCTCGCAAAGTTTGGACCAACAGGTCCGGGTTGAACTCCGCACGGATAATCTCATCGGGACAGTCGCTCGCGATCGAGATTCGATAGTTGCAGACGTACGCGACCCGTTGATCTGGAATCTCCTTCTTGATCGCATCGCACAGGGCCTCGGCCTCGGCCACACGGTTCTCGCCGTCGACGTCGATCAGGACGAGGCTATACCTCGTTTGCAGTGCCAATTCCAAAGCCTTGTCCAGCGAAAGGGTCGATTCGACTTCGAACCCGTGGATGCGAAGAATATCGTCTCTGAGCTTCTGAATCAGCTCGCGACTGCTCACGTGGAGAATGCTTTGCGTGCTCACCGTTGCTAGCATATAGCAACCTCTATCGCACCGTCGACGGCTCTGGCCTATTATGCCTCAATCTCGCGCTCAATTTTTATGTGTCCGCCTGCTCCGCCAACAAGACGCCGAAAGCAGGCAGCTCGAAGCTGTTTCCCCATCCCCGCCAATTGACAGCCATGAGCCGGAGGCGGAAAGCTGAGAGCTGAAAGCTAAAGGCTGTCCCATGCGCATCTGTTTCCTGCTCCATGTTCGACCTCACATGCTCGACGAATACAAGCGCCGCCACGCCCAGGTCTGGCCCGAGATGCTCGAAGCCCTCCGCCGCACCGGCTGGCGCAACTACTCGCTTTTTCTGCGCCCCGATGGCCTCCTCGTCGGCTATCTTGAAACCGACGATTTTGACCGCTCGCAAGCCCTCATGAAGCTCGAGCCCGTCAACGCACGCTGGCAGGCCGAAATGGCTCCCTTCTTCGAATCCACTGGCAACGCCGACGACAACATGTTCCCGCTCGAAGAGGTCTTTCACCTCGACTGAAGCCAAATCTGCTTACACTCCGCCCAAGGAGACCGCCCGTGACAACCTTCGACTCCGCCCGCCGGAATCTCATTCGATCCGGCAGCTTTTCGTTCGCAGCGGCCGTCCTGCCGGCCGCCTCCTTCGCCGCATCAGCACAAAACGACGCACCCTCCGCCGCGCCTTCCCTCGCCATTCCTCCAGTTGGAATCTTTGAGGTCCGCGCCTTCGGCGCCGCCGGTGATGGAAAAACCCTCGATACGCTTGCGATCAACCGCGCCATCGATGCTGCAGCCGCTGCCGGCGGAGGCGTTGTCTTATTTCCTCCCGGCCAATATCTCTGCTTCTCCATCCATCTCCGCAGTCTGGTCCACATCCATATCGCGCAGGGCGCCACCATCATCGCCGCCGACTCGCCCAAACCCGGCGAAACCACCGGTTACAACGGCGGAGTCTACGATGCTGCCGAGCCCAAGACCGCCTGGGACGCGTACCAGGACTACGGCCACAACCATTGGCATAACTCGCTGCTCTGGGGCGAAGGTCTTCACGACATCAGCATCACCGGCCCCGGCCTCATCTACGGCCGCGGTCTCAGTTTCGGCGCCAACCGCACCGCACGCGGCAACTATCCCATCTATGTCGCCGAACAGCCCGGCGTCGGCAACAAGGCCATCGCGCTCAAGAACTGCCGCAACGTAATCTTTCGCGACTTCTCCGTCCTCAAAGGCGGCCACTTCGCCTTCCTGCTTACAGCTGTCGACAACCTCACCATCGACAATCTCAAAATCGACACCGATCGCGACGGCATCGACATCGATTGCTGCCAAAACGTGCGCGTCTCCAACTGCACCGTCAACTCGCCCTGGGACGACGGCATCTGCCCCAAGTCAAGCTACGCACTCGGCTACGCGCGCCCCACGCGCAACCTCACCATCACCAACTGCTTCGTCACCGGCTATTACGAGCTCGGCTGCATCCTCGACGGCACCTTCAAAAAGTTCGCGCACGAGCTGCGCGTTCCTCGCACCGGCCGCATCAAGTGCGGCACCGAATCGAACGGCGGCTTCATCAACGTCGCCATCTCCAACTGCGCCTTCGAGGGCTGTCACGGCTACGCGCTCGAGAGCATGGATGGCGCTCTGCTTGAAGATGTCGCCATCACCAACACCACCATGCGCGATCTCGTCTCAGGGCCGCTCTTTCTGCGCCTTGGCCGCCGTCTTCGCGGGCCCAAAGAGTCCACCAAAGTCGGCACCCTCAAGCGCATCCTCATCAGCAACCTCGAGTGCTACAACGCGCCCCGCCAGGCTTCCATTCTCACCGGCATCCCTGGCTACTCAATCGAAGACGTCAAACTCTCCAACATCTACATCGAGACGGTCGGCGGCGGAACGCTCGAAGACGCCAACGCCGCACCCACCGAGCAGGAAGACGCATACCCCGATCCCGAACGCTTCGGCCCCACTCCATCGAGTGGATTTTTCCTTCGCCACATGCGCCACCTTGAAATGAGCCACGTCGAAATCGCCAACACCGCGCCCGACGCCCGCCCATCCTTCTCGCTCACCGATGTCGAACGCGCCGACTTCTTCGCCATCACCGCCCCGCGTGTCGCCGCTGGAGCCTTCACCTTCCACGAAGTCAAAGACCTGCGCATTGGATGGTCCCGCGCCGCTGATGACACCGCACTCGCCTCCGTCGACAACAAATCTTCCTAGTGCCCCGAGGTCAGAAATTCGCATCAAACGACTATCGTTCTGTGCGAGCCCGCCGCCGGGTGCGGGTGCCCCATCCTAAACGGGCTCTTTGCGTTCAGGGTGGGAAACCAAAATCTCAATCTTGGAGTCTCACGTGCCACGCACCTTCGCCCGCCTCACTTTGTCTGTCGCGCTCGTCGCCCTAGTCCCCCACGCCCTCACCCAGCCGCCCCCAACGCCGCCGCTCGCCGGCATTGCTCACGCGGCCATCAGTGTGGGCAATCTCGACGCCTCGCGCGCCTTCTATCGCAAGCTGGGCTTCGAAGAGGCGTTCGCCTTCGACAAAAACGGCGTCACCACCCAATCCTTCATCAAGATCAACGACCGCCAGTTCATTGAGCTCTATCCCCGTCTTCAGCCCTCCGACACCGCCGGCTTTCTTCACGTCTGCTTCGAATCCACCGAAATTGCCGCCCTCAACAAGTTCTACCTGGCCCGCGGCCTCAAGCCTACTCCCGTCGGCAAAGCCGCAGCGGGCAACCTGCTTTTCACCCTCGAAGGCCCCGAGCATCAGAACATCGAATACACCCAGTACATGCCCGGCTCACGCCACTCCAACGATTTCGGCAAGCACCTCGGCGCTAACCGCATCTCCACCACGCTTGTCGCCACTGCGCTCTTTATGCAGGACCCGTCCGCCGCAGGTAACTTCTACAGCACTCAGCTCGGATTCCGCTCAGCCGAGAATCTTGCCTCCGCACAAGACATCGGTTTCGATCAGAAATCTGTCTTTTGGCTTCGGCTCCCCGGCTCCGCCCAATCCATCGCATTCATCCCTCAAGGCTCCGCCTTCCGCATGATCTTCGGTGTCGACAATCTCAAGCAAACCGCCGCGCAGCTGCAGTCCCTCAACATTCGATTCGTCAAGAACGACACATCGCTCTTCATCCACGACCCCGACGGCAACATCCTCGTCTTCCTCGTGCCAGCTCCCTCGCTCCCCGCGTCTCGCTGATAGCGCGACTCACGCCCCAAACAACAAGAGGTGAGCCGCAGCCCACCCCTCGCTTCACGTTCACCGACGAATTGATCTCGGGTGCCCCATTCTTTCCGCGTTGTTTGCGGAAAGGCTAGGACGCAATGCATCTCCTACGCGTAAATCCCCCGCTGCTTGATCGTGAACGCCACGCGGTCAATCGCCAGCATGTACGCCGCGATTCGGTTGTTCACGTTGTGCGCCTCCGCGTACCGCACCACGTCTTCAAAGCTGTCGCGCAGAATCGTCTCCAGTTGCTCGTTCACAATTGCTTCCTTCCAGAAGTACCCCTGCCGATCCTGCACCCACTCAAAGTAACTCGCCGTCACGCCGCCTGCGTTGGCCAAAATATCCGGCACAATAAATATCCGTTTATCTGCCAGAATCTCGTCCGCAACCGCCGTCGTCGGTCCGTTCGCGCCTTCCACGACAATTCGCGCCTTGATCTTGTCTGCATTCCTGCTGGTAATCACGTTCTCCGTCGCCGCGGGAATCAGAATGTCGCACTCCGACTCAATCACTTCTTCGCTTGGCGTCGCTTCCGCGCCCCTGAAGCCGAGGATCGTGCCGTTGCGGTACTTGAACTCGATGAGTTGGTGAATATCGATTCCATTCGCATTCAGGAGCCCGCCTTCCTTCTCGGCCACGCCCACAATCTTGTAGCCGTGCTCCACCATCAACCGCGCCGCATTCGATCCCACATTCCCAAATCCCTGGATCACCACCCGACAGCCGTCGATCGGCATCTTCAGGTAGCGCAGGCTCTCGTCGCACACCACCATCACGCCGCGCCCTGTCGCCTCAACCCGCCCGCGCGACCCGCCAATCGTGAGCGGTTTGCCCGTCACCACGCTCGTCACCGTGTGCCCCATGTGCATCGAGTACGTGTCCATGATCCAGGCCATCGTCTGCTCGTTGGTGTTGACGTCCGGTGCCGGCACATCCTTCTCCGGCCCGATAAAGTCGATCAGCTCGCTCGTGTACCTCCGCGTCATCCTCTCAAGTTCGCCCTGGCTCATCTTCTTGGGGTCGCAGATCACTCCGCCCTTGGCCCCGCCAAACGGAATATTCACCACCGCGCACTTCCACGTCATCCAGCTCGCCAGCGCGCGCACTTCGTCCAGCGTCACGTCAGGCGAATACCGGATTCCGCCCTTGCCCGGCCCGCGCGCAATGCTGTGCTGCACGCGGAACCCCGTAAACATCTCGATCCGCCCATCGTCCATCGCTACCGGAAAGTGCACAATCACCTCCCGCGTCGGCGTCCGCAACAACTTCCACAATCCTTCTTCCAGGTTCAGCTTGCGCGCCGCAAAGTCAAACCGCGCGCTCTGTGCCTCCCACGGATTAATCTCCTGATCCAACGTCATCGTTTGTGCCACTGCCATATTTCCTCTCCGATCGTTCGTTCCAGCCGTCTCCAGCCCGTTCGGCCTGCGGAATTCCTCACACAAGCCCAAACCCCAGTGAGTCTAGGCTCCCCAGAGCCCCCAGTCAAGCCTCCTCCGGCTCGCCGACCCTCGCATAGTCAACGTCTTCGCCAGTTGGCCGCGCCAGGGCCATTTCCATGTCCGCAAGGCAGATAATCCTCCCGTTCGTCCCCTCAGTCCCTTGCCCGCTTCCCGGCCCTTTGGGTCTCGTTCAAATCGCCACCCACCGCCCTTCCAAAACAACCCCCTCAAATTCCTCTCAACCCGCATCTCACTCTTTTAGGCACGTTACCCCGCCCTGGGAGCCCCCGATGAATCCGAACGCGACGCAGCGCATGTTTGCGCAACTATGGTTCATCACCGTGGCGGTTCTCGCCATCGCTGTCCTTTATCTCGCCAAGATCCTCCTCCTTCCTCTTGGATTTGCCATCCTCTTTGCCTTCCTTCTCGCCCCGGTCGTCACCGTCCTCGAACGCTTCAGGCTCCCACGCCCTTTCGCCGCCCTCTCGGTCATCCTTGCCTTCAGCTCGCTGCTCCTCGTCCTCACCTGGACCCTCTTTACTCAGTTCGTCGCCATTGCCAACGATCTGCCCGCCTACGGCGACAATATTGCCCAAAAAATGGCTGCCCTTCACAGCCCCAGTAACTCCGCTTACAGGCGTGCCGAGCGTGAAGTTCAGTACATCAGCGAGGAACTTGGCATTGCCAATTCCACCGGCGCCATCTCTGTCCCCGGTGAGGCTGACTCCAAATCCATCGGCACCACCCCAGATCGTCCGATGCAGGTTCGCGAAGTCGGCCACCCCACCGGCCGCCTCGATCAACTGGGTGGCATCGTCGAGCCCATCACCACAGCGCTGCTCGCCGTCGTGTTTACCTTCTTTGTCCTACTTCAGCGCGAGGATCTCCGCAACCGCCTCATCCGCCTGTCAGGTGACGGCAACCTGTCCCTCATGACCCAGGCCATGAACGACGCCGGTCGCCGCATCTCCCGCTACTTCATCCTCCAGGTCGCCGTCAACGTGGCCTACGGGGCTCTTGTATGCGTGGCACTCTATTTCATCGGCCTTCCTCACTCTTTCCTGTTTGCATCCCTCGCAATCCTTTGTCGTTTCGTTCCTTACGTGGGAGCACCGGTCGCCGCGCTCACCCCCACCCTGCTTTCCCTCGCCATTTTTCCCGGATGGCGTCAGTCTGCAGAAGTCCTCGGTGTCTTCGTCGTCCTCGAAATCGTGACGGCAAACTACGTCGAGCCCCACGTCTATGGCAAGCACACCGGCTTGTCCTCGCTCGCCATCCTT
>Ga0302324_100011767_pt1 | contig 17920 bp, 19 predicted proteins | sample Palsa_T0_1_FD_201949 | JGI IMG/M metagenome (GOLD analysis project Ga0302324, IMG submission 201949) | Peat permafrost microbial communities from Stordalen Mire near Abisko, Sweden - Palsa_T0_1 | ecosystem: Environmental > Terrestrial > Soil > Palsa > Peat permafrost | place: Sweden: Abisko... | reverse complement strand
GCGCATCCCGGTGTTCGGCGTGTGCCTCGGTCATCAGTCGCTGGTGGAGGTCTTCGGCGGCAACGTGGTGCGCGCCGCGCGCCTCATGCACGGCAAGGTGTCGCCGGTGCGCCACGACGGCAAGGGGCTGTTCAGCGGCTTGCCGCAGGAATTCAGCGCGGGTCGCTATCACTCGCTCATCGCCGAGCCGGAGAGTATTCCCGCGGTGCTCGAGGTTACCGCGAGTACGCTCGAAGGCGAGATCATGGGCGTGCGCCATCGCTCTTGGCCGATCGAGGGCGTGCAATTTCACCCCGAAAGCGTGCTCACGCCGGACGGCCCGAGTCTCATGGCCAACTTCCTCCGGCTTTGAGCGCCGCATGCACACTCTGCAACAAACACTCGAGCGGCTCCTGAACGGCCACGCCTTGAGCGAGGCCGAGGCGGGCCGGTTGCTCGAGCAGCTCACCGCCGCCGATCTTGCGCCCGCACTCGCCGGCGCGCTGCTCGCGGCCGTACGCGCGAAGGGCGTCGTCGCCGAAGAGCTCCGTGGTTTCGCCGGCGCGATGCGCGCGCTGGCGCGCAAGCCCGCGCTTCCCGCCGATCTCGACGCCATCGACATCGTGGGCACGGGCGGGGACTTCTCCGGCAGCTTGAATTTGTCCACCGGCGCGGCCCTGCTCGCCGCATCGTGCGGGCTGCCGGTCGTCAAGCACGGCAATCGCTCGGTCACCAGCAAAAGCGGCAGCGCCGACCTCATCGAGCGGCTCGGCTTCGCGCTGCCGCTCGACGAGCGCCGCTCCGCGCAACTCTTTGCGAGCACCGGCTTCACGTTCCTGTTCGCGCCCTATTTTCATCCGGCGATGAAAGCGCTCGCGCCGGTGCGGGCGGCTCTCGGCGTGCGCACGGTGCTGAATTTGCTCGGGCCGCTCACGAATCCGGCGGCGCCGCGCTATCGGTTGATCGGCGCCTACGACGAGCCGAGCGCTCGGCTGATCGCGGATGCCCTGGCCGGCATGCCGATCGAGCGCGCCTGGGTCGTGCACGGTGCGAACGGCTGGGACGAGGCCACTCCCGTCGGCGCGTTCGTCGCCTTCGAAGTGACGCCGGGTGCGGTGTCGCGACGGATCGTCGATCCGGCTGAGTTCGGGTTGCGATCCTGCAGGTCGGAGGATCTGAAGGGCGGCGATGCGGCCGCGAACTGCGCCGCGATGCGCGCCGTGTTCGCCGGGCACGATACCGGGCCACATCGCGATGCGCTCGTGCTCCAGTGCGGGCTGGCGCTGCACATTGCCGGCCGCAGTGCCTCGGTGGCCGCGGGTATTCGTGCCGGCGGGGAGGCGCTCGACAGCGGCCGCGCCCGGGACTGGCTCGGGCGGCTCGAACAATTCTCCGCGCAGGGCGTCGGCTCCGTGTCGGCGACCGAAATCGCGCCGCCGGCGACAGGCGCTTCATGAGCGATTTCCTTTCGGATATGGCGCGCTCGAGCGCCGCCCGCGCCGCCGAGGCGGCACGCCACGAACCCATCGCGGCCCTCGAGCGCCGCGCGCACGGGACACCGGCCGCGCCGCCGCTGCGCCTTTCGCCGTCGGGGTTCGATATCGTCGCCGAGATCAAACTGCGGTCGCCAGCGGCGGGGGCGCTGCAGGATCCGGCGCGCGACCGTCTCGCTCGTATCGAGGCGTACGCCCGGGGCGGCGCTGCGGCCGTGTCGGTGCTCACCGAGCCGTCGCGATTCGACGGCGCGCTCGAGCATTTGCGCGAGGCGGCCGCGGTCCTCGCGCCCCTGGGGGTGCCGGTGATGCGCAAGGATTTTCTCGTCGATCCCTATCAGCTGCTCGAGGCGCGCGCAGCCGGTGCGGGCGGCGTGCTCCTCATCCTCCGCATGCTGCGCCGCGAACGACTGGCGGAGATGCTCGAGATCGCGAGCGAGCATGGCTTGTTCGTGTTGCTGGAAGCGTTCGATGTCCGCGATCTCGACCTCGCGAGCGAGCTGCTCGCCGGCGCGGGGGTCCGCGAGGGCGTCCTGCTCGGCATTAACTGCCGCGACCTCGCGAGCTTGCGCGTCGTGCCGGAGCGCTTCGCCCAGCTCGCCTCCCGGTTGCCGCCGGGCGTTCCTGCGGTGGCGGAGAGCGGCGTCGCAACGCCGGCCGACGCGCAAAGGGTGCGCGACCTCGGCTACCGTCTGGCTTTGATCGGCACGGCGCTCATGGGGCGCGAGGATGCGGGCGGCCTCCTCGCCGAAATGCTCCGCGCAGCACGGACAGTTTCGCGCTAAATGGCTAAACTTGCCGGCATGTTCATCAAGATCTGCGGCATCACGAGTGCCGATGCCGTGAGTGCGGCGGCGACGGCCCAGGTGGACGCCATCGGCTTCGTATTTGCTCCGAGCCCGCGGCAGGTGACGCCGGGGCAGGCCGCGCAGCTGGCGGCGCTCGCGCCGCCGGGCATGCTGCGGATCGCCGTCGCACAGCACCCGCTGCAGATGAAGGTCGATGAGATCTGCCGCGTGTTGAAGCCCGACTACTTTCAGACCGACGTCGAGGACTTGCGCGAGCTGCGCATACCGGCGCACATCAAGGTGCTCCCCGTGCTGCGCTTCGGCCGCAAGACGCCGAGCCCCTTACCTCGCCGGATCGTGTTCGAGGGCCCCACCAGCGGCATCGGCGAGCTGGCGGACTGGGGGCGGGCGGCCGAGCTCGCGCGCCAGACCGAGCTGATCCTGGCGGGCGGACTCACCGCGGAGAACGTGGCGGAGGCGGTGCAGGTGGTGCGACCTTTTGGGGTCGACGTGAGCAGCGGCGTCGAGCAGGATCATGGAGTGAAGGATCCGGGCAAAATCTACGAGTTCGTGCGCGCCGCGCGCGCGGCCGCGGCCCAGCTGGAGCGCGAGCCGTGAGCGCGGAGAGCCGAGCGACGATGCGCGTCTCGGGACCCGACATCAACGGCCGGTATGGCGCATTCGGCGGCCGTTACGTGCCGGAGACCTTGGTGCCGGCGCTGGACCGGCTGCAGGCCGGCGTCGACCGCCATCTGCACCGCGAGGATTTTCAGGCGGAGCTCCATCACGAGCTCAAGACGTGGGTCGGCCGGCCCACGGCGCTCACGCATGCGCCGAGCTTAAGCGCGCGCTGGGGTGCGGACGTCTGGCTCAAGCGCGAGGACCTGGCGCACACGGGCGCGCACAAGATCAACAACGCGCTGGGCCAGACCCTGCTCGCGAAGCGCCTCGGCGCGCGTCGCATCATCGCCGAGACGGGCGCGGGTCAGCACGGCGTGGCGAGCGCCGCCGCGGCCGCGCGCTCAGGGCTGCCGTGCGTCGTCTACATGGGTGCGGTGGATGTCGAGCGGCAGGCTCCGAATGTCGGCCGCATGCAGCTTCTCGGCGCGACGGTCGTGCCCGTCACGACCGGCGATCGGACACTGCGCGCCGCCATCGACGAGGCCCTGCGCGATTGGGTATCCGATCCGGACGGCACATTCTATTGCCTGGGCTCCGCGGTCGGGCCGCACCCCTACCCGTATTTGGTGCGCGAGCTGCAATCGGTCATCGGACGCGAGGCGCGCGCGCAGATGCTCGCGCTCGCCGGAGAATTGCCGGACGTCGCCGTCGCCTGCGTGGGGGGCGGCTCGAACGCCATCGGATTGTTCCATCCCTTTCTCGACGACGCCGAGGTCGAGCTCCTGGGCGTCGAGGCGGGGGGCCGCGGTCCGGGACTCGGCGACAACGCAGCCTCGCTCACGTTCGGCACGCCGGGCGTACTGCAAGGCAGCTACACCTTGATCCTGCAGGATGCGTTCGGCCAGGTGCGCGAAACACATTCGGTGTCCGCCGGACTCGATTATTCGGGAGTGGGTCCGGAGCATGCGTATCTCAAGGAATGCGGCCGGGTGAGCTACGAGAGCGCAACCGATGAGGAGGCGCTCGATGCGCTTGCCGAGTGCGCGCGCCACGAGGGCATCTTGCCCGCGATCGAAACCGCGCACGCGATCTTCGGCGCGCGTAAGTACGCGCGCACTCATCCCGGCGCGCGCATACTCATAGGCTGCTCCGGCAGAGGCGACAAGGACATGAGCATCCTGCAGCGAACGCTGCTCGACCGCTCAGCTCATGGCCGCACGTGACAGCATCTCCGCCGCAATCAGCACCGCCGTCTCGCAGGGCCGGCCGGCGCTCGTGGGGTTCCTGACCGCCGGATTTCCGAGTCGCGAGAACTTCAAGCGAGACCTGGCCGAGGTCGCATCCGCCTGTGACGTGGTGGAGATCGGCGTTCCCTTCTCCGACCCGATGGCCGACGGCTCGACCATTCAGCGCGCGAGCTTTGCCGCGCTCGGCAACGGCGTGACCTTGCCGTGGATCCTCGACGAGCTCGCCGCCTACCCGAAGCGCACGGCGCCGCTCCTGCTCATGAGCTATCTGAATCCCTTGCTGGCGTTCGGACTCGGCCGGCTGCCGATCGCCGCCGCCGCCGCGGGAGTATCGGGCTTCATCGTGCCCGATCTGCCGTTCGAGGAAAGCGCCGACCTCAAGTCGGCTCTCGATCGTGAAGGCCTCGCGCTGGTGCAAATGGTGACGCCCGTGACTCCGCCGGCTCGGCTGGAAATGCTCTGCGGCTCGGCACAAGGCTTCGTGTATGCGGTGACCATGACCGGCACCACCGGCAAGTCCGCTGAGGTTCCCGATTCGGTCCTCGACTACATGGACCGCGTGAAGCGTTGCTCCCGGGTGCCCGTGTGCGCAGGATTCGGGATACGATCGCGCGCGCAAGTCGAGCGCTTCGCGTCCCACGTAGACGGCGTGGTCGTTGGCTCGGCGCTGGTGGAAGCCCTCGAGCGCGGCGAGGACGTGCGCGCCTTCCTAAGGTCGCTGCGCTAGGGGGGGGGGAATGAAGCGGGTCTATCGGGCCGCATCGCTTCTGCAGGTGGCGCATGCGCGCAATGTCCTCATCAGCGCCGGCATCGAATGCGAGCTGCGCAACGTGCATCTGGCGGGCGCCATGGGCGATGTGCCCATGATGGAAACATGGCCGCAGCTCTATGTAGACGACGCCGATGAGCGTTACGCACTCGGCGCATTGGCAAGCGCTGCCGCGGCGCAACCTGGCGCGCCCTGGACCTGCGAGGGGTGTGGCGAGCAGCTCGAGCCGCAATTCACCTCCTGCTGGCGCTGCGGACACGAACGACCGCCCTGAAGCGGCGCGGTGGTGCGGTGCATACGACCTTGATGATCAGCCGCTTAGCGCTGTCTGTCAGACAAATACCTACAGGAATTCGCCCGAAGTCCGAGATCAGGTTCAGCGGCGCACCATGGCGACGACACCCTGCAGCGGTTACAAATTAATCCGTGCCGCGTGTAACGATTACACGGTGGCCCAAGCGGAGGATTTCAGTTCATGAAGGCAGCCATCACCAGTGTCCCAGAGCAGTCTGCCCCGCCGGCAAGCTCGAGCCCGCTCCCGGGCGCTTCGCCTGCCATGCAGGAGGTCTTCCGGCTGATCGAGCGGGTGGGCCCGACCGAGGCGAGCGTACTGCTCACCGGCGAGAGTGGGTCGGGCAAAGAGCTGGCCGCCAAAGCGATTCACGACCGAAGCTCACGTCGCAACCGGCCCTTCATCGCCGTCAATTGCGGAGCCATTCCGGCGGGCCTCATCGAGGCGGAGCTGTTCGGGTTCGAGAAGGGCAGTTTCACGGGCGCGGTGCGCGGCCATGCGGGGGTGTTCGAGCGGGCCGACGGGGGCACGCTGCTCCTCGACGAGATCACCGAGATGCCTCTCGACATGCAGACTCGGCTGCTGCGGGTGCTCGAGACCAAGAAGTTCTACCGGGTGGGCGCCAATACCGAGCTGTCGACGGACGTGCGCGTCATCGCTGCCACCAACCGCTGCCCCTTGCAGGCCGTCCGGAGCGGTCAGCTGCGGGAGGACCTCTTGTACCGGTTGGCCGTATTCCCCATCCATATGCCGCCGTTGCGCGACCGGGGAAACGACATCGACTTGCTGGCCGAGCGATTCCTGGACGATCTCAACGCCCAGGCGGCAACGCAGAAGCGCTTCACCGCCCTTTCCCGGATGACTTTGCGGCAGCACAGCTGGCCCGGCAACGTGCGCGAGCTCAAGAACTGCATCGAGCGTGCCTTCATCCTGGGCGATCAGTGGATCGAGCTGGCGCCCCTCCTACGGAGGCCGACCGCCGACAACGACGCGCCGGCCGACGATCGCGAGCGCCTCGATATTAGAGTAGGGTCGCGGATCTGCGACATGGAACGGTCGCTGATCGAGGCCACCCTCGAATATTTCCAGGGCAACAAGCGCCGCGCTGCCGACGCCTTGGGTTGCAGTCTGAAAACCTTGTATAACAAGCTCAACGGATACGCGGAGCGGCGCGCGAGCGGCATTGCGCAGAGCCGCGTCAACGGATATCCACAGAGCCAAGAATGCGCAAGAGGGTAGCGACGTGTCACGAGTACTGATCGCCGATGATCATGCGGTCGTCCGAGCGGGCTTCAAGCAATTCCTGGAGGCTGATCCAACCATCAACGCCGTCGGAGAGGCCGCCAGCGGCAACGAGACGCTCGATTTGCTGCGAAAGCAGGATTGGGACCTGGTGCTGCTCGACATACATATGCCTGACCGCAGCGGTCTCGACATCCTGCGGCACATCCAGACCGGGCACCCGGGCGTGCGTGTGCTCGTCATGAGCGGCCTGCCCGAGCAACAGTATGCGGTGAACGTGCTGCGTGCCGGGGCGAGCGGGTATCTGTCGAAGGACAGCTCGCCCGAGGAGCTCATGAAGGCGGTTCGCACCGTACTCTCGGGCCGGCGTTATGTAAGCGCCGCGCTGGCGGAGATCCTGGTGGCGGATCTCGACGGAGATCCCGATAAGCCGCTGCACGCGCGGCTTTCCACGCGTGAATTTCAGATATTCTGCAAACTCGCCGCGGGGCGCGGTGTATCCGACATCGCCAACGAGCTGAGCTTGAGTGTCAAGACCGTGAGCACCTACCGCAGCAGAATCCTGGAGAAAATGAGTTTCAACGCCAACGCGGATATCACCTCGTACGCGTTGCGAAACGGACTCATCCAGTAACGCCCGCGTCGTGGGAATAAGCCTACATCACGATCGGCCGACCGGCCTACTTTGGCGCGCCCGAGAGCGTTAGCATCCCCCGACATGTCTTCAAATCATGCGCAAAAGTCGGCGGGTGGGAAGGGGCTGAGAGTCTTGCTCGTGGAGGACTCGAAAGTGCTGACGGAGCGCTTGACTGAAGCCATCCGCCAGATTCCCGAAGTCGAGCTCATCGGCACCGCCGACACGGAGGCGGCCGCGCTGGCGGCCGTCAAGCGCGACGCGGTCGACGTGATCATCCTCGATCTGCACTTGAAGCAAGGCACGGGGTTCGGTGTGATGCGCGCGCTCGCAGCCACACAGCCGAAGCCGCGCATCATCGTCCTCACCAACTACGACTTGCCCGAGTACAAGAACGCCGCGATCGCGCTCGGCGCCACGCACTTTCTCGACAAGGCGCGCGATTACGGTCGGCTCCCCGAAGTGCTGCACGAGATCTGCGAAGCGCACGTCGCGAAGCATTGACGAACCTCTGACGAAGCATCGAGGACGAAGATGCGCGCGTCAGCGCGCACCGACAGCGGCGCGGGACTCGCGAGAAGGACCTCGTAATGTCTACCCGCACGCCCGGAAATTTCTACATGCGCCCGAGCGTGAATTCGTAGATTTCCGCTTTTTCCTCGGTTAATCCTGCGTTTCGCGCGTTGGCACGCGCCTTGCTCTTCTACTTCGTATCGGCCGGCTTCGTGCGGGCTGCGGCAAGCTAAGCCGCGGGCGCTGAGGACGGCATCTTCAGGAGGATTTCACGATGACGATTCAACGAATGATTTGGAGCAGCGCCTGCGTCGCGGTCGTCACCGCACTCGCGGCGTGTGCGTCGGGTCCGGTGCCGCTCGAGCAGCTCGCAGTGGCAAAAGAATCGGTGCAGCGCGCGGAGCAGGCGGGAGCGACCGAGCTTGCGCCGGTCGAACTTTCGACGGCGCGCGATAAGTTGCAGCGCGCGGAGCAGGCAGCGGCGAACCATCAGGGGCAGACCGCGACAATGCTGGCGGATCAAGCCAACGTGGATGCCCAGCTCGCCGAAGCGACCGCCAGAGAGCATAAGTCGCAACAGGCCGAGATGGAGCTCGAGGCGAGTCTCCAGGCCCTGCGGCAAGAGGCCTCGCATGACCAGGTACCGCCGCCGCCGCCGCCCGCGGTCGTGCCGCTGCCCGTCAGTCCGCAACCCCCGACTCAATAATCAGAAGGTGACATCATGAGCCAGAAATACTTGACGGTTGCCGCGCTCACCCTCGCGCTCGGTGCGTGTGCGACGGCGCCCCCGCCGAATGCGGCGCTCGAGACGGCGCGGGCGCAGGTGGCGGCGGCCGAGGCTGACCCCAACGTCGCGCAGTACGATGCCCTCGACCTGCAGGCCGCACGCCAGGACCTCGCCGCCGCCGAGGCGGCGAATACCCACCGCGACGAGCCGCAGACCGGCCAGATGGCGTATATCGCGGCGCAGACCGCGCGTCTCGCGCAGGCGCGCGCCGCGGCGAAGGCGTATGAGGCTCGGATCGCGCAAGGTACGACCGAGCGCGACCGGATTCAGGGGCAGGCGCGGGCCCGCGAGGCCAACGTCGCGCTCCAGCAGCGCAACGAGGCTGTGGAGCAGCGCAACGAGGCGACGATGCAGGCGGCGCAATCCGCCCAGCAGGCCTCGCAGCTGCAAGCCGAGATCGAGCAGCTCAAGGCGAAGCAGACGGATCGCGGGCTGGTGCTCACTCTGGGCGATGTCCTGTTCGATACGGGCAGAGCCAGCCTGAACCCCGGAGCCGCGCTGAAGCTCGACCGGCTCGCCGCCTTCCTGAACGAGCATCCGGACCGGCGCGTGCAGATCGAGGGTTTCACCGACGGCGTGGGTGGGGATGCCTACAACCAGGACCTCTCGGAGAGACGCGCCGAGGCCGTCAAGGCAGCTCTCACGATGCGGGGTATCGATTCTTCACGGATCAGCACCGAGGGCTATGGCAAGGCCTTCCCGGTGGCCAGCAACAGCGACTCGGGTGGGCGTCAGCTGAACCGTCGGGTGGAGGTCGTCATCGGTAACGCCAATACCCCGATTACACCGCGCAGCTAGCGGGCGCCTCGCCGGGGGGCGCCTTAACCGGGGCGCCTTAGCCGGGGGCGCCTTAACCGGGGGCGCCCTAGCCGGGGGCGCGTTGCCGGTGGCACCCCGCTGCGGTTACGAGTTCACGGGTTTCATGCAAGAATACCTCGGCCGGCACCCCGGCCGAGTTTCCAACTAACGAACGAGACATTGGTTCCAGGAGACCGACATGGCAACGACATTCGACCCGTACGGCGGAGAGGAGCCGGGCGCCGCGGGGCAGCGCCTGCGAGAGGACTCTAGCCGCGCCGCGAGCCGCATCACGAGCGTGGCCGGCGATGAAATCAAGAATCTGATTGCCGACGTCGAGGACCTCGTCGCGCGGCTCGCTGATCTCAACGACGCCGACATTGCGAGCTTGCGCAACAAGGTCATGTCCACCGTGGGCATCGCGAAGGAGACGCTGGCTGAAGGCGCCGACACGGTCAAGCGCGGGGCGCAGCGCGCCTTCACCGGCGCCGACGACTACGTGCGCGAGAGCCCCTGGGTCGCGATCGGACTCGCCGCTGTGGTGGGCGCCGTCGCGGGCATCTTGGTCGCGCGGCGCTCCTAGGACATCACGATGCGGGTGCTGTGGTTACTGCCCAAGGCGGCACCTGCGCTGCTCCGGCACATCGGTGCCTACGTCGAGCTCGCGGCGTTCGATCTGGAGCGTTCGCGTCGTGACTTGGCCGCCAACGTCCTCATCTCGATGGTGGCCGGCGTGTGCGTTTTCTTCGCGGTGCTCATGGGCTGCGTGTTCATTGTCGCACTCACCTGGGACACTCCGTATCGTGCCGCCGCGGTGGCGTGGACCGGCGGGGCGTTCCTGGCTGTCGCCATCCTCGCCCTGATCTACCGCTCCAGGGCCATGAAGGAGCAAATGCCCTTCCTCGCCTCGGTGAAGCGGGAGTGGCAGGAAGACGTCGTGGTCCTTGAGAATATTCTGGCGGAGCACGAGCACCCCCGAGCGGCACCATGAGCGCGGCACCCGCGAATAGGACGGCGCCGTGAATCCCCGCGAGGAGGCGGAGCGAAACGCCATCCTTGCGAGACTTGCGGAATCGCGTGCCGAGATCAAGCGGCTCCTCGAGCCACGCTCGGCAGAGGAGGGCGAGGAACAAGCGCAGGACGGCGGTGGCTTTCCGCGCAGCCGCACCATGCGTGCGCTGATGAGCGGCCGCGGACTCGGGGCGGTCGGCGCCACGGCCGCGGGATTGCTCATTGCACGACCCGCTCTCGCCTGGAGGCTGATGCGCATGTTGCCCGCGGGCGCGTTGCTGCGCGTGGCCCTTGCCCGCTTCGTCGGCGGGATGCGCGAGCGGCGCGCCTCCCGCCGCTGAAACCTCCGCCGAGCCCGGCAGATCGCAGCCGAGCCCGATAGATTCAGCCGAGCATGATCCGCGCGTAGTGATACGACCCGTCGTCTGCGAGGGCGATGTCGCACGGCGAGACGGAAATGTCGCGCCCGTCGAGCGAGGCGCGGATGATGCCGCGGCACACCGCGTGCGGGTTCTCCACGGCGATACGATAGCGCGACGAGCCGTGCTTGTAGGTCACCTCGAACGCGGGCCAGTTGCGAGGAATGCATGGATTGATGCGCAGGACGCCGCCCCGCAAGCTTATGCCGAGGATGCCCTCGACGGCGGTGCGGTACATCCAGCCCGCGGATCCCGTATACCAGGTCCAGCCGCCGCGTCCAATGTGCGCCGGTGCCGAATACACGTCCGCGCACACCACGTAGGGCTCGACCTTGTAGCGGTGAATCGCCGCGCGCGTGCTCGCGTGATTCACCGGGTTGATCAGCGAGAACAGCTCGCCGGCCCGATCGCCGTCGCCGAGCAGGGCGAACGCGAGGGCGCACCACATGGCCGCGTGCGTGTATTGGCCGCCGTTCTCGCGCAGCCCGGGCGGATAGGCTTTGATGTAGCCGGGATCGTGAGGGCTGCGGTCGAACGGCGGTGTGAACAGCTGTACGAGGCCCTCGCTGCGGCTCACGAGCTGTGCGTTGACGGCGGACATGGCGCGCGCCGCGCGGGCGGGCGGCGCGCCGCCCGATATCACGGCCCAGGACTGCGCCACCGAGTCGATGCGACATTCGTCGCTCGACACCGAGCCGAGCGGCGTGCCGTCGTCGAAATAGCCCCGTCGGTACCAGTCGCCGTCCCAGGCCTCGCGCTCGATTGCCTGTTGCAGAGCAAACGCATGCTTGCGCCACAACGCGGCCTTGTCGGCATCGCCGCGCCGCTCTGCCAGCGGGGCGAATCTCATGAGCGTCGCGTGCAGGAACCACGCGAGCCACACGCTCTCGCCCCGCCCGCCCGCGCCCACTCGATTCATGCCGTCGTTCCAGTCGCCCGTGCCGAACAGCGGCAATCCGTGCGACCCGATGGCAAGGCTCGAGTCGAGCGCGAGCGCGCAGTGCATGTAGAGCGACTCGGCCGCCGTGGGTCGCGGCGCGCCGAACAGCTCCTGCTGGCCGGCTGCCAGCGGGCCGCCCTCGAGAAATGCGACGGGCTCATCGAGCAGCGCGAAGTCCTCGGTCACCTCGAGATAATGCGCAACCACGTACGGCAGCCAGACTCGATCATCGGACACGCGCGTCTTGAGCCCCGTGTTCGTGACCGGCAGCCACCAGTGCTGCACGTCGCCCGCGCGGAACTGGCGAGCCGCGGCCCGCAAGATGTGCTCGCGAGCGAACGTCGGCCGAGCCACACAGAGCGCCATCACGTCCTGCAATTGATCTCGATAACCCCAGGCGCCGCTCGACTGATAGAACGCCGTGCGCGCCCACAGGCGGCAAGCGAGCGTCTGATAGAGCAGCCAGCCGTTCAAGAGCACGTCCATCGACCGGTCGGGCGTTTTCACCTGGATTGCCCCGAGCGTCTGGCCCCAGAACTCCGAGACTTCCTTGAATGCAGCGTCGAGATCCGCGGTGCGGTAGCGCTTCAGCAAGGCCAGCGCGGCGTCTCTTCCGGCCTCCTGGCCGAGGAACATGATAATCTCGGTCTCCTCGCCCGGCTCGAGGCTGAGGCTCGTTTGCAGTGCGCCGCACGGGTCGTACCCTGCGCCCGCACGATTCGACAGGGGTTCGGGCGTGAGCAGCGCCGCCGGCTCGGCGAGAGAGCCGTGCCTGCCCAGGAACTCAGCGCGGTCACCGCAGGCGGTCAACTGCCTCCCGCGCATGTCCATGAATGCGACGCGCGAGGGAAAGTCCGTGCTCCAGGGATTGCGGGCGAGCAGCGCGGAGGTATCTCCATCGATCTCGGTGATCACGAAGGGCGCGGTGCGCGCACGCTGATTGCCGAGCACCCATTCGAGGTAGTGGGTGATCGAGAGGTTGCGCACCATCCTTGCGCGGTTCGCGATTTTCAGGCGCGCCACCTTGATTGGATCCGCAAGCGGCACGAACTGGAGCAGCTCGAGCGCGATGCCGCGCGAGGCGTGCTGGAAGCGCGTATAGCCGAAGCCGTGGCTCACCACGAACGAGGACCCGGCTTCGCGGATGGGCAACGGCGTCGCGCTCCATAGATCGCCGCTGTCCTGATCGCGGATATAGACGATCTCCGCGGGCGCATTGCTCACCGGATCGTTGGACCACGGGGTGAGCTGATTTTGCTGTGCATTGATCGAATAGGTGCTGCCCACCCCGTCGGCGGAGACGAGAAATCCGAACTCCGGATTCGCGATGACGTTGCACCAGGGAGCCGGCGTCCATTCGCGTTCCTTGAGCACCGTGACGTACTCGCGCCCCGAGGCCGCGAAGCCGCCGAGTCCGTTGAAGAACTCGAGCGGCGAGACGTTGCGGAGCACGTCGAATGCCGGGTCTTGCTTGTTCGAGAGCCGTGGCCGCGGGCTCGCCTCGCGGGCCTTGAGGCCGGCGAGCTGCGCAGAGAGCGCACCGGCGCGGTCGCGCAACACGGCACGCGCCGCGGTCAGCAAGAGCTCCCTGGCACCCGCGGGCAGCGTGTCGCCGCGCAAGGAGAACACCCCGCCGCGCAGCTCGCCCTCGGCCGCGCGATCGAGAGATCTCTTGGCGGATTCCTCGAGCACGCGCGCGAGCTCGGCCGCCGCGGCGGAAGCCTCGTTCAGGATCACCAGATCGACCGCAAGGCGCTTGCGCCGCCAGTACTCGCGCGCCCGCAACAGTTCCCTGACCAGCTCACCGCCGCCATCGGTCTCGAGCTGCACCAGTACGATCGGCAAATCGCCCGATATGCCGCACGCCCAGAGGAGCGACGGCCCCGACTCGTTTCCGGCGAGAATCGACTGCGCGGCGCGCAGCGAGCGGTCGGGGTAGAGCACATGGCCTGCAATCCGCTGAAATCGGCGCGCCTCATCCGCGTCGATCTCGAGCTCCTTGAGCTCCGCACCGGCGTGGCTCGCGGCCGCGGCCGCGATGCGCTCGAATGCTCCCGCGTCGCGGTATTTGGCGGCAACGGCGAGTGCCTGGGCGCGGCTGCCCGCGACACCGGTCCAGAAGTCGACCCGCGCAGTGCCGCCGGGCGGAATGCGCGTCCGGCGCCGCAGCGCGAACACCGGATCGAGCACGGTGCCCGCGGTGTCGGACAGGGGCAGTGCATCGAGGATCGATACGGCCGTGCGCACGTCGCCGCCCCGGCCGAGGAAGCGCGCGCGGTCGGTCTCGAATTGCAGAGCGCCGACACCTTCGCCCTCGAGCACGGCGATGTGGAACATCCACAGCGGCGCTTCGCCGGGCTCGCGGTGGCGACGCGTGGCGAGCAGCGCGCCGCCGCCGTCGGCGACGAACTCCGTCTGCACGAACATCTTGGAGAAGGCCGGGTGAGCGAAGTCGCCCGCCGGATCGGCGAGCACGACCTCGGCATAGCTCGTGAGCTCGATCTCCCGCGTGCTGCGGCCGGAGTTCGTCAAGTGCACCCGGCGTACTTCCGTATCATCCTCCGGCGAGATCAAGATCTCCGTCGAGGTGAGGATCGGGCCGTCGGCGCGCACGATGCGCGCGCGCTCCTCGGTGAAGGAAACCTCGTAGCGGTCGGGCTCGCGGCCGGCCGGCTGATAGCCGGCGGACCACACCCGTCCGTTCGCGACATCCTTGAGGTACAGGAACAAGCCCTGCGCGTCGCAAGTGGGATCCCCCCGCCAGCGCGTCAGCGCGATGTCGCGCCAGCGGCTATACCCCGAGCCCGCGGCGGTGATCAGCACCGAATACTCGCCGCTCGCAAGCACGTGGGTGAGCGGCGATTGCTCCTCGCAATTCGTGTCGGCAGTCATGGGTTCTGCGTCATTGGTTGAGCCGCCATATGCTGAAGTTCAGCGCCAATGCATAGGTGGTCCAGGCAAGATATGGAGCGAGCATCCACGCCGCGACGGCGCGCACGGGCGCGAACGCGCGAACCGTCCAGGCGAGGGCAAGCCACAGCGCGACCATGATGAAGAGCCCGGCGCCGATGTTCCAGGCACCGAAAAAGAACGGCGCCCACGCGGCATTCAAGATGAGCTGCAGGAGGTAAGCGAGCAGCGCGGCGCTGCGCCTCTCATGATAGCGCTCGCGCGACACGAGCCACGCCGCCGTGCCCATGAGGCAATACAGCGCGATCCAAACCGGGCCGAACCATCGGCTGGGCGCGGTCCAGGGCGGCTTCGCGAGCCCGGCATACCAGTGCGCGGCGGCCGGCGAGTGGGCGGGCGAGAATAGAAAGCCGATCGCGCCCGCGCCGAGCGCGACGCCGACGAACAACCCAAGCGTGACCCAGTTGGGCCGTGCGTTTCGCCCGCGGTACGAGGTCGGATTCTCGACGGGAATTCTCATCGACTGCGCTTTCCCGGCCGCGACGACCCGAACCAGACCAAGAGTCCCGCGGCGGCGATGAGCAGCAGCCAGCCGAGCCAGCGAACTTGCCCCCCCGCGGCGAGCCAGATGAAGCCCGAAAGCCACAGAATGCCTGCCGCCAGCGTGATGTCGCGGCGCAGGGCGCTCGCGCGCAATTCGCGGCGCAGCCCCTCCATCTCCACGCTCTGCACCTGCCGGCGCAGGCGCCCCTCTGCGGCTTCGCGCACCGCCGTGTTGAAGAGCTGCGGCAGCTGTTTCAGCGCCTCGACCGTGTCGGGCAGCTGCGCGCGCGCTTGCTTCAAGAGCGTTCGCGGGCTCATCCGCTCGCGCATCCAGCGGCGCAGGATGGGCTGCGCCGTTTTCCACAGATCGAGCTCGGGATAGAGCTGCCTCCCCAGGCCCTCGATATTGAGCAGCGTCTTCTGCAAGAGCACGAGTTGCGGCTGAACTTGCATGTCGAAACGGCGCGCGACCTCGAACAGGCGCAAAAGCACCTGCGCGAACGAGATCTCCTTGAGCGGCTTGTTGAAAATCGGCTCGCACACGGTGCGCACCGCGGATTCGAGCTCGTCCACCCGCGCAGACTTGGGTACCCAGCCCGATTCGATGTGCAGTGCTGCGACGCGGGCGTAGTCGCGCTCGAAGAAGGCGAGGAAATTCTCCGCGAGATAATGCTGGTCGCGCGGCTGCAATGTGCCGACGATGCCGAAATCCACCGCGGCATAGCGGGGATTTTCCGGATCGTCGGTCTGCACGAAGATGTTTCCCGGATGCATGTCGGCATGAAAGAAATTATGCCGGAACACTTGGGTGAAGAAGATCTCGACGCCGTTTTCGGCGAGCTTGGCGATATTCGCGCCGCGGGCACGCAGCTCATCCATGCGGCTCACGATGATGCCGTGGATACGCTCCATGACCATCACATTGCTCCTGCAATAATCCCAGTACACGGCCGGAACGTAGAGGAGCGTCGAGCCCGCGAAATTGCGTTTAAGCTGTGCGGCATTGCCTGCCTCGCGCATGAGATCGAGCTCATCGAGAATGGTCTTGCGGTACTCGCTCACCAGCTCGAGGGGCCGCAGCCGCCGCGCGTCCTCCCAGTACTCGTCGGCGAGCGCAGCGAGGGTGCCCAGCACTTCCAGATCGCGCTCGATCACCTCGTGCATGCCGGGGCGCAAGATCTTGACCACGACCTCCTCGCCGCTGTTCAAGGTCGCCGCATGCACCTGGGCGATGGAGGCGGCCGCGAGCGGCGCTGCCTCGAAAGTCGCGAAGATCTCCTGAAGCGGCCGGCCGAAGGCCTGCTCGATGATCGCCATGGCGACTGTGCTCTCGAATGGGGGCACGCGGTCCTGGAGCTTGACGAGCTCGTCCGCGATGTCGACGGGCAAGAGATCGCGGCGCGTCGACACCGCTTGCCCGAACTTCACGAAGATCGGTCCGAGCTCCTCGAGCGCGAGCCGCAAGCGCTCGCCGCGGGTCGCTCCGGCGCTGCGCTGAAACCAGGTCCAGGGCGATAGATAGAACAGGAAGCGAAACGGGCGATACAGATGAGTGGCACGCACGAAGTCATCGAGTCCGTGGCGCACCAGGGCGCGGTGGATCTCGAGCAGGCGCGCGGCGACACGCAGCCGTGTCACGCCGAACCCCCGAGCCGGCCGTCGAGCCGGCGCTCGAGGCGCGCAAGCCGCGCCTCGACGCGGTCGGCGGTCTCGCGCAGCTCATCGACGCTCGCGAGGAACTCCTCGACCTCGGGCTTGCTCACCAGGGCGCGGCTCTCTTCCTGCAGATACTCGGCGACGTTCGCCCCCGCGGTGCGGGCGAATCCGCGCGCCCACGAGAGCGCCGCGCGCGCCGCGAGCGAGAGCCGCCGCGCCGGCAGATCGCCGATGAGGCGCGATAGCTCCTCTTCCCAGTCGGGGCGAGCGAGCTCGAGCAGATCGCGGTAGCGTGCGGCTATCTCCGCGTCGCCTGTGATCTCTACCCGCTCGGCCAGGCGCGGAGCGGCGCTGTCCTCGCGCCGCGCGAATAGATCGAGGAGCGCTAAGAGAGAGCCTGCGATGACGACATCCGCGCCCGCCCCGCCGCCGCTCGCGAGCGCGAGGTGGCCCGAGGAGATCGCGATGCCAATCGGTGCGAAACCCTCGATGCGGAGCTCCACGGAAGTTCGATCCAACCGTCCGCGCAGCGCGGAGGCGCGGATGGACTGATCGATCCCGCGGTTGAGCAAGGATTCGATGGCCGCGAGCCACACGGGAGTTGCGGGCATGTCAGACTTCATGTCCTGGCGCGGGTAGGATCGGCGTCAGGGGGATATTCATGTGGTTAGAGGAAGGGGTCTGTCTCCCATATCGTGGGTTGCGTAGTTGCGTACGCCGAGCCACATGCAGAGACCCCGAAGGGTTCGCACTGCTTAACCAAGCGGGAGACAGACCATGAAAGAGCCTATCACTTCCTATGTTGGATTGGATATTCACAAAGACTCCGTCGCTGTTGCGATAGCGCAGGCGGGGCGTGATGCGCCGCAGTTTATAGGAACGACCGCGGCCAACCTCGCGCAGGTGTGCAAGGTGCTGACGCGCCAGAAGTGCGCACCGAAGAGGACTTTGGTGGTTTACGAAGCCGGATTTTTCTGCCGCTTCCCAAAAATCCCAAGGAGTGCCATCGAGCAGCCAATCAAGCCCTAACGCCACACCTAACCAGGAACGCGATGCGTGGGACCGATGAGGGGAACCCTCGAAAGTTTTGAGTGAGCATCCTTTGCGATGATCTCCGTTCTCAGAGCGAGGCAGCCCCGCGAAGAAATGAGGAAATGCGCTACCCAACGCGCGGATACTCGAGTGATCCATCGTCGCAGCCATTGCCCACGCGTCGCGTTCCTCGTTCGGTGTCGCGCTCGTCACACCACATCCCAAACCCTTCGTGCTCACGCGAGA
>Ga0302324_100011765_pt1 | contig 17922 bp, 12 predicted proteins | sample Palsa_T0_1_FD_201949 | JGI IMG/M metagenome (GOLD analysis project Ga0302324, IMG submission 201949) | Peat permafrost microbial communities from Stordalen Mire near Abisko, Sweden - Palsa_T0_1 | ecosystem: Environmental > Terrestrial > Soil > Palsa > Peat permafrost | place: Sweden: Abisko... | reverse complement strand
CCGATATTGTAGCCGTCAAACTCCACGAGTCCGACTGTCTGGCCATTGCCGGTGAGCGCCTCGCCGCCGTAGTAAGCTACCCGCATGTCGTTGGCAAGGTAAGCGTTCCCTGGACCGGAGCCCACTGCTGTATTGGCGAGAGCGTGGGCCGTGATCGCTTTTATGGCCATCGAACGCGGAACCGAAAAGTTGTTCAGGCCGGCAATATGCGCCACCGGCACACTCAGATTGAGCGAAGGCTCGCGATCCGGAGAGAACAAAGTGCGCCTCTCCGTGGGATGCTGGTAGACGTTCATCCGCACGTGGAACGTCTGCTCGACCTGTGCGACCGTGCCGGTGATGGGCACCGTCAGGCGATTCGCCGGCGTGAAAGAGACCGTAAAACCATTGGCCAGGGCAAACTTCACCACCGCCTCGTAATCCTTCGCCGTGGGGCTGAACTGCTCGGTGAACTGATCGACGCCGAGAAAATGGCGATACTTGGGGCTCGATGGATCATAGAGCTGGCCCAACAGCGTGGTCAGCTCTGCCTGGTTACGCAGCGGAAGCACGATGGTGAGCCGCATCTTCTGCGAGGCTGGCAGCGTGCCCACCAATGCCGCCTCCCCGCCGGAAACTGCGGGTCGGACGTGGTGGTGCAATACTTGCGGCAGTTGCTGCGCCTCACCGAAGGTGGCGAACAACAGTGCAGCGCACAGTGCGACCACTGGCCCCCGTTTTTGCGTGCGGCCCGATAAAAGAGGAGCGACAATGGCAAAGGCCGCTGAGGAGATCGCGGCAAGCATCGAGGTCATCGCTGAATCGCTCCTCTGATTCATAATTAGTATCGCAACAGGGATATATTTTTGGTTGGTTAGATAGGTTCCCATAACGGGGACTTGAACGAAGCCGCTTCGCGGCAGACGCTTTCGCGTGCCAGGTGCCAGCAGCAGTGGTGAGAGGATAAAGTTGGGTCATAAGGAGACAACCTATGACCCACCTTCGCAAAATGATGCTCGAAGTAATAGGGAGTGAATATCATTACCGACAAGCATCGGAACGAGCACAGCGTTAAGTTGTTAAGGGTCCCCGATGCCCCGCCGTGAGGATGATGCCGGCAGGTGGCGTCCGAACGGCGATGTGTATGCTGCGCCATCGCTATCATCACGGAAGCGGATCGCTCAGTTGCCACGCTGCTTCCTGCCGGCCGAGTAAGGAAGAGTCTTAGAGAGGGTTGATACTGCGGGGTTTGCTAAGCGGAAGCCATATGCACGGTTCGCCACTGTCCGGGCGAAGTCCCTTCCCATTCATGGAAGGCGCGGAAGAAGGAATTGGCGTCCTCGTATCCTAGCAGATAAGCGGTTTCATTCAGTTCGAGCGAAGAGTGGAGCAGATAATGTTGTGCCAGTTCGCGGCGGGCCTCTTCCATCAACTGCTGAAACGTCGCTCCATCTTCGGTGAGGCGACGTTGCAGAGTGCGCGTGCTCAGGCGCAGTTCCCGTGCCACATCATGTATGCCGGGACGTTGCCCTGCGAGCAATTGCTTCAATGTACCTTTTACTTGCTCGCGGAGGTTTTTCTCGGCAAGTTGCCGCTTCAGTTCGGCCTCTAGCTGAGGCGCAACCGTCGCCAGCAGATCGGCGTTGTAGGTGACGAAAGGGACATCCATGTCGGCTTTGTGGAACACGAGGACATTCCTAGCGGCTCGGAATTTGATCGGGCACTGAAAGTGCGTTTCATACATCTCCCGATTTGCCTCCGCCCCCCGAAATTCGACGCGTTTCGGGTGAATCGTCCGACCGGTCCCGCGCCGGGCAATGGACAGGATCCAGGCGAAACAGACGTCAACCAGCAGCGCCGGCTCTTCCTTGTCAGCCAGGAGCCAGGTGAAATGCACCGTGGACTCGCCGCCGCGCTCGACCAAAGCAATTTTCTCGGGGCAGGTCAGCTGCTTGTATCGACCGATGCGGTCGATGGCATCGCGGAAAGACCGGGTGCAAACGGCGGCAATCGCGATCGGATCGTAGCGCTCCATGCGATCTTCTGTTCCGAGTTTGAGCCCGATTGCCGGGTCACGACTGACTTCGGCAATTCCGCTGTAGAAAGAGAAGAATTCCTCGGTGGTCAGGAGGATCTTGTCCTGACTGAACAAGCCGATGGGCAGGCCCGCGCTTCGCAAGACCGCCGAGGGAGAGAGCCCCCGGTCATCGAGCCTTCGAGCAATCGTATTGGAAATTCGAAATCGGTTCACGATGCTGTCTTGAGACTAACCCGAAAAGTCATTACCCGGCACTTCATCCTTTCTTGTATTGTTCGTCGCTGACATGCTCCATCCAGTCAACCACCTTTCCGTCTTTGTTTCCCTGAATCGCGATGTGGGTCATGGCAGTCGTTGGCGCGGCCCCATGCCAGTGTTTCTCGCCGGGCGAGAACCAGACGACATCACCGGGCCGGATCTCATCGACCGGGCCTCCCCAATGCTGAGCCCGGCCGCACCCAGCAGTGACGATGAGAGTCTGACCGAGCGGATGCGTATGCCATGCGGTCCGCGCGCCGGGCTCGAAGGTTACGCTCGCGCCTTGCACCCATGCCGGATCAGGCGCCTGAAAAAGCGGATCGATCCGCACGCTGCCAGTGAACCAGTCGGATGGTCCCTTGCCGGAGGGTTGAGAGCCAGCTCGTTTGATTTCCATTTTGTATTCCCTCAGTTGATTTCTCGCCAGGCGTTCGCCCCGCGCGGCACATCAGCGATTGACCAGTTTCTGGAAGCTTTCCGGATAGCGTTCGCCTTGCACCGGGATCTTTGATGCGACGTTGTCGATCTGACTTAGATCGTCGCGTGTAAGTTCGATCGACCCCGAGGCAATGTTCTCCTCGAGACGCTGGAGTTTTGTCGTGCCCGGGATGGGAACAATCCAGGGTTTTTGCGCGAGGAGCCAGGCAAGGGCGATCTGAGCCGGTGTGGCCTTCTTCTGTCTTGCGAATCTGCCGAGCACATCGACCAGAGCCTGATTCGTTTTTCGATTCTCTGGCGTGAAGCGGGGAACAATATTGCGGAAGTCGTTCTTGTCGAACTTCGTCTGCTCATTGATGGCACCGGTCAAGAAGCCTTTACCGAGAGGGCTGAAGGGAACGAATCCGACGCCGAGTTCTTCGAGTGTCGGGATGATTTCAGCCTCCGGCTCTCTCCACCATAGCGAATATTCGCTCTGGAGCGCAGTCACGGGCTGGACTTTGTGCGCGCGACGAATCGTCTGGACGCCCGCTTCGGAAAGGCCGAAGTGCCTGACTTTGCCTTGCTGAATGAGATCCTTCACGGTTCCGGCGACATCCTCAATCGGCACGTTGGGATCGACGCGGTGCTGATAGAAGAGGTCGATGACATCGGTTTTGAGTCGTTTCAGAGACGCCTCGGCGACCTCGCGGATGTGCTCGGGCCGACTATCGACTCCAGCCAGCGGTCGCTCGGCTTTGGGATCGATGTTGAACCCGAACTTGGTGGCGATCACGACTTGATCCCGGAAGGGGGCGAGCGCCTCGCCGACCAACTCTTCGTTAGCGAACGGGCCGTAAGCTTCCGCGGTATCGAAGAATGTGACACCACGTTCGAAGGCAGCGCGGATGAGTGAGATGCCGTATGGCTTTTCAACGGGCGGACCGAAGCCGGAGCTCAATCCCATGCAGCCGAGGCCGAGCGTCGAAACTTCCAAATGGCTTTTTCCGAGTTTGCGCTTTTGCATTGTTTCTCCTTTGAGCCGTTCCGAGTTACCGAAGCGATGCCATATCGATGACAAAGCGATACCTCACGTCGCTTTTCAAAAGTCGTTCATAAGCCTCATTGATCTGCTGAATCGGTATCAGTTCGACATCGGCGGCGATGCCGTGCTCGGCACAAAAGTCGAGCATCTCCTGGGTTTCGCGGATCCCGCCGATTCCTGAACCCGCCAGCTGACGTCGTTTCATCAGCAGACCGAAAATCTGAACTTCTGGTGGTTGGGGCGGCGCTCCCACCAACGTCATGGTGCCGTCGCGCCTGAGCAGGTTGAGATAAACATTCAAGTCGTGGTCGGCGGAAACCGTATCCAGAATGAAGTCGAAACTGTTGACGTGCTTTTGCATTTCAGCTTCGTTCTTCGAAATCACAATTTCATCCGCGCCCATCCGCTTCGCGTCTGCCGACTTGTTCGGCGAGGTGGTGAACAAGACCGTGTGCGCGCCGAAGGCGTGGGCGAATTTCAGGCCCATGTGACCCAGGCCGCCCAGGCCAACGATTCCAACTTTCTGGTCCTTATGAATATTCCAGTGCCGCATCGGGGAATAGGTGGTGATTCCTGCGCACAGCAGCGGCGCCGTGGCAGCAAGGTCCACCTTTGGCGACACGCGCAGTACGAACGACTCATCGACAACAATGCTGTCTGAGTAGCCGCCATAGGTGACGCCGCCCAGGATCTTGTCTTCGCTGTTGTAGGTAAGTGTGAACCCGACGTCGCAGTACTGCTCGAGTCCTTCCCGGCAGTTCGGGCATACGCCGCAGGAGTTGACCATGCAACCGACAGCGGCGAAATCACCCTCTTTGAACTTCTTGACGGCGCTGCCGATCCGGGTGACGCGACCCACCATCTCGTGTCCCGGCACACAGGGATAAACCGTGGGCATAAACGCGTGCCACTCGTCGCGCACTTGATGCAGATCGGAGTGGCATACTCCGCAATACAGGATTTCGATCTCGACATCCTGGGGTCGCGGGGCACGACGCTGAATGGAGGTTGGGGCGAGGCCGGAGCTTGTGCTTTTGGCCGCATAGGCTTTGGCCGAATGGGTCTTCGCCGGTCCTGACCGCTGTTCTTGCTGAGGGGTGATGGTTGATGTTGTTCCGTTCATGACTCGAATTCTCCTTCCGTATGATTTCCACTCTATTCGCGCGAGCGCTGCGGTTCACTAGCAAAACGCGCCAATGTACTAGCAAGACGCGCCAACCTGGAGGGGCATTTCTATCGTCCTCATGGTCAAGCCAAGCTCGGGTTTTATCCTCTTCCGCTCGGATGGCGTTGACTACGAGGCACCGGGATACTCCTACGACACGCTCTCACTGGGCTACACGGCCATCCGCTGGCGCCTCCCGCCTGTGAAAATGTTCGGCGATGCCATCTAATCCATGTGGAACGAAAACTTGTATTCGCACTAGCCTTATGATTCAATTTCGCAGCCGCCAGCCGCGGCACTCTTCCAATCTTCACCTCGGGATGCCCATGCCAACAAAGTGTCGGTTTTACCCCCTCCTCGCCGTTCTCGTGTTTTTCCCGCTCTCACCCTCAATGGCACAGAAGACCTCCACAATGAAATCGCCCGCAAGCTCGCCGATCCGCGCGGTCTCTCACCAGATCAGCTTTCCGGTTCCAGCCAGATGGCCATGGAGTGCCGAAGGCACCTTCCAGCTACTCTTCAACGCCATCTATTGGGGAGGCTTGCAGCAACAAGTATTCGCCAACCAAATTCCTGCACATAGACCACCAAGCCGAGGCTGACCCGCCGCCGGCAGCGCCGAAAGAACGTCGCGGCTGCCCATCTCTGCTGCGCTTATATATGGCAAGAGTGGAGCTCTGACGTTGGGGCAATCCGATTTGGATGATTCAAGTTGGGCGGTTCGACGACCTACGACAAACAGCGTGCAACGATCATTGTGATGTCATCCTCCTGTTCGCCGCTGCCAAATTGACGGACAGCGCCGACTACGCTGTCGAGAAGCTGTGCCGCCGGCAGATGAGAATGAAGTGTGAGTGTTTCAATCAACCGGCGCTCGCCGAATTCTTCTGCCTGATCGTTGCTGGCTTCGGTGATCCCGTCCGTATAAAGCACCAGCGTATCGCCGCGGCCTAATCGCACTTCTGCAATCCCGCATTGCCAGTCTTCGAACATTCCCAGCACGGTACAGGTAGAAGGCAATTTTACGATCCCCGGCTTCGCTGCCACCCCTTCAGCTTGCTTTGCTCCATCGCTGCCACGAAGCAGAATTGCTGGAAGGTGCCCACAGTTCGCATAACGGAGCACATGGTTTTCGTCATCGTAGTCTGCAAGGATTAACGTCGCATAGCTGGAATCCTCGGTACTCTGGTAAAAAAGGTGGTTCACCGAGGCGAGCAGCCGAGGCATTTCCTCGACCGCCATCGCATACTGGCTGCGAAGATTCGCTTGCAGGTTAGCCATCATCAGCGCTCCCGGGACGCCCTTGCCGGCAATGTCCGCCAGTACCATCCCGAGGCGCCCGGGCCGAAGTTCCAGAAAATCGTAGTAGTCGCCGCCTACCGTACGCGCCGGAATGCAACCTCCCGCGTAATCGAGAGTTTTCATCGCCGGGAGCTTCTGTGGTAGAAGCCGCATTTGCACCTGGCGTGCGAAATCCATTTCTTGTGCTGTCCGCCGTTCCGCCTCAATCCGCTCGGCAACCTTTTCACCCAAGCGAAAACTTTCCAGTGCAACTCCCGTCTGGCTTGCCACCGCTGCCAGCAAATGCTTGTCTTCCCGCGAATAAGGTTCCTCCGACAGGCGCATTCCCAGCACAATCAGCCCAGCCAGCCGATTGTCACGTCCAAGGATGGGTACCAGGCAATCCGGTCGAAGCGGGACTAGCGCAGGCAGGAGCATTTTTTCGCTTGTGGAATCGCTCGAAAGCTCGCGTGGCCCGCCCGAACGCGCCAGGGCTTCGAGGAAAGCATCGGCGGGAGAAATCATTTCGCTTCCTGGTGGCACATCGCCCGCCGCAACCGTCAGTCGACCCTCGCGAGTTTCGAAATAGACCACCACCGAACTCGGTTGCAGTGCCTGCTTCAAATGATGGTCCAGCAAAGCAGCAAGCTCGCTCCGATCGGTCACGGTTCGGGTTTTCTCCAGCAGATCTTGCAGCAGGACCTGCGCATCATAAGCGTTGCGAAAGAACGCGCGGTCGATCCGTTTGCCGACGCTCTTGTGAACCCGCGACCCCGTCCACAACAAGCATGTGCCGAAAATAGCGCCGAGAGAAATGCCTCCCGGCACGGCAACGACGGGTTCGGATTCCAAATAGCGGGAAAAAATTAGGGCGAAAGCGATCGTGGTGCCCACGCTCAGCACCACCAGCAAAATCACAAATCCACGCTGCACCAGCAAGTAACGCGCGCTCCGCCGCAGCAGCACCGGAACTTCGAGCACCCGGTGCTTCACTACCGCATAAGCAAAGGAAGCGGGAAACAACCACAACAGAAGAATGATCGCAGCGCCAACCCACAGCGTGATGTTGTATCCAAAAAAATCATTCGCGGCCAGCACCAAAGTCGGTGGTATGACTCCCACCAGCGTGCCCAACAGAATCACGCGAATCTTTCGCCGCGCTTCCGACGACGGAGCGTTGATGGCGTTTGAGGTCAGGGAAATGAAACCTAATACGATCAGCCCATAGTTGAAACACAGCGTGGGTATATGCATGTAGTTGAGCGGCGTCGCTTCTAATCCTCCGCGCGCTCTCCCGAAAGCCCGTAGTGCAATCGAAGCCAAGCTCGCGCCGATGAGAAGTCCGATCCATTTCAGCCACGGGACGCGGCGGTCAATCGCGGATCGCACCGGAAAAGTCGCGAAAAAGAAATAGAAGAGCGGCGCGACCAGGTTGTCAAAAATGGATCGATAGGCGACGGCAAAGGGCCGCAACCACAAAGGCGCTCCCAGAAATGCATTGGGGAATGGCGGTATCGCAATAAAGCTGGCGAACATCAAGGCCATCAGCCAGGCGTTGCGATCGTCGACGCGAAGAAACAAAACAGCCAAAGCAACCGTCAAAAACACTACAGGAAAAAGACTGTTGATTTCCACGCCGACATGCGTCACCACTCCTGCTTCGGCCGAAGCCGGACCGCTGGCGCGAAATATGCCGTGAAGGACAATCGGGGTTGCTATCTGCGGCCGCTCGACGGTCACCGCAACGCTGTCACCAGGCTTGTGCTCGCTCCAAACGCGGACGAGCGTGTCTTCTTCAAGCGGTTCACCGTTGATGGCGACGATGCGATCTCCCTTTCTAATCCCGGCGCGTTCGGCGGGACTGTCTTTGAGGACGCTCTTCACCGATTGGGCGTGACTGCGCGGAATATACTGGTTGTCGAAGCCCAGTTCCACCGGAATGGTCCGGCTGGCACAATAAATCCATAAGCCGCTATAGACGATTGCAGCGGCAGCGAACAGCGTCGCCAATGTCGCGAGCAACGGTTTGGTCAATGGGTAGCCGCTCATGCCGGGGCAAACGAACTCTCAATCTTACGCGGGCTGACCCGGTTAATGCATTTGCATTCGACCGCCACATCTGCCGTACCGGCAGCAAGTTTGCGATTATTTACTCTCAGGACAAACGAAGCCTGTTTTCTCAATCACTCACGATCGTCCTTATCGCCCATTGCGCCCCATGCTGAGCTCAGTGTGCATTGAAAACATTGGACTTACACGTTGATTGGGCCGCTCAGAGTAAATTTCTGCACCGTTGCTTGCCGGTACTCTGCATTGGAGGAAGCCATCGCGCCATGCGATTTGTGGGTGCGGTCTTCATTGGATTGCTCGCTGCCGCTTTTCTGACTTTTTATATTCCGCTGGTAAAAGGCAGGACAATGCGAGCCAAGACGTGATCGTATAAGGTGAATCCACTCGAACCTCCAGCTACTGTTGGTGCATGACAGCCTCGCAGGTTAAGAGCGCGCATCCTGTAAGACCTCGCTTGGCCCGAATAAAGTAGAGACGTCAGCAAGCGGTAGGGCCAAAAAGAAGCCTGCTGATCCTACGCTGAAACTCAGGGAGGGTAATTCTGTGCATCGCTGCAAAACCTTCGGGCATCTAGCCATTTGTGATCGCAAGAAATTTCAGCCGCACGGCTGCCCCAGCTCTGCTGTTGTGCGGTGTTTTCGCCATTCCGTTCTCCTCCGCCGCCGGTTCAAGCCTCGGCACTCCAGTTTCGACCCAACGCGTAATGGGCAGCCACCAGAGAGCTCTAGGTCTGCCGAATTTTGGGCAGGTCACGCCGAGCCTGTTTCGCGGAGCGGCACCCGAAAGAGATGGCTACAGAACCCTTCAGGCCATGGCCGTCAACATCGTGGTGGACATGTGGGGTGGCAACCGCAGCGAACAGGAAGCCGTCGGGAAACTGGGTATGCAATACGTCTCGATTCCGTGGCACCCAGACTCGCCGTCGGACGAAATCATCGCTCGTTTCCTTGAAGTAATCGAAGAGAATCCCGACAAGAAGGTCTTTGTGCACTGCCATGCCGGAATCGATCGCACCGGCATGGCAATCGCTTCCTACCGCATGGCGAAGGAAGGATGGTCTCCCGACGAGGCCATGAAAGAAATGCAGTTCTTCGGCTTCAGCGGATTTCACCACCTGAGGCTTCCGACACTAGTTCGCTTCGAAAGAGACTTTCCCGACCACCTCAAGACCAGTTCCGCATTTCAGGACTTGCAGGTCGTGAAAAGATAAGCCATTATTTTCAGGGCTTCAAAATCAGACAGCGAGGCGTAAAACGAACTCTTGATCGGCGTGAAGCCCCGAGTTGCGATCTTCCACATGACCGCCTCAGCATGATTGATCGCTCTCACCCCAGCTTCTCTCCCAGATCTGCGGTTCCGTGATGCCGTCAAGAACGGGCGCGGACAGCCCTTCTGTTCTCGAAAGCTGGGAGGCTGCTTGCCTCATTGAAATCCTTGAATCCGGGGCTGCTTCGGCTGCGATGACCACGCTTCCCGATTTCGACATCCTTTGCGGATCCGAATACAACGAAGCGATAGCGAGACCAGAAAACTTAGGTGTCTCCGCGCTTTCGAGTATCTTGCCCCCCCAGGGATCTTCGCGAGGACGGGCTTGGCTTGTTCGGCGGCTGTCGTCCCGGGCAGTAGGCCGGATCAAGGTGGTAGGAGACGGCACCATAATAGGAAACGTTCACCACAAACGCCCGATTCTGCAATTGAACACCATTCCTCTCCTCCTCGCTCTCTCATGCAGCGGCATCTGACCGGCACATTGCGTTCGGTGCAGTTTCTCGTGTTCGATCAATTCTTCCATTGAGCGTGTCGCAATCGAGAAACCACAGAGTGCACATTTCGATTCGAGAAAGAAGACCTGGTTCTGGACGACGGGATTCCGAATGAAGTCAGGGTCTTTGACTTCCATCGGACATTCCTTTTGATCGAACAACTTCGGTGCCGCAACGAAGGCGACCCGGGACCGTTTGCCCCGCCACGTCGTTCGCTCATATCGAGCTAACGCAAATACGTTTGCCGAACAATGGCGTAGCGGGATTCGCTCCCCCTGTGGACTTTCTAAAGCGATTAGGTCTCATCGCCCCAGTTTAGCTGCTCAGTTCGGCTGTCAAGAAGTCTGACATTTTTGACCTTTTCAATAGTTCCATGCTGAGCAGTCTAACGAAACTCGCTGATTCAGCGTCACTTAGCATCGTTCGGTTCTGGCATGCCATTTGCATTTTGTGGCATAGCGGCTATTAAGCAGCTCGGTCAGCCAGTTCGCTTTTCTGTGAAGAAAGAGCTTCTGAAGTAGAAAGTGCAGTCGCGTGACTGACGCGCCTGAACCGACTAGACGACTCTCGGGCTACATTTCCCTTCAACCGAGCAGCGTCCCGATTCAGGCGCGCCCGTGACGCGATTGAAGCAGAAATTCAGTAACTCGATTGAAGGGGAAAGATGATGAAGCAAATATCTACAGGTTTGGTCAGTGCGGTGCTCCTGCTGAATGGGCTTGGCTGCAGCAACGGTAACGTGCGAGCTGCGGCCCCGCCTCCGCCGCCGGTGGTCAAAGTGGCGCCGGTCATCCAGAAAAATGTACCCGTTCAGGGCGAGTGGGTAGGAACTCTCGACGGGTACGTCAATGCGCAGATTCAGCCTGAGGTGAGCGGTTACCTGATTCGCCAGGATTATCGCGAGGGGGGACTTGTCAAAAAAGGCCAGCTCCTGTTTGAGATCGATCCGCGTCCATTCCAAGCCGTGCTTGACCAGGCCAAAGGACAACTGGCGCAAGCTGAGGCGCAGATGGCGAACGCCGAGCTGAACGTAAAGCGTGATATTCCCGAAGCCCAAGCTCATGCCATTCCCCAGAGCCAACTGGATACCGACACTCAGGCGCTGCTCGCAGCGAAGGCCTACGTCGAGGCCGACCAGGCTGCCGTAGAACAAGCCACGATAAACCTTGGCTACACCAAGGTCACTTCCCTGATCGACGGAATCGCCGGTATCAACACCGTGCAGGTGGGCAACCTGGTGGGACCGTCTGCCGTGCTCACTGCGGTTTCGCAGGTGAGTCCCATCAAAGTTTATTTCCCCATCAGCGAACAGGAATATCTGCGCATGGCGGACGGCGGTCGTCCGGGGAACGTGGATTTCATCACGCACGCTTCGCGAATCCCGTTGCAGTTGACCCTGGCCGATGGGAGTACCTACCCGCATCCCGGCAAAATCATCTTCGCGGATCGGCAGGTAAACACGCAGACCGGAACCATTCAGATCGTGGGCGAGTTCCCCAACTCCAGAAATCTGTTGCGACCCGGCCAGTACGCGCGAGTTCAGGCGCCAACCGGAAATATTGAGGGAGCGCTGCTGGTGCCGCAGGCGGCAGTGAATCAGCAGCAAGGAACGTATCAGGTCACCGTTGTCGGCGCCGATAACCGAGCGCAGCTCCGCACCGTACAAGTCGGGCCGACAGTGGGCACGCGCTGGGTGATCAACTCGGGCCTGAAGCCTGGGGAACGCGTGGTTGCGGTGGGAGCAGACAAAGTCAAGGAAGGCGGCCTGGTGAACCCCACTCCATACACAGAAACGGAGAACCGTTAAGCCATGGCGCACTTTTTCATTCGACGGCCCATTGTCGCGATCGTGATTTCGATGCTCACGGTTATAGTCGGGGCGATCTCAATTGCGACCTTGCCGGTAGCGCAGTTCCCACAGATCGCTCCGCCTGAGATCAGGTTGCAAGCCAACTATCCGGGTGCGGATGCGCAGACTCTTGAGCAGTCTGTTGCCGTGCCCATCGAGCAGCAAGTCAGCGGCGTGGACAACATGAGTTACATGTACTCGCTGAACGCCACGGCGAACCAGCAAACGCAGTTGCTCGTGGATTTTGATCTCAAGACTGATCCCAACACCGATCTACTGCTCACGCAGTCGCGCGAGCAGCTCGCAACGGGCCAATTGCCCCCGGCGGTGAACAACTACGGAATCTCCATCAAGAAATCGCCCACTGCTCCGCTCATGCTGATTTCCCTGTACGCGCCGCATGGCAGCCACAATTCGAACTATCTGGCCAACTACGCCTACATCAACCTCAACGATCCTATCGGACGCTTGTACGGCGTTGGCCAGACCAATATCTTCGGCTCGGGCCAATACGCTATGAGGTTATGGGTGAAGCCTGACCAGTTGGCCAAGCTAGGAATCACTGTCACGGATGTATATAACGCGCTTCAGGCACAGAACACAGTGAATCCTGCTGGTCAGGTAGGTGGCGAGCCAGCCCAGAGTGACCAGCAATTCACCTACGCCGTGCTGGCGCAAGGCCGCCTGACCTCTCCAGAGCAGTTCGGTAACGTTATCGTGCGCGAAGCACCGAATGGGGGAACCGTTCGAGTCAGAGACGTCGCCCGAGTCGAGCTGGGCACGCAGGACTACAGCCTGGCCGGTCGCCTGAATGGCAAGCCCAGCGCCATCATTGCCGTCTACCAGTTGCCCGGAACCAACGCTGTGCAAACGGTTGAGGGCGTCCGGAAGCTCATGGCTCAGATGAAGCAACGCTTCCCGCAAGACATCGAATACGCCGTTTCACTCGACCAGACACTCCCGGTCACGGAAGGCATGAAAGAGATCCTCGAGACCCTCGTAATTGCGATTGTGCTGGTCATTTTTGTGGTCTATCTCTTTTTACAAGACTGGCGCGCCACGCTGATCCCCATGTTGGCGGTGCCGGTCTCGCTGGTGGGAACGTTTGTCATCTTTCCGCTATTCGGTTTCTCGATTAACACGCTTTCGATGTTCGGGTTGGTGCTCGCTATCGGCTTGGTGGTCGACGACGCCATCGTGGTCGTCGAGGGGGTGCAGCATCACATCGAGGAAGGACTGAGTCCGAAAGATGCGGCCACCAAGGCCATGGACGAACTTTCGGGCCCGGTCGTGGGTATTGCGCTGGTCCTGGCCTCAGTGTTTGTGCCAACGGCTTTCATTCCCGGCATCACCGGCAGGCTGTATCAGCAATTTGCCGTCACCATCGCGATCTCGGTGACTCTTTCAGCGTTTAACGCTCTCACGCTCAGCCCGGCGCTCGCATCGCTATTGCTCAAGCCTAAAAAGCAGACGCGCGGACCGCTCGGAAAATTCTTTGGCTGGTTCAACACATATTGGAACCGCTCTACTGACAGCTTTGTCCGCTGGTCGGGTGAGCTCATTCGCAAGGCCGGCGTAGTGATGGTGTTGCTTGTAGTCGCCGGCTTGGCAGCGTGGTTGTTTAGCAAACATCTGCCCACCAGTTTCCTGCCCGATGAAGACCAAGGCTACCTCTATATCAACATGCAGCTCCCGAATTCGGCGTCCATGGAGCGCACAAGCGCTGCCGCCAAACAGGTAGAGGATGTTCTGGCAAAGACGCCGGGAGTTCAGTACACCACAAGCGTCGTCGGCTTCAGTTTGCTCAGCTTCGTCCGAACTTCGTATAACGCGTTCTTCTGGGTATCGCTGAAACCCTGGGATGAACGAAAAAGCCAGAGCGAACAATATCAAGCCATTAGGGCACGTTTGAACCAGGAACTTAGGGGGCTGCCGGAAGGGACGGTTTTCAGTTTCTCACCACCGGCCATACCTGGCGTCGGCACTGCCGGCGGCGTCACGTTTATTCTTGAGGACCGGGCCGGCAAGGATGTCCAGTTTCTCTCGGATAACCTGACGAAGTTCCTGGCAGCCGCTCGCAAGCGTCCAGAGATCAGCTCAGTCTTCACCACGTTTATCCCAAGCGTGCCGCAAAAGTTCATCAATGTGGACAAGGACAAGGTGTTGAAGCAGGGCGTCAGTTTAACCGACGTCTACAACACCATCCAAGCGTACATGGGCGGCTTATTCGTCAACTACTACAACGATTTCGGCCGTACCTGGCAGGTGTATGTAGAGGCCGAAGCGCCTTATCGGGCGACGACCAACGATCTCGGACAATTCTATGTCCGCAACAGCCAAGGCCAGACGGTGCCTCTTACCGCGCTGGCAAACTTTGAGACCCGTTACGGCCCTGAGTTCACCATGCGCTACAACGAGTACCGGTCGGCACAGATCAATGCCAGCGCGGCGCCCGGCTACAGCTCCGATCAGGCAACTGCAGCTCTCGAAGATGTTTTCAACCAAACCATGCCCCGCGAAATGGGCTTCGACTACATCGGCATGTCCTATCAGGAGCAAAAGGCGCGCCAGGGATTGTCATCTTCGGTCATCTTCGGATTTTCGCTGCTATTCGTTTTTCTGATTCTGGCGGCTCTTTATGAAAGCTGGACAGTGCCTTTCAGCGTGCTGCTCAGCACGCCAGTCGCAGTATTCGGCGCCCTGGCTGCGCTCTGGCTGCGTCGCTTCGTAGTCGGCCTTTACCTTCCGCAATACATGGTGCAAATCGAGAACGATGTCTATGCTCAGATTGGCCTGGTAATGCTCATCGGCCTGGCCGCGAAAAACTCCATTCTCATCGTGGCCTTTGCCAAGGAGGACTTCGAACGCGGCATGTCCATCACGGACGCAGCGCTCTCCGCGGCGAGGCTTCGCTTTCGGCCTCTCATGATGACCGCGCTTGCCTTTATTCTCGGCTGCGTGCCGCTCTGGACAGCGTCCGGAGCAGGCGCTGTAGCACGCCAGATTATGGGGACGGCGGTGATCGGAGGAATGATTGCCGAGACCTTTATCGGCAGATTTTTTGTTCCCGCGATTTTCTACGTGGTTGAGAAGGTCTCAGGCGCTGAGCGGCGAAAAGCATTGCCACTTACGCCCGCCCAGGCGCCCGGTCAAGGGGATTGATTATGAAGAAGGCTGCATTCTTAGGAATTCTAGCCGTGCTGGTTCTGGACGCCGGCTGCATGATGGGGCCGAAATACAAGCGGCCGGCCGTGGATGTGCCGCAGCAATATCGTGCGCCGGCTCCAGAACAGGCAGCCCAAGCCTCGTCGCTGGGCAATGAGCAATGGTGGCAGGTGTATCAGGATCCTGTGCTCACGCAGTTGATCCACACCGCGATTGCGCAAAATTATGATGTGCGCATTGCCGCCGCACGGGTGCTCGAAGCCCAGGCGCAGGTCGGCATCACCCGCGCCAATCAGCTCCCGTCTGCAAGCGTCGGGGCGGATGTTTTCAGCGAGCAGAACCCCAAAGTTACAAACCTGCTTCCCGCATACGAGGTCAACGCAGGCGAACTGAGTCTATCGGTGATCTGGAACCTGGATTTCTGGGGAAAGTATCGCCGGCAAACCGAAGCGGCACGCGCCCAATTGCTGGCGACCGAATGGGGTCAGCGGGCCGTAATGTCTTCGCTGGTGGCAAATGTGGCCACGGCCTATTTCCAGCTGCGCGCGCTTGACAGCCAACTCGAAATCTCCAAGCGCACACTGGCGTCGCGGCAACAATCCCTGCAGTTAACTCAGACGCTTGAGAGCCATGGCGGAGCTTCCGGGCTAGACGTGAGCCAAGCGGAGCAACTGGTCTACACCGCCTCGGAAACGATTCCCGATCTCGAGCGGCGGATGCAACAGCAAGAAAACGTGCTTAGCGTTCTGCTCGGTGAAAATCCACAATCCATTCCTCGCGGACGCGCGCTTACCGAACAGCCCGTCCCCCAGAACGTTCCGGCCGGTCTTCCATCGGAATTACTGGAGCGCCGGCCGGACGTCCGCCAAGTAGAGGAGAACATGGTCGCTGCCAATGCACAAATTGGCGTTGCGAAAGCCGCATTCTTCCCCAGCCTGTCCCTTACGGGACTGGGAGGGCTGGAGAGCAATGTCTTGCACCAGTTCATCACGCAGCCCTCGGAAACCTGGTACGGGGCCTTCAACGTGAGTCAGCCCGTCTTCCAGGGTGGGGCGCTCCGCTCGCAACTCAGGCTCGCCCGCGCCAACTGGCAGGAAGCCACGCTTTCTTACCAGCAAACCGTTCAGAACGCTCTTGAACAGGTTTCCAATTCGCTCGTCGCTTCTCAAAAAGACCGAGAGTACCGCGAGCAGCAGGAACTGCTCACGCAGGCGGCGCAGCGGACCGATCAACTTTCCGAGGTGCTTTATAAGAACGGTGGCGCAAGTTACCTCCAGGTGTTGACCAGCGAAACAAATTACTTCTCGGCGGAACTCAACCTGGTGGAGGCCCAGCTTAACGAGCGGTTAGCACTCGTGCAGCTGTATCAGGCGCTCGGGGGCGGGTGGCAGCAATAGCGAGCCGTCACATGAAACGGATAGCATTTCTTTCGATCCTCTTCGCGGGCGCGCACCAGATTTGCGAGCGAGCGCGTCCCGCCGATTTAGATAGACTTCGTCAATGAAGCGAGGGCGAGTCAGCGAGGAGCTTCCCTTCCCCTGCGCTTTCATCCCCTCCCAGATTCCGTCCGAATTAACAAGGCAAGCCGCGGAAACAGGAAGTGCCCGCCGGCGTCGTCGATCACATTGATCTGGCACGTATAAAAGCCAGGTTTGAAAGATGTGAGGGGCACGTCCAGCTGGAAGACAGCAGCCTTTCGCTCTTGCGCATTCAGCTCCGTAAGCTCCAGCAACGAACTTTCGTAGGCTTTGGCCTTGCCCTGGAAGAAGGCCACATTCGTCAACAGCCGGATACCAGGCTTGTGGTCTCCGCTTTTTGCAGGGTCCGCGGCCGTCGGCCGCGCTGGGTCGTACACTTCATAATAAAGAAACAGGTGCTGCGTGGCCGAGAATACATGGGTGATGTTCGGGATGATCTCAGAACCATCATGAACCAGCGGGTTCAGGTTCGTACTCTTCTTTGCCGGTTGAGTCTGACTGGCCAGCACCACCGAACTCATCTTCAGTGGCTGCGCCTTCAAGTCCGGCACGCTGATGTCGGTTTCAAACGATCCCATGCGTCCGGTCTGATTCTCGCGCACGACAAATTTCAGGTGATAGTTGCCGCTTAGCAGGCTCATTCCGGTGTCATACTGCACATTCTTTTTTTGCACCTCGGCCGATGTGTTCACGGCGAGCTTCACGGTGTCGCGAACTCTGTTCAAAGGGTGGTGTTCGCTATCGAGCACGATTCCGATCACATCCAGCGTGGCCTTGTCGCGGTCGCTGCTGCGCACGAATGGAATTTGCGATCCCGGCACCACCAGCGAGATGGGAACAAAAAACTTGTTGCCCTCGAGGCGGAAGTAAGCGACGCCCAGATACAGGGGCAAATCCGTGGCCGGCATTTCGGAAGCAAGTTCCTGCTCCAGCTGCCGCTCCTTGTCGTCCTTTGTGGAATGCTGATAATCCGCGGGAGCATAATAGCCGCGGCGATACTCGATCTTCGCTCCGGGAACATTGCTCTTCACGATAATCCGCCGGTAATGCCCGTCCCGCGCGGGGTTCGTGCTGTGATAGCCGAGGAGGTAATACGTCGATGTGTCCTGCTGCACTCCCCTGAAAATCTTGCCGAAGTCGTTGGAGTCGAGAAAAGCACGACCGCCGGTGTCGCTGGCCAGAGTCACCAGCGTTTCCTGGGTGGTGAAATTGGAATTCAAGGCATTGAGTGTGGCCTGTCCGGAATACGCCGAAACGCCGCGTAGGCTGCCGTTCTGGGCCTCTCCGCCGGCCACCAGCGCCTGCAGGCCGCGCATGTCCATGGTGTAAATCGCCAGGTTGGAGCGCACGGCCGCGTTTACCGCCGCGCGCAGTTCCGATTGATTCTCGATACCGGTGCGGTCCATGCCGCTGG
>Ga0302324_100011764_pt1 | contig 17923 bp, 15 predicted proteins | sample Palsa_T0_1_FD_201949 | JGI IMG/M metagenome (GOLD analysis project Ga0302324, IMG submission 201949) | Peat permafrost microbial communities from Stordalen Mire near Abisko, Sweden - Palsa_T0_1 | ecosystem: Environmental > Terrestrial > Soil > Palsa > Peat permafrost | place: Sweden: Abisko... | reverse complement strand
TAATTCAAGCATGCCGGGGCTGCGCGTCTCGCCGCCCGCGCCGGGCGGCGCGACAACCGCGTCACGGGTATCGAACAGGACGGTGCCACCCTGCTTCATATAGGAATCGATACGCTTGAGCGTCTCTTCGGAGGGCCGCATGGCACCCGGAACGATCGGCCAATAAATCAATGGATAGAACGCAAGTTCATCACGGGCGATGTCGAGCCCAATCGGCTCTCCCGCCTCCAACGCGGTGCGCTGAGCAAGAAAGAGCGTCAACCCGCCAAGGCCGGATTTGCTGACCGAATCGACGTCGCGGTCGCCGGTGACGACGTAGGCGAGCTTGGTTTCCAGCGCCGAGCGCGGCACGTCGGTCTTCGGCCCCTCTTCGGCGCCAACGCGCGGCAGCGTCAGAGCCAGCGCCGAAAGAATGATCACGGCCGCGGTCGCCCTTCGCGAAAAGCGCAGAGCGAGCCGCGCAATGCCGCCGCCGAGGTAAAGAACGATGAGCGTGTCGAGCAGGAAAAGCCCGAGCGCGGCGAGAAGGATCGGACCGCGCAAATCGCGCGGCTCGCTCTTGCGGTAAATTTCGTGGCTGGCGTGGACGAGCGGAGAGAAGTCGAGCGGCGCCAGCCGATCGCCGGCAGAAAGCGTATTCACGGCGAGGAGATTTTCCGGTGGGCCGTAGAAGCCCGGCGGATGGTCGGCGGTCGCGCCGGCGGAATAATCCGTCAGGACCGGCCGCGCGGTCGAGGGCGGCGTGACGAAGCTGCCGAAGCCGTCGAGTACGCGGGTCGGCGCTAGCGCCTCATGGGCATTTTTGGTCTTCTGATTGGCGGCTTCGGTGACGGCCGTGGTGCCGGCGAGCGCAACGATGCGCTTGAGCATTTCCACGAAACTTCCTGAAATCGGTAAATCAGACCAGCGGGTGTCGCCGGTCACGTGGAAAAGCACGATCAGACCCTTGCCGCGCCGCGCGGCGGTGACGAGCGGTGTGCCGTCGGCGAGTGTCGCCCAGGTGTTTTCCGTCAGCGCGGCATCGGGCTCTGCGAGCACCTGCCGGCTGACGGTCACGTCGTTGGGCACGGCCATGCCGTTGAACGGACTCTCTCGGGAAAAGGCGGCGAGCGGCTGCGGTTTGTCCCAACTCAAACTGCCGCCGAGAATGCGCCCGCCACGCCGTAGCCGGACCGGAACGAGATCGTCGTCGGAGGCTGCAAGCCGGGGGCCGGCGAAACGCACCAGCACGCCGCCATCCTCGATCCAGTGCGCGAGACGATCATGTGCGTCGCCAGCAACGTTGCCGACATCGGCAAGGATCAACATCGGCAGATGTTGATCGAGAAAATGCGTCACCGCCTCGGCCGGTGACTCGCCTTGCGCCAATCTTACATCGGCAAACGGTCCAAGCGCCCGGCCGATATAGTAGCCCGACGACAACAACGGCTGCGAGGTATCGGCGGTGGCGCCGGAGACAATGCCGACGGTGCGGCGCCGCCAGCGCCTGTCGAGCAACTGCACGGCTCCGGCGGAGCGTTCGTTGGCGATCTCGATGCGGGCAATATCGTTGCGGATTTCGACCGGCAGGTCGAATTGCGCCTCGGTCTCACGATCCGCCGGCTTAAAAGCAAATGGTGCGTCGCCGAGCGGCAGACCTTTCAGGTCGAGCGCGCGAGCGGCGCCGGTCTCGACGCCGCTCGTGGCGGAGCGCAGCACCTTCACGCTCAGGGCGCCGGCCGCGTTTTCCGCGGCGGCAAGCGCCCGCGCACCGTTTACGCCGCCGGAGACGATGGTCATCGCCCGCGTATTGAGGAGCGGCGCCAAGCCCTGGACAAAATCGGCGCCACGACCGAGATCGACGGCGTCGGAGAGCCAGATCAGTTCGACCTCAGGCGTTGCGGCGAGAAACCTCGCGATTGCCGGCAAGGCTTCGGTGCGGTCGACCGTGTGCGGCCTCGGCTTGATCAATTGTAACCGCACGCGCGCCGAACCAGCGGCGGCGAACGAAATGTCACGCGTGCCCTCGGAGAGCGGGACAAGCGCCACCGCGCGATGATCATTCTCGGCACGCGCGATGATGTCCTCGGCGGTGCGCAAACGCGCGTCCCAAGCCGCGGCGGCGGCCCAGCCGTCGTCGATCAGGATCGCGATCGGCGCGCGCGTCGTGATCGTCGCCAGCGGCGGATTCCAAAGCGGACCTGCGGCGGCAATGATGACAAGTCCGGCGAGGAGAAGCCGCATAATGGTGAGCCACCACGGTGTTCGCGCCGGCGTCTCCTCCTTGGGTGCGATTTCGAGAAGGAGGCGAGTCGGCGGGAAGTCGATGCTGCGCGGCCGCGGCGGCACCAGTCGCAGCAGCCACCACAGCACCGGCAACGTCAGCAATCCGATCAACACCAATGGTTCGGCAAAGCCGAGCGGCAGTCCGCCAATCATGCCGGCATCCTCGGCTCGGAGGTTGCGCGCGGGGGCGTTCCGCCGTCCACCAGACCGCCGATGCGGGCGTGCAGTGCCAGCAGAAGCTCGCTCGCCGGACGGTCGGTGCGGTGAATGATGAAGCTCCAGGAAAGGCGGTCGGTCTCACTGCGGATTTCGGCCCGATGGCGCCGAACGCGCGCCGTATAATCGTCGCGCCAGGTATGCGCCCGGCCCGCGGTAACGCGACCGCCGCCCTCCGGTTCGACGAACTCGATACGGCCCCAATACGGAAAGGTCTCCTCGGCGGGATCGACGATCTGCACGACATGGCCGCGCGCACCGGTGCCGGAGAGCTGCGTGATGGTGCGCCGCACGTCGCCGATGTCGCTCCACAAATCGGACAACAGAACGATTTCGGCGAGCGGGGAGGGCGAAAAGTTCGGCGGCAGGCTGGTGCGCTCGCTGCGATCGTGCATGATCGCCTGCGCCATGCGCTCGATGATATTGCGGCTGCCGGTCGGGCGCAGGAGGCCGGGAATTCCCACGCGCTCGCCACCTTCGACCAGAACTTCGGCAAGCGCCAGCGCGACGACCAATGCGCGATAGAGCTTGGTGTCGCGCACCAGAGGCGAAGCAAATATCATGGACGGAGAGCGATCGGGCCAGATCCAAACCGTGTGTGCGGCTTCCCACTCCTGCTCGCGCACGTAGAGATGATCGTCGCGCGCCGAGCGCCGCCAATCGACGCGGGACGCCGGTTCGCCGGAGACGAAGCGGCGGTATTGCCAAAAATTCTCGCCAGGTCCGGCGCGGCGTCTGCCGTGCAGGCCGTGGATCACGGTTGCCGCCACCCGCCGCGCTTCCAGGATCAACCGCGGCATTGCGGCGGCAAGCGTCCGGCCTTCGCCGACCGCACGCTGCACCGCCGGGCGATCGTGATCGGACGTGCGCCTGGGCTCGGCCGCCATCCGCTTTAACCGATCCGCGCTTTCAGGCGTGCGATCACCGCTTCGATGGTCTCGCCCTCCGCGCGCGCGGAGAAGGTGAGCGCCATGCGGTGCTTGAGCACCGGCTCGGCGAGATCGAGCACGTCGTCGACCGAAGGCGCGAGTCGCCGGTCAAGCAGCGCTCGCGCGCGCACGGCGAGCATGAGCGATTGGCTAGCCCGCGGCGAAGGTCCCCAGGCAATCAGCTTTGCGGGTTCGCCGCCGCCTTCGGGTCCGGGTCGTGCCGAGCGCACCAGCGCAAGGATGGCCTCGACGACGGATTCGCCGACCGGCAACCGGCGCACCAGACGTTGCGCGGCCATCAGATCTTCCGCGCTCATCGCCGGCTTGGCCCGCGTTTCGTCAGCGCCCGTTGTCTCGAAAAGAATCCTTCGTTCGGCGGCGCGGTCGGGATAGTCGACGTCGATCTCCATGAGGAAGCGGTCGAGCTGAGCTTCCGGCAGCGGATAGGTGCCTTCCTGTTCGAGCGGGTTCTGGGTGGCGAGCACATGGAATGGACGCGGCAAGTCATGGCGCGTGCCGGCAACCGTGACATGCTGCTCCTGCATCGCCTGCAGGAGCGCCGATTGGGTGCGCGGGCTGGCGCGGTTGATCTCATCGGCCATCAACAGCTGCGCGAAGACCGGCCCGGAGAGGAAGCGGAAGCTGCGTTTGCCGGTCTGGCTTTCTTCCAGAACTTCGGTGCCGAGAATGTCGGACGGCATCAGGTCGGGCGTGAACTGGACGCGCCGCGCGTCGAGCCCGAGCACGATGCCCATTGTCTCCACCAGTTTGGTCTTGGCGAGGCCAGGCACACCAAGAAGGAGCGCGTGACCGCCGGACAGGATGGTGACGAGCGCCTGATCGATGACCTTGTCCTGGCCGAAGATGACCGTCCCGATCGCGGCTTTTGCCGCGCGGACATGATCGGCGCTTGATTCGGCCGCGCGCACGATCATGTCTTCGAGCTTTTCGAGCCCATCTCCACCGGCAGCGGGCATGGCTTAACTCCCTGTCTTGTGCCGAATACGGCAGCGAATCAGATTCGCGGCATTTGCACGAACGTAAGCGGGCGGCTTTGCACCGCTATTTTGCGATGCAATATACGCGCCAGCCTTACGAAGGGGATTTTGCGCCGATTCTTTCATTCGCCGGGGACACAACGTACCTTCAGCGCGGCGTAATCGCGGCTCGGCGATCACGATCCCGCGACCAGTGCTGCCCCCGAACTTAGGTTCCAAGCATACACGTTCAAGGCAAACCATGGCGAAGGAAGGGCAATCCGGCCTGGAGGCGATCACAGGCGCGCTAAGTGGCGCCGTCAAAGGCAAAGGGCCGCCGCCGGTCGAGCGCTGGAACCCGCCTTTTTGCGGCGATCTCGACATGCGGATCGCGACCGACGGTACCTGGTTCTACCTAAAAACACCGATCGGACGTCCGGCGCTGGTCAAACTGTTCGCCTCGGTGCTCAAGCGCGAGGGCGACAAATACTTTCTCGTGACGCCGGTGGAGAAGTGCGGCATCCAGGTAGATGACGCGCCGTTCCTGGCTGTCGAACTCAATGTCGAAGATTCCAGCGCCGGTCGCGTGCTCAACTTCCGCACCAATGTCGACGACTGGGTGCAGTGTGGGCCGTCACATGCGCTGCGCTTCGAGCCGGAGGCCGAGACGGGTGGCCTCAAACCTTATCTTCACGTCCGCCGCGACCTGTGGGCGAAAGTGACGCGCACCCTATTCTTCGATCTTGTCGAGCTCGGCGAGGAGCGCGAAGTTGAGGGCAGCGCCATGTTCGGCGTGACGTCGATGGGCGTGTTCTTTCCCATGGCGCCGGCCGATCAGGTGAGGGGCTTGGCGTGAGCGAACAACAAACGCCGTCGCAGCGGACGGCGGGTGAGAGCTTCTTTGACCGCGCGAGGGCGCGGCTCACGCTGCAAGTGCCGCCGGCGCTGACCGATCCGATGGCGCAGGGCGCGCGCGGCGATCTCGATCTCAACCCGTCGATGTGGGAGGTTGCCGGCGTGAGCGCCACGAAGCCTGCGGCTGTTTTGATTCCGATCATCGATCGCCGCGAGCCGACGGTGCTGCTGACCATCCGCACCAAGGAGCTCGCAAGCCATGCCGGGCAGATCGCTTTCCCCGGCGGCAAGATCGATCCCGGCGACGAGAATCCGGTTGCCGCGGCTCTGCGCGAGGCCAGGGAGGAGATTGGTCTCGCGCCGGCTTTGATCGAACCGCTCGGCTATCTCGATCTCTACCTGACGTTTTCCGGCTTCCGCATTTTGCCGACTGTGGCGCGGGTCAAACCGGACTTTACGCTTACGCTCAATCCGCGCGAGGTCACCGAGACATTCGAGGTGCCGCTCGCCTTCCTGATGACGCCGGCCAATCACCAGCGCCGAAGCCGCGACTGGAAAGGCATCGACCGCGAATATTACGCCATGCCTTTCGGAGATCGCTACATTTGGGGCATCACCGCGGGTATCGTGCGGAACCTCTACGATCGGGTGTACGCATGATTCGGCCAATTTTCACCGAGATCGGGCTGTTTCTCACCCCGTTCGTTCTTTATGCGGCCTTTCTCCTGGCGACGCGCGCGGAAGTGCTTCATCCAAACGCTTGGACGTTGCGCCGCATCGCCGGTCTTATCATCGCGTCGCTCTTGTTGATGGTGGGGAGCTTTCTCGTGCTGGCGGAATTCGGCGGTTCGCCGCCGGGCTCGACCTACGTGCCGGCGCATGTCGAGGGCGGCAAGTTCGTGCCGCAAACGACGCGGTGACGCGTGTGCTGCATCTCGGCGACGCCGCTTGGCTCAAAGAGGGCGAGGTTGCGCGCCTGCTGGCGCTTCTGAATTGCGACGGTGAAGAAGCGCGCGTGGTCGGCGGGGCCGTGCGCAACGGGTTGTTGCACCTTCCTGTCGCCGAAATCGATGTCGCGACCACGGCTGTGCCCGGGGAAGTTGCGCGCCGCGTCGAGGCTGCGGGTGGCAAGTCGATTCCGACCGGCATCGAGCACGGCACCATCACCGTCGTCATCGATCACCGGCCGATCGAGGTCACGACGCTGCGCGAGGATGTCGAAACATTCGGCCGCAAGGCCCGCGTGGTGTTCGGGCGCGACTGGAAGGCGGACGCGGAGCGGCGCGATTTCACGATCAACGCACTTTCGGCCTCGGCCGAGGGAACGGTGCACGACTATGTCGGCGGCATCGGTGACCTCGCCACGCGCCGCGTGCGCTTCATCGGCGATCCGCAACGGCGGATCGAAGAAGATTATTTGCGGATCCTGCGATTCTTCCGTTTTCACGCGCATTTCGGCGAGGGCCCGCCGGACGCGCCGGGCCTGCACGCTTGTATCTTGGCGCGCGCCGGCATCGACGCGCTTTCACGCGAGCGCGTGCGGATGGAAATGCTGAAGCTCCTGGTCGCTTCGCGTGCGACCCCGACGCTTGCGGTGATGGCGGAGAGTGGACTGCTCGGCATGGTGCTTGGCGGCGTCGGGTTCCTCGCGAGCTTTGAGAACGTCGTCAAGGTCGAGGCGGCGCTTGGCGCCAAACCCGACGCTGTCCGACGGCTCGGCGCGCTCGGCGTGTGGGTTGCGGAGGACGCGGAGCGGCTCGCGCAAAGGCTGCGACTTTCCAATGCCGAATCCGAGCGGCTATCGGCGCTGGAAGCTTGGTGGCGCGTTGCGCCGCAGCCGCAGGCGCGCGCCGCGCATGCGCTCCTCTATCAGTTCGGGCCGCAGCAGTTCGTCGACCGCGTGTTTGTCGCCTGGGCGCGCTCCGATGCGGGCGTCGCTGACGGTGATTGGCACGAGCTTGCAAGTCTGCCGCAACGCTGGACGGCTCCCGTATTTCCGCTCAAGGCCGCCGACTTTATGGGGCGTGGCCTCGTCGCGGGACCTGCTCTGGGCATTGCGCTCCGCGCGGCCGAAGAAGCCTGGATCGCGGCGGACTTTCCGTTAGATCGTGCGGTGCTTGAGGCAATTGCCGACCGGACGGCACAGCAAAGTGCGGCATCTGATTAGATCAGGCTAGAGCCAGGGCGACGTGTTCGAGAAATCTTTCATCCAGGTCGGCCCGCTCGATCCCTCTTGTGATGGCGCACCGAAGTAACCGTCTGTTAACCATTGTTTCGTCAGGCTGCGCGCATCGTGCGACCCACCGACTCGCAACACGTGGCTCTCACCGGCAATGCGGCGCAGCGGGACGGCTGGCAGCATCAGGCCGATGGCCTCGCTTTCACTCACACCGCGCTAGGAATGGCGGCGATGGCTGCGGCTAAACACGCTCGGCGGCGACCGGCGCCAAGACGAGGGATGTCCCATGTCCGGACTCTCGGCGCTGAGTCCGAGCCTCGGCCGGAAACGGGCAAAACCGAGCCTGCGAATGAATCAGAGCCGACGCACGCGGGGCCAGCCCCGCTCCAGCGGCCGCACGTGGCGCGGGATTCCGGTGCCGGACCACGACCAAAAGAACATAGAGAGACCCTGACCACGGAGGTCGCGGCGGCGGACAAGCGGATCGCCAAACTAGAGGGCGAACTCGCTTCCGCGCGCCAGAGGCTTGTTGTTCGCGAGAACGAAAACCGCTCGCTTCAGACGTCGCTCGATTTGATGATCGACGAGAAATCGCGCCTGTCTCACCGCCTGATGGAAAGCGACGCCGCGCGGTCGGCGCTGTCGGCGGCAGCAAAAACGCGGCTCGCTGAACTGGAGGTTGAGCTCGGCTTGGCGCGTGAAGGGCCTAGTCTCCAGGCGATCGAAGACCATCTGCTTCAGACGTCGCTCAGTTCGATGGCCAAAGAGAACGAGCGCCTGTCCTGCCGCCTCGCGCAAGGTGATTTGGCGGCCGAAAAAGCAGCCTCTCATCTCAAGAAGCTGAAAGCGGCGCTGACCGCGACGGAGGCCGAACGCAACAGGCTGGCCGCCGCGGTCAAGAAGGGAGAGGAAAGGCGCCAGACCGAAACGCATGTGCTGAACGCCCGTCTCGAAGCCACGTCCTCGCACGCTGTCGCTACGGAGAAGCAGCTCGCCGAAATGCGGCAGAGGTTGCTCACGTGCACCGAACAGATGAGGACGGTGTTGATCACGGTGGAAGCTGAACGCAATCAGCTGGCCGCCGCGGTCGACGACGCGAACCAAAGACTCCAGGGCGAAACCCGCGCTCTGAACGCTCGTCTCGAAGCGATGTCCGCGCGCGCGGTCGCGGCCGAGAAGCTGCTCGCCGAGGTGCAGCAGCGGTCGCTGGCGCGTACCGAACAGCTGGCGACCGCGTTAGTCACGGCGGAAGCCCAACGCAACCAACTTGCCGCCGCGGTCGACGAAGCGAACCAGAGGCGCGAGGGCGAAACCCACGCTCTGAAGGCCCGTCTCGAAGCGACGTACGCGCGCGCGGTCGCCGCCGACAAGCTGCTCGCGGAGATGCGGCAGAGTTTGCTGCCGCGCACCGAACAGCTGGAGATGGTGTTAGTTACGGTGGAAGCCGAACGCAACAAGCTGGCCGTTGCTTTCCACGAAGCGAGGGAAAAGTACCGAACCGAAACCCATACGCTGAACGCTCGTCTCGAAGCCATGTCCTTGCGCGCGATGGCGGCCGAAAAACTGCTCGTGGAGGTGCGGCGGAGTTTGCTGACGTGTACCGAAGAGAGAAGATCCGCCGAGCGCGACGTTGCAGATGCGGCCGTCGCGAGCCACGGAGCCGACGAGAAACTCGACCTGCTTCTGAAAGTGTTTAAGACGCGCGATATGGCTCTGACGCACGCCGAAGAAAGGATCAAATCGTTGGCCGAGCGGATCGCCCAACTTGAAACAGAGGCGGGTCGTGCCGGGAGTCAGAAAAGCATCGAGGAGCTCAATTCCCGGGGCGACAATTGCGCCGGCCACAACAGCAAGTATCTACAGCGGGCCCAAGCGGTTCCCACAGGAACGCTCCTTGCCGACACCATTACGTTTTGAAACGCGGTCCGAACCGATTGATCGAATCGACGCGCGCCAAAATATAATGTGCCGGCGTCGCCCTGGCGGCCCAGTGGCGCGACGCGCAGAAACCGCCAAGCGCTACCAAGGGCGTCGGCTTCTTCGCTTTGGCAGAACGGGGCGCAAGCTCCCAATGGGCGAGTGCATTAGAATACTCTACCATCGCGAGATATTTGCTCCTAATGGGCTTGAGTTAATACTATATTCAACCTCAGAGAGCATCGTGCCGGGTGGGGCGTCTAGGTAAACCAGCGCCACTTTTTGCGCCGGAACCTGACTACAGGCGCCGTGTCCAGGGGCGGACACTATGGATGCGAGCCAATCACTTATTGGAGAGTTGGAAGACGCGATCCATAGCGGCTCCAGGGACAAACGCGTCGACACATTGCGGCGCATCACCGATCTTTTTATTGCGGATGCGGATCGGCTCAGTGATCGGCAGATCGACGTTTTCGACGATGTCCTGGGACATCTGATTAAGCGCATCGAGGGAAAGGCGCTTGCTGAACTCAGCCGGCGTCTTGGGCCAATCAACAACGCGCCACTCGATGTGGTTCAGCTGTTGGCCCGGGACGACAACATCGCGGTTGCGGAACCGATTCTGACGGCGTCGGTTCGTCTCAGCGACAACGATCTGATTGAAATCGCCAACACGAAGACTCAGGCACATCTGCTGGCGATCTCCGGCCGTTCTCAAATCGCCACGGCTGTGACGGACGTCCTGCTACAGCGTGGCGATGGCCCCGTTTTCCACAAACTCGCCGGAAATTCCGGTGCCGCCTTCTCCGAGAATGGCTTCGCGACGCTCGTGCGACACTCGGAACGAGACGAGAAACTTGCCGAGAAAGTCGGGCTTCGACTCGACGTCCCGTTGCGTCTATTTCGAGAATTGTTGTTGCGCGCCACCGAAGCCGTACGTTCGCGTCTTCTCGCACTAGCCGGCCCGGAAAGTCGCGAACAAATTCAACGTGTTCTCGCCGCCATCTCGGAAGATGCGCATCACGAGGCTGGCTTCCAAAATGATCACGACTATGCCGACGCGCAGGCTCGCGTTGACGCGATGCGCGCCGCCGGCAAGCTCAACGAAGCCGCGATCTTCGATTTTGCGACGAGCGGCCGTTACGCAGACATGGTGGCGGCGCTTTCGCGGCTTTGCGGGGCGCCTTTGCTCCTGCTCGAAAATCTTCTGCAGAGCGACCAACGCGAGGCGGTTCTTGTGCCTTGCAAAGCCGCCGGGTTGGAGTGGCCGACAGTTCGGACAATACTGGCTTGCCGCGCCATCGGCCGGGCGATGTCAGATCAGGACGTCGACGCTGCGCGGGCCGATTTCTTCAGATTGTCGCAGAGCGGAGCTCAAAGGGTTCTCCGATTTTGGCAGGTCCGGCGAACCGCGTCGAATGACGCCGCCGTACCGAGGCTTTCCTCGCTGGATGGACTGCAACGGTCCAAGCCGCAAGTCTTAAGCAGGCGATGACCGTCGCAGCGAGTATCAGCAGCAAAACAATTCAAGTTGATCGGCACGGCACATGGGTGCGGAACAGCGCAAGAACGTCCGCCGGTTGGTCCGCCAAGGCGCGAGGATGATAGGTGTCGACGGACAGACCTTAGGGGCATGTACGATGGTCGATGTTTCGGCCACCGGGATGCGCCTCATACTGGAAACACCCGCCGCCCTTCCGGATCACATTATCCTGCTACTGTCGCATGATGGACAATTGCGCCGTCAGTGCTCGGTGGCGTGGCAGTCAGGAACGACAGCCGGCGTTCATTTCATTTCCGGCCGCGCGACCAAACGAAGTTAGGAATTGCGGACGCGTTTGCCGAACCGCGTCTACCTTGTGCGAAATTATGATATCCGGGCGCGGAGTGAGCGCAGCCGCCGGCGCGCCCGCGGTGCAAGCTCATTCAGCCGCGGCGGGACCAGCGCCATCATGCCGCGCGGCCGTAGCCGCTCGACTTGCATTTCGTTGCCGCGCCAGACGAAGCCGTCGCCACGCAGCGCGCTGACGAAGAGGATCGGCAAGAGAAGGTCGCGCGCAAGACAATAGAACGGATAACGCACCGAAAGATGCCAACCGGCGGCCGCGGCGAGCAACGTTTCGCCGCCATACCAGAGGATTCCGAACGCTACCACGTTGAGCGCTACCGGCAGACCGAAACCGGGCGCGGCGATGGCAAACGCGATCATCGGCAACACGCCGCCCGACAATGCTTCCGGCAGGAAATAGGCGAAAAAGCTGGCGCGGCGCAGGCGCGCCCAGCGTAGCTGCCGATTCCAAACCTCGGCGGCGCCGCGATGGCCGAGGGGCTGGACGAAGGGCCGATCGACCAGCCGCACTTTCAGACCTGCGCCACGTACCACTTTGGTCGCTGCCGCGTCCTCGGCGACCTCTCTGGCGAGAGCTTCAATGCCGCCGGCGCGTTCCAGGTCGGCGCGCCGCCACAGCATGGTCTTGCCCTGGGCGAAGCCGAAGCCGAACGCGTCGGCGATGTATTGCCAGCGTGCCTGATAGGTGTTCAGGAATGCGCATTCGAGTTCCGCCCAAGCGCCCTCCGGACAGGAGCCGATCGGCGGGGAGGCGACCAGGCCGGTATCGGGCTGCCAGCTTGCAAACAGACGTTCGATGTAATCGCGCGGCATCAAAACGTTGCTGTCGGCGAGCACGATCCAATCGTGACCCGCGGCGCGCCAGCCCTTGAGCACATTGTTGAGCTTCGGATTGTTACTCCCCCTCTCGTCGCCGACGAGCAGTTTCGCGCCGGCTGCCGCGTGTTCCGCCATCAACGTTTCGATGAACGGGACGACGGGATCCTTTGCGGAAGCGACGCAGAACAGGATTTCGCAACGCGGATAGTCGAGATCGAACGTCGAACGGAGCGTGTCGGCGGCATAATTGTCTATTCCGCATAGCGGGCGCACCAGGCTGACGGGAGGGAGTTTCCGGCGGGACAGCGGCTCGGCGGGCGTGCGCCTCTGCAAACGTAGCGCCGCGATCATGAGGCTCGCGACGTGAACGGCGGCGGTGGCGATGCAGAAAGACGCTGCGGCGAGAATCGGCGCTGTCATCGCCGAATCATTTAACGCCATGCCGTGACAACGCTGTGACTCCGCGGACACGCCGCCATTTGCCGCGTCATGTGTGCTGTCGGACATCGATGTTTGTTGCTGCCGCGCAGGGCGTTAACCTTTGTTGTCATGAAGCTGCAATGCGACGCATCTATACGCTTGCCCATGTCGGCCCGGCGAGAGATCAAACATCGTGACACCTGAGCACGGCGCACGTCTGTTCCGTACTCTCTTCATCTCTGATGTTCATCTCGGCGCGCGAGGCTGCCAGGCCGAACGCCTCCTCGACTTCCTGCGCTACCACGATGCCGAAACGATCTATCTGGTCGGCGACATCGTCGACGGCTGGCAATTGCGGTCGGGCTGGTATTGGCCGCAGCCTCACAACGACGTGGTGCAGAAGCTGATGCGCAAGGCGCGCAAGGGCGCGCGCATCATCTATCTGCCCGGCAATCACGACGAGTTCCTGCGCGACTATTACGGCACCCATTTTGGCGGTATCGAGGTGGTTGAGACGGCGGTCCATGAAAGTGCCGACGGCCGCCGCTATCTGGTCGTGCATGGCGACGTGTTCGATCTGGTGGTCAAACACGCGCGCTGGTTGGCGCTTCTTGGCGACACCGCCTACGATTTTGCGATCTTCGTGAACCGCTATTTCAACGCCATTCGCCGTAAGCTCGGTTTTTCCTATTGGTCGCTGTCGCAATGGGCAAAGCACAAGGTCAAGAACGCCGTGAACTATATCGGAGCCTTCGAGCAGACGCTGGCCTCCGAGGCGCAGCGCCATCGCGTCGACGGCGTTATCTGCGGCCATATCCACCATGCCGTGATTCACGATAATTTCGGCATCCGCTACATGAATTGCGGCGATTGGGTCGAGAGTTGTACGGCGCTTGCGGAGCACGCCGACGGGCGATACGAGATCATCCCCTGGTTCGCGACCGGCGCAGAAGAACCGCTTTCCGGCCCGCACCTGATCGAGCAGGACGAAAAAACGGAAATCGCCGCGTAGAACGCTTTGATCGGTCTCAGTGCCCGAAAATCAGGCGCGACGGGTGCTCGTCGATGCCCTTGAGCACCTTTTGCAGTTCGGCCAACGTGCGGCGGCCGTCGACGGCAAACGCCTCGTATTCCTTGAGGCCCGAGTTGGTAAAGCGCGTGAGCCCGGTCGAGATTTCGTCGGTGCGCTTGTCGAGGTTGTCGGCGAGCTTGCGGATGGATTCGGCAGCCTGGGCGATCTCGCCGCGGTTGTCGGCGGTGCCGGTGAGGTTTTCGAGGCCGGCCATGACCTTGTCGAGGCGCTGTGAGTTGTGCGCTAAGGTCGCCGTCACGGTTTCGATATTGTGGAACGACGTCCGCATCGCTTCCTCGTTCTCGGCAACCATGCCATCAATGCGTGAAAGCACAGCGCGCGCCGCCTGGGTGACGTCGGCGCCGGCGTCGGGATCGGCGTAAATCGTCGGCGGGCCGCCGCCGTCGGCCGCAACGAGCGCGGCGTCCGGCGATCCGCCGGTGAGCGAAACCTCGGACAGCCCCGTCAGCCCCTGGAACGCGAGCGTCACCTTGGTATCGGCGCGGACCGGCATCGCCCGATCGAGCGCGATCAACGCTTCGACTTTGCGCGGATCGTGGGGGTCGAGGGCGAGTTTGGTTACCTCGCCGGCCCGCATGCCGTCGAACAAGACCGAGGAGCCGCTGCGCAGCCCGGACACCGATCCGGCAAACACCACGCGGTAGACGGAGCGCTCGCCGCCGCCGCCGGCGTTCTGAAACCAGTAGATGAAGCCGAACACACCGACGATGACGGCGAGCGCGAACGAGCCGGTCACGATATAGCTGGCTTTGGTTTCCATGAATGGTCTCTTGCGCGTTTAATGGTGAAGCTGGCCTTGAATTGTGCCTTGGGCTTGGCGCCCGCGTTTGCCGCCGAAATAGGATCTTAGCCAGGGGTGTTCGGACGCGAGCATGGTCTCGATCGGACCCGCGGCGATCACGCGGCCTTCGGAGAGAACTGCGATGCGGTCGCACACCGCGTGCAGGCTGTCGAGATCGTGCGTGACCATGAAAACGCTGAGCCCCAGCGTGCGCTGCAAGGTGCGGATCAGTTCGTCGAATTCGGCGGCGCCGATCGGATCGAGCCCGGACGTCGGTTCGTCGAGAAAGACAATATCGGGATCGAGCGCAAGTGCGCGCGCGAGCGCCACGCGCTTGGTCATACCGCCGGAAAGCTCGGCCGGATATTTTCCGCGCACGTCGGCGCTCAAGCCCACCATCTCGAGCTTGGCCAGCGCGATCTCCTCGATCAAGCGCGGCGACAGATCGAGATATTCGCGGATCGGGAACTGAACGTTTTGTAGCGCGGTGAGCGAAGAAAATAGCGCCCCCTGCTGAAACAAGACGCCCCAGCGCTGCTCGATCGAACGGCGTTGGCGGTCGTTGAGTGCCGCGAGGTCGGCGCCGAACACTTCAATCGTGCCGTGGCGCTTCGGCACGAGGCCGATGATCGCGCGCATCAGCACCGACTTGCCCGCGCCCGAGCCGCCGACGAAGCCGAGTATTTCTCCTTCATAGACGTCGACGGTCGCATGATCGAGCACCATCGTCTCGCCAAATCCGACGACGAGATCGCGGACGCTGATCACCGGCGTGTTATTCGCCATCGGTTACATCCCGATGCCGGCGAAGAACATGGCGAACACACCGTCGAGCGCGATAACAAGAAAGATCGATTTGACGACCGAAGCCGTCGTTTTCAAACCGAGCGAGGCGGTGCTGCCTTCCACTTCGAAGCCTTCCACACAGGCGACGAGCCCGATCGTCAGCGCCATGAACGGAGCCTTGATCATGCCGACTGCGAATGTCGGCGGCCAGATCGCCTCACGCAGCCGATCGAGGTAAATGTCGGGTGCCATGCCGCCGTAAAGCCAGCAAACCAGTCCAGCGCCGAACAGCGCCGCCATCGAACCGAGAAAGGTCAGCATCGGCACTGCGAGCACAAGCGCGACGATGCGCGGCAACACCAATACCTCGACGGGGTCGAGCCCCATAGTGCGCAACGCGTTAATCTCCTCGCGCATCTTCATCGAGCCGATCTCGGCGGTATAGGCGCTGCCCGAGCGGCCAGCCACCATCACGCAGACGATCAGTACGCCGACTTCACGCAATACCAGCACGGTGACCATGTCGACGACAAAGACGTCCGCCCCGAAGGTGCGGAAGCGGAAAATACCCTGCTGGGCAAGAATGGCGCCGATCACGAATGTGCTCAGCACAATGATCGGCACGGCGCGCCAGCCTACGCGCTCCAGATGATGTACGATCGAGGTGAGGCGCAGCCGCGTCGGGTGCGCAATCGTTCCCAGCGCCGCGGCGGTCAGTGCGCCGAGAAGTTGCGCGATGAGGACGAGCGACCAGCCGATTTCGGCGACGTTGCGGCCGACGGCTTCGAGCGCGAGCAGAATGCGGTTTGCTTTGGCGCGGTCTTGCCTGGGCCCCCGGTTGACGAGCCGCAGCTCCTCCATGAGACCACGATCGGCATCCGAGAGGCCGACAATACGCGCGTTCGAACCGCGCATGGCAAAAGCACGTTTGAGGCGCTCGATGAGCCACGCGCCGAAAGTGTCCAGGCGTTCGAGTTCGGCGAGATCGATGTCGACGCTGCGCGCGTCCTTGTGACGGCGTGTGGCTTCGTCGACGATTCCTTCAAGCTCAGCCGCCCGCTCGGCCGTCCAGGCGCCTGTGGCGGCCAGCGCCAGGCGTTCGCCGTCGGCCGTGGCGGTGAGCAAAACGGAACTCATCGCGTCATGCTCCGCGCCAGCGCGGCGTAGGCCCCTTGAGCCGGCCGGAAAAGCGCGGTCATAGTGCTCCTCGCATGGAGCTCTCCGTACGGATCGAGCGCTGGCTGATAACCGGCGCGTTCGCGATTAGCCGCGGCAGTAAGACCGAAGCCGTCGTGGTGGTGGCCGAACTCAGCGATGGGACTCACCGCGGCCGCGGCGAGTCCGTCCCCTACGCACGCTACGGCGAAACTCCGGACGGTATTGTGGCAGCCATCGAAGCCGTACGTCCGGCAATCCGGCGCGGTCTCGACCGCGCCGCTCTACAGGGGGTCATGGCCGCCGGTGCCGCCCGTAATGCACTCGATTGTGCTTACTGGGACGTTAACGCCAAGCAAACAGGCCGTCGCGCCTACGAATTGCCGGGATTCGTGCGCCCGCGCCGCTCACGACCGCCTATACCATCTCGCTTGCGTCTGCCGCGGAGATGGCAGCGGCGGCGGAACGGGCCGCATGGCGGCCATTGCTAAAGGTGAAGCTCGGCGGCGGCGGCGACCGCGAGCGAATCGCAGCGGTGCGCCGTGCGGCGCCGCGGGCTGAACTCATCGTCGACGCCAACGAAGGCTGGGATACCGACAATTTCGCGCAAAACCTGGCTGCGTGCGCCGACGCGGGCGTCACACTCATCGAACAGCCATTGGCCGAGGGCGGCGACGATGCGCTCGCGCGTATCAAACGGCCGATTCCCGTTTGTGCCGACGAAAGCGTGCACGACCGTCCTTCGCTCGATGCGCTGGCCGGCAAGTACGACGCCGTCAATATCAAGCTCGACAAGGCCGGCGGTCTCACCGAAGCGCTGGCGCTCGCGGCCGAAGCCGAGCGGCGAGGTTTTACCATCATGGTAGGATCCATGGTCGCCACGTCGCTGGCATTGGCGCCGGCCGTGCTTGTCGCGGGGCGCGCCCGCGTGGTCGATCTGGATGGCCCGCTGCTTCTCGCCAAGGACCGCACCGACGGGCTGCGCTATGAGGGGAGCCTCGTATATCCACCCGACCAGGCGTTGTGGGGGTGAGGGTAGGGGCGGCGCAGCGGGAATAACGGGATAACCGTCGGTAAAGCCGATTGCAGGGCCGCGGCCATTGTGCTGTTTGAATCGGCGTTCATCCGGGGGAACGATGCCCAGCGATCCTCTGCCGCTGCCGGATATTTTGGCCGCACAGCCGAGCGATGCGGACTACGAAGCCGTCTATACGGAGGTCATGGCAACCGACCGGGGGCGCAGATTCCTGGCCGAATACGCCAACCGCACTCGTCACCCCGAAACGCACAGATTGGTCAGCACGATTGCCCGCCTCGAAGCGGCGATGCACGACGATCCGCGCCCACAGATGCCGGTTGCGTTCGCGCGCGGTCTTGCCGATTTGGCGATCACGATCGGGCAAATTGAAGCGGTTCTGTTGACGAGCGGGACGTCGGGCCGCGACGTGCATTTCGCCGTCGAACGCATCGAAGACATCGCCATGGCGCTGCGGCAGCACGAGGTCGAGGCGGCTTTGTGCGATACGTTGGAAGCAGCAATACGTGAAGTCGGCGAAGCGATCGTGCGCAACGATGCGGGAGCAGGGCGTGCCGTCAGCGCGGCCGCGCTGCTGCGGGATGTGGCGCGCCGCGTCAACGATATGATCGCGCTCGCGGCCAGCGTTGCAGTGCCGGAAGTGAGT
>Ga0302324_100011762_pt1 | contig 17928 bp, 16 predicted proteins | sample Palsa_T0_1_FD_201949 | JGI IMG/M metagenome (GOLD analysis project Ga0302324, IMG submission 201949) | Peat permafrost microbial communities from Stordalen Mire near Abisko, Sweden - Palsa_T0_1 | ecosystem: Environmental > Terrestrial > Soil > Palsa > Peat permafrost | place: Sweden: Abisko... | reverse complement strand
TCTCCTTGACGCGGCCCGAAATGGCAGCTGCGTCGCCGGAGCCATCGATGATGGTGGTGTTGTCCTTGTCGATGGTGATGCGCTTGGCCCGGCCTAACTGCTCCAGCTTGACGCCGTCCAGCTTGATGCCCAGGTCTTCCGTGATGGCTTCGCCGCCGGTGAGGATGGCAATATCGCCCAGCATCGCCTTGCGCCGATCGCCGAATCCAGGAGCCTTGACGGCAGCCACATTCAGCGTGCCGCGCAGCTTGTTCACGACGAGGGTGGCAAGCGCTTCGCCTTCCACGTCCTCGGCAATGATCAACAGGGGCTTGCCGCTGCGCGCAACCTGCTCCAGCAGTGGCAACAGATCCTTCATGTTGCTGATCTTCTTTTCGTAGATCAGGATGTAAGGATCGTCAAGCCCGGTTTCCATGCGGTCGGCATCGGTGACGAAGTAGGGGCTGAGATAGCCGCGGTCAAACTGCATGCCTTCCACGGTCTCGAGGTAGGTCTGCATGGTCTTCGACTCTTCAATCGTGATCACGCCGTCCTTGCCTACGGTCTTCATGGCGCCGGCAATGATCTCGCCGATCTCCACGTCGCCGTTGGCCGAGATGGTGCCCACCTGGGCTACGGAATCATCGGTAACCGGCTTGGACATCGCGCCGAGAGCGCCGCCGTCCGTCCAGTTGTTTTCCTTGTCCTTGGTGCCGATCACGGCAACCACGGCCTTGTCGATGCCGCGCTTCAGAGCGGTCGGGTTTGCGCCGGCAGCCACAGTCTTTACGCCTTCGCGATAGATCGACTGCGCCAGTACGGTCGCAGTCGTTGTGCCGTCGCCGGCCACATCGCTGGTCTTCGAAGCAACTTCCTTCACCAGCTGCGCGCCCACGTTCTCAAGCGCATTGCTCAGTTCGATCTCCTTGGCCACCGTGACGCCGTCCTTGGTGATGGTGGGGGAACCAAACTTCTTTTCAATGACCACATTGCGGCCCTTGGGGCCGAGGGTCACCTTGACGGCGTCCGCGAGGATGTTCACTCCGCGCAAAATCGCCTGACGGGAATCTTCTCCGTGCAAAATCTGCTTTGCCATAACTTTGAAATCTCCTGTTTTGCGCCGTGGCGCTGCTAGCTTTGGTCCGGCTTTTCGCCGTAAATCTCAACAAAATCCGCGTAAATCACGCGAAGCGATCAGAAGGTGGAATACCTACTTCTTGAGGATGCCGAGGACTTCTTCTTCACGCATGATCAGCAGCTCTTCGCCGTCGATCTTGATCTCGGTGCCGGAGTACTTGCCGAAGAGAACGCGGTCGCCAGCCTTCACATCAAGCGGGAAAACCTTGCCTTCGTCGTTGGACTTGCCCTTGCCCACGGAGAGAACTTCACCCTCTTGGGGCTTTTCCTTGGCGCTGTCAGGAATGATGATGCCGCCGCGAATCGTCTCGCCCTCTTCGACGCGGCGAACCAGAATGCGATCATGAAGTGGAGTAAACGTCGTCACTACGGATGATGTTGCCATACTGTTGCTTCTCCTTGGCGCTGGAGGGCTCATAGCCCGCCTCGCGTTTGTGATTGAAGGGTTCAAAAGTCTAGGGCACGAAAATCGCCCAGGATGGTTGGCCAGCTGCACAGTCTCCCAACGGAGCTTTAGCAGTCTCGCTTTCCAACTGCTAGACTAGGGAAGTCGCCGCGCTGTTGTCAAGGGCAGAAATGTCAAAATATGAGTGTAATTCACTAATAAATAATGCGCGCCTCCTTCGCGTCTGATTCTGTGCCTGTCTGAAATCACAGAATTGACCTCGTTCATTCGCAAAGGACTACAATAAAGCCATGCGTCCCTGGTCGATTCGCTCCCGCCGCTTACTCTTCGCAGTTTTCACCCTGGCAGCCCTGACCGTTGTGGGCACGGTGCACGCTCATGCTCAGGATTCAGACTCGGACACCGCCAAGCGTGGCCGCAAATACAAGGCCCCGCCGCCAACTGCCCACGTCGAAGTCACCGTCACCCGCGCCACCAATGGCAAGCCCATCGAAAATGCCGCTGTCATCTTCCATCCTCTCGTCGATGGCCGCGACCGGGGCAACATGGAGCTGAAGACCAACGACGAAGGTAAAGCTGTCATCGAACTCCTCGATTTAGGTTCCAGCGTGCGTCTGCAGATCATCGCTCCCGGCTTTCAGACCTACGGCGAAGATTACAAGGTAGACAAGGACAATCTGGCCATTGAGGTCAAGCTCAAGCGCCCGGTCGAGCAATACTCCATTTACAAGAAGACCGAGGGAAAGACAGCCTCACCCGCTCCAGCGCCTGATACGTCGCCTGACAAGCCCACAGACAAGCCAAAAGATGCCGCCGCGCCCAACGATGGTTCCGCTCCGCAGCCCGAAACCAAGCCAGACACACCGCCCGACACCCCAAAAGACCAAGCCAAGCCGCAGAGTTCCACGCCGCCCAGCTACTGATGTCCGCAAGACAGATGGCGCTCCAACCTGAACCCCTCAAAACAGCTCTCGTGACCGGCGGCGCGAAACGCGTGGGCAGGGAATTGGCCTTCGCGTTGGCCCGCGCCGGGATGAACATCGCCATCACCTATTCCGAGTCTGAAACCGAAGCCCTGGAGACAGTTAGCGCGATCCAGGCGCTTGGCGCCCGCGCGCTGGCTCTGCATCTGGATGTTCGCAGCGAGCAGAGTGCGCGTGAAGCCGTAGCCGCAACGGTCGCCCACTTCGGAAGCCTCGACCTGCTGGTAAACAATGCCGCCGTCTTTGAATCCGTCCCACTCGCCGAAATCACCCTGGATCAATGGGACCGGGTCTTTGAAACCAATACGCGCGGCCCATTCCTGATGGCTCGCGAAGCTCTGCCGCACCTGAAAGCCGCACAGGGCCGCATCGTGAATCTTGGATCTCTGGGCGGAATGCATCCCTGGGCCACGCACGCACACTACTGCGCTTCCAAAGCCGCGCTGCACATGCTTACCCAGACCATGGCCAAGGCCTTCGCCCCTGAAGTGAGCGTGAATTGCGTAGCTCCCGGCTATATCCAGATGCAAGAGGGCAGGGAAGCAGCGCATTTCGCCGCAAAAACCCCCATGACCCGCAACGGAACAGCAGCGGACGTAGCCGCCGCAGTACTCTTCTTCGCAACCGGTCCGCACTTCATCACCGGACAAATTCTAGCTGTAGACGGCGGCCTCGGCCTCTAGCGTCAAACGCCTTGGGCTTCCTAAGTTCAGTCCCCTATTCGTATGTCGAGATATTGAAATTAGTGAAGAGATAAGACAGCTTCGTGCTGTTCCGTCACGCCTGTAGACGCAGCTCCTCGCAGAAGCGGAATGGCCAGCGCCAGGGCAAGAACGGAGAGCGTACACATGCACCCCGTCATCGCAAGCACCCCAATTCTCGGGAAGAGCATCGCGACTACGGAGCTCGTGCCTGCGGCAAACAACATCTGCATTGACGCCAGCAGCCCTCCCCCGACACCAGCGACCTCTCCAAGTGGCTCAAGCGCGCCATGTGCGGCGCTCGGCGCCACCATTCCAAAGGATGCAGTCGTAAGCGTCAACAGCGGCATAAAGCTCCATAGCGACATCGATCCTGTGAGCGTGAGGATGACGAGTGCTGAGGTGCAACACGCCGCCGTGATGACCCCGCCGAGAAGAAGCCACTTGATTCCCACTCCCCACTGCGCCAACTTGCCATTGAGTGTGGCTCCGGCCACGATGCCAGATCCGGTGCAGGCGAACAGTACGGCAAAGAGAGCAGCACTTGTGTGGAACGTGTCGATAAACGTCAGCGGCGATCCGGTGATATACGCAAACATCCAACTGAATCCCAGTGCGTTGAGAACGATATAAGCCATTGCCCGCCGATGCCCTAACACGCGTCGATAGCCGCGCGCCACAACAGTGATCAACGGCTCATGTTGAGGAGGCTGGTGCGGCGCCGTTTCCTGCAACGAGCAAAGGATAGCCAGCAGCAGCAGGATCCCACAAAGTCCCGTGGCGATATAGATCGCTCTCCAGCCCATAGAGGAAAGCAGAGCGGCGCCGAGTGCTGGTGCAATCATCGGAGCGACATTTGTAACCACGGTGATGACCGCGAGCCGGCCCTGCGCCTTTTTCCCGGTGAAGAGATCCCGCACCATCGCCATTGCAAGCGTCATGCCTGAACCGGCTCCTGCACCCTGAACAAAGCGTGCAAGCAGAAGCAGATTCAGTGTTCCAGCGACAGCGCACGCAAGGCCCCCGAGCGTAAACAGCGCAAGGCCAAGGATCAGCATAGGGCGTCTGCCGTATCGGTCAGAGAGCGGCCCATATGCAATTGGACTCAGAGCAAAGCCCGCCATGAAGAAGCTGAGCGTGAGCTGCGCCATTCCCGGAGTGACACGCAGAGCATGAGCGATTGGCACCAGAGCAGGAAGAGCCATGTCGATCGAGATCGGAGGAAGCGCGGCAAGCGCTCCAAGAAAGAGCGCGAAGAGACTCCCCTGTAGATTGAACTTCATCAAACTTCTCCCGTCAGGCCATAATGGCTTGCTGCCTTGCGAATACACGCATCATTATGGAAGGCTTCTGGTTGCAATTAAGTAGCTGCCCTAGTCGACGCTCGATCAAGCGCTCGATCGAGTGCTCGATCGAGGCCTAAGTTAAGGCTAGACTTTCACGCTCATCTTGAGAAGATGGCAATCGCGCATACCTGCTTTGCGAAGCACGCAAAGACGAGATCGGCTTTACTTCTAGCGCAAAGATGCTGTGCGAAGAAACCGGCTTCTCAGTCTCCGATGACAGCGATACCGTAAAGAGTAGGAGATGACAGACGCACCTAGTCATTTATCTTCGCGGCTCGCGCCAGTGTGCGTTCCACATGTGCCATCCGCACTTCACCCACGGAGAAAAATTATGAAAGTAATCGAGTTTAAGGAATTCGGTAGTCCATCCCAGCTACAGCTTGCCGAGAGGCCGCTTCCGCAGGCAGACGCAAACACCGCGGTAGTTCGCATTGAGGCAGCCTCAATAAATCCAAGCGACGTGAAAAATGTTGCCGGTCGCATGCCGCAAACCACCCTTCCCCGCGTGCCCGGACGCGACTACTCGGGCGTGGTGGTCGACGGTCCAAAAGACTGGATCGATAAAGAGGTATGGGGCACCGGTGGCGATGTCGGATTCACCAGAGACGGCTCGCACGCGGAGTACACCCAGGTGCCTGTTGCAAGCCTGGTTCGAAAGCCCGAGAAGCTGTCGTACGAACAAGCCGCTTCTGTGGGAGTAACGTTTGTGACTGCATCGTGCGCCCTAGAATACGCAATGTTGAAAGCTGGCGAGACGTTTGCAGTTTTTGGAGCAAACGGCGGCGTCGGCGGCGCAGCTATCCAGATCGCAAAACATCTAGGCGCACGCGTGATCGGAATTCATCGGGGAGAGCCCGGAAGTCCCACGCCCGCAGCGCAACTCGCGGACGTTCTGATCGACTCCCGTGATCCAGAAATGGGATCTCAGTTGCGCGCACATACTGCCGGGCGCGGAGCGGATGTAATCTTCAACGCTGCTGGAGGCCCTGTATTCGGGATCGCGCTTGACCTGCTCGCGCATCGCGGCCGGCAGGTGGAAATCACCTCTCCTACCGAGCGCCGCGTCACGCTCGATTTGGTGAATTTTTACCACAACGAGTCGCAGTTGTTTGGCGTCGATACACTCAAGCGGGATCTCACCGCTTCAGGACGCATTTTGGAAGAGCTGCGATCGGGCTTCGATTCCGGCATCTATCAGCCGCCGGTCATCTCACAGGTCATACCGCTCGCTCAGGCTCAGCATGCCTATGAACTGGTCGCGAACGGCGAGCACGGACGCGTAGTTCTCAAGCCACGCTGAGTGGCTTGAGATGTTAGCCGTGCGATTCACAAACATCTTGCCTCCTCCGGAGCGATTGACCGGGAACTGGATATGAATAGCTCAACCGATTCTTTGCTGAACATATTACGGCCACCGGTCGCTGTCTGCGCGCAAGTGATCACGATCGCAATCGCGATTGTTCTGAGCATCGGTCATGCCTTCGCTCAGACTCCAGACCCAGAAGCTCCCGGCCAGGTGAGCGATCCCGCGCGCCCACCGTTGAACCCATTCCCCGCCGAGCAAGATTGGAGCTTCCTTTCTCGTCCAGCGCTGCATCCGGACCTCTTCGACCCGGCGAAATACATTCACCTCGGCGGCGTTCCACAGAGATACATCTCCTTCGGGCTGGAATATCGCACAGAGTATGAATACGACGACAACTGGATGCTCGGCGCTGGACCACAAGACCATAACGGCTTCGTGATGAGCCGCGTGATGCCACATTTCGATCTGCATCTCGGCAGTGATTTCCGGCTGTTCTCAGAGTTGCAGTTCGACTATGACGCGGGCAGAGTGGGCGGTCCAAGACCAGGGATCGATGAGGACCCCGGAGACTTCCACCAGACATTTATCGAGATCGGTCCGCACGTCAGCCGTGAGCGCGGAAGCAGCCTGCGGCTAGGCCGCCAGGAGGTAGTACTTGGATCGGGCCGCCTCTTCGACAACAACGAAGGTCCCAATGTAAAGCTCAGCTTCGACGGAGCGCGCTGGATTACGCAAACCTCGCATCTCCGCTGGGATGTTTTCGCCTTGAAGCCGGTAGAGGACAACCTGGAATTCTTCCACGATGCTCCCAATCCCCAACAAACAACCTGGGGCAGCTATCTCACTGTCCCGGCGCCGATACTGTCGCGAGGAATGACCGACCTGTACTACATCGGAATTGCGACGAAAACTGCGTCATACAATCGCGGCTCCGCGACAGAGCTTCGCCATACTGTAGGTGTGAGAGCCTTCCGGCCGCCGTCGAAGGGTCTGGATTACAACTGGGAGGCCAACTACCAGTGGGGCTCTTTCGGCAATGATTCGATTCGTGCATGGAGCCTCTCAACGGAGACGGGATATACGCTCGACCAGGCGAGATTTCATCCGCGCCCGATGTTGCGCGCCGACATTTACAGCGGAGACGAGAACCCAGCCGGCAATACCCTCGGCACCTTCAATCCACTCTTCCCTCGCGGCGCTTACTTCTCTCCCAAAGCGAGTCCAGTTCTGGGCTCTCAGAATCTGATGGATCTTCATCCCACGGTGCAGTTTCACCTCCGGCAAAATGTAACCGGTGAGGTTTCATGGGATTGGTATTGGCGACAATCGGTCCATGATGGCGTATATGCCTTTGGCAGCGGCGTACTGATGGACCCCGCAAGCAACTCAAAGACAAGGTCTCTCGGAAATCAGGGCGATATGGAGATACGCTGGTCCCCAGCGAACCACATCATCGCCGCATTCAACCTGGCAGGATTCCATCCAGGTGGCTTCTTCGACCATGTTGAGAACAATCATCCTCAGATCGTGGCGAATGCAGGCCTGACCTTTCGCTTTTAAAGCGGGCTCTCCCGGCTGACTTCGCAATCCTCAACGAATATATGGGCTGCGCAAGTCGTTAGAATGAGGGGAGAAGACATTCCCGCTGGAAAAGGCAGGGATCGTGGCTGACGAGGTCGCTGAACTTCAGTTATTCGTACAGATCGTAAAGGCGGGGAACCTGTCCGCCGCTGCTCGAGCCCTCAACTCCTCTCCCGCAGCAATGAGCCGAGGGCTCAGTGCCCTCGAATCTCGCCTCGGCGTGCGCCTGGTCACGCGTACCTCCCGGTCCTTCGAACTCACCGAGGAGGGACAGTTGTTTTATGAGCGGTGCGCGCAAATTGTCACCGACGTCGCCGAAGCAGAGGCAGAGGCCTCCTCAAAAGGCGCAGCGGTCAAGGGCATGCTTCGGGTCGGCGCCCCCATGGAGTTGGGCCGTCGGCTCATCGCTCCACTCATCACCGATTTCAGAAGTGAATTCCCGGATGTTCAAGTACATCTCATGCTGTCCGATGCCGGCCTGGATGTCATTGACGACGGCCTCGATGTAGCGCTCCGTGTCGGCCTTCCCGCGGATTCCAGCGTGATAGCCAAGAAAGTTCTCTCCGCCAAGCGCATCGTCTGCGCATCGCCAGCCTACTTCAAAAAGCATGGCACTCCGGTGAAGCCACGCGATCTTCTTGAGCACGACTGCATCCGCCTGGTGCGTGGCAGGCGCATGGTGGACACATGGCTCTTCCAGGACCAGGGCAAACGCTTTGAAGTGACCGTCAACGGAACCCTGAGCACGACCAGTGGTGAAGTGGTGCATGACTGGGTGCGCGCGGGTAAAGGTATCGCCCTGAAAGCGGCCTGGGATCTGCAACCCGAACTCGCTGCGGGCGCTATCGTCCAGTGCCTGACCGAGTACTGGTGCGACGAAATCGACCTGTTCGCCATATGTGCAAACCGCCAGCATCAGTCGCCACGCATCCGAGCTTTTCTTGATTTCCTTGCGAGAAAAATAACAATCTTCGGCCCCAGCGGCAGGGGCATTCCATAGCCAACAATGCCCAGGAACAGCCCAGCGGCGCGTCATCTCCCAAAAAGCAACAGGCATTGCCGATAATTACCGCTTTTTGGTGCCCTAAGCTCTTACTTTCCGAAAATCTTGCCGAAAAAGCCGCTCTTCTTTTCGCTGCTCGTGTCCGAATTGGACTTAAAACGTTTGGGAGCTGACTTCACCGAATCCTGAAACTTCAGCGGCGCGCTGTCCCACACGCCAATTGCTTCCAACTGTTGCGGCATCTTCGTTCCATTGAAAGCAGCCTGCGGATTCTCGAAACAGAGCCGTCGCGCAGTCTCTTCCCCAGCCCGTTTGGCCACGTATTCATAGCCCTTTTTCAAATGCGGCGGGCGCCACTCAAGATTGTGGGCATCGGTAGCCAGGAAGTGTATCCAGTTACGGTCCAGCAATTCGTTGGCAAATGCTTCAGCTGAGTTGCCAAAGCGCCCGTAGAGCGAAGAAGCGGTCACCTGCACGACACAGCCCATACGAATCCACTCCGCCAGCATCTCGGGCCGGCGCACGATTACAGGATTTCGCTCCGGGTGAGTAATGATGTTTGTGTATCCAGCTGCCTGCAAGCGATGGAGAGACTCTCCCAGTTGCGGCGGAATCGCCATCTCCGGGAACTCGACCAGCAGATAGCCCTTGCCGCGAATCGAGTATTTGAGCGGGTTGCGAATCGCATCCTGGATGTTGTCTGCATTGAGGTGGAAGTCGCAGGCCAGACCCAGTTCGATTCGATCTCCCAGCCGCGCCTGAATCTCGGCCATGCGTTCCGCGTTCAACTCGGCCTGGTAGGGATAGCTGTCGCTGGAGTGTGGCGTGCAGGCGATGTGGGTCACGCCCTCGGCAATCGCCACTTCTGCCATGGCCACTGAGGTTTCGAGATCGGGAGAGCCGTCGTCAACGCCGTAGATTAGGTGGTGGTGGATGTCGATCATAGGAGGTATTCCGTTTCTGATCCGCCAATCGTACTGAGGATCAGCGGCTGGCAAACGCTCCTATCATAGAAGAAAAGATTCTAAGTCCATCTGCCGATCCCAGCAGAGACTCACTCGACCGGTCCGGATGCGGCATCATGCCCAGTACATTGCGGCCCGCGTTCAGGATTCCCGCGATGTTTCCCAGAGAGCCGTTGGGATTGGCCTCGGCTGTCACCGCGCCTTCGGGCGTTGCATAGCGAAAGGCGATGCGATCCTCTGCTTCGAGCTCGCGCAGCGTTTCCGCGTCGCAGTAGTAGTTGCCTTCCATGTGCCCAATGGGAATCTGCAGCACCTCGCCGGCGCGGAGCTGATTTGTAAATTGGCTGTCAGCCGTTTCGACGCGCAGATGCACCTGTTTGCAGATGTACTTGAGTCCGGCGTTGCGCATCAGTGCGCCCGGCAACAGGCCGGATTCGGCCAGAATCTGAAAGCCATTGCAGATGCCGAGTACCAGGCCGCCACCGTCGGCAAACCGCTTAACCGCCTGCATCACGGGTGAAAAACGCGCGATCGCTCCAGTGCGCAGATAGTCGCCGTACGCGAATCCGCCCGGCACCAGCACGGCATCCACGCCGCCTAGATCTTCCGAGTCATGCCAAAGAAAGCTGACCGGCTGATGAGCAATCTCGGCAATCACGTTGTATGTATCGTGATCGCAGTTTGATCCAGGAAAGACAAGGACGCCGAATTTCATGTCTTCAGATTATCAGCACTTGGGTGTGCCGCCGTTACCGATGCAATTACCAGAGCCTCGTCACCAGCATGGAATCAAAAACGGCATCCTTGCTCACCAGCGTGAGACCCTCCAGCAACGCCTGCGCCGCAAGCATGCGGTCAAAGGGATCTCTGTGGGGGCTGACGAGCGAACCGGCCGTATGCGCGTGTTTGAGCTGAATCGGAAGCGCAGTAAAGCGCATCCTGGAAAGTACGCGACTCGGGTCGTTCGCCAGTGGAGCGGCCTCCGGGAGCTTGCCAGTGCGATGCTTGATAGCCGCCTCCCAGACGCTGGCGACTGAGACGAAAACCTCGTTTCCCAGCTTCGAGACAGCTGACCCCGCGCTCACGCTCAGCTTAGGGTTGTTGCTCATGGCCCATAGCAACGTGTGCGTATCGAGAAGCAGCTTCACTCGCTCTCCCCTGAATCAACGGCGTCGTTCGCCCAGACAGAGACCGTGGGCGCTTCCCAGAGGGCTAGCTCTTCTTCCGAAATCGGCTCCGACCAGTCGTATCCGGAGTCCGGCCCCATTTCGGCGGCGAAGAGTCCAAGTGGACGGATTTGCTCCGCGGAGGTTTCCGCCGAGGCAATCGGCACAATCCGCGCTACAGGAACCCGCGATTTTCCATTGGTCAGGATAACTTCTTCGCCGGCTTTGGCGCGAGCCACCAATTTCGATAGGCTCGTCTTGGCTTCGTGCATCGTTGCTTCCACCATCGGATTCTCCTTGGCTAAGATGATCTTAGCTAAAATCTTCAATGAATTCAAGGAGAATAGGTAAGCGCCTGCCTTATGCGCCTATGCGAACCTCGCGCGAAACGCTGCTGTTGACTTCGCGTGTAGGGATAGCCTAACCAGGCCATCCAATGCGCAGGCTGCGAAACCGCCAGCAAATCGTAATAGACCGCGCCGGAAATCTGGTTATGCTCCAGCAGAAACCGCTCCTCCCCGCGCTCAACATGAAGCGGCGTTGTTCCATAACCGAAACCGAAACGGTGCGGTTCGTCAATTATGTAAAGAATCCGGCTCAGATTAACCGACCAGAGCCCGAGGCTATGCGCCTCAACTGCGACCGTCTCTCCCGGTTCAATTTTGGCCTCCAGGTTCGCGACTCGCACCCAGCCCAGATCAAAGTGCAGCCAATGCCGGAGCGCCAGCTTCGCGGAAGCAAAGGCTTCGGAACCATACCCGATCTCGCTGCGAGAATGATCCAGCGCATAGCCGAGAGGGACGCAAACGCCCGCCATTCCGTCTTTGGTGCCGAGGGGCGTTGCGTAGCTCAAAGGCATTCTTCGCGCCGCTTCCAGCCGATCCTCAATCAAGGACTGCGTCGGCTTGGAAAACGCGAACATTGGCCTCAGTATGTCACGGAAAGATCAAGCTCCTTGCCATTGTCGGGCACCACCGCCACAACGCGATGATGCTCGCTGTCATAGCTGGCGTTTACCGATCCAACTGCATCACTCACGTCGGCGGCAGGCTTGGCTGCTCCATACACTTCGACTGAATACTGCGTCCACCACGGAGTAAAGCTGCCCTCGCGGGGGCTTACCTTCACACTGACGCCCGACGCTGTCAGTTCGCAACTGAACTTCAACCGTAGAAATTGTCCCTTTTCAAACGCGTAGCTGACGCCGTCGTCGAGGTACAAACTGCCCTCGCAGGCATCGCCCGTCTTATTCGGCGGATAGACTCGCAGCGTCAGCGGTCCAACCGGCTTTTCTGTCGTGCTCTGCACCAGCGGCTGAATGGGAATGATCGACCCGCCGCGAGCAAATACAGGGAGCGTATCCACGCTGGGATGCAGTGTAATCAGCAGGTCTGAATCCGGCACGTTGTCATTGCCGACGCGTCCGGCATCCACGCCTGTCTTCAGGTGCTCGCCGGTCCAGTAGTTGTACCAGCCTACCGGTGGGAGCACAGCATCGTAATCGTCCAGCATGTCGGGATAAGGGGATGGCGCTACCAGCAAATCCGGTCCGAGAAGGAACTCGTTGTTGGTCGTCAGGTCCAGGGGATGGCCGTCTTTGCTGGCGTTCGGAAACTCCAGGAACAGCGGCCGCATGATCGGCAAACCCGTTCGGCTCATCTCTTCAGCCGTTGTGTAGATGTAGCTCATCAGCCGGTAGCGTTCTTCGATGAAGTGACGCCGCAGATCCAGATCCTCCGTCGTTCCATCCTCCCAGGGCTCCTGCGGAGCTGTGCCCATCGAAGTGTGATCGCGATCGATCGGGTGAAACGCGGCAATTTCCAGCCACTTGGTCAGCAATTCAGGCTGCGGAGAGCCGGCAAATCCGCCCACATCGGCGCCAGAGAGCCCGAACCCGCTCAGGCCAAGATTGATAAGTTGCGGCGTCGTCTGGCGCAGATGGTTCCATGTGCTGGAGTTATCCCCGGTCCAGGTCGCGGCATAGCGCTGACCGCCAGCGTAACTCGCCCTAGTAAGCACAAAGGGTCTCACATCCGGCTCAATCTTGCGCAAGCCCTCGTAGGTGCCGCGCGAGTTCTGCATGCCAAAGATATTGTGAACTTCAAGATGATTGGCTACGCGTTTTTCAAAGCCTGGCTCTTCGATGCGGTGCTGGGTCTGGTCCGGCATGGTTTTTGAAGCCACTTCAAAGATCGCCGGCTCGTTCATATCGTTCCAGAAGCCGCTAACGCCGCGTCCGACAAAGTCTGCGTAGAGAGTGCCCCACCAATCGCGGCTCACCTTGCGTGTAAAGTCAGGAAAGACCGCCGGCCCCGGCCACACCACGCCCGTGTAAACCGACCCATCCGGATTGTGGACGAAATGGTCGCCTGCTGTGCCTTCGTCGTACGGCTTATAGCCCTGATTGGGAAGCTTGGCGATGTGCAGATCAGTGATCACAATGGTATGCAGATGCTGGGCCTTCAAGTCCTGGATCATCTGGTCGAAGTGTGGGAATTTGTCAGGATCAACCGTAAAAGGGCGATCCTTCAACTGGTAATCAATGTCCAGATAGATCGCGTCCGCGGGAATGTGTTCGCTGCGCAGCCGGTTGGCGATACGCCGCACCTCGGCCTCTGGGTAATAGCTGTAGCGAGACTGCTGAAAACCCAACGTCCACAGCGGCGGCAGCGGAGTCGTTCCAGTCATCCACGCCCACTCGCTGACCACTTCTTTCGGTCCTGGCCCGTACAGGATGTAATAGTCCAGGGGACCAGCGGAGGAACCAAAAGAGTAGGCATCGCGCAGTTCTTTGTTGAAGTCGAAGCTGGAGCGCCATGTGTTGTCCAGAAAAATCCCTCCGGCAACGCCCCTGTGAAAGGTCATCACAAAGGGAATCGACTTGTAGATCGGATCGGTCGATTCCTGCCAGCCGTAGGCATCCGTGTTCCAGTTGGTGAAAGCCTCATCGCGCCGGTCCAGTGGACCCGGTTTGTCGCCCAGGCCAAAGTAGTGCTCATCCTCGGGTGAATGCTTATATATCCGAAACTCCGTACCGTGAAACTCCACCGGATGTTCCGGAATATCCTCGGTGACAATGTTTCCGGCCAGATCCGTGACCGTCATCGCCAGTGGCTGACGTTGGATCGTCACACGCAGTTTGGCTGTAGAAAAGCCGATCGCCTTGTCGCCCGATTCCGCCTTCACGGCCATCTTCGCGGTCCGCGCCTGCTCCAGTACTGCCCAGGAAGCATCTTCGGGCAGTACTCCAGTCGCACCCACGCGCACCCGCAACACGTCGTCGCGCATTGCGGTCACCTCCATCACAGCTGCTCCCGAGCGAATTTCGATGCCATTGGGCAGCGCACGCGAGCTCGTGACCCGATCCAGCGAAACGTGAAGTGGCTGCTGTACGGCGCTCCGCTCGCCGGTTGTCCGTGCAGTCGCCTGTGCCCTCGCCAGCGCAGCAAATGGCCCAAAGGCGAGCAGGATGGCCATGACAGAAGCGGCAGATCGAATGGCGCATCGAAAGCGGAAAATGGTCAACACAACGTACTCCTCAGGAAAAAGCAGCCCCATAAAAAAGATACTGCATTGCAGATGTAGATTGCCCGTCCGCCTCTGTCAGAGCCTCCAATGGACGCTCGGGAGGGCGATTATACGAGTTCGAAAGTGCACCTGAACGCCGGTTACCGCGAATGCACCGTGTTGTATTCTGCATTTGCCAAGCAAATCCAAAAAAGCCATTGGCGTCTAACCCTGCAGGTGTTAATGGGTATCGATGTCGTCGTTCTAGCTCGTTTCCTACTGACCGGAATTGCGCTCTTCCTCGCGTTTCTCGCGGCGGCTACGTGGAGCCGCAGAAAAGACTCGCCCGCCGCAACCGTCTTTGCCATACTTGTGGCCACAATGGCCCTGTACGCATTTGGCTATGCAGGCGAAATTGCACAGACCTCCATCACACGTGCTCAAAGCTGGCTGGATGTGGAATACCTGGCGCTTCCCTGGGCAGGTGGGCTCTGGGTGCTGGCTGCATGCCGGTACAACGGCATCAAGGTGCGAGCCCCGCTCTTGTTCGTGATTCCCGCCATCACCTTCATCGGGCATTACACAAACTTTCACAATCTCTTTTACACCGCCCCCATGACGCTGGTGCACCGTGGCCCGTTCTGGGTGTTGACGGTGCAGCGAGGCCCGCTTTCCACGCTGGATAACGCCTATCTCCTGGTGGCGTTCCTGGCTGGCGCGTGGATTTACCTCTCCGCTTTGCGCAATGCTTCTGCGTTGTTCCGAAGGCAGGCGCTGGTTCTGGTCTTCGCGTCTTTCCTGCCCCTGTTCGGATACTTCGCATTCCTCTCCGGTCTGAGTCCCTGGGGCCTGGACACTGCGCCCATCACCCTCGGCGTCACCTGCGTCTTGGTCTATTACGGCATCTTCTACTGCGGTATTTTTGAACTCGCTCCATTGGCTCGCACACTCATCTTCAACAGCATGAGGGACGCCGTGCTGATCCTCGACACCCAGGATCGTCTGCTCGACTTCAATCCTGCCGCCCGCGCCCTGCTGCCCGTCCTGCATCAAAAAAGCGTGGGCGCGAACGTTCCCGCATTGCTTGCCGGAACTCCAGGATTGGCTGAGGCCCTGCGCCCATCCCAAACGCCGGTCGAGTTTCACTTGAGGCCGGATGACGATTCCCAAACCTACGAAATCCGCACCTGGCCTCTGTTTGCTGCTTCGCCTCCAGCCCTGTCGAGCGTGGCGGCAAGTCAGGTTGGCCGCGCAATCATCTTCGCCGACGTTACGCCACAAGTACGCCTGCGCGAGGAGCTGCGCCGCCGCGCAGAAACCGATCCGCTCACGGGCGTCGCCAATCGCGGTCGCTTCTATCAGGCCTTGGAGATTGAGTGCATTCGCTTCACCCGTGGCCACGCACCTCTGTCGGTTCTTATGATCGACCTGGATTTCTTCAAGGACGTCAACGACCAGTATGGGCACCAGGCCGGAGACGAGGTCCTAAGCCTGGTGGCCCAGCGAATTCTGCTGAGCATCCGCAAGACCGATCTGCTGGCTCGCTACGGAGGAGAAGAATTCTCCGTGCTGCTGCCCGAGACCCGCAGCGAAGGCGCGAGCGTTATCGCCAAACGAATCCGCCTCGCCATCTGCGAGACTCCCATCCATGTCGACGAACACCATGTGGCCGTTACTGTCAGCATCGGCGTCGCAAGCCATGCCAACGACGACGAAGTCGATCCTCAAATTCTTCTCAAGAAGGCCGATCTGGCCCTCTATCGCGCCAAGGCTGCAGGGCGCGACCGCATTGAAGTGATTTGAAGAGGCCGACGAGCCCGGCGCCAGCTTCCGCCCCTTCGCCGCACACTCGCAGAATGGTATACTCTGTTGGGTTGGACGCGTCTCGATTCTCTGCTACGCGCGTCCCGCATATCGTTATTTGCACTGAGGTTTCCCATGTCCGGCCATTCAAAATGGGCCACAATCAAGCACAAAAAAGGCGCGCTGGACGCCAAGCGCGGCAAAATATTCACTCGCCTCATCAAGGAAATTACAGTAGCCGCTAAAGGCGGTGGTGGAGATCCCGACGGCAATCCTCGCCTGCGCAGCGCCATTCTCGCGGCCAAGGCCGAGAATATGCCCCAGGAGAACATCAAGCGAGCCATTCAGCGCGGCACTGGCGAGCTTGAGGGCGCAAACTACGAGGAAATATCCTTCGAGGGCTACGGGCCCGGCGGCGTTGCTGTCATCGTCGATACGCTCACGGACAACCGCAATCGCACCGTCAGCGAAGTTCGCTTCGCTTTCTCGAAAAACGGGGGCAATCTGGGAGAATCCGGCTCGGTGCGTTTCATGTTTTCGAAGAAGGGTATCATCGCCATTGAAAAAGCCGCGTCCAACGAAGAGCAACTGATGGATATCGTGCTCGAACACGGCGGCGAAGACCTGAACGACCACGGCGAGAGCTGGGAAATCGTCACCGATCCGGCTTCTTACGACGCAGTCCTCGCAGCGGTCAAGGCGGCGAAGATTACCACCGTAATGAGTGAAGTGACCATGGTCGCCAGCACCTACACCAAGTTAGAAGGCTCGCCGGCCAACCAGATGATCCGTCTTCTGGATGCTCTTGAAGAATTGGACGACGTGCAGAACGTCTACTCCAACTTCGACATGGACGCCGAACAATTGGAAGCGGCAAGCTGACGCCAAGTTCGATGGTCCGCAGGTCCAGCCCGCAGGTCCAGGCCGCCCACATTAGGGCGGCCTTTCTTGCGGAATACTAAATAGAACCGTGATTTCGGAAAAGGAAACCTAGTGATGCGATTTCTTTCAACGGCTCTGCCCCTGACTCTGATCGCAGGCGCGATTCTCGGCAGCAACGCGCTCGCCCAGTCATCGGATCCCGCGCCTCAGGCCGCAAACTCCATCTCGACGGTTATCACCGGCCCAGCCACTCCGGCATCAGACTCCCCCGCCGCGCGCCGTTGGGAATTTGGCCCGTTCGTCAACTACGGCAACGGTTTGATGGACCGCACGGACTACCATTTCTTCGCGCTCGGCTTTCAGGCCGGTCGCACCCTAACACCCGTGATTCATGCTGGACCGTTCACCGGACGCTTCGAAATGGATGCCAACATCATGCCGTTTTGGCAGGCTTATACTCCTGCTCCCTATACGATTACCGTCGATACCCCAACCGGACCCATCACGGAGAACAATGGTGGAGGCACGTTTACGGGCATGAGCGTCACCCCGGTGATCTTTCGCTGGAACTTCCGGCCGACATCGCCGCGTCTGGTCCCCTGGTTCCAGGCTCAGGGAGCCGTTCTCTACACGACCCACAAATTTCCGCCGACCATTGAAGTTCCGCAAGGCACTCCCGGTGGGACTTCGGTGTGGAACTTCCGGTCCGGTGCCGGTGTCGGCTTCCACTACTTCACTCGTCCACGCCGCTCCATTGACTTTGCCCTCAACGCCGAGCATATTTCTTCAGCATCTCTGGGAGACAAGAATCCCGGCGTCAACGCCAGTCTGCAGTTCCAGTTGGGCTACACTTGGTGGAAATAAATCCAGGTTTCGAACGAACGGCTCCCTATGTCTGAATTGATTGAGTCCATCGCTGAATCGATTTCCGGGCCAATCGTCGCCTGCGTACCGAACTTTTCTGAGGGCACGGACGAGGCCTGCGTCCGCGCCATCGTCTCCTCAATGAGGGTTGAAGGTGTGCGCCTGCTCGATTGGTCCATGGATTCGGACCACAATCGGTCCGTGGTCACCATCGCCGGATCACCATCCGCCGTTCTGGAGGCCGCGGTCCGAGCTGCCGGACAGGCAGCGCTTTCCATCGATCTCACCCGCCAGACCGG
>Ga0302324_100011757_pt1 | contig 17931 bp, 9 predicted proteins | sample Palsa_T0_1_FD_201949 | JGI IMG/M metagenome (GOLD analysis project Ga0302324, IMG submission 201949) | Peat permafrost microbial communities from Stordalen Mire near Abisko, Sweden - Palsa_T0_1 | ecosystem: Environmental > Terrestrial > Soil > Palsa > Peat permafrost | place: Sweden: Abisko... | reverse complement strand
CTGCTCGGCGGCTCCGCCACTCGCGGGAACGCGGAAGATGGCGTCAGCATGCACGGGACGGCCGGAGAACTCCATGAAGAGGATCCATTTGCCGCCGGGAGCAAACTCAGCCATGGCGGCACGGCCTGCCACCTGCGCCAGCATCTCGCCGCCAAATCGGTCCTCCGAGGCAGCGGACAGCTTCTGCTGGTAAATGGCGTCGAGGCCATCGCGATTGCTCTCGAAGAGAATCGCATCGCCCGAGGGCGTCCAGGCGTGCGGATAACTATCTTTGGAATGCCGGGTGATGCGGGTGGCCGGTCCAAGATTGGGACCAAGCGGATTGAAGGCAGCCTCGAAGACATCGGCGTCCCGGCGCTCCAGCACCACCGCGATCTTTCTGCCGTCAGCCGAAGCCGAGATGCTGCTGGCGACACCCGCATCGAAGGCAGCTGCCTGCGAGGGCGCGCCCAGAAAGCGGCCGGTGGCGGGGTCGGTGCGAACCACCACGAGGTGGGCCCGCTTGAGTTCCGCGTAGCTCTCATTGACGGGGTAGAAGAGTCTGCCGTCCGGCATGAGATAGGCCGACTCGAAGTGAATATTCTCCTCGACATCGAGGATTTTTCCCGAACCTGGGTCAATGGACTCGCAGGTCCAGCGGTCCTGCTGCTCGAGCGTCTCTGCCGGCGTGCCGCTGCCGCCTACAGGCGATCCCGTTCGCGAGAGCCGGCCCACACTGTAGCGCTCGAACAGGATCCGGTTGCCTGCGGGCGACCATAGAAGGAAGGGGAAGGTCTCGCTCGGGCCGCCGATCAGAAGCCGCCGAGGATTCTGGCCATTCGCCTCGGCAACCCAAAGCTCGGTATCGCCCTTGCGGGTGAAGGCCAACTGCCGCGCGTCCCATGAGACCGAGATCTGCCCAGCGTCCTCCAGAAGCAGCTTTGGCGGTGCGCCGAGAAGAGAGAGGATCCAGGCCTGGTGCTGGCGCGTGTTGTTGGCCACTCCACTGACCAGAAGCTGCGAATGCCCGGCGTCCCAGGCCAGACGGTCCACTCCAAAATCCGGCGGTGACTGAATGCGGCTGTCGTGTTGGGCGTCGAGCAGGTGGACCAAGACGCCAGTATGGTCGCTGTATGCGATCGAGGCTCCGTCAGGAGAGATGGCGGCTGCCAGCACCTTGTCGTCCCCATCGTTAAATGTCACCTCAGACAGCGGTTGGGCGAAGAGAGTCAGAGCCACCGGCGGAGAGGGGCCGGGGCGATGCCAGAGGTTCGCTGCTCCCACCGATGCCACGACTACGAGCGCGCCAAGCACAAGAGAAATCGCAAGGCGATGCGACTTGCGCTGGACCAGCTCGATCGGCAGCGAAGCTTCCGTGTCGGGCACAGCAGGCTCCGCCCGCTCGTCAGGCAACTCGTTGGCCGGCTCTGGAATGGAGACTTCGACCTCTTCGACGGATGCGACGAAACGGTAGCCGGCACCGACCACCGTCTCGATGAATCTGGGCGAGGCGGTGTCGTCGCCAAGCTCGGCGCGAAGGCGGTTCACGGCGGTGTTGATGCCGTTGGTGACATCGATGTTCTGGGTGTCGGTCCAGAGAGTCGAAGCGATCTCATCCCTGGTGACGAGCTGGCCGGAGCGGGTCACAAACAGGGTCAGAAGGCGGGTCAGCGAGCCCGAGAGGCGCATGCGGCGACCGCGCCGGCGAAGCAATAGGTGCTTCGGCTCGAGGTCGAAAATCCCGAAGCGGAAGATCTGGGAATTAAACGCCATGAGCTAGGCCCGATTCAAGCATACATTTATTAGCGGCTGTCGGCGCACAATAAAAGGTTAATTGCTGAAAAAGAAAGACTTGGATTGTTAGATCGATTTTAGAACGTTTTTAGATGGTTTCGATGGGCTTTTTCGGGCGGTTCAGTTAGGTTCGAACTCGGTCTGAGGTTTCCCCACCATGCTTTTTCCATCCCTGATTCCCGCTCGACGGAAGTCTGCCTCTCTGGCCTCGCCTGTTTGCTCCCTCTTCGGCCTGCATAAGGCAGCTTCGCAGCTTGCCGGATTGCGTAGGCCGATCGCGCTCCTGGGGCTGGCGATTCTGGCCGTTGCATTGCCGCTGGCTGGACAGAGCGGCCAGACCATCAACGTGGCAAACGGGGATGTGGCCGGGCTGATCACCGCCATCCAGACGCTGAATGCGAATGGAGGCGGGACGATCAACCTCGCCAGTAGCGGCGCATACTCGGTCTCTGCTCCGTCGGACTGGTGGTTCGGGCCGAATGCTTTTCCGGCGATTTCCAATGCCATCACCATCAACGGGAACGGCGCGACCATCAGCCGTGCGAGCGGCTCGCCCAAGTTTCGCTTCTTCTATGTTTCCGGCGGATTCAGCACGCTTCCGGCAGGCAGCCTGACGCTGGCCAACCTGACTCTGAGCGGCGGCCTGGCGCAGGGCGGTAACGGCGGAACTGGAGGGGGGGGCGGCGGCGGCGGAGCCGGCATGGGCGGCGCTATGTATAACCAGGGTCTGGTGACCTTGACCGATGTTCAGTTCACCCAGAACTCGGCGGTGGGCGGCGGCGGCGGCGGTTGGAATGCTAGCGATGGCCCTTCTGGAGGTGGCGGGCTCGGCGGAGACGGCGGTGATGGCGGAGTCGGTTTCTCGGGCACAAGCCAGTATTCCTTGAGCGGTAGCGGCGGGGGCTTCCGATACAGCGGTTCGACAGAATCGTTGAGTGGATTTGCCAACGGCGGCGGCTTTCAGGGCTCTGAAGGCGGGCAGGGAAGCAACGGCGGCACGAATGCATTCGGCGGCGATGGAAACACCCCGGTCTGGGTTAGCACGGCTGGATATGTCGGCGGCGGCGGCGGCGGATTTTTGCCCGGCAGTAACGCTACCGGCTCGAAGGGTCAACCGGGCTTCGGGGGAGGAAATGGCGGGTGTTGCGCTGGACCTGAGGGGTGGGATGGGAATAATCTTTCCGGCGGCGGCGGAGCATTTGGCGGCGGTGGTGCATCGATTGGATCGTCTGAGGGCTATCAACTTGGCGCCAACGGCGGCGGTGGCGGGGTGGGCGGCGGCGGAGGAGCCGGAAGCGCAGGCGGCTTTGGGGGCGGCAGCGGAGTGTTTATCTGGGATAGTGTATCCACCACCATGAGCGTTTTTGGTGGTGGGTTAGGTGCAAACAACGGTGGCTCGACCGTCGCCTACCCCGGTTTCGGCGGCGGAACAGCACAGACCAACGCCTGCGACATCTACTGCGGTTATCCCGGCCAGGGTGGCGGCGGAGGCGCCTTTGGCGGGGCCATCTTTAACCAACTCGGGACGGTGCTCGTCACTACCTCCAGATTCACCGGCAATTCCGCGACCGGCGGATCAGGGTACGGTCCGTCGGACGGTTTTGGCGGGGCCATCTTCAACCTGGATGGTCTGGTGGTCCTCAACGACATCACCTACTCCGGAAACACGGTTCTTAAGAGCACGGGCGCAACCGACACGGGGGCCGTGGTCTATAACCTGTCCCACAACGGCGGAAACGTATCTGCCAGCCAGACTGCGGAGGCCGGCCTGGTGTTGGTCAACACCACCATTTCCTCCACCAACGGCGACCTGGCCAATAACCAGGTCAATGGGACTGCTACAGTCTTCACCGGCGCTTCCGCGGCCATTGCGTCCTACTCTCCCAGCCCTCTCAGCTTCGGACCCCAACCCGTGGGGTCAACCCCCGCGAGAACTGTGACGCTGACCAACACCGGCAATGCCCCTCTCGCGATCTCGCAGGTCGCGGTGAGTGGAGGGGGTGGATTTGCCATCGCCGGAAACCAATGCGTCACTACGCTGGCTGCCGGAGCCAGCTGCCAGGTGAGCGTCACTTTTACCGCGGCAACCGCCACTTCGTTCACCGGGCAACTTACCTTCACCGACAACAGTTCACTCGGCACAACTCAGGCAGTGTTGCTGGCTGGCACTGGTTTCCAGCAGAGTGCCGTGACTCAATTGGCCTTCGGGGCTCCGCCCGCACCCGCTGTGTGGGTCGGAGGCAATCCCGGCAGCGCCATCACCGTGATCGAAGAAACCGCGGGCGGAGTGCAGAACTACACTGCGGCAGATACCATTACCCTGGCTGTGAAAGGTCCTGGCGGCCAGGGAACGTACACCGCAGTGGCCTCGGGAGGAGTGGCCACCTTCAACCTCTCCGGAACTCCTTCGACCATTCCGGGCACCTATTTCTACGCGGCATACAGTGGGACTTTGCCTGAAATCACCGCGGACGAAACGGTCGCGGCTGCGGAGATCGGCGTCTCCAGCCCTGCGGCAACCATCACGCTGACATTCACGGCGGGGGGGACGCTGGAATCGACCTCTGTACTGACGCAGGGCGCACCGAATCTGGACTTTGTTTCGTCGAGCGGCGGGACGTGCGCCATCGGCACAGCGTACACAATCGGCCAAACCTGCACCGTGAATTTGACCTTCACGCCCACAGTCCCCGGAACTCGCTACGGCGCGGTAGTGCTCCAGGACGGCTCCGGCAACACCCTTGCTACGGCTTACCTGCAAGGCACGGGTTTCGGGCCGCAGATCAACTATCTGCCTGGAGCGCAAGTTAATGTGGTGCCCAGCGCCGCAGTCGGCCAGGCCGCCGGGGTCGCCGTGGATGGGGCAGGGAACGTCTACGTCGTCGACTCGTCAAATTATGTGGTGCTGAAGAGCACCTTCTCGGCAGGCAGCTATACCGTGAATCCGCTTTCGACCAGCACACCGAGCGGCACCGAAGGGGTCGCGGTGGATGGAGCGGGCAACATTTACTTCAATGATTTCGGCAACAACCGCATTTTGAAGGAAACGCCGTCCGGCGCCGGCTACCTCGAAAGTTCGATCGCATCCAGCGACCTCCAAGACCCGTGCGGCGTCGCCGTCGATGGCGCCGGGAACGTCTACGTCGCCGATTCCGCCTCAAATCAAATCTATAAGGAAACGCCGTCGGGCGGCACCTACACCGAGAGCACCGTGCCGGTCAGCAACCCAACCTACCCCAGCGTCACATGCGGCGTTGCAGTGGACGGCAGCGGCAATGTCTACATCTCCGACGTTTGGAACCTTCGCTTATTAAAGGAGACGCTCTCCGGAGGAAGCTACACGGAAAGCACGCTGCCCATCCCCGCCGGGAGCGATCCCGATGGGGTCGCGGTGGATGCGATCGGCAATGTCTATTTCTTCATAGGAGCCAACAATGTCCCGTACACCTCGGTATACAAAGATACGCTGACCTCGTCGGGCTACACCTTGTCCACTGTGCCCACCAGCGGCATTTGCTACCCTGCCGGCCTGGCTGTGGATGGAAGCGGGAACGTCTATGTCTCCGATGGCGGAGGTTGCGCCGCGGCGGTATTGAAGGAGGATTTCGGCGATCCGCCGAGCGTGAACTTCCCCACCCCCACCCCGATCGGTTCAACGGACACCACAGACGGGGCGCAGACGGTAAACATCCTGAACGTCGGCAACCAGCCGCTGACCTTCACCACACCGTCGACGGGCAGCAATCCCAGCTACCCGGCGAACTTCCCCGTGAACACGGCTGACACCAGCCTGTGCGCCCCCGGTACGCCGGTGGCCGCGGGGGCCGGCTGCGACATCTCCATGAATTTCATGCCGGCGAGCGCCGGAAACTTCACCGGCAGCGTGGTGCTGACCGACAACGCGGCCGGTCAGAGCAGCGGCACACAGAGCATCGCTCTCAGCGGTACGGGAAGCCTGATCACCCCAACCATCACCTGGCCCACGCCGAAGCCGATCATGGTTGGCACAGCGCTGGGCGCGGCGCAGCTCGATGCGACGGCATCGGTGACTGGAACGCTGGTCTACACGCCGGCGCTGGGCACGGTACCCGCCGCGGGAACGCAGACGCTGTCAGTCACCTTTACGCCTGCCAATACGGCGGAATATGCGAGCACGACGGCCACGGTTTCTCTGCTGGTGGAGCAGCCGGCGTCGCTCACCGCGCCCGCGTCCGGCAGCACGCTTGCCGGTCCCAGCGTCACCTTCACCTGGACTCCCGGATCGGGTGTGACTCAGTACGATCTGCACGTGGGCACAACGGGAGTGGGAGCCACGAACATTTTTGCGGGAATCGTCACGGGTCAGAGCAAGACGCTGGCGGGGATTCCAACCACCGGAGGCATGCTCTATGTGCGCCTCTACTCGATGATTGCCGGAGTGTGGCAGTACGTCGACTACACCTATACGGAAGCCAGCCCCGCCGCCCCTGCAGTCATGACGTCTCCCGCGCCTGGCAGCATGCTGATGGGAAATACGGTCACCTTCTCGTGGACGACAGGATCGCAGGTCACTCAGTACGACCTGCACGTGGGCACAACGGGAGTGGGAGCCACGAACATTTTTGCGGGAGTCGTCACGGGTCCGAGCAAGAGCGTGACGAAGATTCCGATTACCGGGGGCATGCTCTACGTGCGCCTCTACTCAATGATCGCCGGGGTGTGGCAGTACGCCGACTACACCTATACGATCGCGAGCCCCGCGCCCGCAGCCATGACGTCTCCCACACCTGGCGGGACGCTGAACGGCGCCACCGTCGTCTTCTCGTGGACGGCGGGAGGGCAGGTCACCCAGTACGATCTGCACGTGGGCACAACGGCAGCGGGCTCCTCAAACATTTTCTCGGGAATCGTCAGCGGTCAAAGCAAGAGCGTGACGAAGATTCCGATCACCGGGGGCATGCTCTACGTGCGCCTCTACTCGATGATTGCCGGGGTGTGGCAGTACGCCGACTACACCTATACGATCGCCAGCCCCGCGCCCGCTACCATGTCGTCTCCCACGTCCGGCAGCACGCTTACGGGATCCACAGTGGCCTTCTCGTGGACGTCGGGAGGCCAGGTAACCTTGTACGATCTGCACGTGGGCACAACGGGAGTGGGTTCCACAAACATCTTCGTGGGTACGGTCTCCGGCCAAAGCGTGAGCGTGTCCGGGATTCCGGTCACTGGAGGCACGCTGTATGTACGCCTTTACTCCCTGATCGACGGAGCATGGCAGTTCGTCGATTACACCTATCCAGTGCAATAGAGGATTCAGGAGAGTGGTTCTTCCGGCGGCGGGAGGGTAGCCCCGGTCCCGGGGAGGAGAAGCTGGTTAGCTACAACGATGGGTGCCCCCTGTACCTCGCCTTTGGGGACCGGGGATGGAGACCGATTTCGGCATAGGAGAAGGGCGTCTCGCCTGAGGTCGACACCGGCATGTACGGCTGCCGGAGCTACGACTCGTTTGGCAGCCGGCCGTCGGAGGCCATGTCGACCAAGCGCTGCACGGGCTCGCCTTTGCCGCTGCAAAGTTCGGCGAGCTACAATGCGGCCAACAACCGGATGACGTCGATGACCAATGGACGCCGATCGCACCGGTTTACGATGTGGCGGGCAATGTGATCAACGACGGCATTAACGCTTATGTCTACGATGCAGAGGGCAGGCTCTGCGCCGCGGAGAACATTTTGGCAGGATCGGCGACCCAGTATGTCTATGACGCCGCTGGCACGCGCGTGGCAAAGGGCACGATTTCCACTTGGCCGACTCTGGGAAGCACCTGCGCCGCGCCCACGGGCAGCGGCTTTACGCTGGCCAGCAAGTACCTGCTCGGCCTGGGGGACGATCAGGTCACGGAACTCAATACTCTTTTGACCGGGACAATGGCATGGGCGCACTCCAACGTGTGGGTCGGATCGCACTTGACCGCGACACTCGATATGGATACGACGTCGCTTGCGCCAGCACTCCATTTCCACCTGTCCGACCCCCTCGGCACACGGCGCGTGCAGACCGACCCCTTCGGCAATGTCGAGAGCTATTCCCAATCTTTGCCCTTTGGTGACGGGTTCTCGGTCAATCCTACTAACGCCAGCACCGCTGACGACTCGACTGAAAATCATTTCACCGGCAAAGAACGGGATACCGAATCCGGCAACGACTACTTCGAAGCCCGCTACTACAGCAGTGCGATGGGCCGGTTTATGTCGCCGGACTGGAGCGCGAAGGAAGAGCCGGTACCGTACGCACAGTTGGACGATCCGCAAAGTTTGAATCTGTACTCGTATGTGCGGAACAATCCTCTGACGCGAGTGGATGCTGATGGTCACTGTGTTGAGGACTTATGCATCGGAGAGACCATTCTCGCTGCTGTAGTAATTCATGCAGCTATAGCAACCACGGCCGCTATCATCGCCTCTCCAGCCTACCAAGAAAACTCCCGTCAGTTGGCGAATTCCTTAAGCAAGTTAGGCGACAAGCTGGGCTCGATGTTCAGCAAGAATGCTCCTGACCCAGGCAAGCCAGGAACGAGAGGAAAGCCAGATCATCAGGCGACGGCAGCCGAAGAAGCAGACAAAATCGGTGGGAAGACCGAGGTCAGAATTCCTACTCCTGGAGGGGCTAAGGAAACGCGGGTAGGGGACGCGGTGGCGACGGATGCGAATGGTAAGCCAACAGCGGTAACTCAAGTGATCCGTCCGACTCCCGCTGGCAACGTGCCTCTTCGCGAACAGAAGGCGGCACAGGACATCGAGAATGCAACCGGTGTCAAGCCTAAGTTGGTTCCCGTTCGACCTTTACCGCAACAGTGAGGAGTGCCATGGGCCGCCAAATTACCTTCCACATGCTGCAGGAAGACAAAGAAGAGTTCTTTCGATTCCTTGCGTCAAGACATGATGTTTTTGCGGCCGTCTGGACATCCGATAGCCCTGACGTTGTTCGGTGCGAATCACCGGCTCGCGAGACGGGCACCCTAGCGATGTGGGAGCAACATCCCGGAACTCGACACCAACGCACGAAGATCATGAGGGACGATGGTTCGGTGATGTACGGATTCGACCGTCAACACTCCGTGCTGGAGTTCAGTCCAAGTGCTCTCGTTACACACGAGGGATCGCCCGCCTTGCTCCAGGGGAGACTGTACAGTTTCTTGAAGGATATGGGCGTTGAAACTGCCAGCCTCTTCCGCGCCGGGAGCCAATGGATTAAGCGATCCTTCGCGTCCAGCCCGTACAAGCTGCTGGGAGGATACGTCGGCCCGGAAGCGATGCGTTGGCATCGCGACGGCGGAGTGATCCTGCCAATGTTCAATCCGCCTGCGACTGAAGCCTGGGAGAAGTTCATCAAAAGCCAGCATCAATCCCAGTCCGTTTCCTAGTGCAGCGCTTTTCGCGTCGTCTGTGTCGTGTTTAAATCTGTAAACAGCAGTGGCGCGATCCACCGAAGAGCACGCTGCCTACGGCATCGGTTTTAGGTAGGACACGTCACCCCGCGCGGGTTGCTGCGAAGTTGCTGAAGGTTACCGGGGCGGGAACAATCAGAAAGCGAGCGGCTAAGAGGAAGACTCTGTGAAATCGGGCTACTCTAATAACAACCTGGCGTTGCTGAAGGGGTAACTTGATGACTCCCCTCCGTAAGCCAAGAAAACGGCTCCGTTCGGCCCGTTGCCATGTACGTTGCGGCACGCGGCAAGTGTGTAGCCCAAATCCCGGCCCCAATCCCCAGTACAATCAAACCTGGGGCGGACCGATGTCCCATCCACTGAAATGTGGGTACTCCGGGTCCGGGTTTTTGGACCTCGGTTATCTGCCCACGGCGAGACTTTGCTAGACTTGCTGTGCGAAATTCGTGACGAAAACCCCAATCTCTCTCAGTCTGCGCGAGGCCTCAAGCATCTCCGAGAAGGGAAAGAAATTATGGCCACCTCTTCGCGTCTCGGAAATTCGCCACAGGAGCGAACCCTAGGTTCAATTGCCGCCCGGCTTCAGTTGTGGCTGCTCGTCCAGATGTCTATGCTTGCCGTCCTCGCCTCCGCCTGCCATTTTGCACACGCCCAAGCCAACGAATGGACCTGGATGGGCGGGGGCGATGCGATTCAGCAGCCGGGCGATTACGGGATGCTGGGCGAGCCTGCTCCGGCAAACATTCCCGGCGGCCGCTTCTATCCTACCCAGTGGATCGACAAGAACGGCAACCTCTGGATATTTGGAGGGCAGGGCTTCAACGCAAGCATCTATGGCGATGGATTCTTGAACGACTTATGGATGCTGAACACCTCCACCAGGGAATGGGCGTGGATGGGAGGAACCGCCGCGGATGACAGCAAGAAAGTGTGCGCCGACATAAGCATTTGCAGGCAGCCGCCCGTTTACGGCACGCTGGGTGTGGCTGCGCCGGAAAATATTCCGGGTGCGCGCGCTGGTGGTGCGGGCTGGATCGACAAGGAGGGGCATCTCTGGCTCTTCGGTGGGAATGGTGTCGACGATGTCGGATTCAAGCCGGGCTTCGTTTTCTGCGAGCTGCACGGCGAAACCGATCTTGCTGTACGTGCAAAATTGATCATTTGACGATTGTTCTTGACTTTTTGATCATATTTTAGCTAATGTTCTGTCCAAGTTGGTTTTCGCTCCAAATCCGCAATTGCAGCAAGTCCCGATCAACCGCGATGAGCTTATCCGGTTTGAAGAGCACTCTCCTGTCCCGATCGCCGGCTTTTCAGCGGCAGCCTGGACGAAGGAAACCCCGGATCGCGCACGGGATCGAAAGCCACTCCGATCCAGTTCGCCGGGGCAGGAATTGAATCCGATTCACTCTTATGTTGGGGATGGGACGGCAGGCAATTCGAGCCGCGATGCAGGTGAGTCTTCCCATGCGGCGAAAGCCATCCCATCCGATTTTTCAGCGCTACACGGGTCAGGCCCCTGCAAGCATCGGGTCGCCCCAAACACCATGTTGGCGAAGATCGCCTGCCGCAAGCAGGCGAGTCCAGCGTCAACAAACCTTATGTGAGGCCCTCATGAAAACGAATCTTCCGCGGCTTGTACTTGGATGTCTGCTGACTGCGCTGGCGTGCCTGGTCGCGCGCGGGCAAACGGTAACCGGCTCGATCGCCGGAGAAGTGTCCGACCCGTCGGGCGCGGTGATTGCCGGCGCTCATGTGAACGCCCATAACATCGATACCGGCGTGAATACGCAGGTGATCACCAACGGCAGCGGTGTCTACCACATTGAGTTTCTGCCCATCGGCCATTATCAGGTGAGCGTCGAGGCCAGCGGATTCAATACCGAGAAGCTGCCGCCGTTTACGCTGGAAGTGCTGCAGACGGCCAACTTCAACGTGAAGCTGACGGTGGGGAATTCGCAGGAAACGGTGAGCGTCTCGGCCGCCGCGCCCATTCTCAATACCTCGGATCACACCATATCCAGCACTTTTACCGCCAACACCATTGAGAATTTTCCGCTCAACGGCCTGGATTTCTCGGCTCTCACGCTGTACCTGCCAGGCGCGGTCAGCACCTACGGCACCTCCGGCACCACCAGCTTCGAGCGCAGCACCTATAACTCCGACACGCCCAACTTCAATGGCAATCGCGCCCAGGCCAACAACTACACCCTGGACGGCATCGACATGAACGAGACGTACAACAACCTGATCTCCTACAGCCCCGCTCCCGAGGCGCTTGAGCAGATCCAGGTGATCACCGCGGACTCGCCCACCGACTACGGCAACGTGAACGGCGCCGGCGTGGTGGCGGTGCTGAAGAGCGGCACCAACCAGTTCCACGGCTCGGCCTACGGCTATGTGCAGGATTACCGGTTCGACGCAAACTCCTACGCCCATGGCTATCAAGGCGTCGCCACCAATCCGTATTCCTTTGCCCAGTTCGGCGGCGCCGTGGGCGGGCCCATCAAGCGCAACAAGCTGTTCTTTTTTGGCGATTATCTGGGCTCGCGCTATCACGTCGGTGGAACCGCTACGTCGAGCGTGATTCCAGACGCCATGCGCCATGGCGATTTCTCGGTGCTGCTGAATGGCGACAATCCGATCCAGCTCTATGATCCGCTGAACCACTTCAAGCCTTACGCCGGCAACAAGGGCGTCCCAATCACCAATCCGGTGGCCACATTTCTCTTTGCCAATCCGACGCTTTACCCGGATTGCGGCGGCGATAATCCGGTCACTCCCAGCAACGGCAAATGCGTGGCTCCTTCCGATGGCATTGCCGCCAACAACTACCAGGGCCCTTCGCGCAACTACAAGGCCAACAACCAGGGTGACGTAAAAATAGAATTCGATCCCCGCGCCAACGACAGGATCACCGGCTTCTATTCCATCTCGCACGCCTATGACGGTTCAACCCCGGTGCTGGCCATCTCGTTTCCGGGCATCAATCTCTATCCCACCTGGATCACGGGCGCTAACTGGGTGCACACTTTCTCGCCGTCGCTGGTCAACTCCGGACGCATCGGCTTCACGCGCACGGATTGGAATCAGGGCTTCCCGGTGGACTCGACCGGCCAGTTCGGAACCTCGGGCAACGCCAAGGTCGGCATCAGTTTCCCCGACCAGAAGTTCAACGGCTTCACCAACCAGAATCTGAACAACGGCCTGAGCAGCGTGGGCACATCGGCCTACAACGGCGGCGTCATCGACAACACCTACAGCTACACCGACAGCCTGAACTGGCAGCGCGGCCGCCATTACTTCAGCTTCGGCGGTGAAGGGCGCCGCTACCAGAACAACTACCCCACCGGCAACAACGACGGCTACCTGGGTTCGTTGAACTACACCGGCGCCTTCACGTCCAACGGCAACGGTTCCGGCGGCTACGGCCCGGCGGACTTTGTGCTGGATCGCGTACAGTCGGGCGGCGTCACGCTGGGCAGCGTCAATGTGGGCCAGCGGCAATGGCGCATCGCCGGCTTTGCGCAGGACAACCTCAAGCTGAGGCCAAATCTGTCGCTTATCTTCGGCGTGCGTTACGAGTTTGACCAGCCCTGGATTGAAGAGCAGGACCGAACCGGAAACGTCAACCTCAAGACCGGACAGATTGAATATGCGGGCCATCTGCCCGTGGGCGCACTGCCCCAGGCGACCATCTGCAGCAACCTGGCCTGTTACCAGCCCAACTACCGGCAGTGGATGCCGCACGTGGGGTTTGCCTGGCAGGTGGACGACCGCACGGTGGTGCGTGCGGGTTACGGCGCGAGCAGCTTCTTTGAGGGCAACTCGTTTAACCAGCGCCTGACGGCCATTGCGCCGTTCCTTCAGGCGGCAGGATTCAACGTCAGCTCGCCCACCACCGAATCGGTGCCGATACCCAACACCGCGGAGGAGGGCTTTACCAACCCCGACACTTCCGTTCAATACAGCAGTTCCAACAACGGTTACACCGCATATCCGCAGAACATTCAACCGGCGTATGTGCAGGAATTCAATCTGACGTTTGAATATGCGCTTACCCGCACGGCTTCACTGCAGGCCGGCTACGTGGGAGAGACGGGGCAGCACATTGAAGACTACGGCAACGTGAACCAGCTGACCGTGAATAACGTGCAGACCTCGGCGCCCTTCTATAACAGCCCGTACATCGGCGTGAACGGAGTAGACTCCGCGTTGGGAGTGGGCGGCAACGGCGGCCTGCTGATCACCGAGTCGCGCGCCAAGATGAACTACAACGCGCTGCAGGCGGTGCTGCGCCAGCGCCTGAGCCACGGCCTGGAATACACGGTCAACTACACGTGGGGCAAGGCCATGACCAACAGCCTCGGTAACTACTCGCTCGATGTCAACGGCTACAGCGGCGCATTTCAGAACTACTACAACGCGGCGGCCGATATGGGCCTCGCAGGCTCCGACGTCAAGCACGATCTCTCCGCCACCGGCGTGTATGCGGTGCCGGTGGGACGCGGCAAAGAATATCTGGCTTCAGCCAATCGCGCGTTCGATGAAGTCATCGGCGGATGGAAGCTCTCTACCGCCGTCGTCGCGTACTCTGGATTCCCTGAAGTCATTACCGGCGGGTCAAGCAACTCCAACAGCTATGGCAGCAATCGCGTCAACCAGTACCTGCCGCTGGGCATCGCCGGCCGCAGCAATGAAAACTGGTTCGGCGCCAGTCCCACCGCGCTTCCATGCAAAGTGGCCGGGGCCACGTTGAATGCAAACGGTGTTCCATGCGCCTTCGGCGTCCCTGCTGTTAACACCTTCGGCACCTCACCCAACGGCGCGATTCGCGGCCCCGGCTATTTGAACGTGGACATGGCGGCATTCAAGGACTTTCACCTCTTCGAAGGCCACACCGTCGGGTTCCGCTTCGACGCGTTCAACGCATTCAACATCGTCAGCTACGGCAATCCTGACAATGGTATCAACGACAAATTGTTTGGCGACGTCTCTCAGCAGGGCACTCGCTCGCAAGAGCGCCACCTCCAGTTCTCCGCGAAGTACACCTTCTAGGTCACTAGCCGCTTGATCTTGTACCAACGATGGGTGCCCCAGGTCCCGATTTTGGGACCTGGGAAAGCACAAACTCAACGTACCAAATTACGCGGTCTGAGACCTGGTTGGGCGGCGGAAAAACTCATCCGGGGACGAAGCGTCAGGGCATGACTTTAGTCATGCCGAAACGCCAGCTAAATCAACAGCGGGCTTCAGCCCCTGGGGGATGTCTTCCGGGAAACCGCTCGCGGATATTGTCAGCCTCTTGTCCCTCGGCCGGCAATAAGATCTACATTGGGGGATTCGGCCTTGTTGGGAATGGGACGCAGAGATCATGATTCTTGAGATTTGTGTCGATTCCGTGGAGTCGGCGATCGCCGCTGAACGCGGAGGGGGCCACCGCGTTGAACTCTGCTCCGATCTGCTCGAGGGGGGAGTTACGCCTGGCGCCGGTTTGATTGCCTCGGTGCGACGCCAGGTAGCGATTCCCATCTTTGTGATCGTTCGTCCTCGCGGCGGAGATTTCTTTTATACCGATCTCGAATTTGAAGTGATGCGGGAGGAGATCGGGCAAGCGAAGCGCCTGGGCGCGGACGGCATTGTTCTGGGTGTGCTGGATGAGACTGGCCGCGTGGATGTGCCCCGGACCAGCGCGTTGGTGAAGCTGGCGCGGCCGCTGCCGGTGACCTTTCACCGCGCCATCGATATGACGCCGGATTTGTCCGCGGCGATGCTCGATGTGCTGGAGACGGGCGCGAACCGCATATTGACATCAGGCGGGGAGCCCAACGTGACGCGCGGGATGCACCAGATTGCGCGCATGGTGGGGGCGGCCAAAGGGCGCATCGCCATCATGGCCGGCGGCGGCATTTCGGCCGATACCATCGTGCCCGTGGCCGAGGCCACCGGCGTCACCGAGTTTCACTCGAGTGCCCGCACAACACTCTGCAGCCCGATGCTTTTTCGCAAGGAAGGCATGGCGATGGGCGACGCCGGCGATCGCGAATACCAGCGATTTCAAGTGCGGGAGGAGAGCGTGCGCGCGCTGGCCAGCGCGCTGGAGCAACTGAGTGCAAAGCGGGTGACCGCGGGCCCGGGCTAAGCCACGGTTTCGCTCTCCGCGTGTAAGATGCTTAGGGATTCTCTGAATAAGTCGCCATCTTTGAAGGGTACGGGCTTCAGCCCGAATCTAAAGAATCCGCCGTAAGTGGTATACAAATCAGCATATTCTTGAGACGTGGCGAGGTTTTGTGCTAATTCTGTGCTACGCTCGGTTAGTCAATCAAACGAGCTACGGAGGCACAATGGGCACGCCCTCAATAACGATTTTTGTACGTCACGCCGCAGATTGCAAGCAAACCGGCGAATTCTTCAAGCGCTGCTCTTGCCGGAAGCCTCTCCGTTGGACAGCTAACGGCGTCTAGACGCGCCAGCAAGCCGGTACGCGGCTCTGGGCCGAAGCCGAAGCCGTCAAGCGCTCCATTGAAGATCAGCTCTCCGGCAAACCGGCCGAAGTCAAAGCCGAGACGAAGACCGTGGCGGACGCCGTCCGGGTCTTCCTCCAAGCCAAGACCATCGAAGGCATCACCGCCGATGGGCAAGCCCGGTACACTCGGGAGCTGTCTAGGCTCCAGAACTACGCGGAGCGCGCCGGGGTCTTCACAGTCTCGGGTGTTACCAGTGAGCTGCTCACGGGCTACGTAGCTAGCTGGAACACATCCAGCGGAACCCGCGCCTTGGCCGCCAAGACGCTCAAATGCTTCCTCCGGTATTGCTATGACGCCCAATGGCTGGAGCGCATACCAAAGATGCCTAGAATTAATGTGGATGTCATTGCCACTGAGCCGCTGACATCCGAGGAATACGCCGCCCTGTTGGACGCCGTGACCGCTCCCAAACTCCGGGCGCTCATACAGCTCATGCGGTGGAGCGGCCTAGCTGTCCGAGACGCTGTCACCTTGGAGCGTGCGGACATACAAGACGCGGGCGGCTTCTATCGGGTGGTGACGGCCCGCCAGAAGACCGGGACGCACGTAAGCGTTCCCATCCCGGCCCCGGTTGCCCGTGAAATTCTCGCAGTTGAAAACCACGACTCCAAGTACGTCTTTTGGCACGGCAAGGGCGACGGGAAAAACTTTGCCCTTGGCTACGGAGCAAGCATCTCCGAGGCGTTTGAGCTGGCCGGTATCGCGGACGTTTGCTTCATGAAGTCCCACCGGCTTCGTGACACCTTTGCCGTGGGCCTCTTGGTCAAGGGCGTTCCGTTGGAGGAAGTCAGTAAGCTCTTGGGTCATGAAAGTATCCGCACCACGGAAAAGCACTATTCACGCTGGATCAAGGGGCGTCAAGACCGGCTAGACGCCTTGGTTGTGGCAACGTGGACCGCTTAAGGACCCGGCGACCCGAATAGCCTGGCCGGATGGGTCCTCTCTGCCGGACGGCCCGCGAGCGCCACATCCACGCTGTCCGTGTGTTGCGCCCCGTGTCATAATCTTTGGCAGAAAGCGGGGCGCTATGAGTGAGGCATTAGGTAAGGCGGCGGAGAAATTAGCCGGGTTGCCAGCAACTTTATTTTCGCCAGCGAAGATGGTCTACATCGCTTACGTCATTGTCGCGCTGGCCACGAAGGACGCCAAGCTCACTTCGCTTTGCGTGTTCATTGGGGTATCGCTCTTTTTCGTCGTCGTGGAGGTATTACACAACGACTGGCTACGGATTTTGCTGAACTACTCCGCAGAGAAGAGCAAGCCGGAGTGGGATAAGCCCGAGTGGTTCGTCCAACCGCAAAAACAGAAGGACCCGGCGCAAACTTGAAGGCCCTTCGGGATGCGTGGCCGCGCGGTTCCTCGCGCCGCGCCATAACGCCGCTGAAAACGTGGTGGCTGCCCCACGTCGGACAGTCCGCCGATGCGCCCACGCGGCTTGTGGCGCGATGGCGGCCCGCCATGCGTCTAGCTGTGGCCATATTTCTTAGCAATAAACTGCTCCGCAGCGTCGTGAGCTTCTCTTACCAGTGCTTCGGCTTCCCAAGCGGGCATTAACTTCGACAATTCCGCAAGATACTCTATTTGAATGACGGCATGAATTGCAAAGTTGAGAGTTGTGCCTTCTCCCATTTCAATTGTCTTACCAGTTGGTCGATATACCAATGTGGCGTCACTTACCTGTCCCCAGTCGGGCCTTCCCAGCACTGTTTGCCTTATGATCCAAGCGTTGCTTGGAGCGGTCCTTTCGTACTGATTCCTCTTTACGGCATACCCAAAGAACATGACCCGGACGCACTCTTTCCCCCAGAACCGAGCGTTACCGTTCATCCAACGTTGCTGCAAATGCTCCAAGAATCGCATCTGACCTCGCTCAGTCCGGGAAACCCAAGACGCTGATAATTGGAGAGTGAGGGACGATTGACCCCGCTTCGGGGTGGTCTGCGTTGACCTTCCGCTGAGCCTCCGCACGTAGTCTGCTTTCGTAGTTGGCCATTCGATGAATCTCTCCTCCCGCGTATTCAAGGCGGTACTCAGCGTCACAGTAAGCGCACTTGACCGGCTCCGAAAAGCGCCCGGTGTAATTTGTGCCGTTCGCTACGCCGGGCTTAGTGGAGATGAGGCAGCACGCGGCTTGGGTGGTAATCATGGGCACATTATATGCCTGAAGGGGGGTGGCAAACGGACGCAATATGCTAGACTGCGGGCTAT
>Ga0302324_100011756_pt1 | contig 17931 bp, 17 predicted proteins | sample Palsa_T0_1_FD_201949 | JGI IMG/M metagenome (GOLD analysis project Ga0302324, IMG submission 201949) | Peat permafrost microbial communities from Stordalen Mire near Abisko, Sweden - Palsa_T0_1 | ecosystem: Environmental > Terrestrial > Soil > Palsa > Peat permafrost | place: Sweden: Abisko... | reverse complement strand
ATGTGTTCGAGCACATGTACGATCCCTGGAAAGCGCTGGTCGGACTTCATCGCTTCTTGACGCCCGACGCGCAGTTGGTCGCGAGCATACCCAATCTGCGAAATTTGTGGCTGATGCACGAGGTCACTGAAGGCCGCTGGCAATACGAAATCGAGGGACTGCTGGACGTTACCCACATCCGGTTCTTCACGTTTCGCGAAATGCACCGGCTGTTTGCCGAGACCGGTTACCACATCGAGTTCGTCGGCCGCAACGAGGACCCGCGGGCGGGTCACCTCAACCCCGTCTTTGAGGGAACGATCAATATCGACGCCGGCCGCTTACGACTCAACGCGATGACATCGCAAGAAGTCGTCGAGTTGACCACGCTTCAATTTCTGATGCGCGTCCGTCCGGGCGCGGCGGCTTAGCAAATGTTCGACGGCAAATCGATCCTGATCACCGGGGGAACCGGGTCGTTCGGCAAGAGTTTCACGAAGGTCGTGCTGGAGCGCTTTAAGCCGCGGCGATTGGTCGTGTATTCGCGCGACGAACTCAAGCAGTACGAAATGCAGCAGCAGTTCTCCGATCCGGCGATGCGTTATTTTATCGGCGACGTTCGCGACGGCAGCCGCCTAGCTCAAGCCATGCGCGGAATCGACTACGTCGTTCACGCCGCCGCCCTCAAGCAAGTTCCGGCGGCGGAATACAATCCGATGGAGTGCATCAAGACCAACGTCCACGGGGCCGAAAACGTCATCTTGGCGGCGATCGAGGCCGGGGTCGAAAAAGTGATCGCGCTCTCGACCGACAAAGCCTGCAATCCCGTCAACCTGTACGGTGCGACCAAGCTGTGCTCGGACAAACTGTTCGTCGCAGCGAACAACTTCGCGGGCGGGATGCGCACGCGCTTCGCGGTCGTGCGCTATGGAAACGTCGTCGGCTCGCGCGGCTCGGTCGTCCCGTTCTTCCGGCGTCTCATCGCCGATGGGGCGAAGGAATTGCCGATTACCGACGAGCGCATGACGCGTTTTTGGATCACTCTTCCGCAAGGCGTTGAGTTCGTCTTCTCGGCGTTTTCGCGCATGCACGGCGGCGAAATTTTCGTTCCGAAGATTCCGTCCGTCCGGATCACCGATTTGGCGCGCGCGATGGCGCCCAACCTGCCGTTGCACAACATCGGCATTCGCCCCGGTGAGAAGTTGCATGAGTCGATGTGTCCGCGTGACGACTCCCATCTTACGCTGGAATTCGAGAACCACTACGTCATCCGGCCCACGATTACGTTCACGTTCGTTACCGATTATGCACTCGACGGCTTGGGCGACCGCGGCAAAGCAGTCGATCCGGACTTCGAGTACAATTCGGGCAGTAACAAATGGTTTCTCGGGATGGACGAGTTACACACACTCGACGCAACGGTCGCGTAAGTTGGCTGCTCCGGGGGAGCCCGTGACGGGCAAACCGTCCGCGATTCCGTATGCGCGGCAAAGCATCGCCCAGGCCGACATCGATGCGGTCAGCGCGGTCCTGCGCTCGGAGTATTTGACGCAAGGCCCCGCGATCGAGCGCTTCGAGCGAAGCGTATGCGCGTATACGGGCGCGGCTCATGCCGTCGCCGTCACCAGCGGCACTGCGGGCCTGCATCTCGCGGCGCTGGCCTGCGGTCTGGGTCCCGGTGACGTGTTGTGGACCGTGCCGAACACCTTTGCGGCGTCCGCGAATTGCGCGCGCTATTGCGGCGCCGATGTGGATTTCGTCGACATCGACCCGGCGTCGTTTAACATCGATGTCACGGCGCTCGAGCGCAAGCTCGAGACCGCGCATAAAGACGGGCGCCTTCCCAAAGCAATTGTGGCGGTGCATTTTGGTGGCATGCCCTGCGATCTTGAAGAAATCGGCACGCTCGCGCAACGGTACGGATTTCGCGTCATCGAAGATGCATCACACGCGATCGGCGCCGAATATCGCGGGCAGCGAATCGGTACGTGCACCTATTCCGATGTCGTGGTGATGAGTTTCCACCCCGTCAAAATCGTGACGACGGGTGAAGGCGGCATGGTCCTGACGAACGACGCCGAGCTCTACGGGCGGCTGGCGTTATTGCGCACGCATGGGATCACCCGCGATCCGGCGCTCATGGACGGTCCTAGCGACGGTCCTTGGTACTATCAGCAGATCGAGCTGGGCTTCAATTACCGCCTGACGGATATTCAAGCGACCCTCGGTACCAGTCAACTCGATCGAATCGATGCGTTTATCGCGCGCCGCCGCGAACTCGCCGCGCGGTACGCGGGGCTGCTCGAAGACGTTCCGGTTGCCGTGCAGGCGACGCCCGTCGATCGGCGCTCCGCTTGGCATTTGTATCCGATTCAACTGGCCGGCGACGCGGATGGGACGCTGCGCCGTCGCGTATACGATGCGCTGACCGGCGCCGGGATTCGCGTGAACGTCCATTACATTCCGGTGCACACCCAGCCGTACTACCGCCGGCTCGGTTTTCGCAGCGGTGATTTTCCGCGTGCCGAAACCTACTACCGGCGTGCGCTGAGCTTACCGATGTACTACGAACTCAGCGATGAAGACCAAGACCGCGTCGTGGCCGCACTGCGTGCGGCACTCCGCTGAGAGCGTACTGCTGATGCAGGTGGCATTTCGCGTCGATTCGTCGAGCGCGATAGGAATCGGCCACGCCATGCGCTGCCTGACGCTCGCAATCGAGTTACGAAAACGCGGCAACGCGGTTTGCTTCGTTTCGCGGCCGCAACCGGGCGACGCGATCGAGCGGGTTCGGTCGGCCGGTTTCGCCGTCGCAGTGCTGCCGGCCCGAACAACGGTGCCGCCGGATGGTGTGGCCCAGTCGCGGGAACGTTGGCTCGGGGCGACACCGGCCGAGGATGCGACGGGAACGCGAGAGGCGCTGCGCCGAGCGGCGTTTGCACCGGACTGGATTATCGCCGACTCGTACGGCATCGACGCCGAATGGGAAGAACGCGTTCGCAATGGGGCGCGCGTGATGGCGATCGACGATCTCGCCGACCGCCCACACGCGTGCGAAATTCTGCTCGATCAAACGTGGACGGACGAGCATCTCCAGGAGCGCTACGACCCGTTCGTGCCGCCGCAGACGCGGCGTTTGCTCGGACCGGCATATGCGCTCTTGCGCGACGAATTCGTCGACGCTCGAGCCACGCTCGCCGAGCGTGACGGCGTCCTTGGGCGGATTATCATTAGTTTCGGTGGAGCCGACCCGACGGGTCAGACGCTCAAGGCGTATCGTTCGATCGCGAATTTTAGCGGCGCGATCGATATCGTATGCGGTTCGGGAAGCCCGCAACTGGGAGAACTTCGCGCGGCCGTTGCCGGCGACGAGCGGACGACCCTGCATGTTGATACGGATTCCATCGCCGCGCTGTTCGGGCGGGCGGACCTCGCGCTCGGTGCTGCCGGTACCTCGACCTGGGAGCGCTGCTATTTGGCCCTGCCGTCGGTCGTGCTCGTCCTCGCCGAAAATCAGCAGCCGACGGCCGCTGCGCTGGCACGCGCGGGCGCGCTCGTGAATTTGGGCGACGCGGCGAACGTGCGCGAAGAGACGATTGCCGCGGCCGTCGCCGTCTTCGCGCGTGATGCTGCAAGCCTGCGAACGATGGGCCGGCGAGCGTTAGCCATTATGGGTGAAGGCGTGCGCACGGGCACGCAGCGCGTAGCCGACGCTCTGGTCGACGGATGAACCGCAGCGACTATCGGCTCGTGCCGCTGTCGACGGCAGATCTGCCCGTCGTTCTCGCGTGGCGCAACTCGGCGCGCGTTCGCGCCGGCATGTACAACGACGATATCGTCGCAGCCGATGAGCATCAGCGCTGGTACGAGCGGGGGCTCGGCGATCCGGCGGTGGCGCGTTTCGTGTTTTATGCGGCGCAGTTGCCGGCTGGTTTCGTCAACATCTACGACGTAGACCAGCGTAACCGGCGGTGCTTGTTGGGCTACTACGTCGGGATCGAAAGTGCACCGAAGGGAACCGGCAGCGCGCTGATGTTCCTGGCGCTCGAAGAAATCTTCGAGCGCCTCGGACTGCGCAAAGTGACCTGCGAAATCATCGGCGGCAACGCGGCCTCGCTCCGGCTCGTTCGCCGGTTCGGTTTCGCGCCGGAAGGGCGGTTCGTCGAACATTATCGCCGCGGCGAACACTACCTTGACGTCGAGGCCCATGCGTTGTTCGTAGATGACTGGCGGACGCGGAAGGATAACCTGGCCGCCATCACCTTCGAATAATCTCGATGTATCTCGCAATCCGTTCCCCGCAAGCACCGATGAGAGAATAATGGCTGACAATCCCGCCGTAATCGCGTTCAAGACCGACGCCTGGAAGAGCCCTGATTTCGTGCGGGGTTATGCCGGCAACGTTGAAGCCAACGTGAGCGCGAACCGCTTAAAAAATGCGCTCGAGGCGGATTTAATCGCGCGCTGGGTCGTCGGAACCGATATCATCGACGTTGGGATCGGTACGGGTCGCGGGAGCATACCGCTGGCCCGGGCTGGCGCCAAGGTCACCGGCATTGATTCTTCACAAGCGATGCTCGACCGCACGCGGCTCGATGCCGCGCCTCTGCAATTGGATCTGCGGGTCGGCGATATTGCAAAATTGCCCGTGAGCGATCACTCGTTCGACTCGCTGATCTCGCTCAATGTCGCGGTGCACTTTCCGCACTGGCAAGAATACTTGGCAGAGTGGAAGCGCGTCGTTCGCCCGGGCGGCCGCATGATCTTCGACATCCACGGGATGGAACACGCCGAGGCTGTGGCAAAGCTCATTGGTGCACCGCTCGAAGAATTGATGGCTCCGGAGGCAGCGCCGGTAGCGTTCCTAGCGCGGTTGCGCTGGCGCGAACTCGTCGATTACTGTAACGCGAACGACCTCGAAGTCGAAGCAATTATTCCCTACGGCCTGTTCTTCGGCAGCGGGCAGCTCAATTTTCAGTTGAACAATGGGCTTGCGCGCGGCACGCCGCTCGACCGGATTCTCACGGCGATGACCGTCGACGAACAATTTTTTGAATTCGGCCGTTTCATGGAGCACGAACTTATCGGAAGATTGACGCCCGAAACGACCGGGCGTCTCATGATCGTCATTAAAAACGCGCCCAACCGCGCAGCAAACAAGCAGTTCGTCGAACGGACCGAGGCACTGAATGCCATGTTCGCCGAGGGTCCCACCTTTGCGAAGCTTGCGCCGTACCTCGCACTCGAATCCGGGGCCTGGCGATCCGAAGCCGCCCGGCATCTCGCCTACGAACCGAACCTCGTCTTCGCCTTTATGCTGATGAGCGCGATGCCCGGCGCATGGTTTACAAGCGACTTCATCGATGCTGCCTTCGGGCCGGAAATCGGTTTGCGCTTGCGACAGTTGCGGCAATTACGGGAGATCGACAGCGCCATTGAAGATCTGGGCGTGAAGTGGTACGAAGGCCAGATCGCGACGTATCGTGGGGTTACGCTGGGGGCATTGGCGCGCTACGCCGTGACGGAAAATCTGGTCGTCCATTGGGAAAAACTGTGTTCCGAGGTGTTCGGATGAGCGCCATCGCATCGCTGTTGTGGCCGAAGAACGAGGGCGCGCTTGATGAGTTCTTGAGCACGTCGCCGCCGGTGATTTATACGCGCTCGGGACTTGCCGGCACGTCACCCACCTTCCGGGCGCGGGCGACCCAGCGTGGCGTGCGCGTCGAACTGCTCGAAACATTGATTGCGGACACACGGCGTGCCGAACTGCGCGAACAAGCCCGGACGGAAACCGAGAAGCTCGTGGCCGCAGCGCCTTGGAATACATTGGCCGAACAGTTTGGGGCGCTCGAACTCGACGCCGGCAACCTCGCGCAACTGCTTTCGCCGCACGTTGCCGAGCGCATTGCTGCCGGTATGATCATGGCCGAGGAACTTGCCGCAGCGTCGGATCGGAGCGGCATCGAACTCGTCGTGCTGAACGAGGACGTCACCGAAACGCCCAAGGCCGCCGCGATGTGGGCGCGCAGCCAAGGCGTGCCGGTGCTGCAACTTGCGCATAGCTGCGCGCTGGTCGGAAAACTTCGTACGAATCATCGCGAGTTTCACAGTGACGTGCTCGCGGTGTTCGGCGAGCGGGGCCGCATCCCGTATCGCGACATGGGCATTCCCGATAACCGCATCGTGATCACGGGGAATCCGGCGTGGGACGGTTTCCTGGTCCTCACGCAGCAGAAGCCGCGCCTTCGGGCCGAGGTTCGCAACGCGTACGGCCTTTCGCCAAACACGAAGATCGTGCTCTTCGCAACGACGTACTCCGCGAACATCACGACGCTCAGCGATCCGCATTTGCACGAGAACAGCCTCGCGGGCATGTTCGCCGCCCATCTTGAAACCTTGAAAAACCATCCCGATACGCTACTGGTCATCAAGGGCCGCGTCAATCACCCGGCGGGTCAGGCTGGGGCTCAAGCTATTGCGGCGCGCCTCCATGTTCCTGCGGCAAGTTGGCGTTACCAAGACGGCCCGATCAGCCCGCTGATCGTTGCGGCAGACGTCGTCGTATCGGTCGACAGCAATGCGTCGATCGAAGCAATGATGGCCGGCGTGCCGGCCCTCAACTACTGGCGGCCGTCGAGCGCGCTGCTCGGGCCGTTCTTTCGGACGGACGACGGTGTGCTCGATGTCTCGCCACACAAAATTGTACCGGCACTGCACGCGCTTTTCACGGATCCTTCGATCGCGCTCACGTTAGCGACGATGGCGCGCTCGACGATCGGGCAGTTCGCGGGGCCGAACGACGGAAAAGCCGGCCGGCGCGTGGCTGACGTGATGCAACGCATGCGCCGTCCGAGCGTACGGGCCGATACGCTACCCCCGATTGTGGCGACGGCGGTTGCGGCCGCGGGCTCCGGACTGAAGATTGCCGCGTCGGCTAGCGTACCGCCGATTGCCGCAGCGGGCGATCTCATCGGTCTGCTTACGACGGTGCCCGTGACGGTGCTCGATCTGTCGGCCGGCGACGCCGCGCTCGCGGAGTCGATCAAGCAGCGGTGGAACAGCGCGCATGTTATCGGCGTGCATGTCGCCGACCTTGACCGCGACGATTTCGACTTCGGCATCGCGCCGGCGAGTATCGACGCGGTCATAGCGCCGGACGTATTTACGCGGCTGCGCGATCCTTGGCGTGCCCTAACGCGGCTTAAACCGCTCCTGAGCGCGAACGCGCAACTTGTAACGAGCGCATCGAATGTCCGACTCATTACGATCGTTCAAGCGCTCGCCGGCGGCGACCTCACCTATGGCGACCGCGGAGCGCTTGACGTGCGCAATCTGCGGCTGTTCACGCTTGCGGGGTTGCAGCGCCTTTTCACGGACAGCGGCTATCGGATCGTTCGGATCGAGCGGGATATCGAACCCTCGCTTGCGCACCTGCACTTGGCCCCGGGGACGCGCGGTAATATCAACGCACCGCGCGTGCAGTTCAAGGATATGGACGAAGCCGATGTGGTGGAACTCACCACCAGGCAATACCGGATCGTCGCCCATCCGCTCTAAGGGTTTTTTGCGGCGGCGGCCGATAATCCCAATATGAACGTTCGTCCGGCCCCGCAGATACTCGAAACGACCCTGCGCGACGGCAGCTATGCCATCAACTTCCAGTTCACTGCCGCGGACACGGCGATCATCGCCAAGGCGCTGGAGTCGGCGGGTTTTGGGCTCATCGAAATCGGTCACGGGGTGGGCCTGCGCGCGTCGGATACCGGCAAAGGCAAAGCGGCCGAAACCGATGCCGCCTATTGCGAGGCTGCGGCGAGCGTGTTGTCGCGCGCGAAATGGGGGATGTTTTGTATCCCGGGAATCGCGCGGCTCGACGACATCGACATGGCGGCTTCGTACGGCATGGGGTTTATCCGCATCGGAACCGACGTCGACAAAGTCGAGGAATCGCTGCCGTTCATCGAGCGCGCGAAGCGACATGGCATGTACGTTGCATCGAACCTGATGAAATCGTACGTCTGCGAGCCCGCCGAGTTCGCGCAACGGGCGGCGCTATCGGCTTCATATGGCGTTGATGTTCTTTACGTCGTCGATTCGAGCGGCGGCATGCTGCCTTCCGATGTCGAGCGGTACTTCAGCGCGGTTGCGGCCGTTACGGACGTCCCGCTCGCCTTCCACGCCCATAACAATCTTGGTTTGGCAATGGCCAACACGATGCAGGCGATCGACTGCGGCGCGATATTGGTCGACAGTTCGCTCCAAGGATTTGGACGCAGTTCCGGTAACGCCGTTACGGAAATCGTCGTCGCCGTTTTGCAGCGACTCGGTATGGCCGGCGGAATCGACTTGACGATGACCATGGATATCGCCGAAAAGTACGTTCGGCCGCTCATTCGCCGGAGCGGACATAGTTCGCTCGACATCACGGCGGGCTTCGCACAATTTCATTCGAGTTACATGCCCACGATCGGGCTCTACGCGCGCCGGCACGGTGTCGATCCGCGGCGGCTGATCGTGGCATTGTGCGAGATCGACAAAGTGAACGCCGATCCGACGCTCGTTGAAATGCTCGCGAAGCAGCTCAGCTCGAAACAGGATGAAGTGTACACCGCTCGCTACGGATTCGACGAGTATGTCGGCGACGAACAAAGCCGCCTGCACGCCGATGCGGAGACGCGCTGAGCCGAGCATCTTTTTGAAAGAAGTGTTTGCTCACGTCGAGGAACATCGGGATCGCCCGTTTCTCGTCGATGCCGTTTTCGATCGCGTCTGGACCTACGGCGGCATGCAGGACGCCGCTCGCCGGATCGCTTTCGTGCTCGCCGATCGATACGCGGTCGCGCCGGGCGCGCGCATCGGTATCGTTCTTGAGAACAGCGCCGAGTTCGCGCTCCTGTATTTCGCTGCACTCTACGGCGGGTACACGGCCGTGCCCGTCAGTCCGCAGACCAACCCCGCCGAGGCTGCGTTTTTGCTGCGCGGGGCGCGCGTTGCGCTCGTGGTGGCGGCGGCCTCGACGCGGGCACTCGCCGAAATCGGCGTGCCGATCTTTGACGTCGACACGGATTGGCCGGCCGGCGATAGTGAATTGGTCGATCAAAAATGGCCCGGCTATAGCGATCCGGAGACGCCGTTCTCGATCACCTTTACCTCCGGGACCACCGGTGTGCCCAAAGGTGTCGTTCACGCGCGGCGCAGTTTATTCGCGGCCGCCCGTGCGTTCAATGCAGTGCACGAGTTCGGCCCGCATACGCGGATGTTTCACCTCTTCTCGATGTCCTACATGGCCGGATTCTTAAACACGCTGCTATGCCCATTTTTTGCCGGCGGAAGCGTCGTCGTCGGAGTGGCATTCGGCCCGCAACTCGCGCTGCGATTTTGGGACGTTCCAATCCGGCATCAGGTGAACACGTTTTGGCTTGCGCCGGCGATGATCGCGGCGCTTGTGCGCGCCGACCGCAACGCGGCGGGTTCGGCCTATGCGCGGGAGCATATCGAAAGTGTGTGTGTCGGTACCGCCCCGATGCCGGCCGTCCTCGCTCAGGCGTTTGTCGACAAGTACGGACGCATTGCCAGCGAGAGCTACGGGCTGTCCGAAACGCTGTTTGTTTCCAGCAACACGCCAAAGGCACATACGAGCGCGACCGTCGGCGCTCCGCTTCCCGGCGTGCGCATTGCGTTCGGAAACGACGGCGAAATCAGTATCGGCGGGGCGTTCATGTTCCTCGGATACCTCGATTACGAAACGGGCGCAGCGGTCGCCGGTGACGACGACGGCTGGTTCCGATCGGGCGATCTTGGTGAAATCGATGCCAACGGCATGCTGATGATTACGGGCCGAAAAAAAGACCTTATCATTCGGGGCGGCGTGAATGTGAGCCCGCGTGCGGTCGAGGAGACGCTTCTCGGTCACGCGGCCATCGCCGATGTTGCCGTTATTGGTATGCCGCATGAGTTCTACGGTGAGGAAGTCGTCGCCGTCATCGAGCTTGCGGCCGGCGCGAAGCTCGAGCCGATCCAGCCGGAACTCGTCGCGCTCTGCAAATCGCGGTTGAATGCGGCATCCGTGCCGGCCCGATTTATCGCTCTGGATCAACTGCCCAAGAGCAGCAACGGAAAAGTTCAGAAAGCGCGCTTGCGCGAGATGCTCGGGACGCCACCGTGATCCTTGGCGTCGAGCACATCGCGCTGTCGTGCGCGGATATCGAAACGGGTGTCGCGGGTCTGGCAGCACGAGGTTTTGCTCCGGCGTTTGTCGAGCGCGACATTCCCAATGCACCGGAGAAGCGTTCGCTGCTGCATACATATACCGCGCGTCACGATATCGCGTCGTGTCGAGCGCAGGCCGGGATTGCAATCGAGCTTACCAACCACGGTCCGGTGTATGCACCGGCTCCGCCGAGTTACGAAGTCACCTTCGGCGGCGGCGGAATTGTCGCGGTTGCGGTGATAAGCGGCGACGTTCGCGCGTCCAAGCGGTTTTGGCGCGATGGATTGCGATTCACCGTAGCCGCCGGTAACGCCGACGATGCGGAGCAAGCGCTGCTGGCGATCCGGCCGCCGGTCGCGGCCTGGGCGTTCGAACTTCGCGTCGCACCGGGTCCACAGCGGGCGTTGCCGATGCTTGACGACGAAGGCTTTCCGTGCGTCGCGTTGATCACCAACCGGCTTGACGCCGATCTTGCTCAAGCTCTTTCGGCCGGCGGCCACAGCCCGGCCGGCCCGTTCGTCGCTCATGTGAACGGCAATGAACTCCACGTCGCGCTGCTGCGCGGCCCCGGCGGCGAACTTGTCGAGCTTATCGCGTTCGCGCGAAAGGGCGGGGCGGCATGAAGACCGTTGCGATCATTCAGGCCCGCATGACGTCGCACCGATTGCCCGGCAAAGTGCTGCTTGCATTGGGCGGGCAGACGGTTATCGATCAGGTGATTCGCCGTGTGCGGAGCGCTCGCGGCGTTGATGACGTGGTCGTTGCGACGACGTCGCGCACGAGCGACGATGGACTCGCAGCCGCCGTACACGCGACCGGAACGGCGGTTTTTCGCGGCGACGAGGATGATGTCTTAGGACGGTACGCGGGTGCTGCTCGCGCAGCGCATGCTGATGTCGTCGTTCGCGTGACGTCCGACTGTCCGTTATTCGACGGCGAGGTGCTGGACACGATTCTGGAACGACACGCCGGGGCGATCATGGCGGGCGATCTCGACTATGCGAGCAACACGATGGTCCGCACGTATCCGCGCGGCCTCGATGCCGAAGTGTTTTCGCGCGCCGTTCTGGAGGAAGCGGCCGCGAATGCCGCATCCCCGAGCGAACGCGAGCATGTGACGCCGTACATGCTTGAGCCGGGCAGATGCCGAACGGCGAATGTGCAACGCGAAGGATCATCGCTTGCGGCCCTGCGTTGGACGCTCGATAACGATGATGACTACCGGTTCTTGACCGCTGTTTTTGACGCGCTGGGACCGCAGGGCGGCACATTCTCGACGGGCGACGTCTTGGCGCTGCTCGAAGCGCGCCCCGAGCTCATCGCAATCAATGCGCATGTCGAACAGAAGGCAATCTAGTGCGCGGACCTTGTGCCTATCCTATCGAACCCACCCAATCATCTGTCGAGCTTCGGGACGGTAATGCAACGTAGAATCGTCGATCTCACCTATCCGATCCACGAGGGAATGACGACTTTTCCCGCTCACTGGCACCCCTTCGTCGAGCTTTCCATCCTCGGCCGGCTCGGAATCGAGGCGCGGGAAACGCGCAAAATCGTCATCGGCACGCATACCGGAACGCATTGCGATGCGCCGCGCCATTTCATCGAGAGCGGTTGTACGATCGACCAGGTTCCGTTAGAGACGCTCGTTGGGCCGGCCGTTTTGCTCGATCTCTCCGAAACAAAGCCGTTTGAAGCGGTCAGTTCAGCGGTGTTGGCATCGCGACTCGGCGACCGCCGCCCCGAGCGGCTTGTGCTCCGATTCGATTGGTCGAGCCGCTGGGGTTCGCTTGCGTACTATACGGACCATCCGTTCCTTGCCGAAGAGGCGGCGACGTGGCTTGTGGCGCGCGGCGTAAAACTGCTCGGTATGGACACGCCGATGCCGGACGATCCGAAAAACGGCCGCGGCACGGCAAACGATTCACCTAATCACAAGATTCTCTTGGGGAGCGGCGTCATTCTCGTTGAGTATCTCAACAATCTTGCCGGCATCTCCGCGGAATCATTTGAGCTCGTAGTACTCCCGCTCAAGATACTCGACGGCGACGGCGCGCCCGCCCGGTGCATCGCCATTGAGAACGACGAGAGCGCGTGAACGAAGATTATATTTGGCTGTCGCAGTGGTTCGTCAACCGAGCTGCTATTACCGATGCGGCGCAGGTGCGGCCCGAGACGAATTACTTCGAGGCCGAATGGATCGATTCGTTCGGCGTACTCGAGCTGATCGCGAGCATCGAAGAGCACCGTTCGATTCGCTTCGATGAAGAGCACTTTCGTGACCGGCGCTTCGTCACGGTCGGCGGCTTGGCGGAGATGATCGGCGAACTTCGTGCCGCAAAGTCCGAGCATGCCCGATAACAGCGCTTTCTCGAAATGGGCCGACTTCTACCGTAGCGCCGGGCGTGGCCGCGAACTCCTATGGCCGACCGAGACACTCATTCGCTGCTGCGCCGGCGATTATATACCGGGGTTCCGCCGCGACCACACCGGCGAGCTGCTGCTCGATGTCGGGTTCGGTAACGGCAACAATCTGATCTACCTCAATACCCTGGGTTTTCGGCTTTACGGCAGCGAAGTCGATGCGGCAATTTGTGCGCAAGTCGCGGCGAAACTCGAAGGCTTCGGCTGCACGGCCGATTTACGCGTCGGCACGAACCGCAAGCTGCCTTTCGAGAGCAGTACGTTCGATGTGCTGACATCGTGGAACGTCATTCACTACGAAGATAACGATGCCGACATGCGAGCGGCAATCGCCGAATACGCGCGCGTTCTGCGGCCGGGTGGGCGGATGATCGTCTCGACGACCGGGCCGGATCATAAGATCTTGCGCGACAGCGTTTCACTCGGCAATCACCGTTACCAAATCGGGCGCGCGGACGATCACCGCAAAGGCCAAGTGTTTTTCTATTTCGATACCGCCGGCGACGCGCAGGCCTATTTCTCAACCGCGTTTGAAGATGTTATGGTCGGCCGAACGCACGACGAGCTATTTACGGAGACACTCGACTGGTTCATCGTAACGGGGCTGCGGCCGCGATGAGTGCATTCGATCGCGACGAGGTCGCCGGAACGTTCGTCGGGCTCGGTGCGCGGCGCGGCGACGTCGTTTTTAGTCACAGTAACATCGCGTTTTTCGGACTGCCGCGCGGGCAGCAATCCGCCGCAGGCGCCGTCGAAACGATTCTCGGCGGGATCTTCGATGCGATCGGGGATGAAGGCACGCTGGTCGTGCCCACATTTACGTATTCGTTTGCGAAGGATCAGGTGTTCGACCGCGAGCACAGCACATCAACCTGCGGCACTTTCGCCGAAGCCGTGCGAAAGAGAAGCGGTGCGAGCCGTTCCTCTGATCCGCTCTTTTCTGTTGCAGCAATCGGCGCGCGCGCTTCCGATTTTACTGCGGATGCCCCGGCTGAGTGTTTTGGACCGGACAGCGTTTGGGCCCGGCTCATTGCCGCCGATGCGCTGATCGCGAATCTGAATCTCGATGCGGGATCGACGCTGGTTCACCATGTCGAGAAGCGGCTCGGCGTACCATACCGGCACGATAAAACATTCAGCGGGACGATCGTCGAGAATGGTAAACAGCGGTCCGCGCAAGCAATCTACTTTGTGCGCGACCTCGAACGGCCGGACACGGCCCCCAAATTCGAACCGTTCGACGCCGAGGCACGACGGCGTGGCGCGGCGCGCAACGCACACTTAGGACGCGGCTCGATCGTTGCAATTCGCGCGCACGCGGTGTATGAACTGATCGAATCTATGCTGGCGGTCGATCCGTGGTTCTTGACCGCACGCGCGGCTGCCGTATGATGCGCGTCGATCCGCAGACGATGTATGATTGGGCGCGCGATATTTTTCCGCTCCCGCGCAGCCTGACGGGGCCGGGAGTGGTGGCTACGCTTGAGTACCTGCGTGGCATCATACCGGAACTCGAAATCGTCAGCGTTCCATCGGGCACGCGGGCCTTCGATTGGACCGTGCCGGATGAGTGGACGATGCGCAGCGGCTATCTCGAGCACGAGTCGGGCCGCCGGTACGTGGACTATGCCGAGAGCACGCTGCACGTCGTCGGTTATTCCGAACCGGTCGACGGGTGGCTGACGCTCGATGAGCTCGAGCCGCACCTGTTTTCTTTGCCGGCAATGCCGGATGCGATTCCGTACGTTACGTCGTACTATGCCCGCCGCTGGGGGTTTTCGCTGCGCGACGACGTACGCCGCACCATGCCGCCGGGGCGCTACCATGCCGTCATCGACAGCACGCTTGCGCCGGGCCACCTTCGGTACGGCGAATTCGTGCTTCGAGGCCGGGAAGAGCGCGAGATTCTCTTGTCGACCTACGTGTGTCACCCGTCGATGGGCAATAACGAATGCTCGGGTATCGCCGTCACGGCGGCCCTTGCTGCGACGATGGCGGCGCGGGCGGATCGCCGCTACACGTACCGGTTTCTTTTCATGCCGGAGACGATCGGTGCGATCGTGTACCTTAGCCGGCATCTCGAACATCTGCAAGGCCACGTTGACGCCGGCTTCGTGGTGACGTGCGTCGGCGATGAGCGCGCGGTGTCGTTTCTACCGTCACCGAGCGGAACGACGCTTGCCGACCGCGTCGCGCGCGCGATCCTTGACGCTCACGCATCCGGTTATCACACCTATTCGTTTCTCGATCGCGGCAGCGACGAGCGCCAATACTGTTCTCCGCTGGTAGATATGCCGGTCGTGTCGATTATGCGCTCGAAGTACGGCACCTATCCGGAATATCATACCTCGCGTGACGACCTGAACTTCATCAGTCCGGCCGGCCTTGGGATGTCATACGACCTGATCTTACGATGCCTCGATGTGCTCGAAGCGAATCATACGTACCGGGCGGTATGGCCGTGCGAACCGCAATTGGGCAAGCGGGGTCTGTATCCGACGCTCAGCGCGCGTGGAATCGAGGCATCGGTAAAGACGATGACCAACGTTTTGGCCTATGCCGACGGCGCCGCGGATTGCATTGAGATAGCCTCACGAATTCATGCCGGTGTCGAAGAGGTTGTGACGGTGGCGCATCGGCTGGATGAGGAAAAACTCTTGGAGCGTGTGCAATGATTATATCGGGACGGCTGCGGATCGGGCTTGATGTGCCACCCGTTATCGTCGCCGAACTATCCGGAAACCACAACGGCTCGATCGACCGGGCGCTGGCGATTGTGGATGCGGCCGCGGATGCCGGCGCGCACGCCGTCAAATTGCAAACGTATTCTGCAGACACCATGACTCTCGATATAGCCGGGAGCGAATTCACGATCGATGATCCCAAGAGCTTGTGGAACGGCCGCACGCTCTACGATCTCTACAGTGAGGCCGCGACGCCGTGGGACTGGCATGAGGCGCTGTTCCGGCGCGCAGAAGAGCGAGGACTTGCGTGCTTCAGCACGCCGTTCGACGAAACGGCCATCGCGTTTCTCGAGCGCTTCAATCCGCCGCTCTACAAAATTGCGTCGTTTGAGCTGACGGATCTGCGCCTCATTGCAGCCGTTGCGCGGACAGGCCGGCCGATGATCGTTTCAACCGGGATGGCGCGAATCGCGGAAATCGACGAAGCGGTACAAACGGCGCGCGCGAACGGCGCGCGCGATCTCGTGTTGCTGAAGTGTACGAGCACCTATCCGGCTTCGCCGGAAAACAGCAACATTGCAACGATTCCTCACCTGCGCGAACTGTTCGGCTGCGAAGTGGGTCTGTCCGATCACACCTTCGGAATCGGCGTTGCCGTAGCGAGCGTCGTACTCGGCGCAACCGTCATTGAGAAACATCTTACCCTCGCGCGCGCCGACGGTGGCATCGACGCGGCGTTTTCGATGGAGCCGGCTGAGTTTGCGGCGCTTACGATGGAGGCGGAGCGCGCTTGGCGCGGTCGGGGTACGATACAATATGGTGCGTCGGCTGCCGAGCAAGCATCGCTAAAGTTTCGGCGGTCACTGTACATTGCCGAAGATGTCGCCGCCGGAGAAGCGTTCACCGCCTCAAACGTTCGGATCATTCGGCCCGGGTTCGGCTTGGCGCCGAAACACTACGACTCGATCATCGGCCGGCGTGCACGCGTCGCCCTGCGCCGTGGCACGGCATTGAGTTGGGACGCGGTCCAATGAGCGACGGCGAGGATACGAATATGCGAAAAAAGAGCGATCACGAGCGCTTCTGGGAAGGCGAATTCGGCGATGCGTACACATCGCGTAACGTAGCTGATCCGCTCGCTCGCCGCCCGCGGTTTGCCCAGATTCTCTCACACACCACCGGCGTGCGCTCGATTTGCGAGTTCGGCAGCAACCGCGGACTCAATCTGCAAACACTCCATGCGATCGATCCGACGTTCGAACTGCACGGGATTGAAATCAATGGCGTCGCCTTCAAGGAACTGCGCGAACTCGCATATGTGTCGGCAACACAAAGTTCGATTCAGGATTTTGCACCCGGGCGCACCTACGATCTTACGTTCACCAGCGGCGTGCTCATACACGTGAATCCGGACGACCTCTCGACGGCATATCGCCGGCTCTTTGATTTAGCGAACCGCTACGTTCTCATTATCGAGTATTTCAGCCCGCGGCCGGTGGCAATTGACTACCGCGGCCATGACGAGCGCTTGTTCAAGCGCGATTTCGGCGGCGAGTTCATTGATTGCGTCGGTGAGGATGCGGTGCGAGTCGTCGACTACGGATTTTTCTGGCGCCGGCTAGAGCCTGCTTGGGATGATCTGACGTGGACGCTATTCGAAAAGACGTCCACGGCCTCGCGCCCAGCGTAAATATTCGGCAACGCCCGGCCGCTGCTGAGCAATCCGACAGGCCGAGGGCGAGCGGCGAGCGTACTGTTTTCCGGCGGAGGCCGGTGAATTGCCGAGCCGCCCGATCCCGAATTGAGGAACGCGCGTTCATGCCAACCGTGAATCTCGAACAATGTTTCGCCGACCTCGGCTGGGGCGCTGATTGGCGCAGCGACTCGCATGCCGTCAACGTATTCAAGCTGATGAAGGCCGGCAGCGATTTCGTTACCGCCGACCAGATCGTGCTCGATGTCTCGGCCGGCGAAGCGAAGTATAAGCCGTTTTACGATCACGGTCACTACGTCGCGCTGGACGCGACGGTTGGTGACAAGGCCTGGGACTACTCGAAGCTCGACATCGTCGGCGATGCGATGCATCTGCCCATTCGCTCCGCTTCGGTCGACACCGTGCTCAACTATACGAGTCTGGAACACTACACGGATCCCTGGGCTTTTTTTGCCGAGGTGTCGCGTGTGCTCAAACCGGGCGGCAAGCTGTTTCTGTTCGCTCCGCATTTCTATGAGGAACATCAGCAGCCGTACGATTTTTTTCGCTACACCCAGTTCGGCATGCGTCATCTGTGCGAGCGCAACGGCTTAATCGCCGATGCGGTCGACCCGGTCTGCAACGTTGCCTACAGCGCAGGCTCTGCAATTCAGGTGCTCATTAACAGCCTTCAAAAACTCGGCGGGAACGACCAGGCGGTCCAGTACTTGATGAACACGAAGGCAACGCTCAAGGGCATTTCAGCGCAACTTGACGCCATTCTCGAAAGCACTCCGGGCGCACGAGCGCTGGTTTCGCAGATGCCCCTGCTGTATTTGCTGCAAGCTTCGAAACCCGGCACGCTCGTGACAACGCCGCACTCGAGCGACCGCGTCGCCCTGCTGAACGAGATCATGGCGGACCCGTTTGAGAAGAAGCCG
>Ga0302324_100011751_pt1 | contig 17935 bp, 18 predicted proteins | sample Palsa_T0_1_FD_201949 | JGI IMG/M metagenome (GOLD analysis project Ga0302324, IMG submission 201949) | Peat permafrost microbial communities from Stordalen Mire near Abisko, Sweden - Palsa_T0_1 | ecosystem: Environmental > Terrestrial > Soil > Palsa > Peat permafrost | place: Sweden: Abisko... | reverse complement strand
GGTGAGCGCGAACAGCGGCCAGATTAAGAATGGTCGGAGTTTTTCGCGGGCGATAGTGAAGGCGAACAGGACGAACGCGGTGGCAAACAACGCGGCGGGCGGTGGTTGGAAACTTTCGGGGAGCAGAAGCCCGGCGGCGTAAAACGAAACTACGGCGACGAGCGGACGCTTCATGGCACCTTTTTTTGCCGGCGGTAACGAAAATGATGCCAGAACCAAAGGACGAGCAGGCCGATGACCCCGCCGGTCGTGTCAATGAAGACGTCGGAGACGAGCGGCGTGCGCGTCGGCACGAAACTTTGATGAAATTCATCGGTCGCGGCGAAAATAAAAACGAGCAGCAAAGTGCCGCCGACTTTCGGCCACGACCAGCTTGGCAAATTATTCTTTGACAGGTGCAGTGCGCGCCAGAGCAGCCCGGCGAGGATGGCGTATTCGGTCAGGTGGGCGCATTTGCGCATGACGTGGTGGATTTTTTCGACATTCGTCTGCGACATTTTTGGAAACAGCCAGCGCAGGAATGGTTCGACTAAACGTGAGGAATGTTCATAGGAATGCGCGTCGGCGGACGCGGTGAAAATCAGCGCCATCCAGAACAGCACCGGCAGCCAGAATTTCAGAAAAGCACGCAGTTTGATCACGCCGGATGAAAGCCGAAATTCCACCGGTGATGCAATCAGAATGTGATTCAATTTGCCAAACCGCTTCGCTTTTGGCATCGAATTGAGTCCGATGGGAAAATCATTTTTGTTTTATGCTTAAGCTTGGCGTCAACATTGACCATGTTGCGACGCTGCGCGAGGCGCGCTACTGCGGGCGCGGATTTGGTGAACCCAGCCCGGTTGAGGCCGCGCGGGTTTGCGCGGCGGCTGGCGCGCACGGCATCACCGCGCACCTGCGCGAAGATCGGCGACACATCCAGGACCGCGATGTCTGGGAATTGCGCGAGAAAATTGCGACGCGGCTCAATCTGGAAATGGCCGACGTGTCTGAAATCGTTGCCATCGCACTGAAAGTGCGGCCGGAAATCGTTTGCATTGTGCCGGAGCGGCGGCTGGAAGTGACGACTGAAGGCGGACTCGACGTAGTGGCTGTAGAAAAAGCTTTGACCGAGACGCGCCTGAAAATGAACGACGCGGGCGTCGAAGTGAGCCTGTTCATCGCACCTGACGAAAAACAGATTGCGGCGGCGGCGCGTACCGGCAGTCAGTTCATCGAACTGCACACCGGCCAGTTCGCGGAAAGTTTTGGCGACGAGCGGAAACGTGAAGTGCAGTTGCAGCATTTGATTTCCGGAGCGCAACAGGCGCACGCGCTCGGCTTGAAAGTGAACGCCGGGCACGGATTGAACTGCGAAAATCTGCCGGCGATTTGCCGCGTGCCGCACTTGGTGGAATTGAACATCGGCCACAGCATCGTCAGCCGCGCGGTTTTTGTGGGCTTTGAAAAAGCTGTGAATGAGATGCTGGCGCTGATGAAAGGCTATCGCCTGTGATCCTTGGCACCGGCATTGACATCATCGAGGTTGCGCGCATTGCGGCTTCATTTGAAAAATTTGGCGAGCGGTTCGTGAACCGGATTTTGCAGCCGGATGAGATCGCCTATTGCCTGTCCCACAAAGATCCCGCGCCGTTCCTCGCCGCACGGTTTGCGGCGAAGGAGGCGGTCTCCAAGGCATTCGGCACGGGCATCGGCGCGGCGCTGGGCTGGAGGGACATGGAGATTTGCAAAAAGGAATCCGGCGAGCCGTTTGTGGTGCTGCATGGAAAGGGAAAAAAGCTTTTTGAACGTCGTGGCGCGAAGCAGTTGTTCGTCAGCTTGAGCCACACGGAAAATTACGCAGCGGCCACGGCGGTTTTGGAGGGGTAAATGGCGCGTGAAGGACGTGGAGAAAATTTGCAGCCGGTCTAGTTGATAGGCGTTGCGGTCATTCGTGCCTTGGGTGTGTGATAACCAAAAAAGCAATGAAACATCCGACGACAACCACAAATGCGCCGAGCATATAAATCGGAATCAGCAGAGAATGCTTATGGCTACGGATAAAATCTAGTTTCGTGGCTGGCGAAAGACCTCCTGACTGTCTCGCAGCAGTGGGTAGCGTCGGGGGCACCGAATCTAAACCCAACGAGCCTGAATCGGCTGCCGGCAAAATATCTCGCCGCCAAAACCAGTAAAGAAGGCCAAGCGGACCTCCGATGACCAAGATGAATGGAACGAAGATGCCAAGAATCGCCAAAATGGGCATTTGTCTGGTGTTGCGATAGATTGTATCAATCTTTTTTTCGAGTTTTGGGTCTAGTGGCATAAGTAATGTGGTGCAGTGACGCCTATCAGGGATTCGGCGGCGTGTTCTGTAGCCCATTTATTCTCACGGGTTGAATGTATTTGGGCGCAACTATTTGTCGAGCGGATGTTTGACACGAATTCCATGAGTTTTACAAATTGGATTCGTGCTGGTTCGTGAGATTCGCGTCAACCGTTTCTCCTTTAGCCCATTTGATTTTTCCACCACAATTCACCGCATGGAGCTGGCGATGGCGGCGATCTTGATTTTCGCGGGCGCGAGTTTCTTCTTCGCGCTGGCGGAAACGGCGCTCTTTTCCCTCGGCCAATGGCAGGTGCGGCAACTGGCGGAACGGCATCCGCTCGCGGGCAAAATCGTCGCGCGGTTGCTCGAACGGCCGCAGGATTTGCTGGCGACGCTGGCGCTGGGCAACACGTTCGCCAACGCCGCCATGCTCGCGGTCGCGCTGCGGATGGTGTTCGACGCGCATTGGGCGCTGGCGCTGACGATGATCGCGCTGCTGGCCTTGACGCTGATGGTTTGCGAAGTTTTTCCAAAAACCCTGGCCGTGCGGCGGCCAGAACGCTGGGCGTTGCGTGTCGGCTGGCTGCTGTTGATTTTTCAAAAATCCAGCACGCCGGTGTATCGCGCGGCGCAATGGCTGAACGCGGCGTTTCTGAAAATATCCGTGCTGCCGGCAGCCGCGCTTGCGCCGGCGCTTTCGGACGCTGAATACCACGAGCTGCTCGACATGGCCCACCGGCAGGGCACGCTCGCGGAGTCGGAGAAGGAAATCATCCTGCAAATCATCAGCCTTGACCGGCGCACGGCGCGTGATGTGATGCGCCCGCGCGCAGGTATGGCGTGCATTTCCGACGACGCGACGGTGGCGGAGATGATTGCCGCCGCGAAAAAATTCAAGCATCGCCGCCTGCCGATCTACGACGAAACGCCGGACACAATCGTTGGAATTTTGAACGCACGCGCGCTGTTGCTGAACCCGGAGATTGATTTGTCCGAAGTGATCGAGTTTCCGTCGTTTGTGCCGGAGACGATGAACCTGCTCCAGCTTTTTCAAAGTTTGCAGAAACAGCATCGCGGTCTGGCGGTGGTGCTGGATGAGTTCGGCGGCGTCGCGGGCGTGGTGACAATGGAGGACATTCTCGGCGAACTCGTCGGTAAAATCCGCACCGCTGCGCAGCCGGAAGGCTTTGTGCTGGAAAAAATTGCGCCGGGCCGCTGGCGCGTGAACGGCACGATGCGGCTGGACGATTTCCGCCGCGAATTCCCCGCTCTCGGCGAACTGGCGGAAGCCGAAACGATGGGTGGTCTCCTGACGCACCTGCTCGGCGTGGTGCCGAATGCCGGCGAGTCGGCGGTGTTTCACGATCTGAAATTCACCGCGCAGATCGTGGACGAACGACGCGTGCGCGAGCTGCTGGTGCAGCGGCTCAAATAAAATGGACATCAATCTTCTCAACTGGGCCGGCCTGAGTTTGTGCCTGCTGCTTTCGTTTTTGCTGTCGGGCATGGAGGCGGGCGTGTTCGCGCTGAACCGGCTACGCGTCCGGCGGCTGGCGCGCGCGGGCAAGCCGTCGGCGAAGCTGCTCCAGGGGTTTCTCGAAAACCCGGAAAAATTCCTGTGGACTATCCTCGTCGGCAACACGCTGGCAAACTTTTTGATCCTCGGTTTTTCGCTCGCTAAAATCCATGAATGGTTTCTGGGCAACCGCATTCTGGTCATCGGGTTTTTCGCCGTCGTCGTCTTTTTGTTCTATACGTTCTTTGACCTGCTGCCGAAAATGGTGTTCCGGGCGAGACCGAATTCACTATGCCTTTCGGCGGCGAACGTTTTCCGGATTGTGAATTTTGCCCTGAGTCCGTTGGTTTTGATGGTCGCGGACGTTTCCAAAACCATTTTGAAATGGACCGGCGGGCAGGCGTTCACGGGGCGGCTGTTTGGCAACCGCGAGGAAATGCGCGCGGTCATGCAGGAATCCGCGCAGGCACTCACGAGCGACGAGCGTGCGATGATCAATCGCGTGCTCGACCTGCAAAATTTCAGCGTCGGCCAGATCGCCATCCCGGTCGCAAAAATGGTGGCGGTGGAAAAAGGCACGCTGGTCGGCGACGCCGTGAAACTCGCGCGCAAAAAAAATGTTTCACGCCTGCCGGTCTGGGAAACGCGCGACGGCCGCCGGCGCATCGCTGGATTGATTTTGGTCAACGCGTTATTGTTCAACGCCTCGCTTGACCTGCAAAATCCCGCGTCCATGCACATGACACCCGCGCTGTTCATGGAGGAGGACGTGCGGCTGGAAATCGCATTGCGCCGGATGCAGCGCGCGGGCCAGCGTCTGGCCATCGTGCTGGCGCGTGACGGCGGCGAGGCTGGCATCGTGACTTTGGAGGACATTTTGAAGCTGATGTTTGGTGAGGTGAAATTGTGAACTGGGTCGAAATCGTCCACGACGCGCTGAAACTGCTGGCGGTGGTGTTGCTCGTGTTGCTGAACGCCTTTTTTGTCGCGGCGGAACTCGCGCTCGTCCGCATCCGCGACACGCAACTCGAGGCGCTCGTGACGAAAGGCGACCGCCGGGCGAAGATGGCACGGCACATCATCACGCACATTGATTCCTACATCAGCACGACGCAGTTCGGCATCACGCTCGCCAGCCTGGGCCTAGGCGTGGTCATCGAGCCGGTTTTCCGCGATCTGCTCGAACCGCTTTTTGAATGGTTGAGAATCACCGCCGCAGGTGTCCAAAGCGGCATCGCCATCGGCGTCGGTTTTTTTGTGAACTGTTATCTGCTTATCGTCGTCGGCGAACTGGTGCCGAAGGCGATCGCCATCCGGCACACATTGAAAATATCACTATGGACGGCCGGACCGTTGAACTGGTTTTATCGCATTTCTTTTCCGTTCATCTGGCTGCTGCACCGCTCGTCCCAGTTTGTTTTACGCCAGTTGGGATTCTCCACGGAAGGATTCCAAAGCGTGCATTCCGAGGAGGAATTGCGGCTGTTGCTGTCGGCGGCACAAGGCGCGGCGGGCGGCACGGCGGCGGGGCGCAACATCATTTTAAACGCCCTCGACCTGCGCCATCGCATTGCGCGCGAAGTCATGCGCCCGCGCCATGAGATCACGTCGTTCAACACCGAGGCGACGATTGCCGAATGCCTCGCGCTCGCGGAGAAGACGCGCTACTCGCGCTTTCCGCTGTGCGAAGGCGGCGACCTGGACAAGACGCCCGGCGTCGTCCATATCAAAGACCTTTACGCGTTGCGCGACAAGGCGCGGACAGCGGCGGATCTGCTGCCGCTGGCGCGCAAGTTGATTTACGTTCCGGAAACGGCGCGGCTGGAAAAATTATTGCAATTGTTTCTCGAACGAAAATCGCATTTCGCGGCCGTCGTGGATGAATACGGCGGCACGACCGGCATCGTAACCTTGGAAAATGTGCTCGAGGCGCTCGTCGGCCAGATTCAGGACGAGTTCGATTCGGAAAAATCCGAGCTGGCGCGCGTCAGCGAAAATGTCTGGGAAGTGGCCGGCACGCTGCCGTTGCACGATCTGGAAAAAATCATCGGCACAGTCGAGCACGACGAGGGCATCGCGACGGCGAGTGGCTGGGTGACGCAGAAATTCGGTGGCTTCCCGAAATCCGGCGACACGCTGGCGGTCGGCGCGTGTGAATTGCGGGTGGAAGAAATGGACGGTCCGCGCGTGGCACGTTTGAAGATAACGAAAGGCGTGGCGAAGGCGCGACTTGACGCGCGGGAGGACTTGAAATAAATCTCAAATATGAAAACGGAAAATAACCGTGCAATGCGCGGTGTTCAAATCCGAGACATGAATGAGGTTGGTCGTGTGCTGGCCGTGGACTTACAGCACATCCTTGATCTGATTGGCGAACGGACAATTCTATCGCGATGGCGTGCATCCGAAGTTTGGGCGACCGGAAAAGAGGCAGGCGAAGTAGCGCAGGAATTAGAGAATTCGGCAGACGGTCAGACGTTCATCAGCGGCGAGCATCTTAATCACATGGCGCACAGTCTAGTCCAGGTTATTGACGGTAATTTTTTGGCTTTTGAAGGTGATACCGATTTGCCGTGGCTCATTATTCGAGCCGTTGATAGTTCATTTTACGAGGTGTTTTCGACAAAGCCTGAAGTTTTGAATAGAATTCGCGCGTCATTTCGCAGAGTTTCAGATTGTGATTATGTAGTTTAGCATCGCATTGGAATTTTTCAGCGCAACACTTTCGAAAACAATTTCACCACCTTCCGCCGCGAACCGCAAAAATTGCTGTGACAATGCCAATAGCCGCGTCCGCCGCCGTTGCCGCCCAAAGCCCATTCAGCTCGGCGGCGACGGCGAACAGCAAAATACCGCCGAGCCAGACCGCGAGCGGATGAAAATCCGGCACGCTGCGTTTGCTCAATTGTTTGTTGATCAAAACGGGCGTCGCAAACGCAAGCATCAGCACCGTGACGATGAACCAGCCGACGGAATTAGAGATCGGCGCGCCGTTTGGTGTCAGCGAGTAGCCGGCTGCTGTCCAGATCCAATAATGCTTCGCGTGCGCGGAGAACGGTTCGAGCGCGCAGTCGAAGAGCATTGTGAAGAGTGCCGTCAGTCCGATGAGCCAGAAGCCGTAGGTGCGGATTTTCCGCCACGGCCGCAAAACCAGCCGCGCGACACCGCGCGAATTCAAGACGGCCACGACCCAGAGCAGCGGCATCGCCCACGGCAGCGTGTTGAAAATTTTCTGGCCGATTTCCGGGCCAAACATGAACGGACCAAAGGGAATTCCGCTTTTGACGCCGACCGTATGCGCCACGCCGCCGATGAGCGCGATGATGAATGTCGCGAGAAAAACATTTTGTGACGGCAGTTGTCGGGTGAGTGTGGCGAGCGTGCTGACGGTTGCGATCAGCAGCAACAACGCTTCCGTCCAGTTGGAATCGGATTTTACGCCAACGGCGACGAGCGCGGACAAAAAAGCGGTGGCCAGCAGAAAAGTGGACAGCCAGAATATCCATGCCAGCCATTTGTCGTCGGCGGCAGGTGCGGACGGGATTTTTGGTGTGGCGGGCGCTGGCATGGTTTCTGGCAGAATATGGATTTTCGGGTGGTGGCAAAGTTAAATTTTTTCCGGCGGCGGAATTCCCTTGTCTCGTGGCGGCAAACTTGCTTCCCTCGGAAACCATTATGACATTGGCCGAAGTAAAAAATCTCATCAAGGCGTGCGCGGCGCAGATGGACGCACACTACGGCCGGACCGTTTTCGACGAGTGGGCGGTCATCTCGCTGGCCAAAAACCGCGCGCGGGTGCTGGCCTATGTCGGCCCGCGCAACGACGATTTCCTGAAAAATTTTGCGAACGACCTCGGCTCGTTGCGTTCGGAGTTGCTGGATGCGAACTACGGCACCGGCGATTTCGCATTCGCGCGGCACGGCACCGGCACGCACTTCGAGGCGTTCATGGTGCTGGGTGTGGCGGTTTACCTGATCTGCAACAATACCCGCGACTCCATGGATAACATCGCGAAGGATCCGCGCTGGCTCAAGGCGCAGGTGCCCTTCGCCGAGATCGGTGACAAGCTGCGCAACAACCCGGTGGTGGTCGCCATGGACACGGATTTCTTCAGAAAATAAAAACTGCTCCGGCCGGTCAACATCATTCGAGCAGGCCCTTGTAAAGGAAAATTCCGTAAGCCGCCACAAGTACCCAGCCCACGGCGCGCGGCAGTTGTCCGAGCACCGCGACACAGAGGAAATGCACCAGCGTCGCGCCGACCAAAATGACCATTCCCACTTGAAAGTCCCGCCCGATCACCAGCGTGTGATACAGCGCATAGATGCCGACGCAGAGCGGGATGGAGACGTGCGCATCGCCAACCTGCGAGGCATAGACCGTCTCCGGCTGGCCGCGCCAGCTGTAATAAAAGGCCAGCAGCGCGTTCGGCAGCACCATCAGCCAGCCGCTCAACCAGCCGAGATACTTCACGCTGATGAAGCCCGTGTGGATGTGCGAAACCCAGTCCACGAGCCATTCCGTGCTGAGGTAGATGCCATAGGCACCGAGGCCCAGCAGCGCCAGATCCACCGGCAGCATCCAGCCGAAGCCCGACTTGCCCTGTCGCACGTTGTGCTTGAGCACGTCAATGACATGAAAGCACTGCCAGAACAAAAACAGCCCGACGAGGACCAATCCTTCATTGAAAGTGATGATCCCGTCGCGGCCAAATGCCCAGACCGCACCGGTGAAAAACAGGACCGCCGTGAGCGTGAGCAACAGCGACAGGCGGTTCAGGGCATGCGTCTTGCCGACGGTGCCGGCCTTTTTATTGAGGGTCGCCGACACGTTCATTTTGACGGTCTTGCGCGCGGGGCCTTTCTTCGGCAGGACGCGGATGCCCCACAGGATGGCCGGCAGGCCGAGCACCAGCGTCATGTTAGTGACGTTGTTCACGAGCGAGTTCGTCATCACGTCCGCGCCATTGCCGCCGTTGCGTCCGAGGATGAAGGCAAAGATCAGGTTGCCCAGTCCGGAGCAGTAGGGCATCACCAGCGTGCCCAGCACGGTGCCCTCGAAGCCGCTGGCGCTCATCGCCTCCAGGCGCCAGATCATCAGGAACGACGCCGCCACGAACAGCGCAAGAAACAGCCACGGCTTATAATCGCCATTGGCCTCAATCGAATGGATAAGCGTCTGCGGCACGAGGAAAAGTCTAATGAAAAAAAATTCCGGCGCGACATATTCCTGCACAGTTCCGCTGGCTGAAGTTTTTTGGCCGGCTCACAGATGATTTCCGCTTCACGCTGCCACACTGCCGGCGATGTATTGTTCCATCTGTTCAATGGCCGAGTTCTGCGCCGAGATGATCCAGTTCACGAGGTCGCCAATGGAGATGATGCCGAGAACTTTTTGGCCGTCCACCACGGGCAGATGCCGGATGCGATGTTCCGTCATGAGCCTCATGCACTCCTCGACGGAATCGTTCGGGGTGATGCAGGTGACTTCGCCGGACAAAACATCCTGCACGCGGGTGTTCTTGGAGGTTTTGCCCATGAGGGCGATTTTGCGGGTGTAATCGCGTTCCGTGAAGATGCCGACGAGCAGGTCGCGCGACATGACGGGCAGCGCACCGATGTTTTTATCGGCCATGAGTTTGATGGCGTCGAGGACCGTGGCCTCCGGCGCGATGTGCCAGACGGCTGAACCTTTATGGTGCAGCAGGGAGCTGATGGGGGTGAGGGTTTTCATAGGAGTAATACTCTTATCGGCCTGTTTGGCGAATCTGGCAAGGGAAATGTATCAACAAAATGAAAAGCCGGATTTGCTTTCTGGCAGGGTAAATTTCGGGTTTAATGCCCCGCTTGGAGCGCAACGCGCGTTCCAAGCCAAACTGTTTACAAACTATGGAATTATTGACGACTGTCTTGCTGAAACCAGGTGAGGGCGACCGCATCGTCGCCGGCCATCCGTGGATTTACCACGGTGAAATTCTCCGCCTTACCGCACCCGCCGCCGATGGCGCGCTGGTGCAGGTCAAAGACCACCGCCAACGTCTGCTGGGCGTGGGCTTCTACAATTCCCACTCGAAGATCAATGTCCGCATCCTTGCGCCGGAACGCGTCGAGGTGAACGAAAAGTTTTTCGAGGAACGCGTTCGCGCCGCGCTCGTCGTGCGCCAAAAGCATTTGCCGGGCGCCACCTCCTTCCGCATTGTGAATGCCGAGAGCGATTTCTTGAGCGGCCTGATCGTGGACAAATATGAGGACGTGCTCGTCGTACAGATTTCCGCGCTCGGCATGGATCAACGTAAGCCGATGATTGTCGCCACGCTGCAAAAAATCTTTTCACCGCGCGCCATCCTCGAACGCAGCGATGTCTCGTCACGCAAGTTTGAGGGATTGCAAGAATCCAACGGTGTGCTGTTTGGTGAATTGAACGGGCTGGTTTCCGTGAACTTGAATGGACTGAAATTTGAAACCAATCTGGTCGGAGGCCACAAGACGGGAATGTATCTCGACCAGCAGGCGAATTATCAAGCCGTGTCGCAATTCGCGAAAGGTGGGCAGGTGCTCGACTGCTTCAGTTTTCTCGGCGGGTTCGGTTTGCACGCGGCGCGCGCGGGCGCAACGCATGTTCATTTGCTCGACCAAAGCGCCGATGCGATTGAAGCCTCGAAGCGCAACGCCGCCACCAACAGCCTCGCGGAAAAATGCTCGTTCGACATCATCAATGTTTTCGACTGGCTCAAAAACAACACCGCCGTCAAGCCGCACGAACGCGTCATCCCGCGCTTTGATTTGATCATCCTCGATCCGCCGTCGTTCACGCGCAATCGGGCGTCGGTGCCGGATGCGTTGCGCGGTTACAAGGAAATTCATCTGCGCGCGCTGAAACTGTTGAAACCCGGCGGAACGCTGGCGAGCTTCTGCTGCTCACATCATGTGGACGCCGGGCTGTTCCTGGATTCGGTGCTATCGGCGGCGTATGACACGCGCCACATCTTGCGCCGCGTGGCGACCTACGCACAAAGCCCTGACCACCCCATCATCCCGATGATTCCAGAGACTGAATATTTGAAAGGGTTTGCGTTTGAAAAGGTGCGGTAAAATTACTTCAACAACTCCCGCTGCCAGTCCATCAGTTCCGGTGCGTGTTTGTCCCAGTCGCGCGCGAGGTTGCCGATGACCGCCTTGCTGGCGATGAGCGTTGGGTCAATGCCGAGTGCATGCGCGTGGGCGTCGCGGCGTTTTTCGATTTCGCGGAAGCGGCGGAATTCCGCCTCGCTCGGACGGCGGAATTCGTGACGCAAGATTTCCGGATGCCGGCTCACTGGCACGGCGAGCCCGGCCTTGACGGCTTCGAGCAGAGTTTCGCGGCGGCGCGGGGACATCTTGGGCGGCAGGATGTGATCAAACGGCTGCTGCGCGGCGGCGGCCTCGGCGATATCCACCATGCGTTCATGACTCAAGACAAAAAAAGGCGGGCGGCAATAAGCGATGGCCTCTTTCTCGCGCCATTGCCACAACTCGCGCAAAACGGAGAGGGCAGGGCGGTTCAAGATGGAACTGCCCTTCACGCGCCAAACGGCATCGGTGTCCACGACGGCCGGTTGCGAACATTCTTCAATCAGGCGCGCACAGGATTCCTGATGCCAGGCGAGGCGGCCTTTGGATTCGAGCGTGGATTTTAATTTGTCCGCGAGCGGCTTGAGATGATGTGTGTCGTTGCGCGCGTAAATTTCCATGCGGTCGGTCAGCGGCCGTTGCGCCCAGTCGGCTTTCTGTGAGCCTTTGTCCAGTTTCACGCCAAGAAAATTTTCCACAAGCGCGCTCAAGCCGAATTGCCGTTCGCCCAGCAGCCGCGCGGCCAGCATCGTGTCGAAAATCGAGGAGGGCCGGAACTGATGATGTTTCTCCAACAGGCGCAAATCGTAATCCGCCGCATGAAAAATGAGCTCGCGACCGTTGAAGACATCGAACAGCAAATCGAGATTGATGGGCGCGAGCGGGTCTACGAGTTCATCGCCGTCGGTGGTACTGATCTGAATGAGGCAGATTTTTTCGGGATAGGCATGAAGGCTGTCGGCTTCGGTATCGAGCGCAAGCCATTGAGCAGTTCGGAGTTTCGGCAACAACGCCGAGAGTTTTACATCATTATCAATCACGTCAGTGCAAGTCTGGCAAATGGTTGGCCAAAAGAAAAGACTTCGCGGCTTCATTCAAACGACTTTGACCGCCAACCAAGAGCCAACGGCGTATCTTGAGCAAGTGCTTGTTTTTTAGTTGTTTAGCTAGAAACCTTTCCGGGTTGCGTCCGCGGATCGTTTCCGATAGGCTTTTCAAGCCGTTCACCGCATGAAGCGTTGGCGGTAAAACATTTATGGCTGAAGGATATTGTGTCAAATGCAAGGCCAAGCGGGAAATCGCCGATGGCGTCGAAGAAGTGATGAAAAACGGACGCAAGGCCATCAAGGGCAAATGCCCGGTCTGCGGCACGGTGATGTTCAAAATTCTGGGCGGCAAGGCCGCGCCCGCCGCTCCAACCAATCCGCCCGCCACGAGCTAATTTATGCCACTGCAGCTTGCCTATGTCATCCTCACCCCCTATTCGCTCTATAAATCGCGCAACGGCGGCATTTTGAGCCGGCTCATTTCGCGCACCGGACTGGATCTGGCTGCAATGCGGATGTTCGCGCCGAGCACCGAGTTGGTGAAGGAATACGCTGATACCATCGTGTCGGCTCAAGATACGCAGGATCGGAAAATCCAGGAGCTGCTTCGCGATTATGTCCTCGAAAATCTTTCGCCTGACAAGAAAACCGGCCGCCGTCGTCGTGTTATGGTGATGCTTTTTCGCGGCGACGACGCGGTGCGAAAAGTCCGGTCGGTCGTGGGCAACTTGAGTCCTGACCGGCGCGGTGGCGAGACAATCCGCGACACTTACAGCGATCTGATCATTGACGATAACGACGGCCATGTCCGTTATTTTGAACCCGCCGTGCTCGCCGCCCCGAATGTCGAGGAGGCTGACAAAAAACTGAAGATGTGGGCCAAGTATTCAGACAGCGACGGCGGCATTCTGGAAAATGTCATCGCCTATGCCCCCGGCGAAAAACCCGAGCGCTCGCTGGTGCTCATCAAGCCGGACAACTTTAATTTTGCGACAGGCCGCCCCGGCAACGTCATTGATTTCTTTTCGCGCACGGGACTTTTCGTCGTGGGCGTCAAGGTGCTGCACATGAGCACCGCGCAGGCGATGGAATTTTACGGCCCGGTCCGCGAATTTCTCCGCGCCAAGCTCAAGGACGGCGTCAGCGCCAAGGCCAAGGACATCCTCGAAAGGGAGTTCAACTTCAAAATTCCGGAAGCCGAACAAAAAGCGCTCGGTGACATCCTCGGCCCATTGCAGGGCGACAACCAGTTTGACAACATCGTCCGGTTCATGTCCGGTCATGCCCCCAATGAGGTTCCCAAGGCCGACTGGAACAGTCCCGGCACGCAAAAGTGCATCGCGCTTGTCTATGAAGGCGTCGGCGCGGTGAACAAGATCCGCGATGTGCTCGGCCCGACCGATCCATCCAAGGCACCCCCCGGCAGCATCCGCCGCGAATTCGGCTCGACCATCATGGTGAACGCCGCGCACGCGAGCGACTCGCCGGAAAACGCGAAGCGCGAATTCGGCATCGTCAAACCCGGCGAGAACAATTTCAAACAGGTAATCGAAGAAACGTTCGGGAAAATTTAATTCCGAACGGCGACAGCGTTTCAAATCCACTTCAAACGTAGGCCTTTTAGTTTCTGAAGCAACTGCGCATCCGCGGCGGGGAAATCAAAATTGGCGAGTTCTGTTTTTGTCACCCATTTCACGGCGGTGCAATCCAGCGGCTGCGGTTCGCCCGATAAAATCTTGCAGGTGAAAAATTTCAGGCGGACGGATTTTTCGGGATAATCGTGGAGAATCTCCTCAAACAAATTAGCGACGGAAATCTCCATACCGAGTTCCTCGCGGATTTCGCGGGCGAGGCATTGTTCAAAGGTTTCGCTGGCTTCGCGTTTGCCGCCGGGGAATTCCCAAAGGCTGCCGAGGTGCGACTTGGCGTGGCGCTGCGTGATGAGCAACTTGCCATCGCGGAAGATTAGCGCGGCGCTGACCTCGATGATTTTGTTACCGTCCGACACTCTTGTAGATCCACCCGAGTTTTTCCATTTCGGCGGGATCAAACAGGTTGCGCCCGTCGAACAGGATCGGATGCGACAACCCTTTTTTCGCCCGCGCGAGGTCAAGCTGCTTGAACTCGTCCCATTCTGTCGCCACGATGAGCGCGTCGCAGCCCTCGGCCACGGCGTTCATGTCGTCAATGTAGGTCACGTTCGGCAACAGCGCCTTCGCCTTGTCCATCGCTTTCGGATCGTGGACGCGCAGCGTCGCGCCGTCTTTTAACAAACGCTGGCACAGGTCAATCGCGGGAGAAGAGCGCACGTCGTCGGTGTTTTGCTTGAATGCGAGGCCGAGCACGCCGATGGTTTTGTCCTTCAAAACCCAGAGTGTGTCGGTGATTTTTTTTACGAAGCGGTCCATCTGGTCGGCGTTGATGCGCTGGACTTCCTTGAGCAGCTTGAAATCGTAGCCGACCTGCTCGGAAATCTTGATGAAGGCGCTCAAGTCCTTCGGGAAACAACTGCCGCCGAAACCGATGCCCGCATTCAAAAAGCGGCGGCCGATGCGTTCGTCCAGGCCGATGCCCTGCGCGACTTCCTGAACATTTGCGCCGGCGGCCTCGCAGATGGTCGCGATTGAGTTAATGTAGGAAATTTTGAGCGCAAGAAAGGAATTCGCCGCGTGCTTGATGAGTTCGGCGGAATTAATGTCAGTGACGATGATGGGCGCGTTGAACGGCGTGTAAATTTCCTTCATCGCGGCGATGGGCCGTGGCGAACCGACACCGATGACCACACGGTCGGGTTTCATCAGGTCGCCAACGGCAAAACCCTCGCGCAAAAACTCCGGGTTGCTGACCACGTCGAATTCCACTTTCGCCGCGCAATAACGCCGGATGGTCTCGGCCACTTTTTCGCCGGTCTTCACCGGGACGGTGCTTTTGTCCACGACGATTTTGTAGCTGTACATGGTGCCCGCTATGTCGCGTGCCACTTTTTCAATAAAGCTCAAATCCACCGAACCGTCCAGCTGCGGCGGCGTGGGCACCGCGATGAAAATCACGTCCGACTTTTGCACGCCCTCGGCGGTGCTGCGGGTGAAAAGAAGCCGGCCGGCGGCGACATTTTTTTTGACGAGCTCCTCAAGGCCGGGTTCGTAGATTGGAATGCCGCCCGCCTGAAGTGTTTTCACCTTGGCCGCGTCGTTGTCCACGCAGATGACATGGTGGCCGACTTCGGCGAAGCAGGTGCCGGTGACCAGGCCAACGTAGCCGGTGCCGATGATGGCCAGCTTCATGTTATTTGCTCAAGTTGAACGGCACGCTGGCGTCCGGCACCGGTGTTGCCGGAGCTTTCGGCAGTTTCTCATTCAATTCCATCGCGCGCAGCCCGGCCTCAGAACCGAGCGACGTGTTTGGGTAGGCGCGGGCCACCTCGCCGTAAAGCCGAGCCGCCTCGGCCAGTTTCCCCTGCGACTCGTCAATCCGCGCGAGGGCGAACTTCGCGTTGACCACCACGTTCGCGTCGGCGGTCTGGCCGGCCGCCTTTTCGTAGGCACTGACGGCCAAGTCGGCGTTGCCCAAGGCGTCGAGGCTCGCCGCCACACCGAGCGTCGCCTGCGGGGCGAAAAAATTATCGGGATAAGTATCGAGAAATTTCTGGAACTGCGTCTGCGCGTCGTTGTATTTGCCCATCGTGAACAGGGTGGTCGCGCCCTGCAACAGGGCGCGCTGCCCGGCGGCGGTCCCCGCATAATCCGTCGCGATCTTCAGGCAGGCATCGGCCAGCTGGTCGCTGCTTTCCGACAGGTCAATCTGCGTCAATTCTTGGCCGGCGGTGATTTCCCGCTGGTCTTGCCGGTAGGAATAAAAAGAAAAAACAAAGACGATGATGATGAGTATGGCCGCGCCAAAGGCGAGACGTTTCACGTTGGCCTCAAACCACGGCCACAGTTTGAAAAGAAAATCCGATGCTGCGTCTTGCGATTGCATAAAGGAAAAGATTTTCAGCGCGAATCGCCAAAACGCAAGCCTGAAATCTCCGGGGCAACGGAAGCAGCCAAATTTTTGTCAAATCGTTTTCGCTTTCCAGCGGCCAAACCCCAAGAAGAAAATGCCGCCGACGCCAAATAAAATTTCAGCGGACGATTTGGGGACGGGCGTGGCGTTGATGGCAAATTGAAGATTCCTATCGGACCCAAACCAAGACAAACCGTTTTTGCTGGCAACGAAAACGCCGATACTACCTCATTATTGCCTGCGACCCGACGCTGCCAGTTGAGGCTTGACCCATGTTGGACAGATAAGTCGTTCCGTGCGCCTGGACAATTGGCGCAGCAAGCATGACGATTGCAAATGTAAGGATGCCGTTGATGATTTTCCTTCTCATGCCGGACCTCGCTTGAATTCTTTCACTGACAATTCCGTTTCTACGCCTTTGACCGAGAATTGACGAGACTTCTTTGGGTCAAACGGACGAAACGCATTGACGTCGGCGCGCCGCTAAAACCAAACTGCGGACGGCACACGCCCGAATGAAAAGTAAATCTCCCGAACCCACGCTGACCGAACGGATGGAGGCCGCCGCCGAATTGCTGGAATCCATCGCCAGCAACCGCGGGCTGCTGGCCAGCGTTTCCGAGGCCGAACGCACGCGCCTGCTCTCGGTCGCCGGCCGGATTTCGCGTCCGGATGCGGTCGCGCGGCGGCAATTGGTGAAGGCGACGAAACGCCGACGCAAGGCCAGCAAATTGCAGCGCGCAGAAAAGGCGCTGAACCAGACGGGCATCCGTAAGCAGCGGCGGCAAACGGTGTTCACTACGCCAAATGTTTTTCCGCCGGCTGATTTCAAGCAAATAGAAATCGAGAATGATCCGGACTTCCGTGAAGCCGTCGAGGAACAAAACTGCTACATCTGCAAACAGGATTATTCGACCATCCATCATTTCTACGACCAGCTTTGCCCAACGTGCGCGGAGCTGAATTGGGTCAAGCGCACCGAGACGGCAGATTTGCGCGGGCGCGTGGCGCTGCTCACCGGCGGACGCGTGAAGATTGGTTATCAAGCCGGAATAAAATTGTTGCGTGCCGGGGTGCATTTGATTGTCAGCACAAGATTCCCGCGCGATTCGGCGATGCGGTACGCCGCCGAACCCGACTTCAAAGATTGGGACGGCCGTCTGGAAATTTTTGGTTTGGACCTGCGCCACACGCCGAGCGTGGAGGCATTTTGCAAACATCTGCTAACGACGCGCTCGCGGATGGATTTTATCATCAACAACGCCTGCCAGACCGTGCGTCGTCCGCCGGATTTTTACCAGCACATGATGGAAGCGGAAACCGGCTCGCTGGAAAAAATGCCGGAGGCCGCGCGCAAACTGCTCGGCGCTTACGAAGGCTTGCGCGGCTACCACATTTTGCCGGAAGGAAATTCCACCACGGCGTTGCTCGATGGAAAAATTTCCAAGATTGCCGGACTGGCGCACGCGGCGGAATTATCGCAGATGCCGCTGTTGCCGGAAGAACTAGAAGCGCAAAAGAGTTTATTTCCCGAAGGAAAATTAGATCAGGATTTGCAGCAAATTGATTTGCGCGGGAAAAATTCCTGGCGCTTGCTCATGGCTGAAGTTCCAATGGTCGAATTACTCGAAGTACAATTAGTCAACTCCATCGCGCCGTTCATCCTCAACGCTCGGCTCAAACCGCTTATGCTCCGCACGCCGGAGCGCGACAAGCACATCGTCAACGTCTCGGCGGTGGAGGGGCAGTTTTACCGGAAGTTCAAGACCACGCGACATCCGCACACCAACATGGCCAAGGCTGCGCTCAACATGATGACGCGCACGTCGGCGGCAGATTACCATGCCGACGGTATCCACATGAACGCCGTGGACACCGGCTGGGTGACGGACGAGGATCCGGTGCAGATCGCCGCGCGCAAGGTGGCGGCGCATCGCTTCCATCCGCCGC
>Ga0302324_100011750_pt1 | contig 17935 bp, 15 predicted proteins | sample Palsa_T0_1_FD_201949 | JGI IMG/M metagenome (GOLD analysis project Ga0302324, IMG submission 201949) | Peat permafrost microbial communities from Stordalen Mire near Abisko, Sweden - Palsa_T0_1 | ecosystem: Environmental > Terrestrial > Soil > Palsa > Peat permafrost | place: Sweden: Abisko... | reverse complement strand
AAGTGTCCCGGCCCCGCGGCGACGCTCGTCACCCGTCGGGCAGGTAGATCGCTATGGCGCGTCCATAACGTTGCAGCGTGAGGGTCGAGACGCCGACGCCCAGATCGATCGTACCGCGCGGGCCCTCATAGCTGTGCCCGACATCGGTGCCGATCGCCGCGCCCGGCTCATCGCTGATGCCCTCGAGCAGCACACCGTTCGCGCCGAGCTTGCCGGCCTCCTCCTTGAGCCTTCTCACCACCACTTCCGCCTTGCCCTCGAACGTGAAGGAGAACGATCGCTTGCTCGAAGCGCTCACCACTGCGATACGCTCATACGGCCGAGCCGGCGCCTCGGTGTAGAGCCGCACCTCATCGGCCGGGATGGGTGTACGCGCCGCACCGATCAACTGATGCGAGGACACGCAAGCCGCGAGCCAGATGCATGGCGCCGCGCGCGCCGCACGAGCGAATCGTGCGCCCTCAGGCCGAAAGCGCACCGGAGTCCTCGATGGCGAACTCGAAACAGCGCGTGCCGCTCCCCTCGCCCCTGCGCTCCCACGACCATTCGTAGAAGACCGCGGCGCCCCGTTCGTCGACGCGAAACAGCGTCGAGCAACGCGTCCCGTAGTCCGGCGCGCGCACGAACGCGCTCGACAGCAGCCGCTCCCATTCGAGCGTCGCGCCGGTGCGCGGCAAGTCGCCATCGCTCGCCGGCTGGTCATCGCGCAGCAAGTGCAAAATGGCGTCCGTATCGCGCGGGTCGGCGAGTGCCGCGGTGAGGGCGGTCTTCGCGTTCTGCACCTTGGGCCAAGGCGTGTCGAGCAAATGATTGGACAAACCGAAAACTCCGGGGCCGAGTTCCCGCCCCTCGCCGAGCACGCTTTCGTAGATCCCGAGGCGTCGTCCGTCGCTGAACAGGATGTTGAAGGGGTTGTAGCGAGGGCCGGCGCTCCTGAGATACTCGAGGCTCTCCGGCACGCTGCGTCCGGACTCGAGCAGTTCGCTGACCAGCGTACCCCGGCTCGGCGCGGTCGCCCGCCGCGGCCCGCCATCCCTGAAGTTGGTGAGGGCCGCGAACTGCCCGCGGCGAGTGACGCCAAGCCAGGTGCCGCCCGCGTGCAGGTCACGACCTGCCAGGATGCCCGCCTCGCCGGACCACCAGTCGGCGGTCGCGGTCTCGCGGTCGTGAAACTCGTCGCGATTGGCGGCGAGCACGCACGGAAACTCCGGGTGCGCGCGCCACGCAAGCAGGATCAGACACATGGGGTTAAAATCATAGGCCGTGCGGGCGCGTAATGGCGATGCGGATGGCGGCGAGCGGCGCATGATCGTCGAAAGGCTCGGTCAGCGGGTCGTTCGGCACGCCAAGAGAGCGCCAAAACGCATCGAGATCGGTGACCATTGGCGCCGCCCTCTCCCGCTCATAGAGATCCTCGAGCACCCGAGTGCCGGTGGCCGCATCGCCGATGCGCAGCACATCGCCGATGTCTCTCTCGGCGGCATAGCCTCCCGTCGCATCGAGAACCGCGCGCAACGCCGCCTGCAGGCCCTGCCGATTGGCGGTGCGTTGCCGGATCTGCACCTCGGCCTCGAGGCAGAAGAGTGCCCCGCCCCAGTATTTGCGGGCCCACGTTTGGGTCTGATCCATGCCTCCCTCTCCTTGCCGGGGCAAACCCAATGGCATCGAGCGCCGGTCCTCGGCCCAGACGTCGGCGACGGCGCGATTCCCGGCCTGCGCGCGCGCGATGCCCTCGACGTACACGGCGAGGCCTTCCGCCAGCCAGTCGTGCCCGCGGCCGATCTCCGGCAGCGCGAGATGAACCATCTCGTGCACCAGCACCCAGTCATTCGCCAGTCCCTCGGACGTGGCATCGCGCCCCAGGCCGACGTGGATCTGGAGGCCCCCTTCGTTGATCGTGCGCCCGCCGCCGATACCCGCACCGTCCATGACGCCGAGATCGAGAAACACGAGGGGCGCCGGGAAACGGCCGTAGTACTGCGCGACGATGTCCGCCGAGCGCCGCACCCAGGTGTGCAGCAGCTTTGTTCGCGCGGGGGTCGCCTGCTCGATGTGTACACAGAGGGTGGAGACACCCTCGGTCACGACCTCGGTCGTTTGCGGCCCGCAGGGATTTGTCTGCGCACGCACGCTCGACGCATGCAAAGCCGCCGTGGCGACGGTCGATGCGAGAGCGGCCGCGGCGAGGGCGAGCAAGCCATGGAGCGGGGCGCTGCGCATCATTCGCTCATGAGATTTTCAAAAGTCTGCTTGTGCGCGTTCACCCGCGCCAGATAGTCGCGCGCTTCGTGATCTCCGCATCGCTGTCCGTCGGCGAGGCGCAAGCCGCGTCTTGCGTATAGATCGCCCGCACCCGCTCCGCAGAGATGAATGAGCGCCGCGAGGTCCTGCTTGCGCGCGAGCGTCGCTCCCCGCACGGGATGATGCTCGAGTACGCTCGCCACCGCGCGGTCGAGATAGGCGGAGGTGAGCTCCACGGCATGCGAGGGAATGACGCGCGTGTACAGCCAGTTGAACCAGCAGGAATCCCAATCGTTCCACGGACCATCCGCCACCACACGGTGGTGGCGGATGCACAAACGCCGAGCCTCGTGGAACGTGCCGTCCGTGATTTGATACATACCCACCGCGCTCGATGCGGGACGATAGACATCGAAGGGCGCCGGGGTCAACGACCAGCGCCAGTACGTGCGCGCCACCGGATTGCCTGAGGCCTCCACCTGCGCGAGCGCGGCCAGCAGCGGCGGCGTCATGACGTCCGTGGAATAGCTGCGAAAGAGCGGCCCATATTCACGCCAGGTCTCCGCGGGGGTTTTGTTGAGCGTCCCGCTCACCGGAAAGAATAGCTCGGAAGGCTTGCGAACGACCTGGTAGATTCCGTTGAGTGCGAACCAGACCAGCACCGCAAGGGCGATGACGCCGCCCGCTTGCAAAAACGCGGGTGCACCGCGGAACGCGCCCCACGCGCGGCGCGATACGCGCAGTTTTCTACAGAGCCGGAGCGCACGCGATGCCCACGAGTCGATGGCGCGCCGCCGGCGCTGCCGGGACGCGACCCGGCGCGGCTGGGCCGCGGTCCGGCGCGCCTTCACCACCGGATCGGCGCGTTTTGTTTCATGCACTTATACGACATTTATACAATTATAGATTAATTCAAGCGCGAGGACATTCCATGCAAAGAACTCTGTGGCGCGGCGCCATCTCCTTCGGGTTGATCTACGTTCCCGTCGAGGTGATCAGCGCGTCCAAGGACAGCTCGCTCTCGCTGCACTTTCTCGACAGCCGCGACTTCTCGCCCGTCGGCTATCAGCGCATCAACAAAAGCACCGGCAAGGAAGTGGACTGGGCCCATATCGTGAAAGGCTACGAATACGAGAAAGGTCATTACGTGGCGCTGTCCGACGCCGACTTCAAGCATGCCAACGTGAAGGCCTCCGAGACCATCGAAATCGCGAACTTCACCGACCTCGGGCAGATTCCGCCGATGTATTACGAAACGCCCTACTACCTGAGCCCGCAGAAGGGCGGACAGAAGGTCTATTCGCTATTGCGGCAGGCGTTGCAGTCGACCGGCAAAGCGGCGGTCGGCACGTTCGTGATGCGCGGGCGACAGCACCTCTCGGTGATCTTACCCAACGGCGAAGCGCTCATGCTGATCACGCTGCGCTTCGCCAATGAGGTGCTCGCCCCCGTCCAGGTCAAAAATGCAGTCGACTCGGGCAAGGACAAGAAAGCGACTCCCGCCGAAATGGCCATGGCACGCAAGCTGGTCGAGCAAATGTCGGGGTCCTTCAAACCCGAGGCCTTCAAAGACACCTATCGCGCCGATCTCATGCGGCGCATCCAGGAAAAGATCCGCACCAAGCAAACCCACGCGCTCGCCGAGGAGCCGCCACCCGCGGAGCGGCCCAAGGCGCAGGTCATCGACCTGATGGAGGCGCTGCGCGGCAGTCTCCGGAAAAAAAGCGCGCGCGCGGCGCCCCGCGGAGCGGCCAAGGCCAGGAAGCGCGCCTAGCGCCCTTCAGGCGATCTGGCAAGGAATCATGGCGTCCTCGTCGAAGGAGTACACCGCGCAGAGTCGATGATAGCCGTCCGCAATGATCAGCTTGCCGTGCGCCGGGTCGCGGTACAGCAAGAGCGGCGACACGGGCTCCTTGAGGATGATCAGGGCGCGATATCGCTCGACGTGGCTGTCGGTGCTTCGCAGCATGGGCAGATCCGAGGCGCGGAAGATATCCTTGGCCGCGAATTCCGCGACCCGGGCGCGCCTCATTCGGCCGATGAGAGCACGCGCTTCGCGCGGACGCATGAGCAGGCTCAAATACGATTCGGCCGCCGGATAATCGTGTTTTTGCGGCTTGGGGAACCAACGGATTTTATTTTTCTTCATGTAGACCCGCCCTTCCCCCACGCCGACGCCCGAGCGCATATAGTACGCGGGGAGCCCCTTCCGGAGGAGTCCATGCAACACGCAGTCCGCAAATACCTGAAAGCCCTCGAGGCCGGCGACCCTGGGAAAGCGGCCGCATTGTGCGTCCCGCAAGGATGGGTGCAATCCCCGTTTCTCGGTCGCATACCGGTGCGAGAGTATGTCGCCAAGGTTGCCGAGGCGTCCGGCCGGAGCGAGCTCACCGTGCACGATGTGCTGGTGAGCGCGGAAGGACACATGCGTTCGGTCGCCTACTACCTGTACGACTGGCAGCTCAAAGACGGCTCGCGAGTGTCCTTCGAATGCGCGGACGTTTTCAACTTCGATCCGGATACAGGCCGAATCGCATCGATCGTGCTCGTGTACGACACGCATCTGGTGAGGGACGCGGTGCAGGACAAGTATCCGTGAGCGCCGCGCAACCGCGGCCCCGTATCGCTCATTCGACCCCGGCGAGACCGGTCAGTGTGAGCACGCCCGACGAGGCCAAGTAAGCGAGCACCGGCAGCAGGGCGAGCGACAAGACCGCTGAGACTCGCACGAGGTTCCTCGCGAATGAGGAGCGCAGCGACACGGCGCAGCGGTACATCGCGATGGTCACATACACGCTGAAGATGAGTCCCCCGGCGGTGTACACCCACATCGCCCGCTCACTCTCGACGTCGATGAGCAGGCCGAGCGCGCTGTAGACCAGAGACCCCACGATCCCGTACCAGCCGAACACGTTGCCGAAGCTGGTCTTGCCGCGCAGCGGATCCATGATCCAGCGCTTGAGACGGGACTCTTCTTGGCTCATATCGCGCGGACAGTAGCAGGCGGCGTCGGCACGCGCTACTTTCGCCGGTACGCCGCGAGCTTGCTGTGCGTGCGGTTCGCGTCTTCCTGAGTGAAGTTGTCCGCTTGCGCCTTTTCGCGCACGACCCGCTCGAACTCGCGCGAAGGCACGGGGCGGCTGAAATGAAAACCCTGGTACTCATCGCACCCGACGGCCTTCAAGAAATCGAGTTGCGCCGGCGTCTCCACTCCCTCGGCCACCACCTTGAGCCGCAGGCTGTGCGCGAGCGAGACGATCGCACGCACGATCGAGGCGTCTTCCGGACGGCTCACGATCTCGTTGATGAACACCCGGTCGATCTTCAGCTTGTCGATCGGCAACCGCCGCAAATAGCTCATACTCGAGTAGCCGGTGCCGAAATCATCCACCGACACGAGCACGCCCATGGCGCTCAACTGCTCGAGGATGGCGATGGATTCCTCCGGATCGCTCATCACCGCGCTCTCGGTCAGCTCGACCTCGAGATACTGCGGCTCGAGACCCGCATCGTCGAGCGCGCGGCGTATCGTATGAATAAGGCCGCTGCCGCGGAACTGCGACGGCGACAGATTCACCGAAACGCGCATGGGAGCGAGCCCGGAAAGGCGCCAAGCGCGCGCCTGCCGGCACGCCTCCTGCACCACCCACTCGCCGATCGCGCCGATGAGCCCGCAATCCTCCGCCAGGGGGATGAAGGCGTCGGGCGTGATCACGCCGCGTTCCGGGTGCACCCAGCGGATCAACGCCTCGGCGCTGCGTACGGCACCGGTGTCCGTGTGGACCTTGGGCTGATAATAGAGCTCGAATTGCTTCAGAGCGATTGCCTGATGCAGGTCGCTCTCCAGCTGAACGCGGTTGTCGAGACCCGCGCTCATGTCGCCCTCGAAGCATTGCACGCACCCGCGCCCGCGCTGCTTCGCGCAATACATGGCCGCATCGGCGTGCGCGATCAGCGCCTCGATGGTCTTGCCGTCCTGCGGATAGAACGCGATGCCGATGCTCGGCGAGGTGTGCACGTCGACCTGCGCGATCCGCACCGGCGCCTGCAGCACCTCCACCGCGCGAATCGCCAATCCCTTCGCGTCCTCTTGCTGGTGAATGGAGGTGATCAGCATGACGAACTCATCGCCCCCGATGCGCGCCACGGTATCGGTCGAGCGCACCAGCCCCGACAAGCGGCGGCCCACCTCCTGCAATAGCTCATCGCCCGCGCCGTGCCCCAAGGAGTCGTTCACGAGCTTGAAGCGATCGAGATCGCAGACCATCAGCGCGAATGTGCGCCCGTCGCGATCCACATGCGCCATCGCCTGCGTGAGGCGATCGTCGAGCAGCACGCGGTTCGGCAAGCCGGTGAGCGCATCGTGGGTGGCGAGATGGCGCAACTGCCGGGTGGCAGCCTCCAATCCCCGGGTGCGCACGCTGATGACCTGCTCGAGCTCTTGCATGTGATCGCGCACCAAGCGCTCGTTGTGCCACTTGCGCGTCAGCGCAGTGGCGCACTGCAGGACCTCGATCGGCTCGGCGGGCTTGCGCAATACCAGCAGCTTGTCGGAATGATTGAGCCGCTCGACGACTTCCGACCAGTCGTAATCGGTGTGCGCGGAGCAGATGACGACATGCACGTCCGGATCGACTTTCCAAAGCTCTTCGATGGTCTTCAAGCCATCCCAACCCGGCGGCATGCGCATGTCGACGAACGCCATGGCGTACGGCGCGCCGCGCTCGAGCGCCGCCCCGGCCATCGCGACGCCGTCCTGTCCCTGATAGGCGGAGTCGACCTCGAAATTCGGGCGCGCGGGCGCGTTTTTCCGATCGCCGAACAGGTCCGCCTCGAGCTGGGCAAGCGTCTCCTGCGCGGTGTCCTCGGGACCTGAGCTCAGTACCTTGCGAAAATCCCCGTGGATGGAGACGTTGTCGTCGATGAGCAAGACGCGGTTGCTTGTGGGGCTCGGCTTGGACAACACGGGACTCCGCGGACGCGTTCACTATGCTCAGCCAAGCATATCGACGCGGTCGGCCCAAAACTGAAGCCGAGTTCACATTTGTTCGCCGCCTGCTGCGCTAAATTGCGCTATCGGCGTGCCTGTCACACTCGCCGGCAGGCCGCCTCCCGGGGCGCTCATCTGGACGCCGCGCCGTCTCGCAACGCTCGCAGCGCCCCCTCGAAATCCGCCGCCGCCTTGTCGATGCCCGCGGCCACGTTCTCGATCACTTGCGCGACCTGGGGCACCTGCCCTTCCGCCTCGCGCCAGCGCTTCTCGTCCATATACTCGCGCACGGCGGCGATCGGCTTGGCGCCGTATCCCGTGTAGGCCCCCGGGGCATACACTTGATTCTTGAACCAGGGACGCTCCGGCAGCCCCTTCTGATTCAGAAACAAACGCGACACTCGCTCGAGGTCCGCATTGATGAGCGCCAGCGGCTCGCGCGGCAGCTCGGGCGAACCCGCCGCTTCGTAGGCGGCGAGGATCCGGGAATAGCGTTCTGCACTTTTCTTCAAGAGGGCGATCGCGTTCTTCATAGGGGCGAAGTTGATGAACGGCGGAATCGTCTCCGGCGGCGGGGCGATGATCGGGCGATGCGGGTCGTTGATCGCCCGATACACGCCCTCTTGCAACTCGAGATCGAGCTCCTTGAATTCGTCCTGCCTCTCCTTCAGGAGTTTCTCGAGGTCCGACTCGTACTTCGCCACGGCCTCCGCCTGCGGCGCATAGTCCACCGGGATCAAATCCGCATCCGCGAGGCGCATGATCGCCGTGCCCGCGGTCTGCGACAGCGCGCGACCGTAGGCGAAGTCGGTGTCCACGAAATGCGTGTACCAGTAGAAATCGTCGTAGATGGAGTGATACTGAGTGCCGTCGTCCTCATCGCCGAACTCGATGCTCAGGGTGGAGATGCCGGCGTAGTCCTGAAAGGCCGTGTAATCGGAGCCATCGCCGAGCGCAGTCACCTCGAGGTCGTTGCGCTTGCGGACGGCGGCGCGCTCCTCCGCGTTCTTCGCCTTCGAGAGGCTGTACAGGTGCGAGCGCTGATACACCGTCATTTGCGTTTCCGGATCGGTGACGGCGCGGGCGACTCCGCTGATGAAGCTCTCGAGATCCTGGGTGCCCTCCGGCAGCATATAGCCGCGCTCGTTGGTATCGGAATTGACGTAGGCGATCGCGTGCTTCTGCAGCTCCGCGAGATGGGTCTCCACCCACTCCACCGAGCCGAGCAGCCCCGGCTCCTCGCCGTCCCACGCGCAGTAGACGATGGTGCGCGCCGGCATCCAGCCGCGCGAGCGTAGATCCCCCAACGCTCGCGCCTCCTCCAACATCGCGGCCTGTCCCGCGATGGGATCGTCGGCGCCGTTCACCCAGGCGTCGTGGTGGTTGCCGCGCAGAACCCATTGGTCCTGGTCCTTCGAGCCGTGCAGGATTGCAATCACGTCGTAGATCGGCTTCAAGTCCCAGTTGGAATTCACCTTGAGGTGCACGACGGCAGGCCCCGGGCCGACGTGGTAGGTGATCGGCAGAGCGCCGCGCCATTCGGCGGGCGCGACCGGGCCCGCGAGCGCCGTCAAAAGAGGCAGCGCGTCGGCGGAAGAGATCGGCAGCACGGGGATCTTGGTGATGGTCTTCGCGTCCTTGATCGCGAGCCGCTTCGCCTGCGCCGTGGCGCCGACCCCGGGAGTCAAGGGATCTCCCGGATAATCGGTGTCCATGACACTGCCGCGCTGAACTCCTTCTTTGGGCCGCCAGCCTCCGTTCGGATACTGATCGCCCTCGAAATAGCCATCGCCCTTCGGATCGGAAAAAATGATGCAACCGATCGCGCCGTGCTCCGCGGCCACTTTTGGCTTGACGCCGCGCCATCCGCCGCCGTAACGCGCGATGACGATGGCGCCCTTCACCGATATTCCGAGCCGGTCGAGCTTCTCGTAATCGTCGCGATTGCCGTAATTGACGTAGACCAGCGGGGCGGTCACGTCGCCGTCCGCAGAATAGGCATTGTAGGTGGGCAGCTGCTCCGAGGTCTGCGCCGAGGTCGGATCCTCGGCGATCGGCGGCTCCTGGAGCGATGCCCGAAACGCCACGGGCTTGATCATTTCCACGACCCGCTCTTTCGGCGTCGGAAACAGAACGTCGAAGATCTCGATGTGCGCATCGAATCCCCACTCCTTGAATCGGGCGAGGATCCACTCCGCGTTGTCCTTGTCGTAGGGTGACCCGACATTGTGCGGGCGCGCGCTGAGCCGGCGCATGTTCTCGCGGATGTTGTTCGCCGATATCTCCGCGCGAAATTTGTCCTCCCAGTCCGCCTCGCGGGCCGAGTTCGAGGCACTATAGCCAAGGAGCGTGGAGGAGTCCGTCGTCTGTGACGAGACGGAGAGCCACGGAATTACCGCAAGCCCCATGAGGCCGAACCATCGCAAGGACATCAACACTCCCTTCTAGAACGCAGACCCGCCGCGGGCCTCGTTTCGGTCAAGCGCGCCCAATCGCGCGCCAGCGAGTGTAATGTCCGGCGTCTAAATTTGCAGGGTCAATGCACGGGCAAGCGGCGCTGCGGATGTCGTCCGCAGCGCCGCCGCGCGCGCCTCACGCGTTCCGGGCGCGAAGCCCCGTCAAGGCCGGGTGTCCTTGTCGGCGTCCTTCACATTGCTTTTGAAGCGCTCCTTGGCATCGCCGAGCCCCGCTTGCGCGGTACCGATGGTTTTCTTCACCTTGCCCTTGAGCTCTTGCGTCGGATTACCCACCACACGGCCGGCAACCTCTTGAACCTTACCGGTAGCTTCCCTGACCCGGCCATCGACCTGATCCTTATTGATGCCCATTGATCTTGGCTCCTACGTGATCGGCACGTTGCCGACGGAGCCAATATGGCACCGCGCAGCGGGCACACCTGTAGGAGCACACAGGAACCCGCTGTCAGACCTACCTGCGCCCGCCGCAGGACGGGCAGGAAGTCGATATCGGGGCCGCGGACGCGGTATGTTTGTACCTGATGGACAATATGGTACACGTACGGGGTGCCCGGGAGCACAACTTGAAGAGCGTGGATGTCGACATTCCGCGCGATGCCCTGGTGGTATTCACCGGCATTTCGGGATCCGGCAAGTCATCGCTCGCCTTCGGAACGCTGTACGCCGAAGCGCAGCGGCGCTACTTCGAATCGGTCGCGCCCTATGCGCGCCGTCTGATCGATCAGGTAGGGGTGCCCGACGTCGACTCGATCGAGGGATTGCCTCCCGCGGTCGCCTTGCAGCAGCAGCGCGGATCGCCGAGCACGCGCTCTTCGGTAGGAAGCGTGACGACGCTCTCGAACTTCTTGCGCATGCTCTACTCGCGCGCCGGCACTTACCGCCGCGGCCGCCCGATGCTGCATGCGGAGGATTTCTCCCCGAACACACCGCAAGGAGCGTGTCCCACTTGCCACGGCCTCGGCTACGTGTACGACGTCACCGAGCGCTCGATGGTGCCCGACGACTCTCTCACCATCCGCGAGCGCGCCATTGCGGCGTGGCCGCCCGCCTGGCACGGGCAAAATCTGCGCGACATCCTGGTGAGCCTGGGCTACGACGTCGACACTCCCTGGCGAGACCTGCCGCGCAAGGACCGCGATTGGATTCTGTTTACCGACGAGCAGCCCAGCGCGCCCGTCTATGCGGGCTACACGCCGGCCGAAACGCGCCGTGCCCTGCGGCGCAAGGAGGAGCCCAGCTACATGGGGACCTTCACCGGCGCGCGCAAGTACGTGCTGCAAACCTTCGCGACCACCCAGAGCGCGCTCATGAAAAAGCGCGTCGCCCGCTTCATGACGGGCACTTTGTGTCCGAGCTGCAAGGGCAAGCGCTTGAAGCGCGAAGCGCTCGAGGTCACATTCGCGGGCTACGATATCGGCGCGCTGTCGCGCCTGTCGCTCACGGAGCTCGCGCAAGTGCTGTCGCCGGCCGCTCGAGGCCGATTCGGCACGAACGCGCAGCCGCCGGCCGCGCTCACCGAGGAGAAGCGCATCGGCGCCCGGCGCATCGGCGCCCGGCGCATCGGCGCCCGGCGCATCGCCGCGCAGCGCATCGCGCGCAACGTCAATGAGCGCGTGGAAACCCTGCGGGCGCTGGGCCTCGGCTATCTCTCGATCGAGCGCAGCACCCCGTCGCTTTCGCCCGGCGAGCTGCAGCGCTTGCGCTTGGCGACGCAGATTCGCTCGAACCTATTCGGCGTCATCTACGTGCTCGACGAGCCCTCGGCCGGCTTGCATCCGGCCGATACCGAGGCGCTCATCACCGCGCTCGATCAGCTGAAACGGTCGGGTAATTCACTGTTCGTGGTCGAGCACGATCTCGACTTGATGCGCCACGCGGATTGGATCGTCGACGTGGGTCCGGAGGCCGGCGTGCACGGCGGGCGCGTGCTTTACAGCGGTCCGCCGCATGGGTTGCGCGCCGTGGAGCACTCGCATACCGCACACTATCTGTTCGGGCACCGGACGGTGCGCCACGCGCCGCGTACGCCGCGCGGATGGCTGCGCCTGAAAGGTATTCGCCGCAACAACTTGCAGGGAGTCGACGTTGATTTCCCCATCGGTGTGTTCACGGCGGTGACGGGCGTGTCGGGTTCCGGAAAATCGAGTCTGGTGAGCCAGTCGCTGGTGGAGCTCATAGCGGCTCATCTAGGGGCTGAACCGGCCGCCTCGCCCGAGGAGCGGGACGAGCTCGAAGTCGCTTCCCTCGCGCCCGTCGGCGGACGCATCGAGCCCGGGTTCGCGGGAATCAAGCGCCTGGTGACCATCGATCAGAAGCCGATCGGCCGCACTCCACGCTCGAATCTCGCCACTTATACAGGTTTGTTCGACGCCGTACGCGCTCTGTTTGCCGCGACCCCACAAGCGAAGGCCCGGCGCTACAGCGCGGGGCGTTTCTCCTTCAACGTGCCGGCGGGCCGCTGCGAAACTTGCGAGGGTGAGGGGTTCGTATGCGTCGAGCTGCTATTCATGCCGAGCGTGTATGCACCGTGCCCCACCTGCCATGGCGCGCGCTACAACGCGAAGACTCTCGAGGTTGAATACCACGGGCGCCACATTGCGCAAGTACTGGACATGACGGTGGAGGAAGCGCAGGGATTCTTCGGCGACTCGCCCGCCGTCGCCCATACGCTGACACTGCTGCGAGAGATCGGGCTGGGATATCTGCGCCTCGGTCAGCCGGCCACCGAGCTCTCCGGCGGAGAAGCTCAACGCATCAAACTCATCACGGAATTGCAGCGACAGCAACGCGGCGCGACCCTTTACGTCATCGACGAGCCCACCATCGGCCTGCACCCGGCTGACGTCGACAAGCTCATGATCCAGCTGAATGCCTTGGTCGATGTCGGCAACACGGTGATCGTGGCCGAGCACGAGATGAGGGTCGCCGCCGGCGCCGATTGGCTGATCGACATGGGGCCCGGTGCGGGCGATCTCGGGGGCCGGGTCGTCGCCTGCGGTCCGCCGGCCGCGGTGGCGGCAGCGAACGTAGGGCGCACCGCCCCCTATCTGGCCGCATGGCTGGCCGCGGAGAGCGGACCGGCGGAGCGAGTGGCCGCGGCAAGTGCGGGGTAATGTACAAAACCCTTGCTTTGGAAAACGACACGTGTCATTTTTGCGCGCGTGAATGAAACCACCAAATCCGTTCCGCAGGACTTGCCCCCCGCCCGGCGCGTCGGGCGACCCCGGCGAGGCACCGAGCAGGAGCGCACCGATGCGCTCATTGCAGCGGCAACCCGGGTTTTCCTGCGCGACGGCTTCGGTGCCGCCAGCATCGACAAGGTGGCGCACGAGGCGGGGGTTTCCACCCGCACCATCTATGAGCGCTTCAAGAACAAGGCGGATCTCCTGGTATCGGTCATCTCGCGGTTGGTGGAGCGTGACATGGCGAGCGTTTTCGCCACCGCCGAGCTCGATCGCATGGAGGTGCGCCAGGCATTGACGGCCATCGGCCGATCCATCACGGGCCGTGCCTGCGACCCGCAGGCGGCAGCGCTGTTTCGCATCGTGGCGACCGAAGCACAGCGCTTCCCGGCGCTTGCCGAAAAAATGCGCATCGCCACCAAAGATCGCATCGTGAGCGCGGTGGCGCAGTATTTTCGCGGGCAGATCGCCCGCGGCCGGCTCGCCCTCGCCGATCCCGAGCGCGCCGCCGCGCTGTTCACGCACATGCTGAAGGCCGAGCTGCAGGAATGCATGCTGTTCGGTTCCATTCAGGACGTCGCCCGGCTCGACTTCCAAAGCCACATCGATCAGGTGGTCGAGATCTTCTTGAACGGCGCCGCGCCGCGCGGACTCAGCCGCGGTGCTTGAGGCAATCGTGTACTTGCGGCGCCCGAAGGGAATGCCGTGTTGCCTGGCGCTCGCCGCGGCTTTGCTCCCGGCGTGCGCCGTCGGACCGAACTTCAAGCCCCCGCCGCCGCCGCGCGACGCCGATTCCTATCTGCCCGCGGACCACGCGCTGCCCGAGGCTACGGCCGCCGCGCCGGTTGCCGGCGGCGAAACGCAGCGCTTCGTGAGCCCGCAGGACATCCCCGGGCAGTGGTGGACGCTGTTTCAATCGCCCGACCTCAATGGGCTGATCGAGGAGGCGCTGAAGCACAGTCCGACGCTCGAGGCCGCGCAGGCGGCCCTGCGGCAGGCCAACGAGAATGTTGCCGCCCAGCGGGGCGCATATTTTCCAAGCTTGACGGGCACCTATCAGGCGCAGCGTGCGGATGCGTCTCTCACCTCGTTCGGTCTGCCGGGCAACGGCAACTACCTCTACACCCTGAACAGTGCGAGCGTGAACGTCGCCTATACGCTCGATGTGTTCGGCGGTATCCGCCGCCAGGTCGAGGCGCTGCAGGCGCAGGCGGATTACGAGCGCAGCTCGCTCGAGGCAAGCTATCTCGCGCTCACCGCCAACGTGGTAACCGCCGCGGTCACCGAAGCATCGCTCCGTGCGCAGGTCGCGGTGACGGAGGAAGTCGCCCGGTCGCAGCGCGCGCAGCTCGACATCACCCAACGGCGCGTCACGGCGGGCGGCGCATCCCGCGTCGATGTGCTGCAGCAGCAGGCGACTCTGCAGGCGACTCTCGCGACATTGCCGGCGCTGCGCACCCAGCTCGCGCAGGAGCGGGACCTGCTCGCGACCTACGTGGGGACGCTGCCCGCACGCTACGACGGCGGCGCTGTTCAGCTCGACGCCCTACACCTGCCCCAGGATCTTCCCGTCAGCCTGCCCTCGCGCTTGGTCGAGCAGCGCCCGGACGTGCGCGAATTCTCGGCTCTGCTGCACGAGGCCACCGCCCAGGTCGGCGTCGCGACGGCGAACATGCTGCCGCAGTTCACGCTGACGGGCGCCTATGGCGCCGCTTCGCCTAAGTTCTCGGACTTGTTCACACCCAGCTCCGCCGTCTGGAATCTCGCCGGCGGGATCACTCAGCCGCTGTTCAAAGGCGGACAGCTCGTGCATCAGCGCCGCGCAGCGGTGGCCGCGGCTCAGCAGGCGGCCGCGAATTACCGGGCGACCGTGCTCACGGCCTTTCAGAACGTTGCGGATAGCTTGCTCGCTCTCGAGGGCGATGCCGAGGTCCTGGCCGCCCAGACCGGCGCCGAGCAATCGGCCGCGGGAAGCTTGCAATTGGTGCAGGCGCAATACAAAGCCGGCGGCGCGAACTATCTGCAGGTGCTCACGGCCGAGCAGGCCTACCAGAACGCGACGCTCGCGCTGGTCAAGGCGCGTGCACAGCGCTTCCTCGACACGGCCGCTCTATTTCAGGCGCTCGGCGGCGGTTGGTGGAATCGCTCCGACGCCGCCGCATCCGTCTCCGCTGCGAAAGGAATCTCCTGATGTTGAATACCCCCGTGCTGGAGGGCGCCCGCGCGCCCGGGCCGCGACGGATGGCGGTGGCGCTCATTGTCATGGTGCTGCTCGTCGGCTTGCTCGTGGGCGGCGTGTTCGGTTGGCAAGCCTTCACGGGCTCGTTCTTCAAGAAGTTCATGGAGCAGGCGGCAGCCGCCCCGCAGATCGTGTCCACCGTGACGGCCGCGAGGACGCCCTGGCAGGCGCAGGTTCACGCCATCGGCTCGTTGCGTGCCGTGCGCGGCGCGGACCTCTCGGCGCAAGCCTCCGGCGTGGTGGACGCCATCGAGTTCGATTCCGGGAACGATGTGCCGGCCGGCAAAGTGCTGCTGCGGCTGCGGCCGAATGACGACTTCGCCAAGCTCGACCAGCTGGAGGCCGCCGCGGAGCTCGCAGGGCAGACTTTGAAGCGGGATCAGGAGCAATTTGGGGCACAGGCGGTGAGCCAGGCTGTGATCGATACGGACGTCTCGACGCTCAAGGCGGCGCGCGCCCAGGTGATCGCACAGCGCGCGCTCATCGACGAGAAATTCGTCAAAGCCCCGTTTGCGGGCCGGCTCGGCATACGGCAGGTCGACCTCGGCCAGTATCTCGCTGCCGGGACGACCATCGTCACCCTGCAGGCGCTCGATCCGATACTGATCGATTTCTACGTGCCGCAGCAGGCTCTCAAGGACGTGCGGACCGGCCAGATCGTCTCGGCGAGCGTCGATACCTTTCCGGGCGCCGCCTTCCCGGGCGTCATCGAGTCGATCAACTCCAAGGTCGACCCGGCGAGCCGCAACGTGCAGATTCGCGCCTCTTTCCGCAACGCCGACCACCGACTCGTGCCCGGAATGTTCGCGAGCGTATCGATCGATGCGGGCCCGCCGGCGAGCGAGATCACGCTGCCGCAGACTGCGATCACCTACAACCCGTACGGCAACACGGTGTTCGTGGTCGAGCACGGGACGAGCGGCGGCAAGCCGCGCGACACGGTGCAGCAGCGCTTCGTCAAGCTGGGTGATACCCGCGGCGATCAGGTCGCCGTGCTGAGCGGCGTTGCGCCGGGCGATGTGGTGGTGTCGGCCGGGCAGATGAAGCTGCGCAACGGCACCGCGATCGCGGTCAACAACGCGGTGCAGCCCACGGATGAGCCGACACCCACTCCGCCGAACGAATAAGGCCGGCGCCGCGGCATGAAATTCACCGATATCTTCATTCGCCGACCCGTGCTCGCCACCGTGCTGAGCCTGGTCATCCTGGTGATCGGGCTGCGCTCGTTCAGCGCGCTCCAGGTGCTCGAATATCCGCACACCGAGAACGGCGTCGTCACCGTCTCGACCAGCTTCCCCGGCGCCGATCCGGAGGCCATCGCGGGATTCGTCACGACCCCCATCGAAGCCGCCGTCGCTCAGGCGAACGGCATCGACTACATGACCTCGACGAGCCAGAGCAGCACCAGCACCATCACGGTGTACCTGCGGCAGAACTACGACACCTCGAAGGCGGCGGCCGAGATCAACATCAAGGTCAACTCGGTTCTCAACCAGCTGCCCTCCGGCACGTTGCAGCCGACCATCGACGTGAAAGTCGGACAGACCATCGATGCGATGTTCATCGACTTCACCAGCGGCACGCTCGCTTCGAACGAAATCACGGATTACTTGATTCGCGTGGTGCAGCCGCGCCTGCAGGCGGTCGAGGGCGTGCAAACGGCGGAGATCCTGGGCGGCCAGACCTTCTCGCTGCGCGCCTGGCTCGATCCGAAGAAGCTCGAAGCCTATGGGATGACGGCGAGCGATGTGGCATCGGCCTTGGCGAACAACGACTACGTCTCCGCGGTCGGCAACACCAAGGGTCAGATGATCCAGGTCACCCTCACCTCGACCACGAACCTGCATTCTCTCGAGGAGTTCCGCGATCTCATCGTCAAATCAGTGAACGGCGCGAACGTGCGCTTGAGCGACGTCGCGCAGGTGACCTTGGGCGCGGACAGCTATGAGGCGAGCGTCGTGGTCGATGGCCACACCGGGGTGTTCATCGGCATACAGGTGGCTCCGGCCGCGAATCTGCTGGCCGTCATCAAGGGCGTGCGCGACGTGTTTCCGGACATCCACGCCCAGCTGCCGCGCGGCCTCGAAGCCCACATCATGTACGACTCCACGGACTTCGTGAACGCCTCGATTCATGAAGTCGTGCTGACCTTGGTCGAAGCACTGGTCATCGTCATGCTGGTGATTTTCGCTTTCCTGGGATCGCCGCGCTCGGTGTTGATCCCGGTGATCGCGATCCCGCTGTCCCTCATCGGATCGCTCGGCATCATGCTCGCGCTCGGCTTCTCGATCAATCTGCTCACCCTCCTCGCGCTGGTGCTGGCGATCGGTCTCGTCGTCGACGATGCCATCATCGTGGTCGAGAACGTCAACCGCCACCTCGAGGCGGGCATGCCACCGCTCTCCGCGGCAACCCAGGCAGCCCGCGAGCTCGGCACGGCGATTCTCGCCATGACCGTCGTGTTGCTGGCCGTGTATGTTCCCATCGGATTCCAGAAAGGCTTGACCGGCGCGCTGTTCACCGAGTTCGTATTCACGCTCGCGGGCGCCGTGACCGTCTCGGCAGTGATCGCGCTCACGCTCTCCCCGATGATGTCCTCGCGGCTGCTGCGCCCGCATCGGGCGGAGGATACGGGCTGGGAGAGCCGTCTCGTCAGGTTCATCGACGCGCGCTTCGCGGCTTTGCGAGGGTGGTACGAGCGTCGGCTCGAGCGCAGTCTCGATTACACCCCGGTCACCGCCATTTTCGTGGTGCTGGTGCTGGTCAGCATCGCGCTTTTGTATCGCAGCGCGCACGGCGAGCTCGC
>Ga0302324_100011748_pt1 | contig 17936 bp, 14 predicted proteins | sample Palsa_T0_1_FD_201949 | JGI IMG/M metagenome (GOLD analysis project Ga0302324, IMG submission 201949) | Peat permafrost microbial communities from Stordalen Mire near Abisko, Sweden - Palsa_T0_1 | ecosystem: Environmental > Terrestrial > Soil > Palsa > Peat permafrost | place: Sweden: Abisko... | reverse complement strand
TCCTCGATTATTTGAACATTTGAATAGCCAACATTTGTGAAGAGATTGTGATGCTCCTCAACGCTCAGAAGCGCCATGCCTATTTGCGGCGCATGCTTTTCAAACAACTTTGCGGCCAAAGTACTCGCGCCTTATAGATTTCCGCTATCAGGATGAGCGTGCCGCCGGGCTTCAGGACCCGGAAGACCTCGCGCGTGTCGCCAGTCAAGTTGGGCCACCGAAAGTGTGTTTCCACGGCAGTAACGAGGTCGAACATGTTGTCCGGAAACGGCAACTGAGAGACCGAGGCGGGCTGGATTTCAACGCGGCCGAGATCCATCCATTGTGCATTCATTCTCTTCGTTGCGGCGACGCTTTCGTCGGAGTAATCGACCCCGTAGACTTTTCCCTGCGTGGCGATGGCCGCCAGCTTGCTGACTGTCCTGCCGCCACCGCAGCCTACATCAAGGATCGTGTAGTAATTCTCGATCGAGATGTGCTTTAAACCCCAGTCTGTTAGCTTGGAATGGCTCCAATTCATCCGCCACAAAGAGAATCGGCCCAGCCAACCTGTCGGCTTGCTGCACTGACTTCCCGGTGTATTCCGGCTGGTCACGATTATTTACCCTTTCGGATAGTCTAAGCTCGGATTCTCGATTTGGACACCTGGCACAACAACAAAAAATAGCCAGGTCCCGCCTAGTCGTTCCGACAGGTCCCCAGGCCAGGAAAGAACCGCCAGACGCCATGCCCCGTCAAATCAGAGACTAAGATAGTTCTCATCTCAGGCGATTCTGCGCATGACCGCGCCGAGGTATACCATGGGAAAGCCACTGACGCTGACGTACTAACTGTTTAACTCGGCGCGATAGAGTGTTTCTCGGTATGGGTCCGCGCTAGCCGCGGGCGTAGGCTTGATCCAGTGGTGATGTACGTCATCACCAGAAACTCAAATTCTGCTTACTCATTTTCGCGGAGAGCAAATCTCATGTTCAAGAGCAGAGAAATATCTTCTCTTTTGGTGTTAACAATGGCTTCAATCGTAACGGCGTTTGGCGTTACGGGATGCCGCAACACCGCCCCGGAAACGGGGACCCAGGCCCAACCTGCGCAAACCGGGCAGGCGCAGGAAACCAGCGCCCAGCCGGTGCAGAGCGATCAGTCGCAGGAGCCCGCAGCCACTGCCAACCTGGCGCCTGTCGCTACTGCGAACGATCAACAGGATCAGAATTATTCCAATAACGATAGCGATCAGAATTGGAATGATGCGAGCTACGGTCAGCCTGTCCTTCAGGCAGAACAGCCACCGCCACCGTTGCCGGAATATGCGCAGCCGGAATGCCCGGGCGATGGCTATCTCTGGACGCCGGGATACTGGAGCTACGCCCCGCAGGGCTACTTCTGGGTGCCCGGCGCATGGGCGCGTCCACCTCAAGTAGGCTATTTGTGGACGCCGGGATATTGGGACTATTCAGGCGGCCACTACCGCTACAGCTACGGACACTGGGGCCTGCATATTGGTTACTACGGCGGGATAAATTATGGATATGGCTACGAAGGCGCAGGCTATCAAGGCGGATACTGGAGGGGAGATCGCTTCAATTACAACCGCTCGGTCAACAACGTCAACACAACCAACGTTCAGGTCTACAACCGAACTGTAACCAATACCGTGATCAACAACACCACGATCACCAACACGACGATCAACGCCAGCTACAACGGGCCGGGAGGCGTCACCCGCCGCCCCCAGCCTTCGGAGATCGCGGCAATGCGAGAACAGCGTATCCCTCCGATGAATACCCAGTTGCAACAACAGCGCGTGGCAGCACAGAATCGCCAGCAGTTTGCATCCGCGAATCACGGGCGCCCGGCTGTTGTTGCAGAGTCGAAGCCCGTCGCACAAGGCAAACCAATCGCACCGGTGATTCCGGCTCGGCCAGCCGCGCCTGCGCGAGCCGCGGCAGCGAACGCGCAACCGAATCGTACTCAACCCGCTCCCGGGCAGCTCGCAACGCCTGCTAACGCACAGCCGAATCGTACCCCATCCGTTCCCGCGCGCGCGGCCGAGAAGCCCGCAGCACCCGCTAGGAACATCGCCTCGCCTGCGCCGCCCGCAACGAAGCCGGCTCCGGCACGACCGAGACCGACGCCTCCACAACCGGCTGCACATCCGAAACCGACGAAACCCGCCGTCACGCCGAGACCGACCCCCAAGAAGCCGGAAGCGCAGACCACACCGCGTCCAACCGAAAAGCCCGTACAACATCCGGCTCCGTCGCGCCCACGGGCCAAGACAGAACCGCCAGACGCCAAGCCAAAGCCGGAATGAGAGTTTGGTTTGCTTAAATCACACGCTGCGCAACAAACAGTCAGGGGTCGAACAAGACCCCAGAGGCCGCGGAGGGACGGCACCGATCGCGGCAGCTACCGCGAGCGTCAATCCAATTGACTGAAAAGGTCGCTCGCGTATCCGGCAGAAGGGTCACACGGCTCCGCCGGCTGCGACACCCGCCTCTCGCGTTATGAATTCGAGGAGGTCGGCATTGATCTGATCAGCATTGGTGGTTGGCATGCCGTGCGGGAATCCTGGATAGGACTTCAGTGTGCCGTGTTTCAAGAGCTTCACCGACTTCTTGCCACTACTCTCAAACGGGCAGATCTGATCGTCCTCGCCATGCATCACCAGTACTGGGACGTCAATAATCCGAAGATCTTCGAAAAACTCGCTTTCCGATAGGGCCTTGACGCAGTCGTACTGAGCCTTGATCCCTCCCATCATGCCCTGCCGCCACCAATTGTCGCGAATGCCCTGCGAGACCTTTGCACCGGGACGGTTGAAACCATAAAAGGGCATGGTTATGTCCTGGTAGAACTGGGACCGGTGGTTTGCGGTGCCGTCACGAAGTTGGTCGAACACCGCCATCGGAAGACCATCGGGATTTTTGTCCGACTTCAGCAATTGCGGGGGAATAGAGCTGATCAGCACCGCTTTGGCGACGCGCCCCTTGCCGTGTCGTGCGACATAGCGGGTCACCTCGCCACCGCCAGTAGAGTGACCGATATGAATAGCATTTTTGAGATCAAGCGCTTTCACGAGTTCGTCAACATCGGCGGCGTAGGTGTCCATGTCGTTGCCGTTCACTGTTTGAGTGGAGCGGCCGTGCCCGCGGCGATCATGAGCGATCACCCGGTAACCGCGCTCCAAGAAAAACATCATTTGGGCGTCCCAGTCGTCAGCGGACAGCGGCCAACCGTGATGGAAAAAGATCGGCTGTCCGGTGCCCCAATCTTTGTAGTAAATCTCCGTGCCGTCCTTTACTGTGATGGTGTTCATGTGGTCTCCTGTAATTTATCCTTGCGTTAAGGGTCCCTCAAATTGATTGGCTCTGAATGCGTTGGAACTACGACTCAATGACAACAGAGGCTTCATTCCCGATATGTTGGGCGTAAATCCGCTGGCACAAGACCCGTTGCCCGTAGCAGACGCGGCGGAGGGTATGTGACTAGACAGTCGCACTATACACGTGTCTGTACCAGATTGAAGCCACATCCCGCTAGGCGTAGGAGACCGATCCACTTAATTGTGCGGCGGCTTGGCTCTTCGCTCTATCTGCGCATCGAGCTACCGTTCGCGACTACCGTTCCATTTCTCTCCCGAACGGGGGTATCCGGTATGGCGTTCGCCCGGACGCTGAAGCAAAGTCATAACTCTGCGAATCCGAGGAGACTATCGCACCCAGAAGGGAAAACGTGGCAAATAGATCTCATGACGGCGCGCTGATATGTGTGCCCCACCGGCGAACAGAGATATTGAATCATCGCCGGAGGCTGAAAATGGCTCGCTCGGCCCACGCCTATGTCCGCGGCAGCACCGTAAAATTTTACGAGTGGTTGGATTCAAAAGCGGGCAAGAGCGTACCGAAAGGCCCCTCGATCTGGATTTGCGGCGATTGCCACCTTGGGAATCTCGGTCCGGTGGCAAACGCGAAAGGCCGGGTAACGCTCGCCCTCAGGGACTTCGATCAAACGGTGATCGGCAATCCCGGCCACGATCTGATTCGCCTCGCTCTGTCCTTCGCGACCGCGATACGCGGGTCGGACTTGCCTGGTGTGACCACCGCGCTGGCGTTGGAACGCATGATCGAAGGCTACACCGAAGCGCTTGGTCACCCTCGAACCGGACGTCGCATCGCAGGGGGTGCGCCGAGAGCTGTTCGCCAAATCTTGGATCGGGCCTGTCGCCGTAAATGGCACCATTTGGCGGAGGAGAGGATCGAGGATATTTCCCCTAAGATTCCGTACGGCAAGAATTTTTGGCCGCTATCCTCCGTTGAGCACAAAGAGATAAAGCGGATTTTTCAGGCGGTCGAAGTCAGAAAGCTCATAACCACCGTAAAGAACCGGGATAGTGACGACAAAATTGAAGTCCTGGATGCGGCCTATTGGGTAAAGGGCTGCAGTTCGCTGGGACGATTGCGCATGTCGGTCCTGGTCGGGATTGGAAAAAAGAAGAAGCGTAAGAAAAACGGGTTCTGCCTCATTGATATCAAGGAAGCGGTCCCGGCTGCGGCACCGCGATCGCGCAGCGCCAAATTACCTGGAGACCACGCCGAGAGGGTCGTCCAAGGTGCTCGAATGTTGTCGCCTTATCTGGGCGAACGTATGCTGCCCTGGAAATTCCTGGGAAGGCCTGTCGTGCTGCGAGAGTTGTTGCCTCAGGATTTGAAACTCGAGATGGATCAATTGACGCGTGACGAAGCGATCTTGGCGGCGCATTATCTGGCATCGGTTGTCGGCAGCGCGCACGCGTCTCAGATGGATGGGAAGACACGGAAACAATGGCGGGCCGAACTCTACCGGCATCGCCTAAAGAATATCGATGCACCGTCCTGGCTATGGTCGAGCGTCGTCGACCTGGTCGCGCACCACGAGACCGCCTATCTTGAACATTGCCGGCAATACGCGCTGGATTGCGTCCCGCGCCGGTGATCTGCGCGTCCCACTTAACCCGATTTTCAGCCTGAACAAATCGGAAGCTGCACGGCTTCCGCGGCGGCGGGAGGACGCAACACCAGCAACATCCGCAGATCGATCGCAAATGGAAGACGACGGGGAGCAACAGATTTCACCGGTACTACTCGTGGCGCAGCGCAACCATGGGGTCTACACGGGTGGCTCGGCGAGCCGGGAAGAAAGATGCGGCTGCGGAGATTGCGATCATGAGGAAGGCTACGCTCAAGAAAATCAGCGGATCGGACGCGCTGACGCCGTAGAGGAAACTGGCCAGGAGGCGGGTCAAAATCAGCGCGCCTACAAGGCCAACCGCTACGCCGATTAGAGCGAATCGCAGTCCTTCTCCTACTAAGATTCGGAAAACGTCGGCCGGCTGGGCGCCGAGCGCCACGCGGATACCAATTTCGCTGGTGCGCTGCGTGACGGAGTACGACGTTACGCCATAGATGCCGACGGCCGCCAGGGTCAACGCGAGCGCGGCAAAAATCCCGATCAGCCAGGTTCGGAAGCGGGGCTGCGCGATGGTGGTAGCCATGTTGTCTTCCATGGTGCGGACTTTCACGAGCGGTTGGTTCGGATCAATTTCGGCCAGGGCGGAGCGGAGCGCGACGGCTTGCAGGTGGGGATCGCCGGCGGTGCGAAGAACGATGGACATCTGGAAAATGGGAAGAAGCTGATCGAGCTGCCGGTACGGGATATACATCTCAGCTTTAGGCTCGAGACCCAGACCTTGCGTGACATCACCTACAACACCGACGATTTCCATCGTGGGAATCTGGTTGTCCGGCGTAGCTCCAATTTGCATGCGCTTGCCGAGAGGATTTTCATTCGGGAAATAGACGTGAGCCATGGCGGCGTTGATGACTACGACAGAAGGGCTTTTCTCATTGTCCGCAGAGCGGATGAGTCGACCCTGGAGGAGCGGCACACCGAGCGTTTCGAAATAGTTTGCGGTTACCGCTCGATAACCCGCGGCCACATAGTCGTGGGCTGTCTTCGGCGGGTGGCCGGTAATGTTGAAATGGATGAGTCCACCACCGCCGCTGACCGGAAGAAACGAGGCCGCGGCGGCGGCGCGGACGCCGGGCAGCGTTCGGGAGCGCTCGATGAGGCGGTCGTAGAATCCGTAGCGTTGCTCGGGCTTGGCGTATGCGGATTCCGAGAGCGGAAGATCGGCGACGAGAAGATGATCGGCCTGGAAGCCGAGGGAAACTTCCTGCATGCGGGAGAAGCTCCTCAACAACAGGCCGGAGCCGACGAGAAGCGACATGGCGAGCGCGATTTCAATGGAAATAAGAGACCCGTGCAGGCGGTACTGGCCAGGTCCGGCGGTGGAACCACGCGAGCCTTCGTTGAGCGTTTCGCGGAGGTCGATCTTGGTGGTGCGCAGCGCGGGAGCGATGCCAAAGACGAGTCCGGTGATCACGGATACCAGAATCGTGAAGACCAGCACGGAGCGATCGAGTCCGACGGAAAAAACCTGCGGAACAGTGCCGGCGGAGATTTTCAGAAGCGGCCCGAGCGAGGCCCACGCAAACAACAGGCCGAGGAGACCGCCGGCGAGGGAGAGCAGGACGCTTTCGGTCAATAGCTGGCGGACGACGCGGCCGCGGGTGGCGCCCATAGAGGTGCGAATGGCGACTTCCCTGCCGCGCGATGCGGCGCGGGCAAGCAGAAGATTGGCGACATTGGCGCAGGCGATGAGCAGAACGAAGCTGACGGCGCCGAGAAGTAGAATTAGTCCGGGGCGAATATTCTGCACCATTTGTTCTTGGAGAGGAACGACGTCGGCGCTGGTGCCGGTGTTGTAGTCGGGATATTGCTGCTCGAGGCGCTTCGTGATGATAACCATCCCGGTGCGCGCTTGCTCGCGGGTTACACCGGGCTTGAGGCGTCCGACGACGATGATGCCGGGATGCCAGTTACGATCGTCGGGTAGCGTGGCGGCCCATGGCGTGAGCGGGAGAAAAACTTCGGCGGGTTGCAAGAGTTCGAAACCGCTGGGGAGAACGCCGACGATGGTGTATTCGCGAGAATCGAGATTGATGGATTTGCCGAGGACGTCGGAAGCGCCACCAAAGCGGCGTTGCCACAGGCCGTAACTGAGAAGGACGACCGGAGTACCGTCGGCACGATCTTCATCCGCACGAAAGGTGCGGCCAATGCGGGCGTCCACGCCGAGGAGAGGAAGCAGCGGGGCAGTGACCATGCGAGCATTCAGGCGTTCGGGCTCGCCTGCACCGGTGAGCGTGATGGTGGTGCCGCGGGTCGCCTCGAGTGATGCGAACGAGTGACTCTGATCGCGCCAGTCGATGTAATTTTGGTACGAGGTGCTGATGATGGGAAAACTGCTTTTTTCGGCGACGATCATCAGCCCAGAGGAATCGCGGAAGGGGAGTGGCTGAAGCAGGACGGCGTTCACGACCGTAAAAATGGCGGTGTTTGCGCCGATGCCGAGTGCGAGGGTGATGATGGCTATCGCTGAAAACGAAGGGCTATTGGCCAGCAGGCGAACGGCGTAGCGAAAGTCATGAAGTAGATTCTCCATGGCAACTCCGGCAAAGACCTAATTGTACTCATCATCGCCAGGAATTGCAGCGAGCAGCCGCCAACCTGACCGTCTCCATGCGGGGCATCGAAATGCAAGCCTAAATTTACATGCTTCCCGCCTCTTGCTCGGAGTAATGGCAGTACCGGTATACGGGCCCCTCGCCGCCCACTTACACGGTTGCGCTGATTTCCAAATTTTCCACCTCGAACTATTGTTCTTCGCATTGCCTCGAAACTAGGTGAGTTTTCGCGAGCCGTAAGCAGATAGCGGCATTTGTGTTTTACTTGTTCGTGGCATAAGGTAAGGCGGAAGAAAACAGCTGGACATTTCTGACGACGCACACATGTACAAACATTTCTTCGAGCTGCGGGAAAATCCCTTTAACGTCAACCCGGACCCTCGCTATTTGTACCTCACGCCCCAAACCCAGGAGGCTTTAGACCAACTAAAATATGGAATTCAGTCCCGCAAGGGTCTCATGCTTCTAACCGGCGAAGTAGGCACCGGCAAGACGACACTGATTAACCAGCTCCTCGTTTGGTTGCGCGAAAGGCAGACCCCCGCCGCTTTCATCTCCAACTCCCAGTTAGAAATTAGCCATCTCTTCGACTTTATGTTGGCGGATTTTGGAGTTTCGTTCGATGCCAGATCGAAGCATAACGCACCCATCCGCTTGAGCCAGTGGCTCTTCCAACATTATCGCGCGCGGAAGACCGCCGTGGTGATCGTCGATGAAGCCCAGGGCCTGCCGGCCGATGTGCTCGAACAAGTTCGATTGCTACTGAATCTGGAGACTGCTAGCGAAAAGCTATTGCAGGTCGTGCTTGTCGGCCAGCCGGAACTGGAAGGCCGGCTCTGCCAACCTGAACTGCGCCAGATCAAGCAGCGCGTCGCGCTTCGTTGCAAAACCTCCGTGCTCACTCTCGAAGAAACTCACGATTATATTCGCGCGCGCTTGCATATCGCCGGAGCCAAAGACGAGTCATCGATCTTCTGCGCAGACGCCATCAATGCAGTGCACCTCCATTCGCGGGGGATCCCGCGAGTGATCAACCTTCTCTGCGAGCACGCACTCATCAGCGCCTTCGTCGACCAGACGCGCGTGGTATCAGCATCTTTTATCGAGGAAGTCGCGTGTGAGTTTCAGTTCGAGGCAGTAAAACCCCTTATCCCGATGCGAACTTTCGGCGAGCGCAACTCGGTCATCCCAATGCCCGCACGAAGGAGGGATGCCGGCATATCGTTAACTCGGACTGAAATGGAACGGGAACTCTTGAATGAGTTTATCGGCGCGGCTTTAGTCCAGGATGCGCCTCGCTTGGAAGTCGTGAACCCATACGCCGCCTCTGCCGACCAGCCTCGTAGCTCGCCGCTCGAACCAGAGCGCGCGCCGGTCCCGGGTAGGGAGTGGGAAGCCGCCACATTCTTGCGAGATCCACGACAGCCGTTGGCGGCACCCGAGCGAGACCAGGTTCCGTTTGTCTCCACGCCAGGCAACGAAATCTTCGCGGATAGATTCCTGAATGTTTTGCGGCATGCTCCGGGTCGATCTCTTCGATGGATCGCCGCCAAAATGAAGTGGGGTGGATCGTCCGCCGCTACGCCCGGCCAGGCTCCCAATACAGAGAAGTCCGCCTGGCCCGCATTCGCGAAAGGCGCCGCACGGCATCTCGTCTCTGGCCACAACGCGATTCACGATTCCTTCCTTGCGTTGGTTCACTTGAGTTACGAGTGCAGAGACTGGTGCTCGTGCCAGGTCCACTCTCGTTCTTGGCGGCAAGTGATGAATCGTTCGTACCAATGGCTAAAACGACCAATTCGCTCCGCTCAGCCCTTTCCTGGATGGGTTGCGAGGCGGGATCGATCTTTGTCGATTGTCAATTCGATTGAGTGGGAACAAATGGCAGGATCTTTAGCTCGCTGGCTGCGGGAACCATTCGATCCGGCGCGCTGGCTCGCCACTACTCCTCAACTTTTAGACGCCCGCCGCGCGTTCAGTCAGAAAAAGCCCTGACAGACAACGCTGCGTCCTGAGTCGGCGCCCTTGGGGGGTGTGGAAACCGTTCGGTTTGACTCAGAGGAGCAGTATATTCTTGTCCCGCCAACCATTTCAAAGGCGACCCTACATCGGGTGGAAGCCCTGCATGATAACTGAGATAAACGCGTATGGTGGCGGCTTCGCAGATCGTGAAGATGGATGTATTATTTCGGGTAACTGCCCCTGCGCGGAAATGTTGGAGAGTACGTCCGCCTGGAATGTACGTGCATTGCAAAACCGCAGCCGCGGATTCGAACGCTAAGGAGATCTCACGTGAAACGAATCATTGGATTGGTTGCGATTTGTGTTTTGCTGTTGGGAGTTTCGATGCGGGCGCAGGCTCCGCAAGGACCGCCGAAACCAGGACCAGAGGTGAAGCGGCTCGCATATTTTGTGGGCAACTGGAAAGAAGAGGGTAAATCTACCGCGCACGGTATGGCCGGACCGGTGTCGTCAACTCAAAAGTGGGAATGGGTGTCCGGAGGATTTTTTATTGTGGGTCATTCGGCCAACAAATCGCCCGTGGGTGATTTTACGATCATGGCCGTATTGGGATATGACCCGGAAACAAAAATGTACACCTACAACGCATTCGACAGCTGGGGCGAACTGATCACGGCCAAAGGAAATGTCAGCGGCGACACTTGGACCTGGATAACCGAGACGATGATGCAAGGTAAGCCGATGAAGACGCGCTTGACCGAGAAGGAAGTCTCCAAGAAGCAATACACACTCAAATATGAATCGTCCACAGATGGCGGCAACACGTGGACATCCGATCTGGAATCAACGTTTACGAAGGTGGCGTCTGCTGCTCCGGCGGCGAAGTAAGAATTCGCGTTTGACTTGGTCTGGTTTCCTACCAGGCGAAAACACGGAGGGAGCGCCGGTTCGCCTGCGGTCCAACGGTTCTATTAACATGAAGCAGCCTGCGAAGAGCAGGCCGGTTCCGTGGAACGCTGAAACTCCAGGAGGAGTACATCCGTGCTCGATACGAGTAAGGCATTCAGCAGTTTTTCCGTGAACGATATTCAGAAGGCCAGGGAATTTTACGGCAGGACGCTGGGGCTCGAACTTTCCAACGGTCCGGAAGGTAGCCTGGTCGTGCCCCTTTCCGGCGACATCAAGGCTTTGATGTATCCTAAACCCAATCACCAGCCTGCCACTTTCACCGTTCTGAATTTTCCCGTCGACAGCGTGGAAAAAACTGTAGATGAACTGAGCCGACGCGGCGTGCGATTTGAAGTGTATAACGAACCCAACCTGAAGACTGACGAGCGCGGGATCTCTCGTGGGAATGGGCCGACGATTGCGTGGTTCAAGGATCCAGCCGGGAATATCTTGTCGATACTGGAAGTGGCTTGACGGATCGGTTTCGCCCTTCGGCTAGTCAGAAAGCACAACCACAAGCGAGGGTACCCCTTCTAGGGCATCTGAGCGAGAACGGCGACGTCGAACTTTGAATAGTACTTCCTCACATCGTTGGCGCCGTACTTTCCACGGAATTTCTCGACCACCGACGAAACCCCTGTGGCATCACTGATGGCAACGGTCTGAAGCTTCGCCTCTGTACCGCGCGCATCGATCTGCATCGAAGGGTTCTTCAGCACGTTCTTGTACCACTGTGTATCCGAGCCGTGCACTGGCAGCAGGTAAAGCTTCCCGTCTTCCAATACGAACCAGACCGGGATTGAAATCGTGCGGCCTGAATTCCTGCCAGTCACACTGATTCTGATTTCACGATATCGCGAAAGGCGGTCCTTTAGAGCATCGTTCCGTTTTGCCATGTGCACCTCCTAAAACGCATTCCATTCTCCTTTCGAGAGGGGCAAGTCTCGAACGTTGCGACGATCCAGTCTTGACCGTAGGCACTGCGAACCGAAATCCCAGCACTACCGCCCCGGAAACACCTGCCGCAACACCTTTGCACTCTGCCGCACGGCTTTTCGCACCACGATTTGTGCCTGCTTCAGCATCGTTCGCCAGCGGGGTGACTATGATGCCGGGTAGAAGAGACGTCCGGTTTATTGCAACGCCGCATCCAGGATCTTGGAAATATTTTGCTCCCCCACTTCGCCGGATTCATTGAAGACCGCCGATTCCTGCTGGTCCGTGACGACGACGTGCGGAAGGTACTTCTTATAGTATTTTCGCACGATTTCCCGCTGCGCCGGGCTGCGCTTGCGGTCGAGATCGATGATCACAAAATTCACTCGCCCACGATATTTCTCGTACAAGTTGACGGTGCGGCGCGCTTGTCGTTTGCAGTTGAAACTTCGTTCGGCGTAAATCACTACATAATTGGGCTTGCCCTTCACCAAACCACTTCCCATGTCGCTTCCGGTGATCAGCGGACCGTCGGGACGATTGCTCCGGTAGTTCAGGTGTGAGTTGAGCTGCAAATCTTCGGCTGCTGGAGCAGTGGACGAGAGCAAGAAAACGCCCACCAGCAAAGTCCCGGCGATGGTATTTCTCATACGCTCACCTCTTAAGAACTCTTGGCCGCCGGCGCTGACGATGCTCGTAGTGCCCACAAATATCAGCCCACGGATTTTACGTTGGGAGATAGTGCGCCAAACTACGCCCCTTTGTCACCACCCTTTGTAGCGGCTGCACGGTACAGCCCAAGCGCGGTAAGATGGCATGCCGGGAGACAAAGTTTGGAGCTGAAAAAGTGCCGCCTGCCGCGTCATTCGCGGCTCACTGGGAGTTTGCACGCATGGCAATAAAGGTCCTCTTGGCCGATGACGCCACGATCATGAGGCAACTGATTCGCGATCTGCTGCAAGCACGGCCCGAACTCGAGGTCGTCGGCGAGGCCGGCGACTTCGCTCAGACCATGCGAATGGCCGGCGAGCTAAAGCCCCACGTCGTGGTTATGGACTTGCACATGCCCAGCGGAATCAGGACCGCTCCCGCAGACATCAAGGCTCGCCTGGAATCCTGCGGATCAAAGCTGCTGGCCATTTCGATTTGGAACGACGAAGACAGCCGCTCTTTGGCCAGCGACTTCGGCGCCCTCACCCTGCTCAACAAATTGGACCTAAGTGAAACGCTAGTTCCTGCCATTCTGCAGTTGGCTTTGCCCGATGTGGAGGCGAAGTAGCTGACTTGGCGTTGGCCGGCGACTACTTCGTCATCTTAACTTTCGCAATGTACACCGTTCGATCCGGTCAGATAAGTGTTCCCCGGTATGGTTGAGCCCCGTCGCGGCGGCTACAGTCATCAATCGTATACAGTCAGATTTTCTGGATTGTACTCGTGCCCTGGCCAGGTCAGCCGCTGAGGACTCGTTCTCTTCCGCGGCTGACCTGCTCTCGCGTCACCCGCCGGTTGAAAATATTCCCCGCTTGGCCTAAAGACCCATACGGGAAATCTGCACCACCAATTTCAGTTTCGAATCTACATCCTTTCCTGTATCGACCCCCCGCCGACATCATCGCTAGTATTCGAAATTCGCCCGAACTGGCGAATCCCGAGGCTCCCGCTAAAGGCAACTGGGACAAACGTTCACGTACGACGTCGACCGGCTCACACAAGGAGAGACAACGATGGCGCGATATGGCAAGGCCGCAGCGAAGAGCGTCGAAAGCGCGATGCACCGCGAAAAGAAAGGGACGCTCCGGTCGGGCAAAGGTGGAAAGGGCGGCAAGGTGACCAACCGCAAGCAAGCCATAGCGATTGGGCTTTCTGAGGCTCGCAAGAAAGGCGCTAAAGTCCCGAAGAAAAAGTAGCTCGGCCCGCGGGCAACCCCTCATTGGTTGAGGCGAGAGCTCGGCAGTCAGCTAATCCAAAGCGATGGCCAACTTCGTAACCGAAGCTGGCGGAAACGTGTAGGCGAAAACCTTGGCGTTTGCTTGCACGTTTTTTGTGGCCGGAACAATAGCGTCGCGCTGCTCGAAAGTATTGTGAGCGTGGATGTCCGAGCTGGTCAGCGTGGTCGCGGTTCCAGAACCGAACCGGGTGCCCCGCACGGTGATTTCCGCCGCACGCGCTTCGCTCACGTGCGGATTCACCACCGTAAGCACCAAATCCTTTGCGTGAATCGACGCGGAGCCCTTCAGCCCCCAGAACGTAGCTGGCTTGCCGTCGCGTACATAGGAAACGTTGGGCGCGGAGAAATTTGCTCGCACCGCTTGCCCACCCTGGTGCGCCGCGTACATTCCGAATACGTGGCCCACCGGGGTAACGCAAAACCGGTCCTCGTGCGCCAGATACAGGCTATTCAGGCAGTTAATGAGCTGCGCGCACGCCGCCATCGCGATTTTTTCCGGGTGCCGGTTGAACGTGTCCAGCGTGGCTCCGCTGAACACTGCGTCGCGCAGGGTGATCATCTGCTCCAGTTGGTTGTGCGGCGTGAGTTCGCTGCCCGGTTTGTACCACGGGCCCCATTCATCCACCACCAACTTCACAAAGTGCTCCGGATCGTTCTCGCCCATGATTTGCCAGTGTCCCTCGATAAGCGATTCCATCACGTCGCCTTGGCGCAATAGTTCGTACCAATCGACCGCGTCGAATTTCAGCGCCTCGCCCTTGCCTTCAAACCAATTGTTAGTGCGCCCGCGGCTCAGGTTCCACGCGTAGTAATGCAGCGCCCAGCCGTAAACCGACCGAACCTCTTGTTTTCCTTTCCTCACCAGCTCTTCGAAGAAACCGCGCGTCCAATTCCAGGCGTCGTCATTGGGTCCGGAACCGATGAACGAAAGCTTCTGCCCGTAGCGCGGCGCCCACGTCGTGAATCTTCGAAACTCCGCGGCATATTCCTGCGGCGTGAAATTCCCCCCGCATCCCCACGATTCGTTGCCCACTCCCCAGAACTTTACGTTAAACGGTTCGGCCGATCCTCCGGCCGCGCGCAAATCCGCGAGCGTGGTGCTGCCCGCGGGCGAATTGCAATATTCCACCCAGCGGTAAAAATCTTCCGCCGGCAAGCTGCGCAGGTTGGCCGCAAGGTACGGTTCGCTGCCGATGAGCTTGCAGAATTGGGTAAATTCATTCGTGCCGAATCGATTCGGGTCGTACTTGTGGCTGGCTTCGCCCCCGGGCTCTTCGCTGTCCGCCCAGAAATTGGTGCGGTGCGGCCGGCTGCTCGCCGGGCCCACACCGTCTTTCCAGTCGTAGCTGTCGGCGAAACACCCTCCCGGATAGCGAATCACCGGCGCGTGAATCTTGCGCATCTCGTCGACCAGTTCGCTGCGGATCCCATGCACGTTCGGAATCTTGGAGTCTTCGCCCACCCAGATGCCGTCGTAAATCACTCCGCCCAGGTTCTCGGTGAAGTGCCCGTAGATATTAGGAGAAATGGTTCCCAACACTTCTTCCGGCAGAATTTCGATGTGCGAATCGGTGGCATCGGCGGCGCGTGCTGGCAGGCAAGCATATTTTGTGATCAGGACTGCGGTAGCTCCCGCCAATCCATCCCGAATGAAATCCCGGCGTCGCAGCATGGGTGAATCCTCCGGTGCAAATTTGACTGCGCAAATAATAAACGCTCACCCGCTTTTTGTCCGCAGCCCTTCGAAGAGCGTTAAAGCTTCGCTATTTTGTCGCGGCAGCGTCGCCCTGCAACGCCACCTGCGGCCATCCGTTCTTCCAGCCAATCGTCGAGATTTGCAGAGCGGGTTTTCCGGTTTGTGCGTCATACGCATGGAAGACCATGATGGTTTGATGTTTTCCCACGTAGAGTGATTCGCCGCCGGGGCCCAGCCAGCGCTGATTAGGCGTCAGCACTTGAGTGCCGCCGCCTTCGGCCATCGACTTACCGGTGGCGTCCAGATACGGACCCCTGATTTCCCTGGCGCGTCCGACCATAGTGCGGTAGCTGCTTTTGGTTCCGCGGCAGCACAGGTCCCACGACACAAACAAGTAGTAGTAGTGTCCGTGGTGAATGATGAACGGCGCTTCCACTGCTTCCCAATCCGGAGGCAGCCCAGGAGGAGCCGGCGCCGCGTCTTGCGGCCGCTCGCGCGTGGCTAGCGAGTAGAGTTTCGCATCTTCAGACGATAGCTTTCCGGTGGCCGAATCGATGCGGCGCATCTTGATGCCGCCCCAAAAGCTTCCAAACGCCAGCCACGCTCGGCCGTGAGTATCGAACGAAAGGTTCGGGTCGATGGCGTTGAAGTCATCCTCTGCTACCGACTTAAGCACCAGGCCTTGATCCTCCCATTTGTAGTCCGGACTGGCGGAATCGAGCGTCTTGTTGGTAACCAGTGCGATGCCGGAAGTATTTTTCCCGAAAAGCGAGTAGGCGTAATACAGATGAAACGTCCCATTAAAATAGGAAATATCGGGCGCCCACAATTCCTTGGTGCCGGGACTCTCTTTCCGAATCCACTCCGGGATGTCCGTGAAAACCTGGCCGCAATGCTTCCACTCCTGCAAATCCTTAGAACACCGAATCGCCATGTGACCGTGGGGAGCAAGGCCAGTTGCGAACACGTACCAGGTATCGCCGGCCTTGATCACCGAAGGGTCGTGGGTGCCCTCAAAATCGCCGGAAAGCGTGAAAGTATGCGGATCGGAGGTGGCTGGACGCGCGACGGTGGCAGCGCTCGCCATGGCCAGGCAAATTGCCGCGGTGGTAAGCAATGATGTCGTTTTGCTGTTCCGATAATTCATGGTCGTTCCCTTTTCGTGAAAAAAAACGGGCATTCGCACGCGGGCCGCAACGGAATACGTTTACTCGCCGAGCTCCTGAAATCTTGGCTGCCGCTTCAGTACTTGTTAAAACCGGGCCACCCGGCCACCCGAAAATAGCCTTCGCCGTTTTCTTGTTCCGCCGCGCACATTATCGATCAACGCAGGGATTGTCAATAGGTGCTTGGCCCGGTTCCGGGTCTTTATGAGTGAACGTCCACCTGAGAAAACATTTTCTGCAAAATGGTTTTTGGACGGGAAGGAAGGGAGGGAGGAGTATGCTCATCGCGGCAAGGCCGGTCGATGGCCGTACAGCGTTGGAAATTGGAGAGGGATTCAAATGTCACGAATACGAGTAGCGGGATTGTTAGTGCTGGCTGCGGCAATGATTATTCTTCCGGCGCGGGCACGCCAGCAGGACGGTGCGGCTGCGGCCCCGGCGCCGATTAGCGCGACGATTGATGCCGGTAAGGTTAGCGAGCCAATATCAAAGTATGACTACGGAATGTTTATCGAGCATCTCGCGAACCTGGTAAATCATTTGCTGTGGTCGGAAATGGTCGACGATCGGAAGTTCTATTTCTCGGTGCTTGCCGTTGATCCTCCAGGACCGGCTGGGCGTGAGCTGGGCGGGAGGCTGAAGAAGTGGCGTCCCGTGGGGCCGCAAGAATCGGTAACCATGGATAAGGAGCATCCGTTTACTGGCGACCAGACCCCGCGAATCGCCCTGGATGCCGCGACGCCGCATGGTGTGGCGCAGGCGGGCTACGCGCTGATCAAGGGCAAGGCATATACCGGGAGAGTGATCCTGGCGGGAACCGCGGGTGCGCGGGTGAAAGTGAGTTTGATTTGGGGCGCGAACGATGGTGACCGGCAGACGGTAACGATGCCCGCGATGAAGGCCGGCTACACCAAGTTTTCGTTGAAGTTCACGGCGCTGGCCGATACTCAGGACGGGCGGCTGGAGATCACGGGAACGGGATCGGGTGCGTTCCATATCGGTGCGGTGTCGCTGATGCCAGCGGACAACGTGCACGGTTTTCGGCCGGACACGACATCGCTGCTGCGGCAACTGAATTCGGGATTCTACCGTTTGCCCGGGGGCAACTTTCTTTCCGACCATGACTGGCACGATGCCATCGGCGATCCGGACAAGCGGCCGCCGACCTGGGACTACGCGTGGAACGTGATGCAGCCCAACGACGTGGGCATCGATGAGTTCATGGAAATGTGCCAGCTCTTGAACGTTGCGCCTTATATCTCCGTGAACACGGGACTGGGAGACGATCACTCCGCGGCCGAATTGGTGGAATACGCGAACGGATCGGTGCACACGCGGCTGGGCGCGTTGCGCGCGGCCAACGGCCATCCCCAGCCGTATCACGTACATTACTGGAACGTCGGAAACGAGCCGTACGGCTACTGGCAAATCGGCCATACCGCACTGCGCTACTACGAGATGAAACACAACGCATTCGCCAAGGCCATGCGTCGCGTGGATCCATCGATCGTCATTCTCGCTGCGGGCGCGATGCCGGATGAGATGACCGTGACTGCCAACGCGCGCATGGTCACCGGGAAAGTGCAGGCGGAATACGGTACCGAAGCGGACTGGACCGGAGGATTGTTGGACAAGTCGCTCGATTATTTCGACGGCCTCACCGAGCACTGGTACGCGCGCGTCGGAAAACGATTCGATCTGGAGGCACATAAGGA
>Ga0302324_100011745_pt1 | contig 17938 bp, 18 predicted proteins | sample Palsa_T0_1_FD_201949 | JGI IMG/M metagenome (GOLD analysis project Ga0302324, IMG submission 201949) | Peat permafrost microbial communities from Stordalen Mire near Abisko, Sweden - Palsa_T0_1 | ecosystem: Environmental > Terrestrial > Soil > Palsa > Peat permafrost | place: Sweden: Abisko... | reverse complement strand
CGGAGGCGCGAGCAGCGCCAGTTGCTGTGCGTCGGTTTCGAAATATCGCAGCGATTTTTTCTGCGCTTGCGCGAGCGCGAGAATCTGGCGATCGACGCCGCTCAGCGGAGAATAATGCTGCTGCTCCAAATAGGCCGTTTCCAGCACGATGGCGGCGAGCCATGGCCGCATTTTGTCGATGCGGTCGGCCGGCGTTTTCGTCAGCACAAGCGCGTCGCCATAATCCTTGCGCCCCCGGTCGTCGAGCAAGGACGGCAGCATAGTACCGGTCGGCAACATTCCATGCGCGCGAATGAAATCGACGATGGCCGCCTTGCCCGCGTCGTCGAGCGGCGCCTCGAACACGAATGTGTCGGATGCGTCGATCGCCGCGTCGATGGCGGGCGTGTGCCAGATCACATTGGACGGCAGGATATGGATCGCGCCCAGCAGATAGGCCGTCGCATTCGGCGAATGCACGACCCACAGCGCGGGGTGCGCCTGGATGTTCGCTTCGACGGGTGGCGTATCGGCGGCAATGGCGCAAGCCGGTGCGAGCAGCCCAAGAAGGAAAGTCGCGGCCAACATACACATGTATGTTTGAAATCGGGACATCGGTTCCTTCGACGGCTAACGATAGGAGAAGGGCGGATATTTCCGCTTCAGATCGCGATAGCGGTCCCGCAGCAGAGTTTGACGCGACACCAGCGGCATATCGATGCCCTTAATGAACACGCTGGTCGGTGCACTCAGATTGAGCGGATCGCCATCCCAGATCACGACATCGGCATCCTTGCCGGGGTCGAGCGTGCCGTAGGAATCGGCAATCCCCCAGGCCTGCGCCGGATTGCGTGTGATGGCCGCCAGCGCATGATCCCAGGGCATGCCGTTCGCGACGGCGTTACCGGCGATCTGCGCCAGGGTGCGCGCATATTGGGAGGGATCGTCGCTCTGCGGCATGAAGAGCACGGTCACGCCGGCGGCATCGAGACGCGTCGCGTTTTTCAAGGTCGCGCCGATATCGGCGAAATAATCCGGCAGATTCAGTTCCGCGTCGATGATAACCGGCACATGTGCCTCCGCCAGCTCCTTCGTCACCATCCACGCTTCCTGTCCGCCCAGAATGATCATCCGGATTTTCTGCGCCTGCCCGTAAGCGACGGCTTCGCGGATATCCGATGCGCGTTCGGCATGGACGATCAGCGGCTCCTGGCCCTGGATCACGGGCCCCAGCGCATCGAGATCGATGCGATTGCTGCGCTGGTCGCGCGCGCCGCCCGGCTGGTGATAACGCGCGCGCTGCGCCCAATATTCGCGGGCATCGTCCATGGTCTCGCGGAATTTCGCCCAGGTGTCGGGACGCCGGACGCGCTCTCTGTTTTCACCTATGGGACCGAGCGAGACGAGCACACCCGCCGCATGCTTGACGACGAGGTCGGGACCCTGGCCCAGATGGATCACGGCTGCCTGTCCGTAGAACACGCCGGAACCCATGACGGGCGCGGTCAGTGCACGCGTCACGCCGGCGATCCGCGCAATGGGGATGAGCGTCGAATTCGGATTGATCGCGTCGGTCACATCGAACGCAGCCGCATCGATATCCTGGTCGGCACGGCTGTCATTGGTTTCGGCGACTTCTTCGATTTCCTCAATGCCGAGCTGCGTGTAGGACGCCATCAGCCCCGGCGTGACGGGCTTGCCCTGCGCATTGATGACGGTGGCGCCCGGAGGCGCGGGCAGGCTCGATCCGACGGCCGCGATCTTTCCGTTTTCGATCAGCACGTCGCCGTCTGCCAACGTGCCTGCCGCGCCGAGCGAATAAATATGTCCGTGCTGAATGAGGATAGGAGGATTGGGCGTTCCCGAGGTTGGCGGCGCCGGTGCGTGAACGGGTTGCGCTAACGCCGCCGATATTGCGAGTGCGGCAGCAACGGAAAGCGCGATGACGGAATATCTCATTGTCCGGCTCCCCCCGTGCGGTTTTCGCCCGGCAATTGCCCGAGCTCGAAATCGCTGCGCGGGGAGCGCGCCGGATCGTCCCTGTCATAGGTCAGCGCGCCGTCGATGAAGACCTTTTCGGCGTGGGTATAGACGCTGAACGGATCGCCATCCCACACCACCACATCGGCCATTTTCCCTTTCTCGAGCGTGCCCGTTTTGTCGAGGATGCCGAGAGCTTGGGCGGGATTGCGCGTCATCCACGCCACCGCATGGGCGCGGGGAATATTCAGCCCTATCCGTCGTCCCGCCAGCATGGCGACGGCCACTTCCTGATTGAGGCGCTGGATGCCGGTATCGGAATCGGAATGGATCATCACGCAGGCGCCCGCCGCATCGACAAGCGCAATGCCTTCGGGGATCGCGTCATAGGCTTCCAGCTTGAAGCCCCACCAATCCGCCCACATCACGGCGCAGATGTTGTTCCGCCGGAGAAGGTCCGCGATCTTGTAAGCTTCCACCGCATGGTGGAAGGCCGCGATGCGGAAGCCGAATTCCTTCGACACATCTATCATCGTCGCCATCTGGTCCGAGCGATAGCAATGCATCTGCACCGGAATCTGGCGGTCGAGCACAAGGGCCAACGTCTCAAGCCCGATATCGCGATCGGGCGCGTCGACCTCTTTACCCGCCTTCTTGGCTTTCCAATAGGCGCGCCATTTCGCGCGGTAGTCGACCGCTTTCTGGAACGCCATGCGATATCCCGCGACGTCGCCCATCAAGGTCTGCGGACCGCCTTTTTCGCCATAGACGCGCTTGGGGTTCTCACCGCACGCCATTTTGAGGTCGTAAGGCGCGCCCGGGAATTTCATCGCCTGTGTCGTCGGGGCGGTCACGTTTTTGAGCACGACCGAACGACCGCCGATCAGATTGGCCGAGCCCGGCAGGATTTCGAGCGTTGTTACGCCGCCTGCCAGCGCACGGGTGAAGCCGGGATCCTGCGGCCACACGGAATTCTCGGAGCGCACTTCAGGCGTCGTGGGCTTTGTCGCCTCGTTGCCGTCGTCGCTCGCCTGACTTCCGGGGGCAGGATACACGCCGACATGGGAGTGAATGTCGATGATGCCGGGCGTGACGAATTTTCCCGTGCCGTCGATGATAGTCGCGCCGTCGGGTGCGGCGATGTTTGTACCGACGGCGACGATCTTTCCTTCCTGCAGCAGCACGGCCCCGCCGGCGATCTCCCGGTCGGTTCCCGTCAGGATCGTCGCATTGCGGATCAAGGTGGTGTGCGAGGGAAGCGGTTTGTAGGTAGACGGGAATTGATCGTTGGGAAACTGATCGGCCACGTTCGTTTCGTTCGCGGACGATTTGTGCGCACTGGGCCATATGGCCCATGCCAGCACGAGCGTGACGATGACGATGGCCGCGGCGCCCCAGGCGGGCAAACTGTTATTCGAGTCCACTTTTCGATCCCCCACAACTCCGCAAGATTTGTCTCCGCGCGCCGTAAACGCAATCGAAAATCGTCAGTCTTCGCCGAACTTCGCTTCCACCAGGGCGAGGATCGCGACCATCGCTTCGTCGGCATCCGGCCCTTCGGCCGCGATCTCGACTTCGGACCCGAGGCTCGCCGCCAGCATCATAAGCCCCATGATGGAGCGCGCATCGACGATCTGGCCGTCCTTCGACACGGTGATTTGGGATTGAAAGCGCGCGGCCGCTTCAACCATCTTGGCGGAGGCGCGTGCGTGAAGTCCCTTCTTGTTGACGATCTTGACGGTGGCGCGCCGCGCAACGGGCTCGTCCATTCTGTCACGCTCCGCCCACGAGATCGGCCGATCCTGCGCGCATATATTTGCGGCCCGCATCGATCGCTTCCTTCACCGCCTGATCGAGCGACAGTTTGGCGCGCACATCGATCAGCTTGATGAGGCTCGGCAGATTGGCTCCCGCCAGCACTTCGATCTTGCCGCGCTCCAGAAGCGTCAGCGCAAGGTTGCACGGCGTGCCGCCATACATGTCGGTGGCGATCACGACTCCGCGACCGAGATCGACGGATTTCACGGCCGCCGCGATTTCGCGCTGGCGGCGCTCGACGTCGTCTTCCGGGCCCACGCAAACGGCGCGCAGATGGGTCTGCGGGCCCACCATGTGCTCCATTGCCGAGATGATTTCCTGTGCCAGACGGCCGTGCGTGACGATGACGATGCCGATCATGATCCTTGCGGTGGGTTAGAGCGGGCGAAAGATACCAACCTTACGCGCCGAGGGAAGCCCCTACCTATATGGGCTTGTGTTCCTCGCCGGATAGTGGGCCGAACAGTGGGTTCGCGAACGCGGCCGCAGCGGCCGCGATCTTGGCGGCTGCCGATTGATCGAAGGGCGCGAGCCGGATCAAAGGCGGTTTCTTTCCGAGAACGACATGGGGAGGCGGCTCGTAGCGTTCAAGCGCGGGCATGCGCGGCATCTTCTCTCGAGCCACCAGCTGAACTACGAGACCGATGCGTGCCTCTGTTTCGAAGGGCAGCGAGAGAATGCCGACGCCGCGCACTTCGATCAATCCGGCCAGCGTTTTCGGCGGATGCGCCCACAGCGCATCGTCGCGCGCGAAAAGCCCGACGCGGTCGTCGGCCACAAGCTGTGCGCCAAGCGAAATCAACCGCAACGCGAGATCGGATTTTCCCGCGCCGCTTTCGCCCAGAAGCAGCACGCCGCAATCGCCCAATGCGCCGAACGCATCGCCGGCACGGTGCAACACGACACAACTTGCATGAATGTTGGCCGTATCCATTTATGCGCTCCGCGGAAGTTCGACGATGAAGCGCGCGCCCAATATGTCGCCGGAGACTCCGTTTTTGTTCTCGGCCCAGATTCGTGCGCCGATGCCCGCCGCGATCTGGCGCGCGATGGAAAGTCCGAGCCCGGAGTTCTTGCCGAAGCCGTGCTCTGCAGGCCGCTCGGTATAGAAGCGGTTGAAGATGGTTTCGAGATTGTCGGGAGGAATGCCGGGTCCCTGGTCTTCGACCGCGACGCGAACCATGTTGCCGTCGATTTCGGCGGATATCGCAACCGTTCCGCCGTCGGGCGTGAACGAGACGGCGTTGTCGATCAGGTTGCGAAAGATCTGTCCCAGGCGCTCATCGCGGCCCAGCACGATCATGTCCGCCGGCATCGCGGAAAGCGAAATTTTTACGTCGCGCGGAAGTTCGACAAGCCGGTAGACTTCCACGATGGATTCCAGGAGATGCGCGAGGTCGACAGGCTCGTTCGCCTCGCGGCTCAGTTCCGCGTCGAGGCGCGACGCATCCGAGATGTCGGTGATCAGGCGGTCGATGCGCTTGACGTCGTTCTTCACGATCGCCATCAGCCGCGCGCGCGCATCGTCGTCTTTGGCCCGCATCAGCATCTCCACCGCGCTCTTGAGCGATGTGAGCGGGTTCTTGAGCTCGTGCGCCACGTCGGCCGCGAAGCTTTCGATCGCGTCGATGCGGTCGTAGAGCGCCTGTGTCATGGTCGACAGGCTGAGTGCGAGATCGGCGATTTCGTCGCCGCGGCTTTCGAATTGCGGAATGGATTCGCGCCCCGCGCGCATGCTGCGCACGCGATCGGCCGCTGCCGCGAGTTGACGCACCGGCTCTGCAATCGTGCCGGAGAGATAAAGCGACGACACCACCATCACGCCGAACGCGACGAGCGCGATGCCGATCAGGTTCGCGCGCTCTTCGCGAAGGATGTTGTCGATGTCTCCGCCTTCGGTCGAGAGCATCAGCACGCCGTAAATGGTCTTGAATCGCTGCACCGGCACGGCGACGGAGAGCACGAGCTTGTTCTGGTCGTCGACTCTTTCGGCGTCTCCGGTATCGCCGTCGAGCGCCTTGTTGACTTCGCTGTAGACGCGCCCGTCGCTGCCCGCTTCGAAATAGGGCGCGAGCCGCGAGAACGGGCGCACACCCATCACGCCGTCATACATGCGCGCGACCCAGCCCTTGAAGCGGCTCCAGGCATCGAGAGGCGGCAGCTCGCGCGTTTCTACCACATCGCGCGCGAGCAGATCGCGCGTATCGATGGCGAGCTGTCCGGCCGGATCGTAGAGACGCGCGCGGAGCGGCGTCGGCGCGATGAGCTGGCGCAGCAACGGTTCGGCGACGCTGTCGTCGATGGAGCGGTTTTTTTCGTCCGTGGAATATTCCGCAAGCGTGCCCGCGACGATCAGCGCCTCCTGGCGGATGCCGGCCATGCGCTCGTCGACGAGTCCCACGCGGCTCGTCTGCACGAGAAGCGTGCCCACGATCAGAATCGCGAGCGCCGCGACGTTGAAATAGATGATCTGCCAGGTCAGCGTCGAAAAACGCGGGCGTCGCAACGCGCGAGTGCTGCCGAACAAGTTCATGGGCACAACGCGGGCAGGTGCTTACGCCTCGCGATAGCGATAGCCGACGCCATAGAGCGTTTCGATGGCATCGAAATTGTCGTCGGCCTGCTTGAACTTCCGGCGCAACCGCTTGATGTGGCTGTCGATGGTGCGGTCGTCGACATAAACCTGGTCGTCATAGGCCGCGTCCATAAGATTGTCGCGGCTCTTCACAAAGCCGGGCCTCTGCGCGAGGCATTGCAGGATCAGGAACTCGGTGACAGTGAGACGCACGGGCTTGCCGTCCCAGGTGCATTCATGGCGCTGCGGATCGAGCGCGAGCTTGCCGCGCACCAGCGCTTCCTTCTTCACGTCGCCGGGCGCGGCCGGACCTTTATGCGTTTCGTTCCGGCGCAACACCGCCTTGACCCGCTCGAGCAGCAGCCGCTGCGAGAAAGGCTTGCGGATATAATCGTCTGCCCCCGCATTGAGCCCCATCAGCTCGTCGATCTCTTCGTCCTTGGAGGTGAGGAAGATGACGGGCAGGTCGGCGTGCTGGCGCAGGCGCCGCAACAACTCCAGCCCGTCCATCCGGGGCATCTTGATGTCGAGGATGGCCAGATCCGGCGGGGTGGCGGTCAGCGCGCCCAGGGCGGCCGCCCCATCCGAATAGGCGCGCACATGATACCCCTCCTGCTCCAGCAGCATGGTCACGGATTCCAGGATATTCTTGTCGTCGTCTACGAGTGCGATCGTCGCCATGATTCCAACCCGAAGCGGCAGCGGCTAATATAAGCGCAAGCAGGACAAAGCAAAGCACGATGCCCCGGACGCCCGAAACCACCGATCCAACCTACGATCCCCACCGTTTTCGCACGACTGTGCCTTATTACGCGCGCTTCCGGCTGGGCTATCCGCCGGCGCTGATCGAGCGGGTGATCCGGATTGTCGGGCTCATGCCCGGAGATCCGGTGATGGATCTGGGCTGCGGGCCGGGGTTGTTGGCAATCCAGTTTGCCCGCGCCGGCATGGCGGTGACGGCGGTCGACCCCGAGCCCGAGATGCTGGCGGCGGCTGAAGCCGGCGCGCGCGAGGCCGGCGTGTCGCTCGATTTCCGGCAAGGAAGCTCGTTCGATCTTCCGTCCGGCATCGGACCGTTGAAGCTGGTGACGATGGGACGTGCGTTCCACTGGATGGATCGCGCGGAGACTTTGCTTGCGCTCGATCGCATCGTCGCGCCGGATGGCGCGGTCGCGCTGTTCGACGACGATCATCCGCGTACGGCGGAGAACAGATGGCGGCTCAAGCTGCACGAGATCGGCAACAAATTCGGCCGCGGGGAATCGAGCCACGTGGTGGCGCGCGAAAAAGGCGATTACCGCACGCATGAATCCTATCTTCTCGACTCGGCGTTTTCGGATATCGAGCGCACGGGAATCGTGATCCGTCGCGAACTCGACGCGGAAGGTATCGTGGGCCTTGCCTATTCGCTGTCGACGTCGTCGCCGCAAAAGCTCGGCGACCGCGCCGCCGAATTCGAACGCGAATTGCGCCGCGAACTTGCCGATCTTTCGCCGGATGGAAAATTCGTCGAGATCGCCGAGATGGGCGCGCTGATCGCGCGGCGAGCATAGGATATCGCCCTCTGTTTTTCCTCCGTCGCTTGCGGGGAGGTGGATCGCGCGCGACGGCGCGCGAGACGGAGGGGGGCGTTCATCGTCGGCCACTTCCCCCGTAAACGGGGGAAGAAAGATGCAGGCCCTATTGTGTTGCTCCGATTCATCGGGGCGCGAGTATCCCGCATTGGTTTGCAAATCCATGCATGCAGCACGCACAATCGGTGCCGGATGCAGCGCGATTTTTCGCGCAAATTTTTTCACTCCATATTCTCCATGCGATTCAATCACTTGGTGTTGCGGAGCAGGGCTTTTCTGCCCTGCAAATTCTCCTGCCTCCGATCTGTGATCTTCCTTGAACGCGCGTCCCTTTTCGGTCGTGCGCGCAGTGCGAAAGCAAACCGAATCCGTTCGCCGCGTGACACCGCGCGGATATTGCTGGCAACGCGGCGCTTCGCAATCGCACGCCAAATCCGCGCCGCGCGCGCGACGTTCCCAGTTGAGCAGGGGGAAAACGGCCACGACATTCGCAAAAAAACATCACCTGTTAACGGCCCAAAATCCCAGGCAAACGCTGGCTTTTTCCAAATCATATCAGGCGATAACAGGTGCATCTTCAATGCTCCGTCTCGCCATCGTCTTCGCGCGCGTCTTCTTCGAAGATTTCGCCTTCCCTTTCCGCGCGTTCGCGCGCCCATTTTCTTTCGTACCGTTCGCGCAACTCGGGAAAGCCTTCCAGAAACCGCTCGTCATGTTCGCGCTCGAGCTGGCGCTGGCGGATCTCCGTCGGCGTTTCCTTTCGTTGTCGGGACGGCGATTTTGTTTGTCCGCGAAAATAGAAATCCCAGGCCTTGCGTTCGTAGCGCCATTCCTCGCGCTCCCCGCGGCGAACCTCCGCCAGCAACATCCGAAGAGCGGCCATGTCACCTTTGTCTGCGCGCTCCGTGAGTTCGGCGACGATCTTTTGCAGTCGCGTCGCCCGGACCTTCTCGCCGCGAACCTCGACGAGAACCGGTTGCTCCATCATCAGCTGGGCAAGATCGGCAAGACCAAGCCTTCCCGCGGGCGGGCGGCCCTTGGGATTGCCGGATTGGCCTTTTTTCCAACGGCCGGAATTCGAATCGTCTGTAGCCATGGTCACGTTCCTCCTTCGTTCTCTTTGAGGGTAGAACCATTTCGGACTACTTGTCAACCCAATTGGTTTTAACGGGATTCCGGGCTTTACGACAGCGGCGCGGCCAGAATGGCGACGGGCAACGCCGTCAGGATCAGCATGCCGACAATCGCCCAGGCGTAACGGCCGCGAAACAGCAACGCCGCGATCACCGTGAACAATGTGAGCGCCGCAAGCGCGATGCCCCAGATATGCGTGTGCGGAATCGCGAGAAATGCCGCCGAGAATGCCAACGGGATGGCGATCGTGCGCATCGAGGCGACTGCGTAGCCGTTGCCGCGATAGACGCGACGCAGGATGCGCGGGCTCAGCGCATGAAACACTGCGAAGGCGGCGAACAGCGCCGCCAGTGCGTATCTGACAGTATCGGATATGATTTCCACGGCGAACACCTTTCCAGTTCCATTGCTGCCCGCTCACGCAGGCTCAAGCGTTGCGCGGGCGTCAGCTCAATCCCAGATCCTCGACCAGCGTCGTATCGGGGCCGACGCTGCCGCGGTCGACATGGGCGAAGTTCGCGGCGATTTCGGCGATGCGATCGAGCACAGCGCCGGCTTCGCGGCCGCGGTCGAAGCGCTGAAGCTCCGCCATCACCACATTGCGAAGTTCGCCGATCGAGACGATGCGTTCGGCCCTGTCGTCGGGAATTTCGATGATGAATTCCTCTTCCACGGCCATGATCAATTCGACGGTTTCCAGATCCATGTGTTTCACTCCTCCAACGAAACCTCGTACCCCCTCAATGTCCTTCCATGCTCATCGAAACCGGACCCGACGGTTTCGGCATCAGCCAGATGCCGGCGGCCGTCACCAGAACGATCACGCCGACAAACTGGAAGATGTGATTGGTGGCCAGCATCACGCTTTGCGTCTGCACCATATTGTCGAGCGATTGCACCGCCTGCTGCGCCGATTGTCCCGTCGCGCGAATTTTGGCGAGCACGCCTTGCGGGTCGTTCAGGACACCCGACAGGTCGACGCGGCTGCCCGTGGCGCTGTTGTGCCAGGCAAAGGTGATGATGGCGGTTGCGAAAGCGCCGGACATGGTGCGCAGGAAATTGATGAGGCCGGATGCGGACGCGGTTTCCGAGGGTTTCACAGACCCCATCGCAAGACTCATCATGGGCACGAAGAACAGAGGCATTCCGAGGCCCAATGCGAGTTGCACGGGAATGAGTTGTCCGAAGGTCACGTCGGTATTGAAGGTCGTGCGATAAAGCGTGTCCGCCGCGACGATCAGCAGTCCGGTCGACATAATGGCCCGCGGATCGACCCTGCTGAGCATCATCGCCGCGATCGGCGCCATCACGACGCCGAGCAGGCCATTGAACGCCATCACTTCGCCGGACGATGTCGCGGTGTAGCCCATGTTCGTCTGCAGCCACAGCGGAATGAGCACGATGGAGCCCATGAACGACCCGAAGGTGAGCAGCATCGCTGCGGCACAAACCGCGAAGCCGCGATGGCGGAACACGCGTAGGTCGACGATCGGATGTTCGGCGGTGAACTCCCAGATGACGAAGGAGAGGAAGCCCAGCAGTGCTATGATCGCCAATGTGACGATGAAGTTGGAGCCGAACCAGTCCAGATCCTCGCCATTGTCCAGCATGATCTGCAGCGCGCCAACCCACACGACCAGCAAGGAAAGCCCCACGTAATCCATCGGATTGCGCACGCGCACGCCATCGAACTTCGTGAGCAGACGCCAGGCGAGCATCGCGCAGGTGATCGCAATCGGCACATTGATGTAGAACGCCCAGGGCCAGCCGATCGAATCCGAAAACACGCCGCTGACGAGAGGACCCGCGACGGGAGCCAGGATCGTCGTCATCGTCCACAGGCCGAGCGCGAGATTGCGATGTTTTGGCGGTGCGACGCGCAGCAGCAAGGTCTGCGACATCGGCATCAGAGGTCCGCCCATCACGCCCTGCATGACGCGGCACATCACCAGGAACGGGAGCGATGTGGACAGTCCGCACAGAAACGAGAACACGCCGAACCCAAGGGCCGCGATCGTGAACACGCGCACGGCTCCGAACCGCGCCGCAAGCCAGCCCGTAAGAGGGACCATGATGGCTTCCGCGACGGCATAGGACGTGATCGCCCAGGTGCCTTCCGTCGTCGAGATCGCGAGGCTGCCTGCGATATGCGGAATGGCGACGTTGACGATCGTCATGTCCAGCACCGACATGAAATTCGCCATTGCAAGCACGAGGATCGCCACGACGAGCGCGATACCGCCGAGATGCGGGAATTCTTCGTGTTGGCCGATTGCGGACATCAAGTCCACTCCATGTTAGATTTCAAATCAGTCGGCGATTTTGATTTCGGCGTTCATCGAAAGACCGACGCGCAGCGGATGGGCCGCAAGCTCTTTCGGATCGAGCGCGATGCGAACGGGCAGGCGCTGAACGACTTTGATCCAGTTGCCGGTCGCGTTCTGCGCAGGGATGACTGAAAACGCTGCTCCCGTTCCGCCGCCGAGGCCCACGACCGTGCCGTGGAACACGACGGACGAGCCGTAGAGATCGGATGTCAGCGTGACAGGCTGACCGATGCGCACATGCGCAAGCTGGCTCTCCTTGAAGTTCGCATTCACATAGGCCTGCGCCACCGGCACCACGCTCATGAGGGGCGCGCCCGGCGCCACATGCTGGCCGATCTGTGCGGTGTTCTGCGCGACGACGCCGCCGATCGGCGCCCGAATGACCGTCCGCTCGAGATCGAGCTTCGCCTTGTCGAGCGCCGCTTTCGCCGCGAGCACTTCCGGATTGTGCGCGGCGTCGGTGCCCGCGATGAGGGCACGCTGCGAAGTCAACTGGTTGATTGCCTGCGTGAGGCCGGACTGGGCCGTCTGCAGATCGTTGCGCGCGGTCGTCAGTTCGTCGCCCGACACGGCGCCCGTCGAGGCGAGCGAGGCGCGGCGCTGGTAATCCATTTGCGCGCGCGCCAGATCGCCGCGCCGCGCCGCCACCTGTGCGGCAGCCGCATCGACATTGGCGAAATACTGCGCGACATGCTGCTGCGCCTGCGCGAAATTCGCCTGCGCCTGTGCGAGCGCGATCTTCGCATCCGTGGGGTCGACGATGGCGAGGATATCGCCCCGCTTCACATGCTGCGTATCGTAAGCGGGCACGCTCGCCAGCGTTCCTTCGATGCGCGGCGTGATCTGCGCGGTGGAGGCGTCCACATAGGCATTGTCGGTGGAAGCGTAATGCGAGCCGACGAAATACCAATAGGCGGCGATCGAGAGTGCTATGACGACCACGAGCCCGCCCAGAGCCGCGAACAATCTTTGCCTGAGCTGCGAGCGACGCTCGCCTGCGGTCAATTCGGGCGCAGCGACCCGGTGACCGTAGTCTCCGGCCTGTGGAATTGTTGTATCCTGAAGAACATGCGTGCTTGCCATCGTCTACTCCATCGCCGCTCGCGCGGCATCAATCCTTGAAAACGAATCCGCCGCCCAGCGCCTGAACGAGTGCAACGTCCTGCGCAAAACCTTTGGCCTGAAGATCGGCGACCGTTTGGCGTTGCTGCACCAGCGTGTCTTCCGCGGTGAGCACGTCGAGATAGCGCGAGAGCCCGGCCCTGTAGCGCAGCGATGCGACGCGATAGGCATCCTCGCTGGCCGCAAGCGCCGCGCGCGAATGCGCAAGTTCGGCCGCCAGCTCGCGCTGGTTCGCCAAGGCATCGGCGACGTCGTGCAGCGCGCCGGTCAGCGTCTTGTCGTAGGTCGCGACCGCTTCGTCGTATTCGGCGCGCGCATTGCGATAATTGCCTTCGATTTTGCCGCCGTCGAAAATCGGCAGGGTGATCGTGGGGCCGAGCTGGCCGATGCGCGATGCCGGGCTGATCAGATCGGCAATGCCGAAAGACTGTTGGCCGATATCTCCCGTCAAATCGATATTGGGATAGAACGCGGCATGCGCCACGTCGATGCGTTTTGAGGCGGATTCCGCGCGCAGGCGCGCCGCCACGATATCCGGACGGCGCCCCAACAGATCGAGCGACAAGGATGCCGGCACGCCGAACGGCGCGATCTTCGGATTGGCCGGCAATGCGATGTCGAGACCGCGGTCGGGTCCGTTGCCCAGCAACGCGGCGAGCTGGTTGCGCGCGAGCGCGATCTGTCCGTCGACGCGGTCGAGATCGGCTTGCGCGGAGGCGACGCGAGATTTCTCCTGCGAAAGCGTGCCCGTGTTTTCCAGCTGCTGCTGCAGGCGCTGCCCAATGAGACCGGCGCTTTGTTGGCGCACACTCAGCGCATCCTGCGCCGCCTTCCGGTCGGCGGTGAGTTGCACGAGATTGGCGTAAGCGCCGGCGACGGCCGTCGAAAGGCTGAGCCGGGCAGCTGCCAAATCGACTTGTGCGGCCAGCGCATCCGAGGTGGCTGCCGCAAACGCCGCGCGGTTCTTGCCGAACAGATCGATCTCGTAATCCAGATTGGCGGTGGCCGCGCCATCGCTGTGCCAACCATGCGGCAGGAAAGATTCGAACTGCTTGGGAAAACCCTGGTTCAAGCTTTCCCGCTCCTCCGACGCGGAGCCGTTCGCCGTCAATGTCGGCCACAGGCTCGCGCCCGACACGCGCGCCATGGCATCGGCTTCCCGCATGCGGGCTTCGGCGATTTTCAGATCCGGCGAGCCGGCAAGCGCTTCGATCATCAGGCCGTCGAGCTGGGGATCGCCATAGGCTTTCCACCAATCGGCTTGCGGCCAGGATGCCTGGGGTGCTGCGAAGCTTTGCTGCGTCTCAAGCGATTGAACGGGAGTCGGCTGGGGCAGGGGACCTAGATAGGGGGCACAGGCGGCAAGCGCGAGGATGGGGGCCAGCAGCGCTGCCGCCTGTGCCGATGACCGGAGCGACCAGCTTTGAGGGGAATGGGGGGCCGTTCTCATCAGAACTGTACCGTACGGTCATGTTGCAATGCCAGAAATAAGGGTTCATATTGAGCCTGTCAACAAAAACTGTACGGTACGGTCATGGAATCAGGCATTCTTGAACAGCCGCCCAAAACGGGACGGGACGCCAGGCGCGACGCGATCCTGAAGATCGCGCTGGAGGCCTTTCTAACCGACGGCTACGCCGCCACCTCGATGTCCACCATCGCGGCGAAAGTCGGCGGCTCGAAGGCGACGCTCTACAACTACTTCACGTCCAAGGAAGAGCTGTTCTCCGCCGTCATCGCAGAGAAATGCCGCGACGTGCATCAGCTTCTGTTCGAGACCGAACTCGAGCACACGGACTTCCGCCCGTCGCTCACGCGTTTCGCCGAACGATTCCTGCGGCTGGTGTTGTCCGACGAGAAGATCGCGGTGTTCCGGCTGATCACGGCCGAGACGGCGCGCTTTCCCGAGCTCGGTCGCGCGTTTTATTGCTCGGGACCGCTGCAGGGGAAAAAATTCCTCGCGGAATATTTCGATCGCGCGGTGGCCGAAGGCAATCTCAAGCCCGGCGACACACTGGTCATGGCCGGCCACTTCTTCGATCTCTGCAAGGGCGAGCTTCACCACCGCAAGCTCTGGAACGTGACGCCCAACCCCAGCAACGAAGAAATCCGCACGACCGCCGCGCAGTCGGTCTCGGTGTTCCTCGCAGCGTATGGCGGCGAGGGCGTTTGAGGAAAACTCTTCAGAGTCATTGATTCGGGTTTGCGGTGTCGATGGACCGCGGGCGTCCTCGCCCGCATTACTCCAAACGTCACCGACCATGCGGGCGAGACGCCGGCGGTCCACTATCAAGCGAACACCAGCTGCAAAATCTCATACGACCGCACGTCGCCGGGACGACAACTATTGGATTTCCCGACTAGTCTTGTGGCGCGCTCGCACAGCCTCTACCTGTGAGACGCAATGCGGGGCGCAAGGCCATGTCGTCGGAAAACATAAGCGCGCGCGGGGCGTGGCGGTGGTGGCCGCTCCGCTTTCTCGTTTTCTTTGTCGTTCTTATCGCGGCCTATATCGGTTGTCAGATCGGAACGTTCTTCCTGGAGAAACATCCGCACGGACTTCCAGAAAAGATCGTCGTTCCTGCTGCCGCAATATTGGGATCTCTGGCACTCGTCGCCGTCTATCGGCTGCTCGTGCGCTGGATGGAAAAGCGCAAGGCCGGCGAGCTGCTTGTCTCGCGGGCGCCGGGCGGATTGGCCTTCGGAACCATCCTCGGCGCGGGTCTTTTTTGTGCTGTTTACGCAGTCCTCTGGAGCCTGGGAGTAGCCCACTTCAAGGGCATCGGCACGACCGACGGACTGCCGCTGGCATTTGCGATCTCCCTGCTCGCGGGCTTCGGCGAGGAGATGATATTCCGCGGTGTCGTATTCCGGCTTTTCGAGGAAGGCTTTGGAACGACGGTGGCGGTTCTTTTGTCGGGCGCGCTGTTTGGTGCCCTTCATGCCGCCAATCCCGGCGCGACGCTCGCGAGCACAGCAGCAATTGCGGTTGAGGCGGGCGTTTTACTCGCGGCGGTCTATGCGCTCACCCGCTCGCTGTGGATTCCCATCGCGCTGCATTTCGCGTGGAATTTCACCGAAGGCGGCATTTTCGGCGCCGCCGTCTCGGGCGGCAGGATCAACAGCATTCTGGTGTTCCCGCTCCACGGGCCGGACTATTTGACCGGCGGCGCATTCGGCCCGGAAGCGTCCGTTGCGGCAGTGGGCGTGTGCCTCACTGCCGCCATCGTGATGCTGGTCCTCGCCGCGCAACGCGGAGAATGGACACCGCTGCGGTTTCGATTGCGGACGGGTTGATTGGTTCTCACGGTGCAAAGGGACTGGTATCATCTCGCCGGAATTCTATCGGCAGGAATGCGCTATGCGGGTGACTGTGAAAAAACGCGGCAACCGCGCGTTCGTCCGCATTCCCGCATCCATTACGCTCGCGGCAAAACTCCGCGTAGGTCAGATCGTTGATATTCGGGAGGAATGCGGTCGCATCGTGATCGCGCCGTTACGCATACCTGCGTTCGATTTGGATGACCTGATCGCCGGCATCACAGCTGAAAACCGGCATGCGTGACCAACGTTTTTCCCGATGTGCGGGACGACCCCGTATGACGCAACTATTCCTTCCGCTTGCGCCGATCAATGTGAGCAGCGAGGGCTTTCTGGCCAGACTCGGTGAACCGCATCCAGATATAACATCCGGCGCAAAGCACTAAGAGGGTGATTGCTGGGATGCGATCAAATAAGGAGCCGACCATCGCCGCCCAAATCAAGAACGCGGCAAGAATTACGAGCGGTATCAAACCAAGTATCCGCCTAATCACTCCGTCCTGAATCCGAACTGACACGCGGCGAGCAATACAATGTGTATAGGCTCTTGGCGATTATGTGTCTCAGCGGGGTAAATCCCAATCGGTATGGATGTCTGAGCATCGCGGTATGGCGAGGCACTGTTTTCGTCCCCCCGCCCCTTGAGGGCGGGTCGAAAAATTCGGAGTGAATCGAAGAATTTTTCGGGGCCGGGTGCTGCGTGAAGATTACTCCGCCCCGAAATTCTCTTTTCGCTGGGGCTCAAAGATAATTTCCACCCGCCCTCAAGGGGCGGGCGGGAAAATCAAACGAACTCCACCTTCAATATTTCATACGACCGCACGCCGCCGGGCGACGCCACTTCCACGGTATCGCCCTTGCTTTTGCCGATGAGCGCGCGCGCGATTGGCGAAGAGATCGAGATGCGGCCCTTCTTCGCGTCGGCTTCGAGATCGCCGACGAGCTGGTATTTCATCTTGGCGTCGGAATCCTCGTCGACCATCGTCACGGTCGCGCCGAATTTCACGGTGGTGCCCGAGAGCTTGGAAATGTCGATGACGTCGGCGCGGCCGATCTTGTCTTCGAGCTCCATCACGCGGCCTTCGACGAAGGCCTGGCGCTCTTTCGCCGCGTGATATTCCGCGTTCTCCGAGAGGTCGCCATGGGCGCGCGCTTCCGCGATCATCTTGACGATCGCGTGCCGCTCCACCGACTTCAGATGATTGACCTCTTCCTCGAGGGCCTTGTAGCCCGCGGCCGTCATGGGGATGCGTTCCATATCAGTCCTGCCAATAGCGAATAGACTCCCGCCGGCCTGCCTCCCGGCGCGGCCGATTGCGGAAGTATCACGCTTTTTCTTAAGCCCTTGTTACGCCTAGACTTTCTCTTCCTTGGTCCGGCGAAAGCCTAGAAAGAGTAAGACTGGAGGGGCGCAACTTCAAGGGAGCCCTCACGGAGCGCCGCGATGGCCTGGGTTGCGGCGGCCGCACCCGCCATCGTCGTATAATAGGGAACTTTCATCTGGAGTGCCGTGCGCCGGATGGAGAGGGAGTCCGCCAGCGCCTGCGCGCCTTCCGTGGTGTTGAATACGAGCTGCACTTCCGTGTTCTTGAGCGCGTCCACGATATGCGGCCGGCCCTCCAGCACCTTGTTCACCACGCGCACTTCGAGGCCTGCGGCCTGCAGGTACTTCGCCGTGCCGCGGGTGGCGATGATCGAGAAGCCCATCGCCAGCAATTGCTGCGCGGGCTCGATGGCGAATTCCTTGTCGGTCTCCTTGACCGAAATGAACACGGTTCCGCTCAGGGGAAGTTTCGCGCCGGCTCCGATCTGGCTCTTCGCGAAGGCACGGCCGAACGTCATGTCGAGCCCCATCACTTCGCCGGTGGAGCGCATCTCTGGCCCGAGGATCGTGTCGACACCGGGAAAGCGCGCGAAGGGCAGCACGGCTTCCTTCACGGCGATGTGTTTGATGTTCGGTTTCTTGAGTTTGAGCGAGGCAAGCGTTTCGCCCGCCATCACGCGCGCGGCGAGTGCGGCCACAGGCAGTCCGATGGCTTTCGCCACGAAAGGCACCGTGCGGCTCGCACGCGGATTGACTTCCAGCACATAGATATCCGTGCCCTGCA
>Ga0302324_100011744_pt1 | contig 17938 bp, 14 predicted proteins | sample Palsa_T0_1_FD_201949 | JGI IMG/M metagenome (GOLD analysis project Ga0302324, IMG submission 201949) | Peat permafrost microbial communities from Stordalen Mire near Abisko, Sweden - Palsa_T0_1 | ecosystem: Environmental > Terrestrial > Soil > Palsa > Peat permafrost | place: Sweden: Abisko... | reverse complement strand
TCGTCGTCCACCCCGAACTTGGCCCGACCGAAGGGACTGAGGACCTGGCCGAGTGGCTCACGACCAGCCCCGATTGGGCGGAAGGCTCCGTGCTCCACATGAGCTCGGTAATCGAGCCCGAGGTGCCAGTCCGCGTGTACTGGCCTCGCGAGGCTTCGTCGCACCGCCTGTATACGGCCGTCACCTTGTACGACCTCATCCCCGAACTGTTCCCGGGCTGGTACCTACAGGACCCGGGGCTCCGTCGGCGCTGGCGCTGCTGCCTCGAAGTGGTCCGCCAAGCGGATGCCGTGCTGACATTGTCCGAATCGACCAAGCAGGACACGATCGGTTTGCTCGGGGTGCCCGAGGAACGTGTCGCCGTAGTTGGCAGCGGGACCTCACCGGTGTTCCGGCGCCCTGAATCCCGCAAAGAGGCGTTCAATACGGCGCGCAAAGGGGTCAGAGGGCTGAAAGAGGGCTTCCTGGTCTACAACGGCGCCTTCAACCCGCGCAAGAACGTCGACGGCCTAGTGCGGGGCTACGCCTCCCTGCCGCCAGAGCTCGTGAAGCGGCACCAACTGGTGATCGTCTGTGAGGCACCTCCCCTGACGCGCAACCACTACCTGGTGATGGCTAAGGAACTGGGTGTGGGGGGGCGTGTGCTCATTCCCGGGTTCGTACCGGAAGAGGTGCTGGTTGCCCTTTTCCAGTCCACCGAGCTGGCCGTCTACCCGTCCCTCTACGAGGGCTACGGGCTCCCCGTGATCGACTCCTTGTCCTGTGGCGCCCCCACGATCGCCGGCGACAATTCGTCTCTGCGCGAGATCCTTCCCCGCGAGGCCCGCTTTGAGCCAACCGATCCCGGGGCAATTGGCGGGGCCATCGTGCGCGCTCTCACCGACAAACCGTTCCGGGAGAGGCTCATGGCGCTCACCAACATTGAGCCGCCGTCTTGGGCCTCTGTCGCGGACAAGACGGCGGAGGTTTTCGAGGAGTTGATGCGACGATCTCTCCGGTACCGCCCCGCCTGGCGCAAGCGGCCTCAACTTGCCCTCGTCGGGGTACCGGCCAAACTCGTCACCGCACTCGGGCCGCTGGCCTCACTGGACGAGTTCTCCGGTGTTAGCGAGGTGCCAACCGAGGAACCGCTAGAACCCTCAGCCTCGCCCGACGGCGAGGACAAGACAATCTCGTACGCAGCCCTGAGCAGCCTCGATCGGTGGCGAGGCGGTTACGACGCGATCATCACCTGGGTGCCCAGTCAGCCGAGCACTACGCAGGCAGGGCCTCCGGAGACCGGGCCCCCGCGCACCGTTGGCAGCTACGTGGGGGGAATTGAAAAGCTCGCCCGCGCGTGGCCAGGACGAACAATGGCCCTTGTCGACGAAAGCCCGGACGGCACGAAGGGTACCGCCTCGGCGCGACCGATTGCCCTGCGGCTCGAGGGCGCCGGGATAACGGTCCTTCCCGTGAGCGAGGCCACGGGCTGGGACGACGTCGCACGCCGGGTCGCCGAGGCCGCCCGGGACGCGGCCGTCTGAGGCTTGCCGCTTGAAGGCCAGCGTTGTCGTCGTTTCCTACCATCCCGGCGAATGGTTGAGCCCTTGCCTGGCCTCGTTGGGCAGCCAGGCCGACGAGGTGGTGCTTGTGGACAACGGGTCATCGGGCGCCGTTGCGTCCGAGATCGGCCGCCGCGCCGGCGCGAGAGTGCTCCGGTTCGAGTCCAACACTGGCTTCGCCCCGGCGGCTGACGCGGGTGCCATCGCTTCGAGCGGAGAGATCCTGGCCTTCCTGAACGACGACGCAGTCGCCGGGCCCGGCTGGTTGGCGGCGGCTACGAAAGCGCTGGCAGACGAGCTCACCGCTGCGGTCGGCCCGAAGGTCGTCCTTAGCACCCGGTACCGCGAGATCCGCTACCCCGACGCGGATTGGTCTGCGCCGGGGGACCCCCGACCGCTCGGACGGCAGATCCGTTCGGTGAAGGTCAATGGCAGGGAGCTGCTCGGCACCGCGGCCGGGCCTGGCCTTTACCGCCTGGAAACTGGCAGCGGGGGCGACCGCTGGCGCTGGACTGCGGGGCCCCGTCCGTGGTACGTGCCCCTGCTGGATGCTGACGGCACTGCAGAGGTGATGGTGGACGGTCAGCCCGCGCCACCAGGCCCGCTGGTGCGCCTCATCAATAGCGCGGGAGCCTTCCTCGACACCCGGGGCTACGGAGGTGACATCGCTGCCGATCTGCCCGATGACGGGCGCTTCGACGAGCCCGCTGAACGCTTTGCGATTTCCGGCAGCGCGTTCGTGACCCGGAGGGCGACCTGGCACGAGATCGGCCCGTTCGCCGCTCGGTTCTTCGCCTACTACGAGGACATGGACTGGTGCTGGCGAGCGCGGTTGGCTGGCAAGCGGATCCTGTACGACCCCAGCGCGACCGTCGAGCACCGCCGTTCCGCCAGCTCGGGCGGCGAGCACCAACCTTGGGTACGCGTGATGTCCGAGCGGAACAGGACGCTGACGATGGTCCGCAACGGGCCGCGCCGGGTCGCGACTAAGGCGCTCCGAGACCGTTACGCGGAGGGGCCCGATGGAGGAGTGCGCTCCGGGACCGCCCGTCTGCTGCCCTGGGCGATTGCAAGCCGCGCCCGCCTCGCCCGACGCTGGGCCGTGAGGCCCGAAGAAGTGTGGGAACGCTGGGCCGGGCAGGGCGCGGCCGGTACGGACTGATCAGCACTCCGAGTGCGGGGCCCGGTCCCATGGTTTGCCCAATGACTCGAGATCGGCCTCTATCCGGTCCAAGACCTGCGGCCACTGGTAGTTCTCCATCACGTAGGCGTGCCCACGCGAGCCCATCTTGTTGGCAACCTTGGGGTCGGCCAGAAGGATCCCCAACTGCTCCTCCAGCTCTTCTGAGGTGCCGAACGAGCGCCCTCCGTCGCAACGCGAACAATGCCACTCGACCACGGCGCTCCCTTTGCGAACGAGCACGGGGCGACCCGCAAGCCACGATTCCATGACGGTGCGGGAATAGCTCTCCATGAAACTCGGCTGCATGTAGGCCAGTGCGGCGGCAAGTGCGTTGTTGCGCTGCTCGACCGTGAGGTAACCGACGTCGATGACCCGCCCACGAAGGCGAGGTGGCACATCAGGATGGCCCGCACCAGCGCTCACCAATTTGACAGGGGTCTTGGTCCCCGCGAACACGTCCATCAACCACGGCCAACCTTTGTCGGCCTCGCGGCGGCCCAGGTACAACACGAACGGCCCGTCCAGGCCGTACTCGGAGCGGAACTCCTCCGGATGGTATTCCTTCGGCACGTCCATCCCGGACCCGATCACGCTGTGATGGGGGGTGACAGGGCCGAGACGGTGCGCCAGGTCGTGTTCTGGGCCGGACAGGAACCAGACTGCGGCCGGCAAGGAGAGCACGTGCCTCATGACGTCCAGGTAGGCGTAGACCTCGTCATGAAGGCACGGCATGACGACCGCCCGTTCGGCTACTACCGTCATGCCGACGGTTGTGGGCCAGAACAGGTAGGGAGCGAAGACGACCGCGTCGTAGCTGCGTCCTTCCTTCAGCAAGACCTCGAAGAGGCCCGGCGTCCGGAACAGGGCCTGGAGCCAAGTGACCTGGTCGTCGAGAGTCGGGCTCTCGCCTGCGTAAATACGCCCGTGGACCATGTGCTCCCGGCTCGCTGAGGTGGCGAGCACGTTGGCGAAGCGGCGGACGAGTACTCCGCTGTCCACCTCGGTCCCCTCAGGCAGCTCATTGGCCCAGGTATACGGACTTACGGCGCAAGTCGTGAGCACCTCGACATCCCAACCCCGCTCGACCAGGCCGAGCGCGACGTCGCGCACAACCGCCTCGGCCCCACCGACTATCTCCTCGCCGAAGCGAGGGCTAACAAAGGCGATGCGGCGCTTCATCTTCCCCCAGGATATGCGGCACCACTGCTAGACCCGACCATCCCGGGCGGTAGCATAGCCGGCTATGCCAACAAGCCGCTCCCGACGCAGCTTGCTAGGGCAATCCTACCTAGCCATCGAGCGGGGCCTGAACGCAGCAGCTTCGAGCTGGGCGTCATGGCGACCTTTCGCCGACCTCCGGGCGAACGTCGCTGAAGGTGACCGGCCCGCCACCATGGGCGACGTGGTGAGCTGCTATCGCTTGCTCCTCGGGCGCCAACCTGACCCCGGCGGCCTCGCCCACTACCGCCAACGTCTCTCAGCCGGCACCATCTCGGTCCGGGACCTTGTCGGAGAGTTCATCGGCAGCGTCGAGTTCGTTCATGCGCACCCCCACGGGCACGAGCAGCCTTCGACCGAGATCGTGACCACGTGCGAGGGCTTCCGAATGCATGTCGACCCGGGCGATTACGCAGTCGGGCACACAATTGCGCGGACGGGTAGCTACGAGCCGGAGGTTTCAGCGGCAGTGCGAAAGGTGCTCGGCCACGGCGGCACCTTCGTCGACGTCGGGGCCAACGTCGGATGGTTCAGCTTGCTGGGCGCTTCGCTCGTGGGGCCCTCAGGCAGGGTCATCGCCATCGAACCGAACCCCCTGAACGTGGCCCTGCTGCGCGATAGTGCCAAGGACAATGGCTTCGATAACATCGACATGCTGACAATGGCCCTCGCTGCGAAGCCAGGCGCTATCGCCCTCGAGACAGATGGCAGCAATGGGCGAATTACCCCGATAGACGGTCCGCCAGCTGAGCCCATCGAGGCCAGCTTCGTCGTCGCTGCCCGCCCACTCGACGACGTCCTGTCCGACGCCAGGGTGACCCGTGTCGACGCAATCAAGATCGACGTTGAGGGAGCCGAACCGCTCGTGCTAAAAGGCGCCGGGGAGACCATCACGCGGTACCGACCAGTACTGATCAGCGAGTTCTACCCCCTCGCGCTCGACAGCTCCCCCTGGGGAAATGCCAACGGTTACCTCGCAATGCTGCGCGCGTTCGGATACCGCCTCTCCGTTATCGGCTCTGAAGGAGACCATGACGACGAGACCATCTGCTCCATGGCCAGCGGGACCGAGCACTTAGATCTGCTTGCTCGGCCCATCTGACCGCTCACCCGTTGATGTCTCACAACCCGATGTTCGTCTACGACGAGGCAATGGCGGAGGCGGTGTTCGACTACTGCCGTTGGCGGCTATCGCTCGAGCCGGTACCGCTCGACCGCACAGTACCCAGGGCGACGCTCGAAGCCGTCTTCTCAGGCTTGGTCACAGCTGGAGGAAAGGACCCGGTCGAGATCCTGTCGATTTTCACCGATCAGGTCGTCACTTCGGTCATTTCCTGTGACAGCCCACGATTTTTGGCGTTCGTGCCGGCGGCCCCCACCAAAGCATCGCTCCTTTTCGACATGGTCGTGTCAGCATCGTGCCTTCAGGGCACCTCCTGGATCGAGGCGGCCGGGACTGTGATAGCGGAGAACCAGGTGCTCAGTTTTTTAGCTGAACTGGCTGGGATGCCGCCGAGCTCGGGCGGGTGTTTTGTCTCGGGCGGCTCGGCGGCCAACTTGTCCGCTCTAGTCGTGGCCCGCGACCGCGGCCGCGCCCGCCTGGGCGGACCGGCGGCGCAGGTGCGTGTCGCCCTCGGCGAGGACGCCCATTCATCTGTCAGCAAAGCACTGCACATCATCGGCGTTGGCGAGCTAATGGTGCCGTGCGACGACCATCGGCTGACCGGCGCCGGGTTGGAAAAAGCGCTCCGTGCTGACCCCGACCCGTCCAACGTGGTGGCGGTAGTCGCTAGCGCCGGCACGACCAACGCCGGGCTCGTCGACGACCTTGCGGGTTTGGCAGATGTCGCGCGCCAACGCGACCTCTGGTTCCACATCGACGCCGCCTACGGCGGCGCGGCGCTCCTGTCGAGATCCGCCGAAATACAGTCGGTTTTTAGGGGGTCCGAGCACGCCGATTCGTTTGTCGTCGATCCCCACAAATGGCTCTTTGCGCCCTTTGACTGTGCGGCGCTGTTGTACCGGGAGCCGGCGCTGGCTAAGGCGGTCCACTCCCAACGGGCGGCTTACCTCGACCCACTCCATGTGGGTGAGGACGAGTGGAACCCAAGCGATTACGCGTACCACCTCACGAGGCGCGCAAGAGGGCTTGCCCTTTGGTACTCGCTGGTGACGAACGGCACCGACGCTTATAGGGACGCCGTCGACGCGGCGCTATCGACTGCACGCATTACCGCCCAGATAGTCGAGAGCTCCCCGTACCTCGAGCTCGTGCGTAAACCGGAGCTTTCCGTTGTGCTGTTCCGGCGCAAGGGATGGGGGCTGCCGGATTATTACAACTGGTCCGCCAAGCTGCTCGACGACCAGGTGGCGTTCGTCACCCCCACCAAATGGGAGGGGGAAACAGTCGCTCGGCTTATTTTCCTTCACCCCGGCACGACGGAGGAAATTGTGCGCGAAGTGATAGCGGCAATGGCCTGAAAGATCTGGCGGCGTTCCAGAGACGCATGTAACCTCCTCCGCATGAGACTCGGCAATATGTACGGGCCCGACGCCACTTTTGCCGGGGTACCTCGCGCCGACCTCGACGATCCCGCCAGTTTCAGCAATGCCGGCGCAGTCATCCTGGGCGCTCCGTTCGACGGTGGTACCAGTCATCGGCCAGGAACCCGCTTCGGGCCGCAAGCGATCCGGTTCACCGATTACCTGGCCCACGACGGCATGCGCCCCCACCTGGCTCTCGGTGTGGACGCCTTGACCGAACTACCGGTCGTAGACGCAGGCGACGTCCAAATGCTGCCCGGCGAGATCGAGCAAGCCCTACAGCGGCTCGAACAAGCGGTAACCACGATTGCTCGGGCTGGGCCTATACCCGTGGTGCTTGGCGGCGACCACACGATCACTTTTCCCGACGCCACCGGCGTCGCTCGTCACGTTGGCTGGGGGCGCGTGGCGCTGGTCCATTTCGACGCCCACGCCGACACGGCAGATACCCAACACGGGTCTCTTTACGGTCACGGGACCCCGATGAGGCGCCTGATCGAGTCTGGTGCCGTGCGGGGTGACCGGTTCTTCCAGATCGGCCTACGTGGGTACTGGCCACCCGACGAAGTGCTCGACTGGATGGCCGAGCAGGACATGCGCAGCTACGAAATGACCGAGGTAGTCGAAAGAGGCCTCAACACTTGCCTCGACGAGGTCTTCGAGGCGGCGGTGGACGGGTGCGACGCCGTCTTCTTATCGGTCGATATCGACGTTGTCGACCCGGGCTCGGCTCCCGGCACCGGCACCCCGGAACCCGGCGGGCTCAGCGCTCGGGCACTGCTCGATGCGGTCCGCCGCATTGCGAGCGAGCTCCCCGTCCGCGGGGTCGACGTGGTCGAGGTCTCTCCGCCGTACGACCACTCCGAAATCACCGCCTACCTTGCCAATCGGGTCATCCTGGAAGCCCTGTCGGCTATTGCCTGGCGGCGCAAATCAGCAGGTGGCGGCGCGGTTAGGGTACCCAGCGCACCGCTGCTCCAGGGACGTTCTCGTCCGGCAGCCTCATAAAGAGCGAGCGCACACTACGCCCATTGAGCTAAAGGGCCGAGTTCTGAGTACCGGTGGCGGCGAGGTTCGAAAGGGCGTCGCCCGAGAGGCGGAACGTGCGCCATTCGTCCATCGGGACTGCGCCAAGCGAGAGGTAGAAATCGATTGCGGGCTGGTTCCAATCGAGCACGGCCCACTCGACCCGCGCGCAACCCCTCTGGGCGGCACGTTCCGCCAGTGCACCAAGCAGCGCTTTCCCCGTCCCCCGTCGCCTTTGCCCGGGGACGACGAAAAGGTCCTCGACGTAAAGACCATGCCGACCGGTCCACGTCGAGAACGTGACGAAATAAATCAACATGCCCAGGACCACACCGGCATTTTCTGCGACTAAGGCGAAGACCTTAGGATCCGCGCCGAACAAGGCCTCGGCAAGATCCGCCTCTGTTGCCTTGACCTGGTCCGGCTCCCGTTCGTACTCGGCTAGCGCGTGTACCAAACCAAGTAACTTTCCCACATCGGCCGGAACGGCATCACGGGCCCGCGGCCGCCCGTCGTTTTCCATCGAGGTGCTCATCGAGGTGCTCACCCCGAAGATCATTGCATGGCCGGGACAGGCGTCTTGGGCTTGGATAGACGGGTGCGCCCAGTCCGGGTCAAATCAAACGAAGCGCCACATAAAGTCCTCTGCCACCCTGTCCAAAGTAGGCCCAGATGAACCCGTCAGATCGCGCTCCGCAATGGCCGTCGGGCCATGCCGGCCGGCCGAGCCTCCCCATGAGGTTCTGGGCCCGGGTAGGGGTCTCCTCCGTGGTCGCCCTGGCGGCTGCGCTCGTGGTGCCCCACCTCGCTTCTCGTCACCCTGGTCACGGCGCGCTCGTTGACGGGATGCCGCCAGTCGACGTGCTGGTCGCCGCATCGGTCATAATCGGAGCCGTCACGACTGCAGCGGTCTACCTGGCGGTGCGGCGCGACCTCAAACTGCCGGCGAGGGTGGCGCTTTATGCCGCCGCATATGAGGCACTGGTAGTCGCCGTCAAGTTCGGCCTCGCCCCATACGGGCTCTACCACGTCAACGAGCACGTCGCGATCACCGAGTCGCTCCTCGGGATCGACGACGCCGCCGGCGCCACTGTGACGGCTGTTGTCATATTCGCGCTCTACTTCGCCGTCTACGGCCTCCTGTACCTTTGGGCTCGGCGCGGGGTCACACACGTCGAGCGGGCCACGAGATCAGGCCGGAGGCCCAACCGCCTGGTGCCCACCGCAGCTCTAGTCGTATCGGTCCTGGGCCTTGGCGCAGGCGGGTGGGTGTTAGTCATTGCCACGGTCCAACCGGCGGCGCAATACCTCGACTTTGTGTTCTCGTCGGTGGTTGCGGTGTTCACAGCGCTGGCGCTCGGCGGCGCCACGGCGTTGGCTGCGATGGTGTTCCGTTCCACGGCCCAACAGGTGCGCGCGCTTGGCACAGCGAACCTTCTCGTCAACGTTTTCTTGGTCGGCCTTGTGTTCCTCGTTCTGTTCCACATCCTCTGGGTCGTCTACATCCTCGTCGTGACGTCGATCTGGCCATTGAACACGGTGGTCCCGAAATGAGCGGCATGGGTACACCCATCTCGATGGGGCGGGCGACAGCCGCCGGCGGGGATGCGCTGCAGCGCCAGCCAGCTCCTACCCGTATCGCCGGGCTGACCCTGTCGATGCTGCGGTACAGGGTCGCCATCATGGTGTGGACGTTCATGTTGCTGGGGGCGGCGACCGGAGACGGTGCGCGCCTCAATGCTGGCGAGCTGGCTATAGAGGCTTGCGCGCTGGCGTGGAGCTACGTGGCTGCAACAACAGTGAACGACTTGGCTGACCTAGAGATCGATCGCGTTAACCATCCTGGCGACACTGGCCGCCCACTCGTCACTGGTGCGGCATACCCAGCAGACATGCGAAGACTGCACTGGCTCGCATGGGTAGCAGCGATCGGCTGCGCGGCACCACTTGGGGCTGTGCCGGCGATGCTGGTGGTCGTAGGGCTGGTAATCGGGCGGGCCTATTCGCTCCGGCCGCTACAGCTTTCCTACAGGCCGTATTGGGCGCCAATCACCCTCGCCATCGCGTATGTGGTCGTGCCGTACACCTTGGGCTTTTGGTCCTCTGGTGGGGACGCCAATGGCCGCGCCCTCGCCATCGGTGGGGGCCTGGTGGCGCTGTTCCTCGCTCGCATCGTCCTGAAGGACTTCAGGGACCGCGAGGGAGACGCCATTTTCGGCCGGCGGAGCTTGCTTCTTTTGCATGGTAAACGGATGACGTGTGCGCTAAGTGGAGTCTTCGTGGCCCTTGGCGACGGTTTGCTGTCCCTCGCTTTCGGTGGCCATGCCTGGCCATTGCTGGCCCTCGCCCAGAGCTATTTCGCCGCCGTGGGCTGGATATTGTGGAGGCTCTCCAAAGCAACGGGCCCAACAGCCGAACAGGTGGCAATCGGGACCGGCGCAAAGATGGCAAACGGGCTCCTTTTCTCGTTGCTTTCGTGGCTTCTCCTCAGCGGCCACGGCGCCTCGAACGGCACTCGCGCAGCGTTCCTGGTCTTATTGGCCGTCCTTTATGGGACGTCGTTCGTAACCCTGGCTCGGCACCCGGAACGAGCAGTCATCGGCTACAAGGGCTGAGCCCGGCCGAACGGACCAACGGCCCGGCACCTCGTCTAGGCTCCGCCCATGGCAGTCGACGCCGACGCCGCTGCGTCAGCTCTTGCGACCTCGTGGCAGCACTTCGTCGGGGCCATGCCGGGATGGGCCCGCCGCGAAGGCGGTGTGCTCGCCGCAATGTCAGGCGTGGCGCTGGCGAACTGCAACGGCGTCTGGGCTGAGCAGGTCGACCCCAATGAAAAGCTGGTTGCAGCGCTTCTGAGTGAGGTCGCTACGGCCGGGCTGCCCTACTGCCTGCAGCTTCGCCCTGGGGCCAGCCTCACATTGACGAACCTCCCGGTCGCCAGAGGGATGGTGCCAGGTGGGCAGGTCCCCCTCATGGTGTTGGAAGGCTCTGGTGCGCTCGAAGCGGCTCAGCAAGTGGACGGGCTCGAGATCCGAGAGCTGGCCCCGGAGGCCGTCCACGAGCACGTAACGATCGGGGCGAGCGGCTTCGGGGCACCGGAGGAGCTTTTCGCTCAATTGGCGACATCAGCTCTGCTGCGCTTACCGGGGGTACGTTGTTACGTTGGCGAGGTCGATGGCGAGCCGGTCACGACTGGGATCGGGCTAACGCTCCATCCGTTCGTGGCGATCTTCAGCATCGCCACACCGCCGCCCTACCGGGGCCAAGGGTACGCCGGTGCAGTGACCGCCCGAGCGGTTGCAGATGGCCTGTCCGGCGGCGCTCAGTGGGCCTGGCTGCAGTCCAGCCCGGCTGGTTATCCCGTCTACGCCCGGCTGGGCTTCAAGACTGTCGAACGTTGGAGCTCCTGGGTTTCGGCGACCTGAAGGCTTTTTCGAGCTAGCCGAAGAACTTAGCCAGCCTCGTCATGGCTTCTGCGAGGTCTTCGTCGGCTAGCGCGTAGGAAAACCTCCCGCAGCCCGCCGCGCCGAAGGCTTCACCGGGGACGAACGCTACCTTTGCCTCTTCGAGCACCATCTCGGCGAGCTCCAGCGTCGTCGACGGTGCCCGGCGGCTAGGCCCGAGCGGCTGGCCGAGAGCGCCGGCGAAGCTCGGGAAGGCGTAAAACGCCCCCTCAGGGTCGGGGCACAGCACGCCGGGCAGCTCCGAGAGAGCAGCCACGATGGCCCGGCGCCGGCGGTCGTATACCGCACGCATCTCTTCGACGTCGGTAAGCGGGCCCGTTACGGCAGCGAGGGCCGCTCGCTGGGCGACGTTGCACACGTTGGACGTCGAGTGGCTTTGAAGGTTGCCGGCAGCCTTTACGACATCGTTCGGCCCGATGAGCCAGCCGACACGCCAACCTGTCATGGCATAGGTCTTGGCCACGCCGTTCACGACCACGCAGCGGTCCGCCAGCTCGGGCACCAGGACGGGCATCGAGTACATGCGCGCCGAGCCGTAGACCAGGTGCTCGTAGATTTCATCGGTGATCACCCACAAGCCGTGTTCGGCGGCCCAGGTGCCGATCGCTGCGGTCTCCTCCTCGTTGTAAACCGCACCTGTGGGGTTCGAGGGCGACACGAACAACAGCACCTTGGTCCGGGGCGTCAGGGCAGCTTCGAGCTGGGAGAGGGAGACCTTGTAGCCGCTTTCGGGGCTGGTAGGCACCTCGATCGGGGCCCCTCCGGCCAAGATGATCGTCTCGGGATAGGTCGTCCAGTACGGCGCTGGCATCAGCACCTCGTCCCCAGGGTCCAGGAGCGTGGCAAAAGCCTCTTCGACGGCCTGCTTCCCGCCGTTGGTGACCAGGACCTGAGACGCCTTAACGGCAAAGCCCGTGTCGCGGGCGGTCTTGACTGCGATGGCTTCCCGCAGCTCCGGCAGGCCGGGGGTCGGCGTGTACCTGTGGTTCTTCGGGTCCCGACAGGCAGCGGCGGCGGCCTCGACGATGTGGGCCGGCGTGGGAAAATCGGGCTCGCCGGCGCCGAGACTGATCACGTCCTCCCCTGCGGCCCGCAAAGCCTTGGCCTTGGCGTCGATGGCGAGGGTGGCGGACTCAGAGACAGCTCCGGCTCGGCTGGAAATACGTTGCGCAGGTGCCATTGAGCCATGGTCGCGCACCCAGCGCGGTCCCCGCACTCCAATATGGCTGTTCTGCGGGTTCGTCAAGGGGTGGCCTCACCAGCCTTCACCCGGAGTTCAACTAACCTCAGACATGATGCGTGGTCGCGGGAAGGCGGGCCTCGTCGTCCTCACTCTACTGGCCGCAAGTGCGAGCTACGCCGGGCCAGCGGGCGCTGCATCACGGCTGAAACCGATCTCGAGGCCTGCTGGCCAGCGCCCTCCGGCGAAAGGACCGCAGAGCACCACGACCACCTTGCCGACCGCTCAGCCGGCGAACGTGCAGGTCCCTGACGCCACCTCCTACGTCCTGGTCGACGCCAACACCGGCAATGTGCTCGCTGGCTACAACGAGCGCCTGCCTGGCCCTCCGGCGAGCCTTACGAAGGTCCTAACCGCCCTCATAGCTGTCACGTACCTCCCTACCAACGCCGAGGTGCCGGGGACGAAGGCGTCGTGGAACGCCTACCCGAACACAGTCGGGATCGAAATAGGTGTTGCTTGGCCCCTCAACGAAGTGCTGCAGTCTCTGCTGGTCCTGTCCGCCAATGACGCCGCCTACGCCATAGCCCAGCGCGTGAGCGGGTCGCTGCCCGCTTTCGCTGGTGTCATGGAGCGTTCGGCTCACCAGATCGGCATGCAGGATTCCCCGGTGTTCCACGACCCGGCGGGCCTTGACGGGACAGAGGGCTACAACGGGGGCAACCTGGTCAGCGCCCGCGATTTGGCTATAGCGGGCCGGGACCTGTTGCGGGTACCCGAACTCGCGAAGATTGTCACCGAGCAGCAGTACCATTTCGTCGACCCGACGGGAGTTGCGCACTGGCTCCCGAGCATGGACGAGACCTTCCTGGAAAGCTACACCGGCGCAGTTGGCATAAAGACGGGATATACAGACAGGGCTGGTGACTGCCTCATGGCTGCCGCCACCCGAGGCGGGCGCACCATGCTCGCCGTCGTGATGAACGGCTACAACCCGACGGCCACTGCGATCGATCTGCTCAACGAGGGTTTTGCCACACCAGTGAACAAGGAGCCGGCTACTGACCGCTTGCCATCGGTGGCTTTACCAAGCCCGCTGAAGGCAGCCGTGCCGCCGGCACGGGCAGGCACGGCCCGGGCAGGCACGGTGCGGGTGCGCGCAGGCAAGGTGCGGGCACGAGCCGCCATGAGCCTAGCCCGGTCCGTCGCCAAGAACTCCGTTATGACAAATCAGTCGAGCTCCCGGCCTACGGTGCGGCTAAGGGGGTCGAGCGCCCCCGCCGACGCAGTGGACCACGTCCAGGGACGGCGAGGCTTGGCGGCCGTTGCAAGTACCTGGCTGGGCAAGGTCCTGCTACTTGCCACGGGTATCAGTGCCGTCTGGGCGATGCTCGAACTTTTGACCGAAAACAACCTCCGTCGCCGCCGGCGAGCAACGGAATCCTTTACATCGACGGGTTCGCTGCTAGGTAACCTGCAGGGCGGCAAGCGAAGGCGGGAACAACTGCTCGATTCGTACAGGCGCCACGAGAGAACCTCACGATATGGCAAATGAGGTCCAGGCCTCCGTGATGTGGGGGCAATAATGCACAAAATCCCGATCTCAGGTGGGCCTCATACTGGCAAGACCACACTGTTCAACGCCCTCAGGGAGGAGTTCGCCGACGCTTATTTCCTGGCCGAGCCAGCCTCGATGGTGATGGACCGCGAGATGAGGAAGGAACAAGAAACGCCGGGGTACGCCGGGGTTTTCCCATGGAACAATTACCCAGGCTTTGCAAGGCTGGTAATCGACCAGTCGATCGAGCTGGAACGAAGTATCCCTCCCGGCACCGACCTAGTGTTCCAGGACAGGAGCCTGATCGACAACATCGGTTACGGGCGCTTGCTCCAGTACACAGAGCTTCTTCCTGAGCTCGAAGGGCATATCGAAGCCGCGCGGTACACCTGTGTGCTGTTCTGCGCTCCAGTTGGTACGTACACCCAAACGGAGGTGCGTTGGGAAACCTCCGAAGAAGCCTTGCGCACACATCAGTTCTTGGCTGTCGCCCACGATGGCTGCGGGGTACCGGTGCTGCACCTGCCGTCGGTGCCGACCGAAGAAAGGTTGGTCATTATCCGCACCATGCTCGCTACATTCTGACGAGCCGGGCAACAACGTGTTCTGCGAGATCCCCGGGGGTCTCCAAGACCACGGTGCAATTTGCGCCGGGCTGGACCATCTCACCCCTGTAGCGACCGCGCATGTCACAGATCGTGGCTCCCCTGGCGGGGCCCTGGCCCGTATCGACGGTTACTCCCACGGTCATCGCCCGCTCTGGCACCACATCTCCGACCGCAATAGCCGCTGCGAGCACATCATGGCAGGCGCAACTTTTTTTCCCAAAGACTCCTTCGTAGAACTCGAAGTAGTGCTCGAGGACAGCCGCAGCAAAGCGAGCGACCTTAGAGGACGACTCCGCCATTGTGCGGCGCTGCTCCTCGCTCATGACCTCGCGCATCGTCGCGTCCAGGGGGACGAGCGTCGTCTTCCAGGGGGCGCTCAGCACCGCCTGGGCAGCTTCGGGGTCGTGCCAGATGTTCGCTTCAGCCGCCGGGGTCACGTTGCCCGGGGCCAGGGCAGCCCCGCCCATGATCGTGACGCCGGCGACCAGTTTGGGCAGGTCCGGCTCGAGCCTGAGCGCCACTGCGAGGTTCGTGAGCGGCGCCGTCGCCAGGAGGTGCACCTTGCCGGGCCGCTCGCGGACCGTGCGGGCTATCAGCTCGGCTGCGCTTTCGCTGACTATCGTGCCGGCCGGCTCGCCGATCTCCACGCCCCCAAGCCCGCTGTCGCCGTGCACATGGGGAGCAAACTCGGGTTCCTCCCCGATCAGAGAGACCTCAGACCCGCGGGCAACCGGGATCTGCCCCGTCCGGCCGACAGCGTCGAGCACCCAGAGCGAGTTGCGGGCCGCGGTGGCAGCGGAGATATTGCCGAACACGCTCGTGATACCGCATATCTCGACTTCTGGGTCACCCAACAGGTATAGCAACGCGAGAGCATCGTCGACGCCGGTGTCGCAATCGACCAGCAAAGTCTTCTTCTTGGTTACGGTCATTTTCTCCTCGACGTGGTGGCGAAGGTTACCCGGTCAAGGACCGCCGGAGGGACGGCCCGGCACGTCATTCGGGGGCATCTCGGCTCAACCGGAGCTCGCCCGGCGCGCCAATTGGCACCACAGGCAAGCGCGCCTGCACGACGGGTACCGCCGGTACCGCGGCGGTGGCATCAAGCGGCGGCCTCGGGTCCGGGCCACCTTTGTTGGGCCAATAGGAAAAGGCCCGTTCTGCGAGAGCCGTTATGGTTAGCGCCGGGTTGGCCCCCGGGTTGGCGGGGATCGCGGAGCCGTCGACCACGTGCAGCCCGGGGTACGAATAAACGCGGTGCCATGGGTCGATGACACCTTCGCCGGCCGAGGGCCCGATGGCACAACCCCCAAGAAAGTGAGCCGTCAGTGGCATCCCGAAGATCTCCCCCCAGTTTGCGGCTGGCCGGCCCCCGGTGCGATTAGCCAGCCGGCGCGCGACGTCATGGCCGACGGGCAACCATGTAGGGCTTGGCTCCCCGTGGCCCTGCCGACTTGACAAGCGGGGGCCGAAGAAGCCCTTTTTTGCAGACAGGATGAGGGAGTTGTCGTAGGACTGCATGACGAGCGCAATTACTGTTCGTTCCGACCATGCCCGCAAGTCGAGAGACTGCAGGACCGCTCGCGGGTCGCACACGGCGGTAGCCAGCCAGCGAGCCCAACTTGGGCGCCCGCTCTCTTCGCCAGCCGTTGCGGCCCCGTCACTTCGACCCCTCACCAGCAGTGTGCCGAAAAGGCCCATCATGTTGGAGCCGTGCCCATAGCGGACGGGCTCGGCATGAGTCCCGGGCTCGGGGAAAAACGAAGAGGTTATTGCCACGCCGCGGCTGAAATCGGGGTGGGGACGGCCACTGGGGACTGTCGCCCCGAGCAGCGACTCCGAATTGGTCCGGGTCAGCTCGCCAAGGCGAGGGGACAGCTCTGTGAGCTTGCCTTCCAGCACCATCGTCTGCAGCAACTTTTGGGTGCCGAGAGCGCCAGCAGCCAGCACGACTTGCCCGGCAGTCAAGGTGCACCGGCCCCAGCCGGCGAGGCGCCCCGCGCCGAACATCGTCGTCCGCTCGGTCCCGACGAGCCACCCGCCGCCCGGCCTGGGCTCAAGCGAGCGCACCGTCGTGAGCGGCACGACGACAGCCCCGGCTCGTTCGGCCAGATGGAGGTAGTTGGTGAGCAGTGTGTTCTTGGCCCCGTAACGGCAACCTGTCATACACTCTCCGCACTGCCGGCACACCTGCCTGGCCGGCCCCGCCCCTCCGAAATACGGGTCGGCGTGCGAGGCTCCCGGCTCGCTCCCGGGCGGCCCGAAGAAAACGCCGACGGGTGTGGGCCGGAACGTCTCGCCTACGCCCATTTCGAACGCCACCGCACGCATGGCCTCATCAGCAGGCGTGAGCGAAGGGTTGTCCACTACCCCGAGCATCCGCTTGGCCTGCGCGTAATAGGGGGCCAGCTCGGAGCGCCAATCGTCAATGCCCGCCCACTGCGGGTCGTCGTAAAATGCAGGCAGCGGCTCGTAAAGAGTGTTTGCGTAGTTGAGCGACCCTCCGCCCACGCCCGCGCCCGCCAACACCACGACGTCACGCAGGATATGGACGCGCTGCACCCCCAGGCACCCGAGGAGGGGTGCCCACAGGAAGCGCCGCACGTCCCAAGAGCTCCGCGGCAAGCTTGCCGCGTCGAAGCGCCTTCCAGCTTCGAGCACTGCGACCCGGTAACCCTTTTCGGAAAGGCGCAGGGCCGCGACAGAGCCTCCGAAGCCGGAGCCGACGATTATCGCGTCATAATCGAACTGCTCCCAGCCCGTGCGGTTATCCTCCTGAAACGTCTTGGGGCTTCGGTCCACCAGAAGACAGGAACGGCATCATCGCCCGCAGTTTTGCACCGACCTTTTCGACAGGGTGCTCGGCACCCTCGTTCTGGAGCCTGTGGTAATTGGGCAACCCATTGCGGTTCTCCTCAACCCACTCGGCAGCAAAAGCGCCGGACTGGATGTCGGCGAGGATCTGCTTCATCTCGGCCCGCACTGCGTCATTTATGACCCGGGGGCCGCGGGTCATATCGCCGTACTCGGCCGTGGTCGAGATCGAATAACGCATGCCGGTGATCCCGTGCTCGTAGATCAGGTCGACGATCAGCTTCACCTCATGGAGGCACTCGAAATAGGCCGACTCCGGCTGGTAACCGGCCTCCACGAGGGTGTCGAAGCCCGCCTTGATGAGGGAGGTGAGCCCTCCGCACAGGACCACCTGCTCGCCGAAGAGGTCCGTCTCGGTCTCTTCCTTGAAGGTGGTATCGAGCACGCCGGCACGCGTGGCCCCGATCGCCCACGCATAGGAAAGCCCGAGCGCCTTGGCCTTGCCGGTCGCGTCGCGCTCGACGGCCACGAGGCTCGGGACCCCGCCGCCGCCCTCGTAGGTGCGGCGCACCAGGTGGCCCGGGCCCTTGGGTGCGACCATCACGACGTCGATGCCCTCGGGCGGGTCGATGAGGCCGTAACGGATGTTGAACCCGTGTGCGAACATCAAGGCGTCCCCCGCCCGCAGGTTGGGCTCGATCGACTCCACGTAGATCGCCTGCTGGGCGGTGTCCGGCGCGAGCACCATGATGACGTCTGCTTCCGCAGCTGCCTCAGCGGGCCCCATAACGCGGAGGCCGGC
>Ga0302324_100011743_pt1 | contig 17939 bp, 13 predicted proteins | sample Palsa_T0_1_FD_201949 | JGI IMG/M metagenome (GOLD analysis project Ga0302324, IMG submission 201949) | Peat permafrost microbial communities from Stordalen Mire near Abisko, Sweden - Palsa_T0_1 | ecosystem: Environmental > Terrestrial > Soil > Palsa > Peat permafrost | place: Sweden: Abisko... | reverse complement strand
CGCCAAATACAACAGGCAGGAAACGGCCATACACGGAACGCGGTGGCGTTCCCGGGATTTCAAATAAGCCAGAAATGCGCACAAAAAGAGAACCGACCAGAGAGACTCGGTCGTACCGGAAACCCAGGCCACCACTTCATGGCGCATGGGGTGAATGGCGAAAAACAACGCCGTCAGCGCGGCCACCAGCGGCCGGCCTGTCAAGCGCCGGGCAAGCAGATAAACCGGCGACACGGCGAAAAGGTGCAGCAGGATGGCCGCGGCGTGCCAGCCTGCCGGATGAAGCCCGAACATGGCATCGTTGACGCGAAACCACAACATGTTCAAGGGGCGATAGTAATTGGCGGGCGCGTTCGGGAAGAGGTACTGCCAAACCTGGCCATGAAAGTACTGGGGCACGAAACGCCACGACTGCACGAGGACGTTTTGAACGATTTGCCCGGTGTCGTCGTAGACAAATGCAAATTGCACCGTGGCCGCGTAGGCAAGCACGGTAATTCCCAAAACTCCAGCCAGAAGCGCAGGTCCGCTGGGAATACCGGGCGCTGGACTCGTCTGCGGTCTGTAATCTCGCTGGCTCACAGGAAGCGGTGCAGGGCTCTACTTTGCTTTCCACCGGGCTTTCCCACCGGCCACAAAAGCACGCATGTAATGGCCCGGAGGTTGAGTTTACCATCTCGGGTTTTCGTGGCCGGCGGGCAGTTAGCGGAAACGCGCGTATTGAATAACGCCAGGGGATAACGCGGGAACGGCGTGAGGAGGACTAAGGCAAACCCTCCGTCCCATCAACGATGGCAACTCCCACCGGAGGCTGAAAGTGAAAAAGGCTATCCAGCAGGGGCAGATTCTCCTGCCAATCCGCAAAGCGATATTCCAATTCCACGGCACCCGGCTGCAAGACCCGGACATCGGCCAGTTCCCCAGTGGCGGAATCCACCTCAATCAAAACGCGGTCGAATGGAGCGAGGGGGCTGGCGCCGTCTACACCCGCATCCTGCTTTTGCGCCCTGCGGGCGGCGCTATTCTCCCCGCGAGGCAGACATTGCAGGGTTACGTGTCCTGGAGTGGCCGCGGGCTGAGGGGCAAGGTCGATTTGATCGCAGAGTTGGGATAACTTGGCGTTGCCGGTTAATAGGACCAGGGGCGTTCGCCAATCCGAACTTTCCCTCATCGGCGAGCGACTGACCGTATGGTCGGAGGGAACGTAAAACCAGACCGTTTTTCCATCTGAAATGAAGAGCTTCTTTTCCGGAGCCTCATAATCCCAGCGCATACGGCCAGGGCGGCTGAAATAAACAGTGCCGGACTCCAGACGAGAACTTTGCCGCGCGTCGCTGTAGCGCTCGAGAAAAGTAGCCTTCAGGGTGCGGGCATCGTGATATCGCGACTCGAGGGCGCGAACGATGGGGACCGCTTCCGGCGCGGTTCCACTGCGAGCATCCAGGACGCCCCCGGAGAGCATAAGAACAGCGGCCAGCAACGTGAATAGCCTTCGATACACTTCAAAAGTGTAGCAAGAATTCGGGAGGAATCATCCGCGGGGCGGCGTGGAGCAGGAATACGACCGAGGGGCGGAACCGCGCAGATCTAAATCGATGGGTCGTTCGCAGTAGCGGCCTGAGTCACATTATGACGGATGATATTGCTCTCGTCGGTATAGTAATGCTGGTCGCCCGTTTGTCCGGGTATCACCGGATCTGCGTTTACGCTGAAGCCTGTGACTTCGCCGTTTTGATCGGTTGTCAGGACACTGTACGTAAAGCTGTAGCCGGCCTTGGTTCCGGTGGCCAATACGGAATCAATCAGACCGGCGTTATTTTGATCGACGGTCAAAGACGTACCGCCCAACTGCACCAGAGTGGTTGAATATCCTATCGAATAGGTTGTGGTGTACACGGTCTCGGCCGTGGTGAGCGTCCGTAGATTTTGGACCGCCCCTGACTCGTTGGCCCGCTCCTTGCTGTGAATGTAATTCGGAATGGCGATGGCCGCAATAATCAAGATGATCGCGACGACCAGCAGAAGTTCGATGAGCGAAAAGCCGCGCGTCTTCCGCGCTTTGTCCGCCCCTCCGCATTTTGCCAGTTGAGATCGCATCATTCACACTCTGCTCCAGACTTGAAACGACTTTTTAGAGCATCCCCGGGATAAAACGGAGGAGCCCCGCAGGCTCGCCCCTTCCTTGTCAGTAAGCTAAAGTTCCCCAAACTAGCTAAGCGGGGTACTGGTGACGCTGGCCATTCCGCCGGTGCTGGCGCGGATCACACCGGATTGATCGGTGTAAAAGTAGCGCTGTCCCGTCGTGCCTGGAGTAACCGGTTGCGCGGTGATCGAATAGTTCAAATAATTGCCATTGGAATCGGTTGTGCCCGAAGACCAGGAAAAGCTGTATCCGCTCTTGGTGCCAGTCGCCAGGACGGAGTCAATCAAGTCCGCCGAAGTGGAAGTCGCCGTGGCAGCAGGCGACAGATTCGTCAGCGCCGGCGGGTACGTGCCGTAAGTGGTCGAAAAGGTTACCGAGGCCGTGTTTATCGTGCGCAAAGATCCCACCGCAGACGCCTCATTAGACGCTTCCTTGGAACGAAGCAAGTTCGGGATTGCGATCGCAGCAATAATCAAAATGATAGCAACAACGATCAACAACTCAATCAGAGAAAAACCCTTCTGTGTCTTCCGCATAAGATCTCCTTTGCCTATAGGGAAATCCTCCGCCGCCGATGGAATAGCGTGCAAACCTGATACCAGTCGGAGAATTGGGGGTGACGGCTAGGGCACAGGTATCGGTATGTTATAGATGGAACAGTACATGCCGATTAATCGTCCAGCGGGGAGCGGCGATCCCCGACGGAAATCCTCCGAGGGCGGCGCCAGCAACGCCAAAAAGTGTCATCCCAGGAGGCCGCAAACTGTCCGGCCGGCGTCCGCTTCGGGTGGACGCCAACGATCCTAAGGCCAGGGAGATTGCGGATGACTCGTATGCGTTCAGATTGATTGCATGTGAACCAGAATTTAACTCTATGAGCACCCGTCCACGCGAAATTACCGGATACTCATTGCCAGACCCGACGCATTCTTTCTAAACTAAATTGTCCGCTGCTTTGCAAAATCAGCACCGCGACCCTATCGAACCCAATGCAACTGCGGAAACAGTTCCTGCGCCTGATAACTTCGCCCGGCTTCATCGTGGTTGTCGCTTTTTTGCTGCGCATGGGGCTCCTGATGCACGAGTTTCACGCATACCAAGAACCTATCGTAAGAGACAACTTACAATTCGGCGCGGAAACAGGATCCATTGCGGCTTCCATTGCCGCGGGCCGGGGATTCAGCTCTCCTTTGAGAATGGTGCGCACGGGCCCGTCCGCATGGCTTTCGCCCGTCTATCCCTATCTTCTGGCGGGCCTCTTTAAGCTTTTTGGCACCTACAGTTACACGTCAAACATTTGCATCCACACCATCGATTGCGCCTTCACTGCGCTGACCTGCTTGCCCATCTTTGCCATCGGGAAAAAGGCATTTGGCAAGAGAACAGGTGTTGCCGCTGCATGGCTATGGGTCATCCTCCCTACCGCGATTTTCTACCCAATCGTATGGGTCTGGGATACCTCGCTGAGTGGACTGTGGATGGCGCTGCTGGTGGCCGCCACATTCGAGCTGCGCGGCTGTGATCGCATGCGCGCGTGGGTAGGCTACGGCGCTTTGTGGGCTATTGGAGCCTTGATTAATCCTTCCCTTCTCCCCGTCCTTCCGCCGCTGGCTTTGTGGGCCATATGGCCGCTGCGCCATCAGTTGCTTCGTTCCGCGCGTCTGGCGATGGCCTCCGCGGCCATTTTCGTGGTTTGTCTGGCTCCCTGGACGATTCGCAACTATATGGCCTTTCATACGTTCGTCCCCTTGCGCTCCAACTTCGGGCTGGAATTGTGGCTAGGGAACAATCCGGATGTGCCGGACACCTGGACGCCGCAACTTCACCCGAACGACGACCCCGTGGAAGCGAAGAAATATGCGGCCATGACCGAACTTCCTTACATGGAGGAGAAACAGCGCGAGGCCTTCGCATTCATGCGGTCGCACCCGAAGGATACGATGCGCTTCTTTTTTCACCGCTTTGCCAACACATGGACAGGCGTCTGGGATCCCCCAAGCGATATTTGGGGTCACCTGCCGACATACTACAAATTCATTCTTGTCTCGAATCTCTCGTTCTCTCTGCTGTCCCTATTGGGCGTCCTGCTTGCCTATCGGAAGCATAGCGAGTGGGGAATCCCATTCGCTTCCATCGTGTTGATTTTTCCCCTGGTCTTTTACATTACCCATCCTTCCCAGCGTTACCGTTTTCCAATGGACCCGATCCTTACGGTCCTCACTGTCTATACGCTTGGCTGCCTCTGGTCATGGCTGGGGGAACACTTGTCCGCCGGCAAGTTACAAACCCAAGCTTCCGCGAGCAGTATTGGATAGATTCCGAAAGGGCAATAGGGCAGTCACGTGTCGTCTTCCGCGTCGTCTTCCGCAAAGACGACATGCGGAGGACGATTCATCCCTCGCGCGCCTTGCGGCTGGATAAACGCGGGGGCACCGCGGTTTCCCCTCCGCTTTTTCTTCAGGTGATGTTGTATTTCTTGGCGTAGTGGCGGAATGACCGGTAAGACATCTTAAGCATTTCGGCGGCGCGCGTACCTACTCCATCGCAGGCTTCCAGGGCCGCAACGATATAAGCTCGTTCGGCATCCTGGATGTGGCGTTCGAGATCCATGCCCGCCTCTGGGAGAGCAGGATGCCCGTTGGAACCGGCCGCAGGGGCGCTTCCTCCAGGAATTGCGCAGCGGATTTTCTCCGGCAGCACAGCGATCGAAATCAACTTGCCGGTTTCCAGCGCCACGCAACGTTCCAGGGTGTTCTCTAATTCTCGCACATTGCCCGGCCAATCGTAGGCTTCCAAGAGCGCCATTGCTCCGGGATCGATGCCCTCTATGGGGCGATTCATGACGCTACGGAAGCGCTCCAGGAAGGCCCGCACGAGAAGAGGGATATCCTCGCGCCGTTCCCGCAAAGAGGGCAGGTGGATGGGAATCACGCTCAGGCGATAGAAGAGATCCTCGCGAAACTCTCCCGCGGCGATGGCCTTTTCCAGATCGCGATTGGTCGCGGCGATCACGCGCACGTCGACGTCCACTTCCTCGGTGCTTCCGATTGGGCGAACCTTGCCTTCCTGCAAGACGCGATAAAGGCGCACCTGCATGGCCGGGCTCATATTGCCAATTTCGTCCAGGAAAAGCGTGCCGCCGTTGGCGGCTTGAAACAAACCCTGCCGACTTTCCGCCGCCCCAGTGAAACTGCCCTTCAAGTAACCGAAAAGTTCGGATTCCAGCAAAGACTCGGGGAACGCACCGCAGTTCACGGTGATAAAAGGGGTTTGCGCCCGCGCGCTGTTTTCGTGGATCGCTCTGGCGACTAATTCCTTGCCGGTTCCACTCTCTCCGGTGATGAGAACGCGGCTGGATTGCGGCGCCACGGTCAGAATCAGATCGAAGACGGCGCGCATCTTGTCGCTGTGGCCGATGATGTTGTCCTGCCCCGTAAGTCTTCGCAACTCCCGGCGTAGGTATCCCGCCTCGTTCTTGAGCTTCAGGGTTTCGTCCACGCTGGAAACGGCCCGCCGCAACTGATCCACAAGATCGTGGTCCTTGATGACGTACCGGTCGGCCCCGGCGTTGACGGCGGCAATGGCGGTTTCCACGGTGGGGACGCCGGTGATCAGGATAAAATTGGTGGCGGGCGAAATTTCCTTGGCGTAGGTCAACAGATCGACTCCACTCATGCCCGGCATGCGAACGTCAGAAACGACAATGTCAAAGATTTTGGATTGCAGGCGCCGGCAGGCGGCTTCGCCGCTGCTGGCAACCTCCACGCGATGACCCTCCTTGCGAAAGGTAATCTCCAGCAGCTCACAGATGGAGCTCTCGTCATCCACGATCAAGATGTGCGCCATATCAGGTTCTTTTCGGCTTTTGCAGCTAGGCCACGCGAGGAAGTTCTACCGTAAATTCCGCCCCACGATCTTTTTCCGAAGTCACCGAGATTCTCCCGCTGTGCGCCTGCACGATCTGGTAGACGATCGCCAAACCCAGGCCGGTCCCCCCGACGAAGCTCGACTGCAACGGCTCGAACAACTTCGCTCGCTGCGTGGGGTCGATGCCCGTTCCTGTATCGCGAAACCGGATGCGCACCCAGAAAGGCACCGTCTCCAGACGGACGCTCAAGGTGCCGCCGTCGGGCATCGCGCGCAGCGCATTATCACAAAGGTTCCAGAAGACCTGCTTCATCCGGTTGCCATCCACGCGCACGCGCACCGGACGGGCCGAATAGCTGCGGTCAATTCTATATTTCTCCTGCATTTGCGGATGGCGCTCCAGAAGCGTCAGCGTTTCATCCAGGAGTTCGGAAACATCGGCCTCCGCGAATTCATAACTCTTTTCCCGTGAATAATTCAGAAAATCGCTAATAATGCGATTGAGGCGCTCCGATTCCCGGCTCACGATGCCCACGAGATGTTTTTCGTCTTCTTCCAGGGGCACCATCCTGCCCAGTTCCTTGACTGCTCCGGCCATGGCCGTGAGCGGCTGGCGAATCTCGTGGGCAATGGCGGCAGAGAGGCGGCCCATGGCGGCCATGCGCTCCTTGGTGGCCACCTCCTGCTCGAGGCGTTTCAGTTCGGTGAGGTCCTGAAAATTGATGACATAACCGGTGGTGCGCCGTTCCCCGGTGCGCAGTGGTGAAACCGAAAGACCCAGATAGCGCTGCTCGCCGTCATCGTTTGCGATGGTGACTTCTCTGCGCTGTGTCGGCAGGCCGCTGTCGCTCTCCTGCGTCAGTTCCCAGATTTCCGGGATCAAATCACCCAAGGCGCGGCCACGAACCTCGCTGAACCGGTAGCCGGTAATCTCTTCGGCCGTACGGTTCAAGAGCATCAGGCGGCCGTCCAGATTGACGGTAATCAAGCCCCCGCGCATGGAATGAATAATGTCCTCGTTGAAGGCTTGCAAATCCTGTAACTCGCTTCTCTTGACCTCGAGTTCAGCGGTCTGCCGGCGGAGGCTTAGCGTCAGGAGACTGGAGAGGTAGGCCACGGCAAGAAAAGCCAGCAAATTGCTGAGGATCCAGATCTGCAAAGACTCGAGGCTGGGGGTCCCTACGGCGGTGCGCGGGATGAACCCGTAGTAGGTCAATTCCACCAGACTACCCAACAAAGTAAAACTCAATCCCGCCACAAGAAAAGTTGTGCGCCGCGAAAACAAAATACTGGCGACGATGATCGCCAGAAGATACAACGATATGAAATAGCTCTCATGCTCACCGGTGACATACACCAGTCCGGTAACCATGAGGAGATCGCAAATGACCTCGAGCGGCGCATGCCAGCGCGCCAGGGGGACCCAGCGGAGAAGGATCACGTAAAAAGTCGCCAGGGTGTACCACAAAATCACCAGCGGCACGAAATACCGCATGGGCACGATCAGCGGCGTGAAATTTTGAAGCACGACGACGATTGCCAGCAAAACTGTGATCAGGAGGAAACGGATGCGGGTGAGCCAGTCCAGCCAATCACCCACGTTCTGCGCGAGCTCGAGGGAAGGGCCCGCATCCGGGAGGTTAGCGTTTGCTGCTGTGCCCTGCGTGCGAAGCGGCTCCCCTTTACGGGCAGTTGCCGCTGCCGACGCAGGGCCAGCCGCCGAAAGCTCTTCTTCCGCAGGTCGTGCGCTAGTGGGCACTGCTCAACTTACCGATCAGCGAGAATAGCGGCAGGTACATGGAGATAACAATCCCGCCAACCACCACGCCGAGAAACACGATCATGGCCGGCTCCAAGGCCGCCAACAAATCCTTCACCGCAGAATCCACCTCTTCCTCATAGAAGTCGGCGATTTTCTGCAACATCGCGTCCATGGCGCCGGTCTGTTCTCCAACCCCAATCATCTGCGTAACCATCCCCGGAAAGACCTTGGTCTCCTTCAAGGGGTCCGCAAGATTTTTACCGGCTTCCAGGGATTTACGGACGTACAAAAGGGCCTTCTCAATAACGGCATTCCCCGCCGTATGCGCGGTAATATCCAGTCCTTCGAGGATGGGGACGCCCGATGAAATCAGGGTGCCCAAGGTTCGTGTAAACCGGGCCACGGCAATTTTTCGCAGAAGCAGGCCTACCAGGGGAAGTTTTAGCAATGTGGCATCGATGGCATAGCGGCCCTGCGCTGTCCCGTACCAGAACTTCATTCCAAAGATAGCGGCAATGACGAACACCACGATCAGCAGCCCGAATATGCTGCCGACGAAGTTGCTCATGGCAATCACGATACGGGTGGGAAGCGGCAAATCGACTCCAAGGCCCAGGAACAGGGTCGCGAAAATTGGAACGACTTTCCAGAGAAGCAGAGTAATCACACCGCCGGCGACCGAAACGACAGCGACGGGATACACCAAGGCCGATTTCACCGCCCGCTTGAGTTTGACGTTCTTCTCAATATAGGTGGCCAGCCGTTGCAGAATGGTATCGAGGATACCGCCGGCCTCCCCAGCTTCGACAAGGTTCACGTACAGCGAATCGAATACCTTTTCGTGCTGGCGCATGGCCGCAGAAAGCGTTGTGCCGCCCTCCACGGAGCCGCGCGTCGCGGTCAGCACATTCTGAAACGCCTTGTTTTCCTGCTGCCCGGCAAGAATTTCGAGGCACTGCACCAGCGGAAGACCGGCATCGATCATCACCGAGAATTGCCGCGTAAAAATGGCCAGTTCCTTGGCGCTGACGCCGGATCCGAAGGTGGGCATATTGAATTCCTTGCCCTTTTCGGTCATTTTTTTGACGTTAATCTGCTGGCGCTTCAGCATATTCAGCAGTTCGTCTTTATTCGCGGCGACTTGTTCGCCGCTGACCGCGGTGCCGCTACGATTGGTTCCCCGGTACACGTAAACCGGCATCTTTCGTTCCTCCTAAGCTTTCGACCGCAAGCTTTGCGCTACCAAACCCTGTGCCTCATAAATCCTAGCGGCGTGACGGTACGGGAGCCCGGCTCCCCGGACTGCTAACCCCGCGATTAATCATATCTTGTAACTCGTCCGCATTGGACGACCGCGCAAGGGCTGTTTCCAGAGTAATCAACTTCGAAAAGTAGGCGTTGGCCAGGCTCTGGTTGAAGGTCTGCATCCCGGTCGTGCCTGTGCCGGTCTGCATGGCCGAATAGATCTGATGAATCTTGTCTTCGCGGATCAGATTGCGGATGGCCGCGTTGGGGATCAGAATCTCCATCACCATGACGCGCCCTTTTCCATCGGTTCGCGGAAGCAGGGCCTGGCAAAGGACCCCCTCCAGGACCATGGACAATTGGGCGCGGATTTGCGGCTGCTGATAGGACGGAAAAACGTCCACAATACGCGTGATCGTGGAAATCGCGGAATTGGTGTGCAGCGTGGCGAAGGTCAGGTGGCCGGTCTCGGCGATTCGCAGAGCGGACTCGATGGTCTCCAGGTCGCGCATCTCCCCGATCAGAACAACGTCGGGATCTTCGCGCAAGGCCGCCCGGAGGGAGTTGGCGAAGGAGTGCGTATCCGAATGCACTTCCCTCTGGTTCACGAGGCATTTCTTATGATTGTGCAGAAACTCGATGGGGTCCTCAATCGTGATCATGTGCTCTTCGCGCTCGTTGTTAATCTTGTCGAGCATGGCCGCAAGCGTGGTGGACTTCCCCGAACCGGTCGGCCCGGTCACCAGGACCAATCCCCGCGGCTTGTCGCACAGCCCCTTCACCACGGCGGGAAGCCCCAAGGCATCGAAGCCCTTGATTTCCCAGGGAATCGTCCGGAATACCGCGCCGACCGCGCCGCGCTGTTGCAGAAGGTTTCCCCGGAATCTGGCCAGGTTTTTTAAACCGAACGAAAAATCGAGCTCCAGATTTTCCTCAAAGCGGTGTTTTTGCGCGTCGGTGAGGACGCTATAGGCCAGCGCCTTGGTATCGGCCGCGGTGAGCGGGGGCATGTCCAGCGGCTTCAGTTTGCCGTGAATCCGCACGCGCGGCGGACTATTGGTGGAGACATGCAGGTCGCTGCCACCCATTTCGATCATTTTCTTGAGCAGTTCGCTCAGTGTGATTCCAGCCATTTGTTCTTCTCCTCAGAGAACCGTTTCCCGCACTACCTCTTCCAGTGTGGTCATACCCGCGGCGGCTTTGATCAGCCCGCTGCGGCGCAAGGTAATCATCCCAAACTCGAGGGACTTCTTTTTCAGCTCGAGTGCCGACGCGCCGACCAATACCAACTCGCGCAACTCGTCGCTTACTTCCATGACTTCGTAGAGACCCACGCGTCCCTTGTACCCCGACTTGTTGCATATGCTGCAACCTTTGCCGTGGTAGATCGTGGTTTTCTTCACTTCCGCGGGCGTGTATCCGGCGTCAATCAACGCCTGGTCGGGAACCTCCAGCGGTTCCTTGCAATTGGCGCAGATGCGCCGCACCAGGCGTTGGGCGCAAATCAAGTTGAGAGAAGTGGCCACCAGAAATGGTTCAATGCCCATGTTCATCAAGCGGCTTATGGTCGATGGCGCATCGTTGGTGTGCAGCGTAGAAAGAACCAAGTGCCCGGTCAGGGCCGCCTTTACCGCAATTTCAGCCGTTTCAAAGTCCCGGATTTCTCCGACCAGAATGATATTGGGATCCTGGCGAAGGAACGCCCGCAAGGCCGAGGCGAAGTTCAATCCGATCTGGTCCTTCATCTGGACCTGGTTAATGCCAGCCAATTGGAACTCGACCGGATCCTCCGCGGTCATGATGTTGGTGTCCGGCGTGTTCAGGCGCGCCACCGACGAATAGAGAGTATTGGTTTTTCCGGATCCGGTGGGGCCGGTGACCAGCACCATGCCATACGGACGCAGGATGGCGCGCTCGAACTTGGCAAGGGACTCGGCCTCGAAACCCAGCTTGGTCATATCCAGCCGCAGATTCTCCTTGTCCAGCAAGCGCATGACGATTTTTTCGCCGAACAGCGTAGGCACGGTGGAGACGCGGAAATCCAGCTCCTTGATTTTTCCCTCTTTGCGGTACTTGATCATGATGCGGCCGTCTTGCGGCAGGCGCTTCTCGCTGATATCCAATTTCGCCATGATCTTGACGCGGCTGGTAATCGCGTCCTTGAGTTTGAGAGGGGGCGACATCACGGCCTGCAGGATGCCATCCACTCGAAAGCGGACCCGCAATTCGCGTTCAAACGGTTCGATGTGGATGTCACTGGCGCCGCGCTTGACCGCGTCGGTCAAAACCAGGTTGACCAGCTTGATGATGGGAGCTTCTTCAGCGGCTCTTTCCAGGGCCGCCAGGTCCAATTCCTGCTCGTCGGAAGCCAGTTCGAGGTCGGCGGCATCCTCCGCGCCGAGGTCTTTCATCACTTTGCTGAGTTCCTCGACGGAGGTCACATCGCCATAAAACTTCGATATGGCCTCGTTCACCGCCGATTCCGAGGCGACCACGGGCTCGACGTTGAATCCGGTCATGAACTTGATATCGTCCATGGCAAAGACGTTCGTCGGATCGGTCATTGCAATGGTCAGCGTGGAACCAACCCGGGAGAGCGGGACGATCTGGTATCGAATGGCCGTGTCTTGGGGAATCAGCTTAATGACGGTGGGATCGACTTCATAATACTTCAGGTTGATCGAGGGAACGCCGTACTGACGGGAGAGCACCTCGGTAATCTCATCATCCGTGACGAAGCCAAGCTTCATCAAACAGGACCCCAACCGCCCCCCATGGGAAGTCTGATACTCAAGCGCCTGCTTGAGCTGATCAGACGTGATCAGAGTCTCCTTCACCAGAATTTCGCCAAGACGCGCAGACATATCTATAGGGACCTCAAGACCATCGCGTGAGCCCTGAATAAAAACGTTAACAGAACGATTGCGTGCAGGCGGGAGTGCTTTGCGGAATCGTATTCTAAGTGCTAATAGCTGCCACTGCGTGCGGGAAGGGCCAAGACGATCCCTGCGTAGCTTGACTTGCGTGCTTGGTGCTGGCTATCTTGCCAATACCATGTCCTTGACAGCCCCATCCGCACCCTCGTTCGTTCCGCTAGGGGCTTCCGGAGCGTCGCCGGGACGGGGACTCTCCAACGAAGTGGATCTTGACGTAACTCGCTATTTTCAAACCCTTTCCCAAGCCCTCGGGCCCATGCGCTGGTGGCCCGCGCGAACACCTTTTGAGGTCATTGTTGGAGCAATTCTCACTCAGAACACCTCCTGGTCCAACGTGGAGCGGGCCATCGTGAACCTGCGCCGGGCAAGGCTCTTGACGCCTCGCGCGATCCGGCGAATTTCCACAGCTCGCTTGGAACGGCTGATTAAACCTTCCGGTTACTTTCGCCAGAAAACCAGGAAGCTCAAGGCCTTCGTGGAATTCCTGCGGAGCAACCATGGCGGCTCCTTGGCGCGAATGTTCCGCACCCCCACAAAAGACCTTCGCGAGCAACTTCTCGACGTCCATGGGATCGGCCCAGAGACGGCGGACTCTATCCTTCTCTACGCCGGGAGCCATGCTGTTTTCGTGGTGGACGCATACACCCACCGAATTCTAGGCCGCCACGGATTTGCACAGCGCAAGCCCGACTATGAGGCGGTACAGAGATTCGTGGAATCCAGCCTGGACCGCGATGCGAAGCTTTACAATGAGTTCCATGCCTTGCTGGTACACGTTGGCAAGCACTGGTGCCGCACGCGGGAACCTCGCTGCCTGGAATGCCCTTTGCTGCGCTACTTGCCCGCGAACTCCCCTTTCCGGCCTGGCGCGGCATCGACCAGCGATGCCTCCGCTGCGGAGTGCGTGAAATGAGCCGCCACTCGCGCGGATATCAACTTTGGCTGACCCTGGGCGGGATCCTCCTGACTTTGCTGCTCGCCGCGGTGATTACCTTTGGCTCTTTCCACATCCCTTTCGATCCACAGCAGTGGAGCCAGGTCATCATTCTCTACGCGCTTTCAACCTTCATCGTCGCCGCGCTGCTGGTTTTTGGATTGATCCTGGTCCGCGTACTCGTGCGCTTATGGATGGAAAGACAGACCGAGCAGCTTGGCTCCCGATTCAAGACGAAAATGGTTCTCGGGGCGATGTCGGTGTCGCTGCTTCCCCTGGTTTTTCTCTTCTTTGTCAGCTACGCGCTCATGAACCGCACGCTGAACCGCTGGTTCCCTCATCCGCTGGAGATTGCCAATGCTGAAACGCAGAATCTGATTCGCGACGTCAACGGGACCGACTACAAACGGCTCCTTGTAGTGGCCCGCCAGGCTGCCGGCAAGGCGGGAGAGGAATCTTCCCCCGCTTCGCCACAAAGCCTGGAGGCAGCAGCCCGTCTGGCCACGCAGCTCGGCGCCGACGCCGCCTGGGAGAGCGATTCCGATGGCACCGCGTTGCCGGTCAACAATTTTCCAGTCCTGGCGGCTTTCGACCCCACATTGAAATTGGCGCGCCGGCTTCCCGACGGATCGGAGGTCTGGACATCGCGCTCCGGAGATTTTCTGGCTGCGCGCGTGCCGCTGGGGTCGCGCTATCTTATCGTCGCCTCGCGGCTCCCTCCGAATTTTCTGGCCAGGTACTCGGATATCGAAGCGCAAATGAACGCCTATAATGCGCTGTATCCTGAGATTCAGATCTTCAAGCGGCAAATCCTTTTAACCCTGTCCCTGTTTACCGTGCTTCTTATTTTCTCCACCACGTGGTTTGCGCTGTATCTCTCCAAACAGATGACGGTTCCCATCCAGGCGCTGGCCAAAGCGACGCGTGAAATCGCCTCGGGAGACTTTGATACCCAGGTTCAAGTCCAGGCGCAGGATGAGCTGGGAACGTTGGTCCGTTCTTTCAACGAAATGACCGCGCAACTGGCCGACAGCCGGCGGCAGATCAATGAATTTACGCGTAATTTGCAGCAAGCCGTTCACGAACTCGACAGCCGCCGCATGCTCATCGAAACCGTTCTGGAAAATATTCCGACGGGGGTTTTTTCCCTGGATCCGGCCGGTAAAATCCTCCGGAGCAACACCGCGGCCCGGCAAATTTTTGGTGATGCGGCCCGTGAAGGCAACACGCTGCTCGCCGTCGTCGGCAATGAGACGGGGCGGGACTTGCAGTATCTTATCCGCCGCGCCCTGCGCATGCGAACGGCCTCCCGCGAACTTACACTCCATCTTCCCGGGCATATCGTGCACGCCGCTGTAACCGTCAGCGCATTGGGGTCGCGGCCTGCCAGCATTGGCTACGTGGTGGTGGTCGACGATCTTACGGAACTTTTGCGCGCTCAAAAGGCATCCGCCTGGCAGGAGGTCGCCCAGCGCATTGCCCATGAGATCCGCAACCCCCTGACGCCCATCCAGCTCTCGGCCGACCGCATGCGCCGCTACATCGAACGCCACGCGGAGAATCTCAATGCCTCCGATCTTGCGCGGCTGGTGGGGGAGTGCGCGGTGCTGATCGGGCGCGAAGTCGGAACACTCGAAGGGCTGGTCAACGAATTCTCCCAATTTGCGCGCTTCCCCGTGGCGCGTCTTGCTCCTGCGGACTCCAATGCGATCGTTCGGAGCGCGTTGGCTGTGTTCGACGGGCGCCTTTCGGGCGTCTCCATCCACGAGCATTTCGCCGACGACCTGCCGCCGATCAAGGCCGACGCGGAATTGCTGCGCCGCGTGATCGTCAACTTGATTGACAATGCCGCGGAAGCGATGGAAGGGTCTTCCGCCAAGCATCTGGAGCTCACCACGCGCTGGCATTCCGGCCACGACACCGTTGAAATCGCGATTGCGGACAGTGGTCAGGGGATATCTCCCGAGGACAAAGAGAAGCTTTTTCTGCCGCATTTCTCGACCAAGGATCGCGGGACCGGCTTGGGCCTGGCCATCGCCAGCCGCGTAATTGCCGAGCACCACGGATTAATTCGCGCCGAAGACAATACTCCTGTCGGCGCGCGTTTTGTCATTGAGCTCCCCGCCGTTGAGCCGACGCCCGCAGCGCTGGCTTCGGATTAATCCCCCAGATGCCTCCTTCCATCCTCATCGTCGACGACGAAGCGGGCATACGCCATTCCCTCGCCTCCATCCTGTCGGAAGAAGGCTATTCCGTTGACTCGGTGGGAAGCGGAGAAGAGTGCCTCGCGCATCTTTCCCAAGGGCCCGTGGACCTGATCTTGCTGGATGTCTGGTTACCCAAGATGGACGGGCTGGAAACCCTGGAGCGCATCCGGCAGGGCGCTCACACCCCGATGGTGGTCATGATTTCCGGCCATGGCAACATCGAAACCGCCGTGCGCGCCACCAAGCTTGGCGCTTTTGACTTTGTCGAAAAGCCCCTTTCCATCGAAAAGGCCACCCGCGCGGTTCGAAAGGCCCTGGAGTTCCATAAACTCGAGAAGGAAAATCGGCGCCTTCGCGAAGAGCTGGCCCAGCGTTACCAGGTGCTGGGCGAAAGCGTCCCCATGAAAGCTCTGCGGCAACAGATTGCCGTGACCGCGCCGACCAATGGCCGCGTCCTGATCTATGGGGAGAGCGGAACGGGCAAGGAACTTGTCGCACACGCATTGCATTCCGCGAGCCTTCGAAGCAACGAACCCTTTGTGGAATTGAACTGCGCCGCGATTCCCGAGGAATTGATCGAATCCGAGCTTTTCGGCCATATGAAGGGCAGTTTCACGGGCGCCAGCGACGACAAGGTCGGCAAGTTTCAGAAAGCCGACAACGGCACTCTATTTCTCGATGAAGTGGGAGATATGAGCCTGCGCACGCAGGCGAAGGTGTTGCGCGTTCTTGAGGAGCAGCGATTCGAGCCCCTGGGATCGAATCAGCCCTCCAAAGTCAATGTGCGCGTGATTGCCGCAACCAATAAGAAACTGGAGGATCAGATCGCGCGAGGCCTGTTTCGCGAGGACTTGTTTTACCGCCTGAACGTGATTCCCTTTACCGTACCGGCGCTCCGAGAGCACGCCGAGGATATTCCGATTCTAGCCCGCCACTTTCTCGCCGACTTCAGCTCCGCCTACGGCCGCAAACCCAAGGAATTGAGCGACGCCGCGCTGGGGGTTCTCACGCGCTATTCCTGGCCGGGCAACGTTCGCGAGCTGCGAAACCTCATTGAAAGACTGGTGATCATTTGTCCCCATGGCCGCATTGAGCCGTTGCATCTTCCTCCGGAATTATTTCGCGGCGTCACGGGGATGCCCTCGAGGCCCTACGCGTCTTTGCAGGAAGCCCGCGCCGCTTACGAGCGGGAATTCATTTTGCGCAAGCTGGAGGAGAATCGCTGGAACATGACGCAAACGTCCGCCGCGTTGGGACTGGAACGCAGCCATCTCTATCGAAAGATGAAGGCGCTGGGGATTTCCGCGGACGAGTGATGCGGACTTTCCGGCGGCTTGCTTATTGTTCGTCGCTGAGTTGTTCCAGTTGGCGGCGCCAGTCAAGCTGTTGCACTCGTCGCGGATCGTCCCGCCAGTTCGGCTGTACCTTTACGCGCACTTCCAGGAACACCTTGATGCCGAGAATCTCTTCCAGTTCTTTTCGCGCGGCCGTGGCGATCTCCTTCAGCGTTTGACCTCCGCGCCCGATCAAGATGCCTTTTTGTCCTTCCCTCTCGACCTGAATGGTCACGCTGATGCGAAGCAACTTGGGATCCTCGTCGAAGTTTTCCACTAAAACAGCCATCGCCTGCGGGACTTCCTGCCGCGTGGCTCTCATGGCCTTCTCGCGGACAATCTCTCCGGCCAGGAAACGCTCCGGCTGATCCGTGAATTGATCCGCCGGAAAAAGCGGCTCTCCTTCGGGAAGGCTGGCGACGAGCCGGTCGAGGACCAGGGATACGCCATCCTCGGTGAGCGCCGATACCGGAATCATTTCCGTGAACTGCGCCTCGCGCGAGCAAACCTCGAGGAGCGGCAGCAGAGCGGGCTTGGACATTCGATCGATCTTATTGAGCAGAAGGAACAAAGGACCCCGGTGGTGACGCCCCCGTTCCAGCGCCAGGCGATCCTCGTGGCGGAGCCCTTCGCTGGCGTCGATCATCACGGCAAGGATGTCGATTCCCTCGAGCGCATGATTGACCTCATCCATCATTTGCCGCGCCAGAGCGGTATCGGCGCGATGGATACCGGGAGTATCCACCAGGATGACCTGTGCGTTGGGGCGATTCACAATTCCCTGAATCCGGTTGCGAGTTGTCTGCGGACGCGACGTAACGATCGATACTTTGTGGCCTACCAGCCGATTCACCAGCGTCGATTTTCCAACGTTGGGGCGCCCGATAATGGTCACAAATCCGGAACGGAAGTTCGGAGTCATTTTCCTTCACCGCGGGTCCCTCGAATGGTCATCCACTCGGTCTTGGACCTTGCTTGAATCTTTCTGCCTGTCCACTCGGGTTGTAGACGCATGCTACACTTTCCCTTTCCTCATTGCGGGGAAATACTTCCATTCGGGAGCTCTCATGCCAAGCATTCCTCACATTGAAGAACACTTTACGGCGACGCCGACCGTCCGCGACGTAGTCATCGGCATGGCGGACGGGCTGACCGTGCCCTTTGCTCTCGCCGCCGGGATTTCCGGCGTGGTCGCCGCTACTGCCAATGCGACGCGTTTGGTGGTCACCGCGGGCTTGGCCGAGATCGCTGCCGGATCCATTGCCATGGGGCTGGGCGGATATCTCGCGGCGAAAACCGACCTGGAGCACTACGCCACGGAGCGGCAACGGGAAATTCGCGAGACCGTCGAACTTCCGGAAATCGAAACCGAAGAAGTGGCCAAAGTCTTCCGCGACTACGGATTGAGCAATGAACAGATGGCGCCGGTCGTCCATGCCATTATATCCGACCAAAGCCATTGGGTGGACTTCATGATGCGCTTCGAACTCGGACTCGAACCGCCGGATCCA
>Ga0302324_100011742_pt1 | contig 17940 bp, 19 predicted proteins | sample Palsa_T0_1_FD_201949 | JGI IMG/M metagenome (GOLD analysis project Ga0302324, IMG submission 201949) | Peat permafrost microbial communities from Stordalen Mire near Abisko, Sweden - Palsa_T0_1 | ecosystem: Environmental > Terrestrial > Soil > Palsa > Peat permafrost | place: Sweden: Abisko... | reverse complement strand
GTAGCGCTAACGGGAATCGAACCCGTGTTTTAAGATTGAGAATCTCACGTCCTAACCCCTAGACGATAGCGCCACATTAAGAGGGGGTGGCCTTTGCGGGCCCCTGCCTAATTTAACAAATATTCGACGGGCTGCCAAAAAACGCGACGGGCGAACAACGGCTCAAATGCCGAGCTTGCGTACCTCGTCGTTGTAGTACTTGCGGTAGAGGATGTCCCACTCCTGAGAGCCCTCAAGGATGATCTTGCGCTGCGAAGCGATCTTCAGCCGCGCTGCGGTGTCGATTCCCGCCTCCTGAGTGAGGAGCGTCTCAAGAGCCTTGCGCGCCTCCTGACGGATGGTGTTGCGATCCTCGTTGAACCCGACCTCATCGATTTCGGCTAGCGTGTCGGCTACGGTGTGGGCCAGCTTGTTGAGCTTGTCGCGGCTGATCCTCATAGCACCGCCTTGTATTTTTTCGCAAGCTCGGTCTTCACCTTCTTGAACATCTCGGCGTACTGCGCGCCGCTCTTGCGCATTTCGTCGGAGTAGGCGTCGAGAATCACGCGCACTTCCTCGTTGATGCGGTCTTCGAGCGAAAGCTCCTCAATCAGGCCAACGGTGACGCGCGCCTCCGTCCCCTTCAAATTGCCGGTGGAGATCATTTTGGCATCGATGAGGTGCTTGACCGTGCGGCGGGCCAGATACCCAATGTATTCGCGCGAAAAAATCATGGGCTAAGTTATGAGAATAGCGCATTGGGCCCGTGAGTGTACACTTTGGCCGTGCAGCCGAGTGCGAGGGACGACGCGTTCTTCGCGACCGGGCTGAAGTGTGCGACGCCGGGGGTCAGCGAGCTGAGCTGAAGCCAAGGCGCACGACATCCGCTGTCGGCGATGGGGCTAGATGAAATGCAGGTTCGACTCCCCGCTGTAGCACCACAGGAAGCACGCCGGGACGTGTGAGAGCATCGATTTCATAACGCACCGCAACGTCGGTCTGCCCGCCATTCCCCGTCCAGGAAAATGGTATCTCGAGAACGCACTCCGCCGTCGAGCCGCGCAGTACAGTCCTACTGGTGGCCGATGCGAGAGGCGTGGGACGAAACCGGCTCGCACCGCCATTGAATTGGTTCGCGGCAGGCACAAGCTCGCCCTTACAGAGAATGGTTGAGCCTGCCGGAAGAGTGGCAGCTACGCTAAGGTTGAAGCGAACGAGGGAGACGCCGGAATCCAGAGGCGCTCGACGCTCCGGTGGCGCGGCCCAGGAAGGACTGGCACAACCAAGCAAGGACACGAGCATCAACAAGCAGATTGCACGTTTCATCGCAGTTCTCCGCGCTTTGCTTATCGGCGCAGAGCGACGCAATGATTAGCGAAAACTGTGGCAAACCCGAAAAATCATTTCGGCAAGCGAACTTGACACTCCGTTTGAGTGTCTCGAATTCGTACACTCTTGTCCCTGCTCTCAGCTTCGGTGCGGGCAGGTTTTTGTGTTGAGGCACCCGTCGGCGATTCGCAACCGCTCGACGGGACGCCCACCGGTAAGATGCTCATTTACAATTTCCGCCGCATCCTCCGGCTGCACATTGCCGTACCAGACAGCTTCGGGATAAACCACCACCGTAGGACCATGTTCACACTGATCGAGGCAGCCCGACTTGTTGATGCGGACGCTTGCGCCCAGCCCTGCGGCCTTGGCCAACTGCTGCAACTGAGTGTGCAGTTCACTCTTGCCGTCGCTTGTGCACGATGGACGCGGTGCGCCTTCCGGACGCATGTTATGACAGACAAAGACGTGATGCTTGAATACCGGCATGCGACGATCCTCCTGAAGTTGGCTTTCTACAGAGTAAGGCTTCTACCGCATTTGCCAAACCTCCGGCGCTCTTTCCACAATTGAACAGAATGCCCCGCCCGTATCTGAGAGAATGAGTGCTTGACTATGAGTTCGGAAAATCTGTTAGCTCTGAAAGACGACATGGTGGCCTTTATCGAAGGGCACGGCTTGCGACGCTTGCCCGGCTACGTCACCGAGGACATTCCGTCCATCTTGTGGGAGAGCGAAGGCAATCCCGATGCTTGGAAAGATTTCGTCGAGATGGCCAAACATGTCGGCGCGCCGTTCATCACCTTCAGCGAAATGGTGCTGGAACGCGAAGAACTGGAATCGCTGATTGAAGAAGCGGGGGAGATGAACTTCCCCGATGAAGAGGCCACGGAGTTAGTGGAGGCGCAGTGGTTGCGCAAGTATTCCGGCATGGTGGGTTATATACAGCTCGGATTTGTTTATCAGGGCATGGCGTTTCTGCACGAAACAACTACCGAATGGTACGAACGTTTTCAGTCGCTCCTCGAAGACATCGAGAATTTTCAGGACATCGTGATTGACGAACACGGTCACGATCACGACGACGAGTAGAGCGGGTGAGCACCGCCAGCATACCGCCGAGCGGCGCAGATGTGGCGCGCCGCGGACCTCGCCAGCGATGGATCATCGATCCACCCCACCCCAACGAAGCTGACGCGTTGGCCAAAGCAGCAAGGCTGCCGCACGTACTCGCCGAGCTGCTGGTCTCGCGCGGCATCACGCAGCCCAACGAAGCATTCGCGTTTTTGAATCCGGAAGCCACGCATTTGCACGATCCGCGACTGATGCTGGGCATGGCCGCGGCCGTTGAGCGACTGGAGCGGGCCATTGCCAGTCGCGAGCCTGTGCTGCTCTACGGCGATTACGATGTGGACGGCACGACGGCTGTGGTGCTGCTGAAGACGGCAATTGAAATGCTTGGCGGAGTCGTCCGTTTTCATGTGCCGCATCGCATTCGCGAGGGCTATGGGATGCAATCGAGCGTCCTTGAGGCGGCCTACGCGGAGGGCGTTCGACTGGTAATCACGGTTGACACCGGCATGCGTGCCTTTGCCGAAGCGGAGACTGCGCAACGGCTCGGCATAGACCTGATCGTGACCGACCATCATTTGCCGGATGCGCACGATGTACTGCCGCAGGCTCTGGCGATTCTCAACCCCAACCAGCCGGGATGCGGCTACCCCGAAAAATCGTTGTGTGGTGCAGCCATCGCACTCAAGCTGGCGCAGGCGCTGCTCGATCGGCACGACCCCATTCGCACCCGCGAGAAGACGCTGCCCAGCTTTCTGAAAATGGCGGCTATCGCCACCATTGCCGATGCGGTTCCCTTGCGCGGCGAGAATCGAACGATTGCTGCCTTGGGCCTGCGCGAACTGCGCCGGCCGATGGGTGTCGGTCTCCGGGCGCTCTTCGCCGCGGCACAGCTTGACCCCACGGCAAAGCAGCTCACGGGCTTCGATGTTGCCTTTCGCCTAGCGCCGCGGATCAACGCGGCGGGCCGCATGGATGTGGCCTCCGAGGTGATCGAGCTTTTTACAACACGCGATTCGGGCCGCGCGCAGGAACTGGCTGCGAAGCTTGAACGGCTGAATCGCGAACGGCGAGATACCGAAGCGTTTGTGCTGAAGACGATCGAGGCACGGCTTCCCGAGCTTGCGGCCGAGCGGCTCCTGGTGCTCGACGGCGACGGATGGCATCGCGGCGTCATTGGCATTCTCGCTTCGCGCGTTGTCGAGCGCACCGCCAAACCCGCGATTGTGATTTGCGTCGAAGACGGCGTGGCGCATGGTTCGGGACGCTCGGTCGATGGATTTCAGCTGCTTGAAGCGATTGAGTCCTGCGCCGATCTATTCACGCGATTTGGCGGCCACGCATTTGCGGTTGGATTTGCTCTACCCGCTGCAGGGCTGCCGGAATTGAAGCAGCGTCTGCGCTGTTATGCGATCGAGAAGCTGGCGGCCCGCGAGCCGGAACGATTACTTCACATACACGCCGAGCTACCGCTTGATCGCATCACGCCGGTGCTGGCTGGTTGGCTGCGCAAGCTTGAGCCGCTGGGGCACGGCAATCCCGAACCTGTCTTTGTGGCCCGCAATGCACGTCTGATGTCTCCACTCCGCGTAATGAAAGAACGCCACATCCGGCTGGATCTCGCGCAAGGCTCGAATCCTTCTGCCCCCCATGGCGTAAGCTTTGGCGCGATTCGCGCCGTGGGTTGGGATATGGCCTTCCGCGCTGCGGAACTGGGCCTTCACGAGGGCAGCCGCATCGACCTTGCGTACCGCATTCGCGAGAACGACCACCCCGACTATGGCGGAATTGAAGTGGAGATTGCCGGGATGGAACCGGCTTCTGCCTGACGCAAGAAGGCCCACGGCGAACCGCGGGCCTTGTTGGAATCGCATCTGTCGGCTTCGGATTTATCCGAGAGCTTTACTTCCCCTTCGGCTTTGACTCATGCTGCGGACGAGACTGCGCCGCAGGCCGCGATTCGTTCCTCTGTTGCGGAGCCGGACGCGATTGCTGCGTCGGCGGGTGGCTCGATCCGTAAGACGGACTTGACACGCCACGGGTCGCTAGCGGCCGGGACGATTCTCCCACATGGTTGTTCCCGGGAGTCGCGCCGCGGTTATTGTTGAACGAAGGCGCCCCATGGCTCTCAGCCCCGAGCGGTCGGGAAACCGCCGCATTCTGCGGATGGCCGCCGTTCACCTTGGCATACGAATTATGGTCGTGCATGGCCGCACTTGCGTGCTGGGCCTGGAACGATGTTGGCGCCAGGTGATGCTCGTTCATGGCAGTGCGCTCTTCCGGCGAGGGAGCATGGCTGATGCCGCCTGGACCACCATTGTAAGAGACGTGGGTGTTGTTGATGATGGTGGTGCGCTCAACGATCGTCCGGTCGACATAGACGCGGCTGCCCCATCCGCCGCCAACGCCGACGTGCATGACCGCACTGTTATACGCGAACACTCCGCCGCGCCACGCGCCGCCCGCAAAACCGACGCCCATGTAACCGAAGCCATAGTTCACGCCGCCGTAATAGCCAACGTGGGGACCCCAATAGCCTCCATGAAACACGTAAAGGCCGCCCGACCAGCCCCAATAGCCGGGAGTCCACAGCGCGCCTTCATATGGCGCGGGCACCCAGGCTCCGGGAACCCAATAGTAGCCGTCGGGACCGTAGGCCCAATAGCCTGGAGTCCACATCAAACCAGGTTCGGGGCATACCGGCTGCACATAAACGGGAAGGACGGGTGGTGCAAATCCGACACTGATAAAGACACCTGCATACGAAGATGCCGGAACGAGACAGAGCAGCAGCGTCATCAAAATCCAACGCGCAGAGCGGAAGAATCGCATTGAAAAACCTCCTGATACTTTGTAGCTATCTCTTGCTTGCGGACTTGATTCGCAGCAGACAAGGGCTGAATTGATCGAACATGCGCAATATGCGCGGTCAGACTACTCCAATTCGAACCCCGGTTTCTACAGGAAGTTGCCAGGAAAGTTGTTACTTTGGGTTCGCCATGTGCCGTTGCACAAATTCATATCTCTCGATCGAAAAGGATTCGGACCGAGGTATAGGTTCCGGGCAGGAACGACGTTGCAAGGAGAAATCTCTTGGTTTTTATACCGCAAACTCAGACCCATCCCGGCCGCCGGTCTGTCCTTCCAGCGTCAGGTTTTGGGCGTTTGCAAGTTGGGCGGCGAACGGTGCTGCAGCCAGGCAACCCAAGAGCGCAATGCGAGGGAGGGTGCAGGCATTCACGGTACTTCTACTCCAATTGAGCGCGGTCTCCCGCACTCGTTCCACTTCGAAAACCATCTGTTTGTAGCACAGCTGCAGCAATGCCGTCTCCTTACGAAAGGCGGTGGTAGACTCTCGCCATGCCGCGCGGACTGTTCATCACGCTCGAAGGCCTCGATGGCTCCGGCAAAACCACGCAGATCAAGCGCCTGGCGGCGTGGATGCAGAAACGCGGACTGAATCCCGTAGTCACGCGCCAACCAGGCGGGACCGCCACCGGCGACCGCGTCCGCGCCCTGCTGCTTGACTCCGGCTCGACGCCCATTGCGCCCATGTCCGAGATGGCGCTGATGTTTGCCGACCGCGCTCAGTGCATTGCCGAGGTGATTGAACCCGCGCTCGCATCAGGCAAGATCGTGCTGTGCGATCGCTTTACCGACTCGACTGAGGCTTACCAGGGCGGCGGCCGCGAGGTCGGCTCGGTGCCCGTGCTCGAGTTGCACCGCCTCATCTGCGGCAATCTCCAGCCGAATCTCACTCTGCTTCTGCTTCCCTCTCTCGATGTGTGCCTTGAACGCGCGCGCCGCCGTAATGATCGCGCCATCGCGCAAAATGGCGCAGACGAGGGCCGCTTCGAGCAGGAGAAGGATGCTTTTTTTCGGCGGGTCTGGCTGAAGTACCGGGAGATCGCCAAGCGCGAGCCCGATCGCGTGGTCCTCATTGAAGGCAACCTTGGCATCGACGAGGTTCACGAACAGATTGTGGAGGCTGTGTCGGAGCGTCTGGTAACCGCCGGCCATAAGGCTTAGGGCGCCGCAACCGTTGCAATTCTGCCGCTGCTATACTTCGATTGAGAGCAAGTCAGCAATGTTTCAGAACCGATATCGGCGCGCTTGGTTCCTGATTGCGGCAATCGCAATCGGTGTAGCCCTCGTCCTGATGCTTGTCCCGCACGCCTACGGCGCGGACAACGGAGCATGGCTGGCCATTCTGCCGCTTCTCTTTCTCGGCGTCATTTCACCCCTGTCGCTTCTCTCGCCGCTGGCCTTCGAGTATGTCGGCCGTGCGCCCGAGGCTCCCGCCCTTCCCGTATCCTTTCAGCGTCCGCCGCCCTTCCGCCGCGCTTAGTTCTTCAAGAAAATGTCGGGCGTCGTTCCGCAGCCCTGGCTGCCGTGTGCCGCTTATCCATTCCCTTGACTGAAATTTCGCCTCTGGTCCGGAAGGATTCCGATGATTCTCCAACTTCTCTATCTCTGCGGCAGTTTTGTGCTTGCGTCTCCGTTTCTCGTCATTGTCGCCATCCTCGTTCACTATCACCTGCGCCGTGCCATCTTCAGGCGCAACCAGCGGCTGGGCAGGAAAAATAGGGGATTCTGCCCCTCCTCCTTCGCGCTCGGAACTGCGCTTCAATTGATCCCCATGTTCTTTCGCCCAAGTATGGATTTTGCGATCAAAGCAAGGGCGGTTGAAGTCATCGAGGAAGACGATGAAGGCGGTCCCGAGAAACCTGCGAAGCATCTTCACCGCCAGCTGCGGCAAATCCGCCGCGGCGACCCAGTGGACACCCTCGTGGTCGAGCTTTGACCGGACCGATCATAGCCGTGCACATCTGCGAGCAACGGTTTTGTGAAACAATATGAGAGGTAGGCTCAACGTGACCGGAACCCGAAACAAAAGCGCGTGGATATGGGTGGCAATCGCCGCCATCACACTCGCGTCAGCTTCGCGCGCTGAGGCGGGCCTGCAAAGCGCAAAAGCCTACGCGCACCCGGTCCTGGCGTTTCTGGCCAAGAGTCAATCTCCTGTTGCGAACCCCGCGGTTCCACGCTTCGTGCGACGTGGGTCCGGGCAGCCGATCGACTCCATCTTTCGCAATGCCGGTTCCGGTACATGGACGGCGATTCTTCCCGTCTTCTTCATCGGGCTGGTTTCTCCCCTGAGCCTGCTCTCTGCCGCATCCAATCGATGCCTTGGCCAAGCACCGATGGCTCCCCTGCTTCCGGCCTCGTTCCAGCGTCCTCCGCCTCACTTCGTGTAATTTGTTGCGCCTTTAGCGATGCGTGCGAACCGCATGCAGGCCGACCCGATTGGCTCCTCGCTGCAACTCCCAGCCATTTACACTCAGATTCGGAGATTCACGTGTTTTTCGATAAGATTCTCACCAAGATTTTCGGCACCGCCAACGAGCGCGTCATCAAGCGGCTGCTGCCCGTGGTTGACACCATCAACGCGCTTGAAGCGGAGACGCAAAAGCTCTCAGACGAGGAACTGCGCGCGAAAACGGCCGAGTTCCGTGCGCGCGTCGCTGCCAAGCTCGAAGGGATCAACGATGCCGAGGAGATCAAGAGCGCCGAGCGCGCGGCGCTCGATGAGATTCTTCCCGAAGCTTTCGCCGTGGTCCGCGAGGCCGGCTGGCGCTCCGTGCAAATGCGCCACTTCGATGTGCAGCTGATCGGTGGCATGGTGCTGCACCACGGCAAAATCGCCGAAATGAAAACCGGTGAAGGCAAGACGCTCGTCGCCACGCTGGCCTGCTACCTGAATGCCCTTGCCGGCCACGGCGTGCACGTGGTCACGGTCAACGACTACCTGGCCAAGCGCGATGCCGAGTGGATGGGAAAAATTTACGAGTTCCTCGGCCTCACCGTCGGCGTCATCGTGCACGACCTCGACGATAACCAGCGCCGCGCCGCCTACGCCGCCGACATCACCTACGGCACCAACAACGAATTCGGCTTCGACTACCTGCGCGACAATATGAAGTTCGAGCTCGAAGCATGCGTGCAGCGCGGCCACTATTACGCCATCGTCGACGAAGTGGATTCGATTCTGATTGACGAAGCGCGCACGCCGCTCATCATCTCCGGTCCCACCGAGCAGACGACCGACAAATACGCACGCGTGCGCAAGATCATTCCCACACTCCAACTGGGCGAAGAGGTGGAATCGCTCGATCACAAGCGGCAAAACGAGCTTGGCATTCAACTCGGCGAAGGCGAAAAGTATTTCTCCGGCGATTACGTCGTCGACGAAAAGCATCGGACGATTGGCGTCACCGACGAAGGCTGGATCACGATCGAGAAGGCTCTCGGCATCGACAACATCGCTGACGCCGAGAACTGGGACCTGAAGCACTATGTGGAGACTGGCATCAAGGCCCACGCGCTCTACAAGCGCGACGTGGACTATGTGGTGAAGGACGGCGAGGTCATTATCGTCGACACTTTCACCGGCCGCCTGATGCCGGGCCGCCGCTGGAGCGATGGGCTTCATCAATCGATCGAGGCCAAGGAAGGCGTCAGTATCCGCAAGGAAGACCAGACGCTTGCGACCATCACCTTCCAGAATTACTTCCGCCTCTACAAAAAGCTGAGCGGCATGACGGGCACGGCTGAAACCGAGGCCGCCGAATTCGAGAAGATTTACAAACTCGAAATCGTCGTCATTCCCACCAACAAACCGATGTTGCGTAAGGAGAACTCCGACGTCGTTTTCCGGACCACAAAAGAGAAGTACAAAGCCGTCGCGGATGAGATCGCCGAGCTCCATGAGAAGAAGCAGCCGGTCTTAGTGGGCACCACGTCGATCGAAAAAAGCGAGCTGCTCTCGGGCATTCTCCAGCGCAAAGGCGTGCGACATGTCGTACTCAATGCGAAATTCCACGAGCGCGAAGCCGAGATTGTCGCGCAGGCGGGCCGACTCGGGATGGTCACCATTTCGACGAACATGGCCGGCCGTGGCACCGACATTCTTCTCGGCGGCAACGCCGACTTCATGACGCGCCAGGAACTGGTGAAAAAAGGCCGTGCGCGCGCCGTCAGCCTTGCCGAGGGAGCCATCAATCCATCCGCGCCTAAAGGTTTCCTCCGCTTCTACTATCAGGGGCAGGAATTCGAAGTCTCCGAACCGGAGTGGGCAGAAGTGAACCAGGTACACGCCGCGGCTGCGAAACAGGATCACGAAGATGTGATCGGTGCGGGCGGGTTGTTCATTCTCGGCACCGAGCGGCATGAGTCGCGGCGCATCGACAACCAGTTGCGCGGGCGCGCGGGCCGCCAGGGCGACCCCGGCGCATCGCGATTCTATCTCTCGCTTGAAGACGACCTGATGCGCATCTTCGCAAAGCAATGGGTCTCCACGTTGCTGGAGCGGCTAGGCATGGAAGAAGGCGTGCCCATTGAGTCGCGCATGATTTCCAAGCGCATCGAGGGCGCGCAGAAAGCGGTTGAATCGCAGAACTTCGAATCGCGCAAACACCTGCTTGAATACGACGACGTGATGAACAAGCAGCGCGAGGCCGTTTACGGCTTGCGTCGCCAGCTGCTAGAAGGGGTCGAGCAGCGCGAGCTGATTCTGGAAGATTACGTCGGCGGAATTCTCAGCGGCCTGCTGGACGAGTTTGCGGGCGAGAAAGTGCGCCCCGATCAATGGGACATCAAAGGCCTGGAGGAGAAGCTCGTGGGCCATTTCGGCCTCAGCCTTTCTACCGCCGGCGTCGACGCGCAGGTTCTCTCACGCCACGAACTCGGCGACTCCATCTTTGAAAAGCTGAAAGAACACTACGAGTCCAAAGAGAAGATTCTCGGTTCTGAAATGATGCGCCATCACGAGCGGATGATCATGCTCAACGTCATCGATGGGCTATGGAAGGACCACCTGCTCTCGATGGACCACCTCAAAGAGGGCATCGGCCTGCGCGGCTATGCGCAGCAAGACCCGCTCGTCGCCTACAAGCGGGAATCCTTCGACATGTTTGAGGCCATGATGCTGAAGTTCCAGGAAGACACGGTGCGCTACCTCTTCCGGATGCAGATCCTTGGGCCCGATGGCCAGCCTTTGAACGCCGCGCCTGAACCGCGCCGGGATGTTCTCCCCGCGCCGCCAGTGGCCAGCGCGGCATATCCCATTAATGGCAATGGCGCGCAGCCGCGGGAGATCTCGATGCCCACCCGACAGCCTTCGACCACGATCGACGCGCTCGAGAAGGAATTTCAGCGCAAGAAACAGCGCGAGCTTGCCGTGGCGAGTCGTGCAGGAGCGGGCGAATCGAGCGAGCCTTCCCAGCGGCACACAGGGGAAAAGGTGGGCCGCAACGACCCTTGCCCATGCGGTTCCGGCAAAAAATACAAGAAATGCCACGGGGCCGAAAAATGAGATACACAAGAGGGTCTGCAAGACAAATGCAGACCCTGTGGAACTGAACCGGCTTACTGGGCCGCAGCGAAATTAAGGTCCACATTCACGATTGTCTGCTCCGGACCGGGCGCGAATCTCCACTTGCGCACTGCGTCCTGAGCCGCCTGGGACAGCATGCCATTGCCGCTCACCGGTTTCACATCCGTGACCTTGCCATCCGCGTCGACTGTCACTTCAAGCTTCACAACACCGCTAATCCTCATGCGCTTCGCGATCTCGGGGTAAACCGGCGCGACACGCGATTTGACTGCGCGCTCTTCCGCCGCCCTGCCGGAAAACACAAACACAAATGCCAACGCGAGTGCTATCAATCCCGATCGCCGAAACACAAACCGCGCACTGGTCTTCCGATCAATCTTCATTAAATCCTCCCGGCAAGCCGTATGGGAACAGTATCGGCATGAGGAAAAACTACTTTATCGATCATCGGATTTGCGCAGCGATTGCCCGAAAGGCGAATCGAATCTCGGCTCACCCTAAACTGTAATTCATAGATGCGATAGAGCGGCAGTTCTCAGCCCCGACGCCCGCTGGACGCGATGGCATCAAACGTCAGATCCTGTGCCGGCGAGTTCTGCTCCTCGCGCCACAAATCGAAAAGTCGTCCATAGCTTAGAGTCACGTATTCAGCGGGATTCACTCCGAGTCGTTCCGCCACCCGGTCAATCCACACGGCCTCACCCTCAAGCTCGGCAAAGTTGCCGATCGGCGTCTCGTCCAGCACACAATGACCTTCTCCATCGCTCCACTCGGAACGCCATTTTTCGTAGCGAAACACGGCAACCAGCCCGATCGATTCAAATATCTCCGCCAGCACTTCGCCATCGGCCACCACCGTCTCGGTCTCAATCCGGTGCTTATGCCGGTCCTCGCCCGGGCCGTTTTCCGGCAGCCGCTTATGCGTGACGACACAGCGTCCGCTATAGTGCCGGATGCGCAAAATCTCCGTGCGTGCGCGCATCGCCCGATCGGGGGTGTCATAGAGCACATTGCTTTCAAACTCACGCGGCGTTTCCAATCGGAATCCGGCTTCTTCAAGCCGCCCCGCCAATCCCTCCAGATCGTCCACACGGAATTTGATCTCGGTCTCGATCGCCATGGTAAGTGAGTATACGGCAGCGGGCGAGCGACAATAGACCTGTGAAGACTCTTCGCCTGTCTGTGGACCCCGCTCATCTCGATCAAGCAGAGTCGAGGCTGGCCATCACCCAGGCAGCTGACACTCTCCGCTCTGGCGGACTGGTTGCGTTCCCGACCGAAACTGTTTATGGCCTCGGCGCCAACGCGCTTGATGCTGCCGCCGTGGCTCGCATCTACGAGGCGAAGCAGCGGCCTGCGTGGGACCCGATTATTGTCCACATCGCCGGGCCTGTGGCGGAGAATCCGATGCTGCAAAATCTGGTTTCGGAGATTCCTTCACGCGCGCGGGACCTGATGGCGAAGTTCTGGCCAGGCCCGCTGACCTTGCTGTTGCCACGAACCAATGCCGTACCAGATGCCGTCACCGCCGGTCGACCGCTGGTCGGCGTTCGAATGCCTGCGCATCCCGTCGCCTTCGCGCTGATTCGCCAGGCAGGCGTGCCCGTGGCCGCACCCAGCGCCAACCTTTTCGGCCACATCAGCCCCACTACCGCTGCCCATGTGCTCGAGGACCTTGACAGTCGCGTCGATGTGGTCCTGGATGCGGGCCCAACCGAACACGGCGTCGAATCCACGGTGCTCGACCCAAACCAAGATCCGATGATGATCTACCGGCCCGGTGCCATCACAGAGCGGCAAATTCGCGAGATTGCGGGCCCTGTGGACTATTTCCAATCCCCGATCCAGTTCCAAGCGGCGCCTCGCGAAGCGCTGCCCTCACCCGGCGTCGGACTGCGGCATTACGCGCCGCGTGCAGAGCTTGTCCTGATCAAGGCCTCGCTGAGCGAGTTACCCTTCCGGCTCACCACGAAGGCTCGGCGCCATCCGACCGAGCGCATTGGACTCATGTTGCCCGACGAAATCCGAGCCGCGACGATTGCGGCCTCTGATCCGAATGTCGCGATTTTTCCGTGGGGCAGTTGGACGAATCCGGAGGAGCTCGCCCGGAACCTCTATGCGGGCCTGCGCGCGCTTGACGCCCAGGACTGCACGGTCATTCTGTGTCCGGTGCCGCCCGCCGATGGCCTAGGCGCCGCGATCCGCGATCGACTTCTCAAAGCTGCCCTCTAAGAGAATGACGTGGTTCGATGGGATCCAAGCGCGAATTCCGAAGAGACGAATTGATAGGCTACAGCCCGTTCTCACCCAGCTTATACATGTATTTAATCGCCGATTTGTAAATCAGAACTTTGTCACGCCCGCGCACCTTCAGCGTGCGGCGGTCATACCATTCGATGCAGCCCTCTACATGCTCGCCATCGGCAAGCACAATCACCATCGGGGTCTGCGATTGGATTTGTTTCTGCAGATAAAACAACTCGGCCTGCCGCTGTCCGCCCTCATCTTCCATGCCGTGGTGCGTGAAGTGAAATGGCAGCGGTGCCTTTCTTCCATTCCGAGGTGCAGGCAACGAAGCAGGCAGTTTCGGCCCGTTTTCAATTCCGGTCAATGCGGCATGAGTGTTCATGGTTACGATCCTCCTTGTTTTCGTGAGGCCCGACACCGAAACAACTACAATTTCAGAAGACGCGAAGCACAGTGATGATGTTGTATCTGCACTGGCTGCGATTTGGATCGGATGCGCGTTTCGCAGGAGCTCTTAAGAAGGAAAGACATGCGTGCGATGCCACAGGGGATCGCTCGTCGCACCGTCTTCCGGTCAAAGAGTTTGCCTGATTCTACTCGAAAAGATGCCCGGCGATTGTCACAGGTTGCTTTTTTCGTCTCGGGAGGCCCTCAGCGCTCGGCCAGACTCACAGCCATCGCATCCAACGACAGTGATCGAAGCAGATTACGCCGCATTCCCTGCTCCACTTGCGCCAGCGCCCTCGCGGCGCCGTCAATCCAGTCCACGGTGAGTCCATGCGCCAAGCGTTCTAATTCTGCAGAGATATCCACATTCCGCACTAGGGCCGGGGTGCCCGCCACCATCAGCAGCAAGTCCTCCACCAAGCTGCCCAGCGCGCGCAGCAAGTTGACCGTTTTCTCCTGACCGTCGGCCCCGGCGCGATACGTCTCGGTGACACGAAAAAGCTGCGAATAGTCCGGTTCCTTCAGCGCCGTTCTCAACACGATCAGCGCGTCCTGACGGCTGGCGAGATAAACCTCCAGGTCGAGTTTCAGCGCGCGGCCCATTGCTCCCTCCGCTAGCCGCGCAATAAGGGAGCGCTCCTGCGGCTTCAGCTCCGGCCTGCGCTCTGCGAGCATCGACTCCAATTCGCTCGCCGGAAGCGCACCCAACCTGTAGATCGTGGCCCGGGAACGAATCGTCGGCAATAACTCCTGCGGGTTTTCAGTGAGCAAGACCAGCGAGGTATGCGCTGGCGGCTCCTCCAGCACTTTCAGCAGGCTGTTGGCCGCCTCTTTCATAAAGGCCGACGAGGTAAAGATCGTGAATGTGCGGCTCGCTTCTACCGGAGGCCGGTAATACGCCACGTGAATTACCTGCCGTACCTGGCCCATCTTGATCATGAGCTGCGGCGGATCGGGCGGCACGATCAGCACGTCGGGATGGGTTTGGATAAGTATGCGCGTCTCGCGTTTGTCCGCATCGCGCATCTCGTCGCGCGCCGCAACGGCCTCGGCCACGCGCTCCTCGAGGTTCGCCGCCTCTCCGATGCGCTCGCAATTCCGGCATTGGCCGCAAAAATCGGGCAGGCCATCCGATTCTGTTGGCTGCAGGCAGTTCACTGCGCGCGCCAGCATCAACGCCAGCGTGTATTTGCCGGCGCCCTTCGGTCCGGCGAGAATCATTGACTGCGGAAATCGCCTCGCGGCAACTGACTCGCGCAGATGCGTCACGGTGGCCGTGTTGCCTAGGAATTCCTGGAAGCCCACGTTTTGAGTTTAGTGCAATCGCTCCCGGACGTGACAGAGCATGTCACTGATGGAGATCGGTCTTCGATAGCATCTCCAGAAACTGCCGGCGAGTGCGTTGGTCAATCGCCACCGCCAAAAGTTTGCCATCGCGACCAAAAAGAAACGTATTCGGAATTCCCGTGATGTGGAACTGTTTGTGCACTTCGCCACCCGGATCTACAAGGACGGCCGGATGATATTTGTATCCCGCAAAGAATGACCCGACCTTGAACAAATCTTCGTCGGTGATGGAAAGGACTACTAGGCCTTGTGGTTCGAAGTATCGATCGATGGCATCGAGATCCCCCATTTCCAGTCGGCACGGCCCGCACCAGGTCGCCCAGAAATTCACCAGCACGATCTTCCCGCGAAGCCCTGAAAGCGTCACTTTCTTGCCTTTCAAATCCTTCAGAGTAAAGTCGACCTTTTCCAATGCTGCATCATTATCCACCAGCATTTGCGCGGCCTTAGCGAATGATGGATTGTCCACTGAAGCATTCACGTGCTCATAGCGCACTAGTTTTGCCAGGTCGTAATATGGCATCGGAACCTTGTCGTTCTTGGCCGGCATGGGCGTTTCACTGAGGGCGGCCGCCAACGTCGCGGCCACCGCCTGCAGTGCCTCTTTTCCCGCATCGCCCTCTGTCACCAGGTGCGCAAGGGCGTCTGCATATCCAACCTTCTGGGCGCTGGCAGGTAGCAACCGCACATCGCCAGCCAGCTTGATTGTTGCGGCCGGCCGCTCGTCCGTAGGAACCGAGCGCAGGTTTTTGAGCTGATTCTCCACTTGAGATGCTTTCGCGTCGGCATTAAGCGCGGGCGAGAAGCACAAGGCGGTCACAATCAAGACGCTAAGACGAAGAGACATACGAATCTCCACTCCTTGGGAACGATCCCGATCAGTTTTTGAAGCTGCGCGGAATTATATTGCAGCGCTGTGGCTCGCTCAGGCGCCTTCGCACGTGCGTTTCGAGGATCACTGCCGGGAAATTACCGAGGAACCTCACTGGCGAAAGCGCGACTAATATTGAAATCGAAGAGACGAGCCGTCCTCGAAGCCACTGAATCGGCATGACGCGGGGCACTCCGCCGTCCTGCCCGTAAAATAGAAAAGAAGCTCAGGCGACCGATGGCGGAGCAGGCAGAAAAGAACTCAAAACCGGCCAACCGGGCCCCGAATGAAGCCCGCAAGCCCGACCTGCGCAAGTCCGACGAAGATCCGGTCGGGAAGGTCTACGACTCACGCCTTATGCGGCGCCTCGGCCGCTATCTGCTCCCGTACAAATGGCAGGCCGCTGTCTCTTCTGCTGCCGTCACGCTCAAATCACTCAGCGATGTGTCCGGGCCGTTTCTGGTCATGGTGGGCATCGACCACTACTTCCCGTCTGGGGCAAACTCGGGCCATGCCGCAACTCCCGCGGCGCACGGCTTCGGAGCCGCCGACTGGCTAACGCGCCATCTCAGCTCAGACCCCATGCGGGGTATTTCTCAGCTGGCCGGGATCTATCTGGCTCTGCAGATCTCCGCCTATCTTTTTGAATTCATCCAGACCTACCTGATGCAGTGGACCGGCCAGAAAATCATGTTCGACCTGCGCCGGGACATCTTTCGTCACATGCAGCGGATGCACGTCGGCTTCTTCGATACGCACGCCGTGGGGCGGCTGGTTACGCGTCTCACCTCCGATGTGGATGCCATCAACGACATGTTCACCGGCGGCATCCTGGCCATTGTCGACGACTTCTTCACCCTGTCGATCATGGCGGTCGTGATGCTCAGCATCAACTGGTGGCTTGCCCTGCTGGCCTTTTCAGTCCTGCCACTGATTCTGGTTGTCACCCGCCTTTTCCGCATCAGCGTCCGCGAAAGCTATCGCCGGGTGCGCGCAGCGATCGCCCGCATCAACAGCTTCACGCAGGAGCACGTGAGCGGGATGCGCGTGGTGCAGCTCTTTAACCGCGAGCAGCGCGCCTATGACGACTTTGAGGCCGTCAATCGCCTCCACATGATCGCGTTCAAAGACACAATCTTCGCGTATGCGCTCTACTATCCCGCGGTCGAGTTGCTTTCGGCGATCGCCATTGCCCTCGTGATTTGGCGAGGCGGATTCGGTGTGCTCTCGGGCTCAGTCACTATCGGCATGCTGGCCAGCTTCAACATGTACTCGCAGCGCTTCTGGCGGCCGATTCAGGACCTCAGCGACAAATACAACATCCTGCAAGCCGCAATGGCAGCCTGCGAGCGCATCTTCAAGCTGCTCGACACGGCGGCTGAAATCGTCAGTCCCGCGAACCCGCGTGTGGGCGACGGCAGCAACCGCATCGAGTTTCGCCACGTGTGGTTCGCCTATCAGAAACTTCGGCCGGAGCAACAAGTCGAGGTCGATCGTGCCGTTCTGTCGACAAATCCCGGTCATGCGCTTGCCGCCATCAACGACATCGAGTGGATTCTCAAAGACGTTTCCTTCACCGTTGAGCCCGGCCAGACCATCGCGATTGTGGGCCACACCGGCGCAGGGAAGACAACTCTCACCAGCCTGATGATGCGTTTCTATGACGTGACTGCCGGACAGATTCTTGTGGATGGCGTGGACTTGCGTGCGCAGGACCTGACGAGACTGCGCCAGCACTTTGCCGTCGTGCTGCAGGACCCGTTCCTGTTCAGCGGCACAGTCGCAGAAAACATTCGCTTCGGCAACGAGGCGATTACGCAGGAAAGCCTGCGCGCCGCGGCCCGCGACGTCAACGTGCTCGACTTCATTGATAGCTTGCCTGGAGGTTTCGACGAACCGGTACGCGAGCGCGGCAATTCCCTTTCCACGGGCCAGAAGCAACTCATCAACTTTGCACGCGCGTTGGCTTATAATCCGCGCATCCTCATCCTCGACGAAGCGACATCAAGCGTCGACACCGACACGGAGCTGCGTATTCGCGGAGCACTCGAGCGGCTGGTCGAAGGCCGCACCAGCGTGCTCATTGCGCATCGGCTTTCCACGGTGCAGCGCGCCGAATCGATTCTCGTGATGCACAAAGGCCAGCTGCGTGAGATGGGTTCGCACCAGGAACTGCTGACGCAGCGGGGCCTCTACTGGAAGCTCTATCAACTGCAATACAAGGATCAGGAACTTGGCGCCACGCCCGTGCCGG
>Ga0302324_100011741_pt1 | contig 17941 bp, 15 predicted proteins | sample Palsa_T0_1_FD_201949 | JGI IMG/M metagenome (GOLD analysis project Ga0302324, IMG submission 201949) | Peat permafrost microbial communities from Stordalen Mire near Abisko, Sweden - Palsa_T0_1 | ecosystem: Environmental > Terrestrial > Soil > Palsa > Peat permafrost | place: Sweden: Abisko... | reverse complement strand
AAGCCGGTCAGAACGTCGATGGTGCGGTATTCAGACGGCGAGAAGTAGGCGGGCTGGTAATTCGACTGGCGGGCCGGCGGCGCCTCGTCCGCGTGATTATGCTGCTGGCCGAACACCCAGCGGCTGAAGCCCGGAAACTGGCTGGCGACTGCGGCCTTGGCCAGCATCTCCAAGACCTCGCGCCGATCCGCTCCTTGATTCGCCATACCTTATTGTAGAAGCAGTGTGGGCGTATGCTGAAAACCCTGCCCCACCTTCTATACTCGAATTATGGACCCAACATTGCGCGCGGTGCTTGGAGTGTCGATGCGCTGGATTCACATCGCGTCGGTAATCACGCTGCTGGGAGGTTTTATCTTCGCCAGGTTTGCCCTGGCGCCCGCGCTGGCTACGCTTGCGGAGCCCCAACGGGGAACACTCGGCAAAACCGTGGCCGGAAACTTCCGTCCGCTGCTGTATACGGTGATGCTGACTGCGATCGGCTCGGGGCTTTACAACTATCTCTCCAAGCCGAGTTATCCGCCGCACTATCACATGTGGATTGGAATCAAGTTTCTGTTCGCGCTGCACATCTTCGCCGTCGCGGTGCTTTACACCATTCCGGATGCCGGTGAGCGGAAGCGCAATCGATGGTTGAACGGCATGATCGCATCCGGCCTGATCATCGTCGCGATTTCCGCATACCTCAGATGGATCTCGCTGAAATGACCGGTTACGACGCATTGAGAAACGGCGCGGCCTGGCTGGATGTCTCCTCGCGCGGCAAAATCAAGGTGTTGGGAGAAGATCGCGCGCGGCTGCTGCACGCCATGACTACCAATCACATCCAGCAGCTCGCGCCCGGGACTGGATGTTATGCGTTCTTTCTGACGGTGCAGGGCCGGATTCTCTCCGATGTGAACGTGTTGTGCCGACCGGATCATTTCCTTTTGGATTTGGAACCGGCGACGCGCGAAAAAGTCTACCAGCATTTGGATCGTTACATCATCGCCGACGATGTTACGTTGGAGGAGCTCCCCCTGGCGGTCGTCGCAGTTGAGGGCCCGAAGTCCGCCGAGGTGTTGCGCGCAGTGGGTGCACCCGTCCCCGAGGTTGACTATGCAAGCGCGGAATGGGGCACACGCTTGGTGGCGCGTCTGAATACAACCGGAAGTTCCGGATTTTTTGTGTGGGTACCCGAGGTTGATAAGGCGGAGCTGATTTCGCAGCTGGAAGCGGCCGGCGCGGAGGCTGCGGATGCCGAAGCATTCAACGTGGTGCGCCTGGAACACGGGAAAGCACGCTACGGCGAGGATCTCAGCGAGCGGTTTCTGGCGCAGGAGGCGAATCAGCCGCACGCGCTGCATTTCAGCAAGGGTTGTTATCTGGGCCAGGAGATTGTGGAGCGAGTACGATCACGCGGGCAGATTCATCGAGTTTTGACGCCGCTGGTGCTGGACGGGACAGAGCCGCCCGCTCCGGGCACGAAGCTGGAAACTGGCGAGATCACATCGGCGGCATACTCTCCGGCACTGGAGAAAGTGGTCGCGCTCGCGTACGTAAGAAAAACCCGGTGACAGGATACTCATTCCCCGATTTCGCGCGATCCGCGGCGATCCTGGTCTCAGGACTCCTTGGCGCGAGTTACGCAACTGCGCAAAGTACAGATTACGCCGAGCTGCTGGCGCGCGTCCAGCAGGGCGACGCGGCAGTGGATTTCCGTGCCTTTCGGATAGCCGGAGCGCTTAGAGCCGGCTCACACCGCAGCATGCTGGAGACAGGAGAACGCGCCACATTCAAAAAGCTCATGGCTGCGGGCGATTTTACAGGCGCTCTGGACGCGGCGAAGCAGGCCCTGGCGCGGAATTACGCAAGTCCCCTTGGACATTTCGATGCGATGACCGCGTATCAGGCGCTCGGGATGCAAGAGGAAGCAGCGGCTCACGGGAAGATCCTGTCCGCCTTGCTCGACTCGATTGGTAAATCCGGCGATGGGAAAGGACCGGAGACGGCTTATTTCGTCGTCACGACCCAGGAGGAGTATATTTTTCTCAGCAAGATACTGGGGCGCAAGGCGGCTTCCCAAAGCTGGTTGAGAAAAGACGGTCATTTCTATGATCGTTTGGAGCTGCAGGATTTAAATACCAATCAAATAGAGTATGTTTGGTTCAACGTTGATTTGGACGCGCGAGATGATCCGGCTGCTCTGGCTGCGGTCACCGACGGCGTCTTGGCGCGCGCGACCGCAGCTCTGTCGAGCGACGCGCCCCAGACAGATTCTCCAGCACGCCTTAAGTTCTCGCCGCTGGTCTTGACGAAACGAGTTCAGCCGGAATACACGCCTGAAGCCCGCGCGGCTGGCCTGGAAGGATCGGTAGTCTTATATATCGAGGTAAATCCGGCGGGGGAAGTTGAGAATACGCAAGTAATCCAGAGTCTGGGATTAGGGCTGGATGAGCAGGCCATGGATGCAGTGAAGCAATGGCGCTTCAAGCCGCGCAGCATGGGCGGAAGGCCCCCAAACGTTGCGCAATCCGCCGAAGTTAACTTCCGCTTGGACCCATCCGCGGGCTGGCAGATTCGGCGCGCCGGTTATAGAGTGAATCGCGATGGCGTGCATGAGTTAAAGCAGATTTCGAAACCCGTACTGAGTGAATACACCAGTCCCGGCAATCAAGCATGCCGTTCCGATGGAGGCGTGGTTATCGCGAATTTCCGGATCGGTAAGGACGGCAAGCCGGACCAGGTCAGACTTGTCGATACGCAGAATGAAGCGGCGGGCGACGGTGTAATCAACGCAATTCGACTCTGGCGATTTCGACCTGGCGTCTTGAACGGCAAGCCGAGGGAAAGCAGCGGCACAGTTGAAATGGAGTGCCGTTCGCAAGCGCTTGCGGCTACATCAGAGGGCGCTGAGGCCCTGATATATAAGATCGGCCCAGGGATATCCGCGCCGGCCGTCCTTTACAAAGTAGAACCCGAGTACTCGGAGGAAGCGCGGAGGGCGAAGCTCCAAGGAACGGTAATAATTTCAGTTCTGATTGATACCTCGGGCCACGCGGTCAGTATGCGAGTGGTTCGAGAGCTTGGCCTGGAGTTAGATGAGAAGGCCATGGAAGCGATTAACCAATGGCGCTTCAAGCCGGGTACCAAAGATGGAAAGCCGGTTATCGTACGCTGCACCATTGAAGTTAATTTTCGGCTGCTGTAACTCGTCGCGCGCAGCACGAAACCGGGGAATGAGTATCCTGTCACCGTAGTTTGAAGTTAGACGCAGGCACCTCGTTCTCCATCAGAGACTTGAACTCCGCCTGTACGGCGTGCAATTGATTCTCCAGCCCCACCACCAGGCCGATGGCGGTCTCGGTGGGCCCGTAATCGCCGCTGCCGGCCACATCGCCGGCGCCGGTGCCGATCTCGCCGTTCAGCCAGATTAAATTCATATACAGCTTGTACGCGGTCTGAAAATATTTGTCGTCGCTGAGCGCATCGGCTGGCGTGATCAGCTTGTATTCCACCTCTTGCAGCTTCTGATCCAGCGCGTTCATGGATTTCAGTTGGGCTCCCTTGACGCTTCTTGCGGAATCTTCCAGTTGCTTGCGTATCCCTTCAATCTGGTTCACCATGTCCGCCGCCGTACTGATATCGTCGCGGACCTTCAACTGCAATCTGACGGACGCTTGGATGTCTTGCTCCGATCCATGGCTGGTGGGCGGCCGCAGAATGGTGAGCGGCTGCGTGTAGGATTGGCCATCCACGGTCAAGCGCGCCGTATAGTTGCCAGGCGCCGCGATGGGACCTACCTCGGCCGGCTCCAGCCCCCAATGTGTGATCGGCCGTGTCTGCGTTTTCTCGAATCTGGGTTCTTCCCAGATGTGTGGATTCTGCGGCGGCGTCGTGCGCAATTCCACCAGTTTCGGCTTTTCGTACCGCAGATCCCACGAGACGCGATTCAGTCCCGCTGATCCTTTACTCTGTTTCATCTCGCGAATAACAGTGGAATGTGAATCCAGAATCTCAAGTTTGATGGCATCCTTGGCGGGTTCCTTCAGCGAATAGTTCAGCAAGGCGCGCCCACCGCGCAAAAGCCGGTAAGTTGCACGCGGCGGGTAGAAGCGCAGGGACGCCTCGGCGCCGCTCTCGGACTGTTCGAGTGGAGTGAGATCTTCCAGAATGTAAAAGCCGCGTCCGTAAGTGGAGACCACCAGATCGTGATAATTCTTTTGCACCACGATCCAGGAAACGGGCGAGGGCGGTAGTCCTTCCTTGAGCTGCATCCAGCTTCCGCCGTCATCCATGGAATAGTAGAGGGCGTTGCCGGTGCCGGCGAACAACATGCCTTTGCGGTTGGGATTCTCGGTGATCACGCGCGCGTAACCGAGCGGTCCCTTGGGTAGCCCGTCGCTGATTTTAGTCCAGGTCCGGCCGAAATCGGTTGTTTTGAAAATGAATGGGTCGCGGTTGTCCATCAGATGGAGATCCACCGCGATGTAGGCCGTTGCGGCGTCAAAATGAGACGGCTGAATCTTCGAGATGACGCCCCAGGCAGGCATGCCCGCGATGTTTTTGGTGACATCGTTCCAGTGCGCGCCTCCGTCCTTGGTGTACCAGACTTTGCCGTCGTTGGTGCCGGCCCAAATGAGCCCCCGCTGAACATCGGAGGGAGCGATGGAGAAAACAACTTCACCATAAAACTGGCCCAGATTGTCGCCCACAATTCCTCCCGACGAAACAATGCGGCTGGGATCCTGCGTGGAAAGATCCGGGCTGATGACGCTCCAGCTCATACCGCCGCTGGAGGTCCGGAAAATCACCTGGCAACCGTAGTACACCGTGCTGTGATCGAAAGGATCTATGGCCAGCGGGGGCGTCCAGTGGCAGCGGTATTTCGCGGCATTGGGCTCCGAATCCAGAGTGTGCAGCCAGGGGCTCACCGAGCGCGCCATCTTGGTGGTGTAGTCATAGCGCGTCACTTCATCGCCGTAACAGCTGGCCCAGATAATGTTCGTATCCGTGGGATCGGGCAGCGTGAAGCCGGATTCGCAGCCTCCCAGGCCATGGTCCCAGGTGCTGAAAAAGCCTCGGCCAAATCCCCCGAACATACCGCCTCCCGCGGTGCTGCCGGGCGCGAAGGCGCTCACCTCCGGCGAATTGCTGGCTCCGCGCATGGTGCCGTCGTCCTGCATGTTTCCGTAGATCCTATACGGCACGTCGTTGTCCACTTCCACGTGGTACATCTGTCCGATGGGAAGCGTGACGCGGGTTGCGGTTTGGCCGTGATCCTTGGTCATGTAGAGACCGGCATCATGGGTCACCAGGATACGATTGCCATCCGCCGGGTCAATCCAAATATCGTGTGTGTCTCCGCCCCAGGGCACGGTCTTGAACGTCTTCCCGCCGTCGCTGGACAGATGGAAGCTGCTGTTCGCCACCAGCACTTCATTTTCATTGGTCGGAGAAACTGCGATGCGAATGTAATAACCGGCGCGACCGATCAAGGCGCGCGCCCAACTGGCCACGGCCCAATTTTCCCCTCCGTCGTCGGATCGCCACAACGAACCTTGGTCCGAGGTTTGGATCAATGCGTACACGCGGCCGGAATCGGTGGAGGCTACCGCTACATCGATTTTGCCCACCGGCGATTGGGGCAAGCCACGACCTTCCAGGCGCGTCCACTTGGTTCCGCCGTCGCGGGAAACATAGACTGCGCTCCCCGGTCCGCCGCTGAACATGCCGTAGGTGTGCATCTCCACTTGCCACATGCCGGCGAACAGGACGCGTGGATTGTGCGGGTCCATGGCCAGGCCGGAGCAGCCGGTGTTCGGGTCGGCGAACAAAACGCGTTCCCAATTCTTTCCACCGTTGGTGGTGCGAAAGACTCCGCGCTCCTGCTGGGGCCCAGTGAGCCGCCCAAGTGCGCACACGAAAACCACATCCGGATTGGTGGGATGAATCACGATGCGGCCGATGCGCCCGGTGGCGTCCAGGCCCAGGTGCGTCCAGGTTTTGCCCTCGTCCGTGGATTTGTAAACTCCATCGCCCGTCATGTCGACGTCGCGGATGGCCCAGGCTTCGCCCGTTCCCGCCCACACCACTTTGTGATCGGACGCCGCTACCGCCAGAGCTCCGATGGCGGCCACAGGCTGGTTGTCGAAGATGGGATTCCAGGTGGTTCCCCCATTAGTGGATTTCCAAATGCCGCCGGATGCGGCTCCGGCATAGTAAGTGGAGGGATCGCCCGGAATCCCGGCGGCGGAAGCAATGCGATTTCCGACTGCCGGTCCCATGGCGCGGAAACGGAAACCCTCTTGTACCGGCGGACGGCGGTCCTGCGCCAAGGCCAGACTGCACAGGCATGCCACGAGAATTCTCAAGCGCACGAATTCGTCTCCTCCACGAATTCGTCTCACTCACGAATTCGTCTTCTCAATGAAACGATGGAAGTATACGAGATTCGAACTGCGAAGTGCAAACGGTTCGCGGGCGTTTTCACCCGAAAGTCTCGGCACAAGTTCCTGCGCCACAGTTTATTGTCCGATTCGGGCCAGCAGAGTCTTGATCTCGATCTCTTCATCCTTCGCCGGATTCCGCATCAAGGCTGCTTCCAGTTGCATTTTGGCCTCGGATTTATCTCCCTGCACCAGGAGCGCGTTGGCCAGATGCAGACGGTAGGTCGGGTTCTCAGGAACGTCCTGGACCACCTTTCGAAATGTTTGCAAGGCGATATCGTTGAGGTGCTGCTTCATATAAATGAAGCCGACGGTGTCAGTGAGGTGCGGATCTTTCGGAACTTTTAGCAGTCCTCTGCGCGCCAGTTCCAGCGCTTCCTTGGAATCTCCGTTGAGATCCGCGATCAGGTAGGCGACATTATTCAGGATGGCCGGTTGATCCGGGGTCAGCGCCAAGGCCTTCCGGAAAACGTCCAACGCCTCTTGCTTCTTGCCGTTTGATAGCAGCAGAGACCCCAGTTCAGCCAGGCTGCGCAGATCCTTAGGATCTGTTTCCGCCGCTTTCCGGAAGCTGCGGACGGCGCCTTCCCGATCGCCCATGAGGCTGGAAAGCTCACCGATGCGCCGATTCAAGTGCGGCGAATTCGGATCTTTCGCCAGCAGTTGCTGATAACTGTCGCGAGCCGCCGAGTACTTGCCGCTGCGGGCATTCAGCTCCGCGAGCCGGGCTATCAACTCCGGCTTGCCCGGGGAACCGGCGAGTTCTTTCTCCAACAGCGCCAGCGCCTTGGCGGGTTGATTCTCCGCCATGTAGGTAGCCAACAGCCCATCCAGTGGGCGCAAATCTGGCTGGCCCGGCTTGTACAGCTCGACGAACTGTTTCTCGGCTTCCGGTAGATGTTTCTGTAGCAGATCCAGCCGCGCCTTGGCCAGCTTTGCGATCAGCGAGTTCGGCGTGTCCTTCAGCAGGCCGTCCAGTTCCACACGCGCATCGTCGGGTCTGCCGGAGTTGACCAGCGCAAGAGCCTTCAAAAATCGCGCGCCCGGGTTTTTGGGATCCTTGCTCAATATCGCATCGCTATAGCCCAACGCCTCCGGGAAATGCCCGGTTTGCAGGCTTAGCTCCGCCAGCGCGATTCGCGGAGGCAGAAGGTTTGGATCATCTTTTACCGCCGCTTTCCATTCGTTCTCCGCATCCTGCCCTCGGCCCTTCAACAGGTAGGCCTGGCCCAGCCGGAAATGACGGTTTGCATCGCCAGGTTTTTTCTCCGCCAGCGGCTTGAGAACGTTGATGGCCGCATCCACGTCGGCAGGTTTACCGCCTTCGATCCACATGGTGGCCTGCGCGATTTGGACGTCGTCATCCTTCGGTTGCGATTTGGCCAGCTCTCCCAGCGTAGCTTTCGCTTCGTCCTTTTTTCCTTCGAGCATCAACGTATTGACGATGCGCTTCTGATACAGCGCCTTCTCTTTGGGGTCGGCCTGGACGCCTTGGTTGTATTCGTTCATCGCAGCCGCTACGTCGCGCTGGCCCAGATAGAAATCTCCCACCAGGGCGTGAGGGTGCTGATAATCCTTCGGATTGTCCAGCAACCGCTGGAGAGTTTTCTTCACATCGTCCGGGCGTTTCTGATACCGGTAGTAGGCTGCGAGGTTCAGAACATACGCGGCCTGTTTGGGATTATTGTCGGACTTGGCTTTCAGGATGTTCTCAGCCTCCGCCTGCCTCCCGGTACTTGAATATAAGGTGAAGAGAACGTCGTAAATTGGAGCAAAGGTTTTGTTCTTTTGTAGAAACGCGAGCGCCAATTGTTCGGCGGCCTGGTCCTGATGATCCTCTCGCAAGGCCTTGGTGAGCGGATAGATAACGGGCGCTTGCATGGGCCGTACCTGGTCCGCTTGCCGCAGAACGGCAATGGCTTCCCCGGGCTTGCGGTCGGCCATGTCCAGGTAACCCCTCAACCGCAAGCCATCGTAGGATTGCTTATTCTTGGCCAGCAAATCCGCGGAAACCTTGCTTACTTTGTCGTAGAATCCTTGGGGATGTTTCGGATCCAAAAGGTAGAGCTCAAAGCAGAAGTCGGCGAATACGCTTTGAATCTCTTCGTTCTCCGTCGACAACGTGGATGCGGCTGAGAGCGCCTGGTACGCATCCGGAATCTTGCCTAGCTTTAGATCGGCGAGTGCCAGCCGATAATAAGCCTCCCCGGATTTCGGCTCCTTCTGGATAGCCTTTTTGTACAGGATGATGGCGTCCTCGTACTTTCCCGAGTCAAAGTATTTCTTGCCGGATTGCATGTAGCTTTTCGCGCTGCGGGAACACGCGCTCGAAAAGACCAGAAGCAATACCAGCCACCAATATCGAAGAGCTGTTTTAGGTTGCATCAGAGCCAGAAAAGCAGGACGCCCGGTTCTCGGAAGCCCGCTTGACTAGTATAACTCCCGGGTTTGGGCGGTTGCCTGAAACGCGGGTACTGGTACTCTCAGACGGGGGACAAATTCATTCAGGGAATCGGCGGCCGGGAAACGTCGATTGCGGCTTCCTTTGAGCTGGGACCACGCTGTTGGTGCGCGGTTGCGAGGTCGAGTTGCTGAAATCGAGTTCCGCCGGAGTAAACAGTAGTTGGCGGTCCAGAACCATCTCCATGGTGGTCCCTTTAGCCAGCACAGCCTCCGGCCCGCGAGTCAGCAGTACGCCCACCAAACCGGCGGCTGCTCCGGCGGCAGCTCCGATGCCCGCACCCATGCCCGGGTGTCCGGCGGCGGCGCCGGCCAATCCACCAATACCGGCGCCGGCGCCGGCTGCTTCGCCGATCGTTTTCAGATCGCCGGCCTTGTTGCCGTCGCTCTTCACTTTGCCTTCGTCCTTGTCGAGCGTGTCGGGCGCGGTTCCATCCAGGCTGCCGATGCGCGCCCGGAAATCGCGCGTAACTCCGTTCGGCAGGGTCAAGGAATCAAAACGCACATACAGCTCGCCGCGCCCGTGCACGCGCCCCGGGCGCTTGACGTCCGTCACAGTGCCGGCTACGTAGCTTCCCGGAGGAATCACAATGCGTCCATTGGCCAGGATTGGAAAAACAGTTTCGAGATAAATTCGTTCGCCTTCGGCGGCGGTTTTGGTGCTAATGCTGTTAATCATGCTCAGCGGGACTTTAGTGCCGGCGGGAACCAGGAAGTCGTCGCTAGGGCTGGCTGATTGTTTCACTTCGGGCGCGGGATTGGCCGGAGGGCTCGGTTCTTGCGCTGCCAGTAAGAAAACGGTCGCGATTGCGAGACACCCCAAACGTAAGTGCATACAGTTTATCCCCGTGGCCATGCTTGTCTCTTTTTATCTTAAACGCATTCCATGAAGAAAGGGTTTCTTGGCAGGCGAAAGCGCTGCCCCACTTGCTCAAGTTGACTTTACCGCGTGTTTGATTGCTTTCTTGGCCGGCTTCGCCTTCGATTTCATTTGAAGCTGGGGGGTATTTACGGCAAAAAAGAAGGCCAGTAATCCAGATGGCCAGAGTTGCAGTAATAGTCGATCGAACGAGGTGTTGAGTTGCCAGGAAGGGTCGCCCGGCAAGGCTACGTAGATAGCGAACTCGCCCGCCAGCGTCAGGCCCAGCGTGAGGAGAATGGTGGCCAGCACCGGACGGTCCTGTGGCTCCACTTTGAATCGCAGCAGATACCAATACAAAGCCAATAATAGAACGATCGGGATCAGGAAGGTCCCGATCCGGAAGGGTTCCACTATGTACGCTTCCAGCACCGTGATCCAACGCCCGATATCGGCCAGGTGCGCGGCGATCTGGCCGGGCTGTCGTGACAACAGGTCATTGCCGGGCGCCAGCCGGAGCTTGAAGAACACAATCACGGCCAGCGGCGCCGCAAGTCCCGCGGCGATTCTCAGAAATTGCGGGAGCAGTGCTGCTCGATTCCCGTAGCGGGCCATGGCCCAGGCCCGCGCCGCGATCAGGGCCACCAGGAAGAGCGCGCCTTCGTTCTTGGTCCAGGCGGCCAAGCCGGCTGTCAGCCCAGCCAGGAAGCTGAAGCGCAGATCTTCGGGATGACGCTCCTGCACGCATAGCAGTCCCAACGCTGCCAGAACAAAGAAACTCAACGGCACGTCGACGTATTGGTTGGCGCCATTTACTACCACGGACACGCTGCACAGCAAAACAATTCCGGCGATGCAGGCTTGGGTCTTGCCGCGAAGAATTCCAAGTGTTGCAATCAAAACTCCGGCTGCTCCGAAAGTAAAAAGAAACGCGACGGCAGCGGACGCCAGCATGGATTCCGAATGTGCCATCGTCCAGCACAGGGCGACGATGCCTGGGATCAATAAAGGATAGTCGGGGTGCGACCAGGCCATTTGATTTGAAAACGCGTCGCGCCAAAACTCGCCTGCGCGAACCAAAAAGCGTGCTCGCAAGTTCCAGATGGCCCACGCATCCCATTCCCCATGCGGCTTGGTGAGCGTACAGAAGATGAAGATGGTGATCGCGCTCGCCAATGCGATGCCCAGAGCTGCCGTGAAATGCCAGGGCGTCGGCGGTCCGGGCGCCCACCTTAGTTCTGTTCCACGGCGACGTACCAGGACACCCAAGGCCAGCGCCGCCATCAGCGCGACACCTTCCACGGCCGCCAGGGCGGGAAGTTTCGGACCTAACAAGGCCAGAGTTAAGAAGTAAAGTGTGGACGCTATTCCGATTCCGACGCCGGCCGATAGAGAAAGCAAAAAAGCGTTCTGCAAAGACCATCGCCAGGGCGCCGGAAACAGCCAGCGAAGCAGGCCCAAGCCGATCAACCAAGCCAGCGCGAGATAGAGCAGAATCATCGGGTAGTGTTGCGGTAGATAAACACCGCGTTTCCGAAATCCTGAACCAGTACCAGATGCTTCGCCTTGAGCATCGCCGCATTCGGTGAGTTGTTATGGAAATTCGCAACCACGAAATGCTCTTCGGTAGTGGCCTTGATGATGGCCGGCGCGAGGGCGTACTGAGTGAGATAGTATTCGGCCTGCGACTGCGTGTTATTGGCTGGGTTATCGGAAATGTACCCCAGCACGGAGTGCGGAGGCATGGATTTGTGCAGCGCCTGGAAGCGGCTGTCGAAGTTCGGCACTCCGAAAGCGTGGGTATCCCGCAGGTAGCCGTGCGCCGTAATCACGTCCAGCAAGAACCACAAGCTGGAAGCGAGCGAGATACAAATCAGGGCGGCGACCGCGAATCGATGACGGCTCAAGACGTTCAGTTTAGCACTGACTTCCGGATTCCGGCTGGTGGACACGAACGCTGGGTGCGCGACATCCAAAGTGGGACCGGCCAAAGCGGGACCGGCGCGATTGTCAAGGCCAATTGCCCCACACTAATGGGTCCGCTGCGCGGCGAAATAGCTGTCGAAGAAATCGAGCGCTGCTTTGTGCAACGCCGGCAGCGGAGCGATTTTATCGCCCAGTTCGAGCGCGACGTCCGTGGATTCCTTATACACCGGCCATTTCTCGAGTCCTTTGCCGTTCGGGTCGCCGGTGGCAGCGAAATTCACCCAATAGGACGAGACGGCTTGCGAAAGTTGCCGGTCGGCATCTTCCCACGGGCGCGGCGGCAACAGGTTCTCAAAAACATATGCGATTTCGGAGGCGTGGAAGGCGCCGTAACGCGCGCTATCCGGGCCTGGAGGCACGCGGTCGAAGTAATAGAGAAACGCCTTCGATTTGCCGGTCTTCGACTGCATGCGCACCCACGTTCGCATCTGCCAGCCGAAGCTGAAGTCGCGGAAACTTGCGTAGTGCGACGCCATGGCTTCTGCATTCGATCCGGCGGGATAGAATTTAAGAAACTCGTCAGTCTGGTCGCCGAACCGGGCGCGGGATTGTTCCACAAAAGACGCCGCCTTTCCGGTAGCAGGCCAGGGCGCCAACGATTTACCCTCATCTGCATTGGAGCCGGCTATCAAAGGCACATCGATCTGCCTGCCTTTCGCGAAAATCGAATACACATCTTCGGGCAGCATCCAGCCGTCCACATTCGGCGCGAAACTGGCGGCGGACGACGCTTTCAGCAGCTCTTCGGCTGGCTTGGCGCGCAGCGCGGCGATGGAATCGGCGTGCTGGGAAGCGGCAAACTTCTGACCGGACTCTTCCACTTCCGCCAACTTCTTCATCGCTCCGAAAGCCCCGCCGCTCTCGCCGATGGCGCGCTGGAAGAGACCGCGCGCCAACGGCGTGGCCATCAAATAATTTACGCTCCACGACCCGGCAGATTCGCCGAAAATGGTCACGCGTTTGGGATCGCCGCCGAACGCTGCGATGTTTTTCTTCACCCACTCAAGAGCGGCGATTTGATCCAGCAGCGCATAATTGCCGGACGCGTTGCGATCGGATTCCTTAGTCAGCTCCGGATGCGCGAAAAATCCGAAAACTCCCAGCCGGTAGTTGATGGTCACCAGCACCACGCCCTTCTTGGCCAGTGCTTCGCCGTCATAGAACGGAACGGCGCCGGACCCCCGCGTCAAGCCGCCGCCGTGGATCCACACCATCACTGGCCGGCGCTCTTTGTTGGACTTCGCGGCTGTCCAGACATTGAGATACAGGCAGTCTTCGCTCATCGGTTCAGGCTCGCTATAGTAAATGGACGCTTTCGGATAAGGCGTCTGATAACAGGCGTTCCCAAATTTGGTGGCGTCCCGAACACCCTGCCAGGATGCGGCAGCCTTGGGTCCTTTCCAGCGCAAATCGCCCACCGGCGGTGCGGCAAAGGGAACGCCTTTGTAGACCCTGACATCGGGACTCGCCCCGGGCGCGCCCGAAAGCGATCCATTCTCGACGTGAACGGGGTCATCGATGGCACAAAGGGGCAGGGCCGCGATGAGCGCGAACATAGCGAATTTCATTCCTGCACTATATCATTTAGGGTGCGCGACGTAATGTGACCGAACCGCGACCGCAGGGAGCGTGTGAATGCCCTGGGATCGTGCGATCGTGGTAGCGCTTCCTGGCGGTCGCGGTTCAGTTTTCGTAAATGGCGTCGGCCCACTGCCCAGATTATGCTGCTATAATAAAAATCGCGTTTGGTCGTCCTGCCGCGTCTGGCCGAGAGTCTTATATGCCTCCGTCGAGCTTGGCCTCAAACGTAGGAGAAACCATGAAGAAGCTTTTTGTAGGGAATTTGGATTTTGGCGCCACTGAAGACTCTATCCGTTCTGCTTTTGAAGCATTCGGCGCCGTGGAGCGGGTCAGTTTGATGACGGACCGGGACACCGGACGCTCACGGGGCTTCGCATTTGTTGAGATGACCGATGCCAGCGAGGCCGACCGGGCCATTGCCGGTTTGAACGGCACCAACCTGGGCGGCCGTGCGATCAACGTCAACGAAGCCAGGCCGAAAACAGAAGGCGGCGGTGGCGGAGGACGACGCGACCGTCGTTGGTAGTCACTTTCCGTTCATCACCTCACGGTCCGTACCCGGACTAAGAAATCTGTTGGAGGAGTTATGGCCGGCCGTTCACGCGATACATACAAGAAACGTCAGAAGGAAGTGGCTCGCGCCGAGAAGCAGCGCGAAAAAGCTGCGCGGCGAGTCGACCGAAAGCTGCACCAGGGTGATCCCGAGTCGGGGGAAGCAGTGGATGTTGCCGAAGACACCGAGGACCTGGCTCACTTGGATCGATTAGACCTGGACAAATTGGACAAGGAAGCCGCTGGAATACCTGGGGCGCTGTCCGATCAGTAAAGAACACGCGTGCGCAGGGTGCCAGGCACCTTGTCCAGCTTGTTTTTCACTTTGAGCGTTTCCGCCTGCTCGCGCGTCTCCACATCGATCACCACATAGCCGATCTTGGCGTTGGTCTGCAAATATTGGCCGGCGATGTTGATCCGCTGCTCGGAAAAAACCGCATTGATGGCCGAGAGCACACCCGGTTGGTTGCGATGGATGTGCAGCAGCCGGTGCTTTCCGGAATGCTCCGGTAACGAGACCTCCGGGAAGTTTACCGCGCTCAATGTAGACCCGTTGTTGCTGTACTTGATCAGTTTCTCGGCCACTTCGGTGCCGATGTTCTGCTGCGCCTCGGCGGTGCTGCCTCCCACATGCGGCGTCAACAGCACATTGTCCATGCCGCGCAGCGCGGAAACGAATTCTTCCTCGGCAGTTTTGGGTTCGTGCGGAAAAACATCTAACGCGGCGCCCGCCAGCCGTTCGGACCGCAGCGCGGCTACCAAGGCGTCGATATCCACCACGGTTCCACGCGAAGCATTGATGAGCTGCGCGCCCGGTTTCATGCGCGCCAGTTCCGCTGAGCCAATCATGCCTTTCGTTTGCGGCGTCTCCGGGACGTGCAGAGTCACCACGTCCGCGGCTTCGAGCAGCGCCGGAAGCGACGGCATAGCCCGGGCATTTCCCATCGCCAGCTTGTTTTCAACATCGTAGTACACCACTTGCATGCCCAACGCTTCCGCCAGAAGTCCGATCTGTGTGCCGATGTGCCCATAGCCCACAATTCCCAGGCACTTTCCGCGCACCTCAAAGGACCCCACGGCGGTCTTCACCCATGCGCCCCGGTGCGCCATGGCATTGCGATAAGGAATGCCGCGCAGCAGCATGATGATCTCCGCCAGCACCAGTTCCGCCACGCTGCGCGTATTCGAGAACGGCGCGTTGAACACCGGGATGCCGCGCTCCTGAGCGCAGTCGAGATTCACCTGATTGGTTCCGATGCAGAAGCAGCCGATTGCGAGCAAACGCTCCGCGCGCTCCAAAACGCGGCTGGAAAGGCGCGTGTTTGATCGAATCCCCACCAGGTAAGCATTTCTAATGGACGCTACCAGTTTGGGTTCCGGCAGAGACTTGGGATGAATTTCGATATTGGAGTAGCCATCCTGGCGGAAGGCTTCTACTGCGCTCGAATGTACACCTTCGAGCAGCAGGACTTTAATCTTGCTTTTGTCGAGCGAGGTCTTGGTCAATTTCAATTTTCGCACGGTTCAGAAGGCACCGGCTCCCGCACGGATGCCGCATTCCGAAATGCGACCGTACGGAGTTCCCAATTGGCGCGCAGCCCCCTCAAAGGTGTCGAAGACGCCTTGTAGATCACGCACCCCCGCGTGCCGTGTTCCCACTCTGACGGGAATGCTCGGTATTCTTTAAGAAAACGTTCGCAAGAGCGCGAACACAGCACGCCCACGTGCCTGCGCCACGGCGGTGCCATCAACGAGGTCGAAATAGGGACGGCCACCAAAGCAGGCCCAGGACCGAATAAAATATGGATTCAATGGACACGCTCTCGCCGCATGAGCGCAGTAAACGCATGAGCCTGGTACGCGGCACAAACACCAAACCAGAGATGATAGTCCGCCGCATGATTCACGGCATGGGATACCGTTACCGACTCTACGTTTCAAAGCTGCCAGGTCGTCCGGACATTGTGTTCTCAAAGCGACGTAAAATCATTTTAGTACACGGATGTTTCTGGCATCGCCATCCCAAGGTAACATGTAAGCTTGCCAGAATGCCGAAATCAAAGTTAAACTTTTGGAGGCCTAAACTAGAGCGAAATCGCCAACGGGACATCCAGGCCGAGAGGCAGCTAAAGCGCAACGGATGGAGAATTCTCGTAATCTGGGAGTGTGAGATAAGATCAGCGAATCTTGCCGATAGAGTAAACAGGTTCTTGGAGGCCGATTGACGTCAGTTGAATTATTCGCCGGAGCGGGGGGCTTGGCGCTCGGCACCGCGCTAGCAGGATTCTCACACAAGGCCGTCGTAGAGATCGACCACGACGCCTGCAACACCATCCGCGCTAATCAAGAGCGTGGTCTAAAGCCAGTGTGCGATTGGCCGCTGTTTGAGGCCGACGTAACAAAATTCCCGTTCGAAATGTTTGGAAGCGTGGATCTGCTTGCCGCAGGCGTTCCATGCCAGCCATGGTCGATGGGTGGGAAACACAAAGGTATGGAAGATGCGCGCAATATGTTTCCGGAAATGCTAACGGCGGTGCGCACCATGAAACCGAAAGCAATCCTCATCGAGAATGTCAAGGGGTTACTTCGGCAGTCCTTCGCCAACTATTTCCAGTACATAAATCTGATGCTCTCCTTCCCGGAAGTGACCCGCAAGGAAGGGGAGCAATGGCGCCATCACCTATCTAGGTTGGAACAACACCAGACGTCAGGCAAACAACACGGGCTTTGCTATAACGTGATTTCCGAACTTCTGAACGCCGCCAATTACGGCGTTCCGCAGAAACGCGAACGCGTGTTTATCGTTGCGTTTAGATCGGACCTCAAAATAAGGTGGAACTTCCCGCAAGAGAGCCACTCACGTGAGCGGCTGTGGGAGAGCCAGTTCGTTACAGGCGAGTATTGGGATCATCACAAGGTGGCGAAAAGGCACCGGCCCCTCGATGTAATTCGAAAGTTCACTGGACGTGCTCACGAGCCTACGCTGTTTTCTAGCAACCAGGAACGCTGGCAGACTGTAAGGGACGCAATCAGTTCACTTCCGCCACCAGACTCGGATAAAGTAACCAACCATCAGCAACAGCCCGGCGCCCGTAGCTATCACGGTCATACTGGGAGCCCAATTGATGAGCCGGCAAAGACGCTGAAGGCAGGGGATCATGGCGTTCCTGGTGGTGAGAACATGATCCTGTTCCCGGATGGTCGCGTTAGGTATATGACTGTGCGCGAGTCGGCATGTATCCAAACATTCCCGAACGAGTTTGTTTTCCCCGGGTCATGGACCGAAAACATGCGGCAGCTTGGAAATGCCGTCCCGGCTCAACTTGCGCGGATCATAGCCACGGGCATCCGCAGCCGCCTCCTGGAGCAGCGGATTGCGGACTGAACCGGCGTACAACCCGCTCGACAAGAAGAATCTCGGAGTCAGTGTTGCTGACGCAATGCTAGCGCGTCCAATAGGTCCGCTTCCCCCAGAAGAGAAGTTTCTAGGAGCTGGAATTTACGCTCTGTATTATTCCGGTGACCATTCCGCGTATAGAGCGATCGCAGTGAAAGACGAGGAAGGTAGCCCAACCGTTCCGATATACGTCGGCAAGGCCGTCCCGCAAGGTGCGCGAAAGGGAGGCTTCGGGCTGAATCTTCCAGCTGGTGCGGTCCTCTACAATCGATTAACGGAACACGCCGAATCCATTAAGTCGACGAAGAATCTATCGCTGAATCACTTCGCCTGTCGTTACCTCGTCGTCGACGACATTTGGATTCCACTTGGCGAAAACTTGTTAATCGAAATGTTCTCGCCGATTTGGAACCGCCTTCTTGACGGATTTGGCAATCATGCTCCTGGCAAAGGCCGGTATCAGCAACAACGCTCTCCATGGGACGTTTTGCATCCGGGCCGCGCGTGGGCAGAGAAGCTTCAGGCCCACTCCAAAACAGAGAACGAGCTACTTAAAAGCATTGATGCTTTTCTCTCCAAGCAGCATCCAAAATGACACAACCGACCTAGGCCCAGCTAAAAAGATGTCGGGCGCGCCTACGGCTGACTTCTTAAACGGACAAACTTCAACACCGACTG